>Ga0157372_10007290_pt1 | contig 11775 bp, 6 predicted proteins | sample C55metaG_FD_115307 | JGI IMG/M metagenome (GOLD analysis project Ga0157372, IMG submission 115307) | Corn rhizosphere microbial communities from Kellogg Biological Station, Michigan, USA - C5-5 metaG | ecosystem: Host-associated > Plants > Roots > Rhizosphere > Soil | place: USA: Michigan...
AACGCGCCAGTGGATTCCTGGGATTTGATCTTCAAGCCCGAATACATGGAAAAACTGCAGAAGTGCGGCGTGGCGATCCTCGATAACGGCCCGGAATTGCTGCCCGCAGCGCTCAACTACCTGGGCTTGCCGCCGCACAGCAAGAACCCCGAGGACTACAAGAAAGCCGAAGCATTGCTGATGAAAGTGCGGCCGTATGTCAGTTACTTCCATTCCTCGAAGTACACCAGCGACCTGGCCAATGGCGATATCTGCGTGGCGGTCGGTTTCTCCGGTGACATCCTGCAAGCGGAAAACCGCGCCAAGGAAGCAAAGAACGGCATCGACATCGGTTACGCGATTCCCAAGGAAGGCGCCGCCATCTGGTTCGACATGGTCGCCATGCCCGCCGATGCGCCGGACGAGAAGGCCGGTTACGCGTTCATGAACTACCTGCTGCGTCCGGATGTGATGGCCGGCATCAGCAATTACGTGCACTACGCCAATGGCAACCAGCAGGCCGACAGCCTGATCGATCCGGCAATCAAGGGTGACACCAAGGTCTATCCGAGCCCGGAAATGATGGGCAAGCTGTTTGCGCTGGAGGCAATGCCGCTGAACATTGACCGGATCCGCACACGGGCGTGGAACAAGATCCGTACCGGTAGCTAAACCACATCACCCCTCCTGTGGGAGCGGGCTTGCTCGCGAATGCGTTCGATCAGTCAGCAAACAGGTTGGCAGATAAATAGCATTCGCGAGCAAGCCCGCTCCCACAAGTGTTTTAGCACGCTGATTTGATTGATATCACTACACTGGCATCGCACTAATAGAGTGCAGCAAAGTGAGACGTATCTATCAAAAAGCAACTTACCGATATTTAATATTTAAATAGAAAATCGTCAGACAATTAGGCGAGAACAAACACCTCATAACAATCTTTCGACCCCGCAGTCATTGTTTACGGGCATTTGACGGAACAGTCGGTTTTGATCTCAAAAAAACGCTAGACGACAGATTTCAAATTGTGTCAGGTTTCTTACGCCTTCATTGGGCGAGTGATAGGACGATCTCGCCAGGGATCGTCGCTATCTGACAAAAACTGTTCCATTGCTAAACAAGGAAGTGTGTTTATGTCGAAAGTAAAAGCGAACGCTATTGATATCACCGCAGACACATTCGTGCCTGTCGGCGCAGCGCAATCTCTGGCTGCGACCAGCTCTGCCTGGAACCAGATCAATAGCTTCAGCCATCAATACGATCGTGGCGGCAACCTCACGGTCAATGGCAAACCCTCCTTCTCGGTGGATCAAGCCGCCACTCAATTGTTGCGCGACGGTGCCTCCTGGCACGACCTCGACAACAGCGGCAAGATCGAACTGACCTACACCTTTCTGACCGCCAAAACCGCTAACTTCAGCGGCCTGGGCGTCACCGGTTTCAGTCAGTTCAGCTCCCTGCAGAAAGCCCAGGCCGTGCTCGCCATGCAATCCTGGGCGGATGTCGCCAACGTGACGTTCACCGAATCGGCCCGTGGTGGCGACGGTCACATGACCTTCGGTAACTACAGCGGCGGCCAGGAAGGCGCAGCGGCGTTTGCGTTCCTGCCAGGCACCGAGCCAGGCTATGACGGTCAGTCCTGGTACCTGACCGGCAGTGGCTACGACGTCAACAAAACCCCGGGTCTGAACAATTACGGGCGTCAAACCCTGACCCACGAAATCGGCCACACCCTGGGCCTGTCTCACCCTGGCGACTACAACGCCGGCGAAGGCAATCCGACTTACAAGGATGCTTCCTACGGGCAAGACACCCGCGGTTACAGCCTCATGAGTTACTGGAGCGAAAGCAACACCGCCCAGAACTTCAGTAAGGGTGGTGTGGAAGCCTATGCTTCCGGCCCGCTGATGGACGACATTGCAGCGATCCAGAAGCTGTACGGCGCCAACCTGACCACCCGTACCGGTGACACCACCTACGGCTTCAACTCCAACGCCGGTCGCGATTTCCTCAGCGCCTCGTCGTCGAGCGACAAGCTGGTGTTCTCGGTGTGGGACGCGGGCGGCAAGGACACCTTCGACTTCTCGGGTTTCACCCAGAACCAGAAGATCAATCTCAACGAAGCCTCGTTCTCCGACGTTGGCGGCATGATCGGTAACGTGTCCATCGCCAAGGGCGTGACCATCGAGAACGCCATTGGTGGTTCGGGCAACGACCTGCTGATCGGTAACAGTGCGTCCAACGAGCTGAAGGGCGGTGCCGGCAACGACATCATCTACGGCGCTGGTGGTGCGGACAAACTGTGGGGCGGTGCGGGTTCGGACACTTTCGTGTTCGCCTCCAGCTCCGACTCCAAGCCGGGTGCAATCGATCAGATCCTCGATTTCGTCAGCGGTCTGGACAAAATCGACCTGAGCGCCATCACCAACGGTTCCGGCCTGCACTTTGTCAGCAGCTTCACCGGTTCGGCCGGCGACGCGATCCTGACCTCGTCGGGCGGCAACAGCCTGTTGTCGGTGGACTTCTCCGGGCACGGCGTGGCGGACTTCCAGGTCAGCACCGTGGGTCAGGCAGCGACCAGCGACATCGTGGCGTGATGTGAAACGGGAAGCGGCGCTTGATGCGCCGCTTTCTTTGCTTGCATCGTGTTGATGGCTGGGCAAGGCTAGGTGCTGGAGCGAATTTTCTGATGATCTGTAAAGTTTTTACCTACAAGGCAATGGCGTGGCTTTCGGCGGCGCTGATCATGATTTCTGGAGAAACAACCATGGCAAGCAGCCTCAGACTTGAAGATCCATCGGTTTTTGCCGGGCAATGGCAGGCGACGTTGAGCACTGAAAATGACGCGCCCGAAGCGCAAAAGCTGCAGGATAAACCGTCGAATACCTGTGCCCTCGAACTGCAAGCCAATCAGACCGTCGGCAAGGGCGCCGAATGCCTTGGCGCATGGCTGGAAGATTCACCCATCGGCTGGTTTCCGGAACCCGACGGAATTTCGATCACCGGCAAGGAAGGTTCAAGAATCGTGTTTTTCAGCCGACAACGTGACGGGCTCTATTCCAGCACTTTGAAGTCGGGCCTGATTGTTACACTCGTACGCGCGACGAAATAAACGCTCAACTAATCCGGTTCGAATATATGGCAGTGTTTGAACGTTATAAGTGATCGTCGCAGTTGTTGTTGAATGGTAAGCGAGTACTTGCAAAACATCTTTCGCAGGTAGGCGGAACATTAATTGAGCGCTCGTCGAAGTCTGGCGGGATCTATCATTTCAGGAAGAAACAATGAAGATGGCGAAGGCCCCAGCCACCGCTCCCTTGTTCAAGGCTTTGGGTGACTATAAAAGCATTCTGATCAGCGTCGGGTGCTTTACCGCACTGATTAACGTGCTGATGCTGGTGCCCTCCATTTACATGCTGCAGGTCTACGACCGCGTATTGTCTTCGCAGAACGAAACGACGTTGGCGATGCTGTCGTTGATGGTGGTTGGCTTCTTTGCCTTCATCGGCATGCTGGAAGTGATCCGCAGCTTCATCGTGATCCGTATCGGCAGCCAGTTGGAGCGCCGCTTCAACCTGCGGGTGTATCAGGCGGCGTTCGAACGCAACCTGTTCAAGGGCGAGGGCAACGCCGGGCAATCGCTGGGCGACCTGACCCACATTCGCCAATTCGTCACCGGCCCGGCCCTGTTCGCGTTTTTCGACGCGCCGTGGTTCCCGGTCTATCTGTTTGTCATCTACCTGTTCAACGTCTGGCTGGGCGTGCTCGCCACGGCCGGCGCGCTGCTGCTGATTGCGCTGGCCTGTCTCAACGAATACATGACCAAAAAGCCGCTGGGGGAAGCCGCCGGTTACTCGCAGAAGTCCAGCCAACTGGCCACCAGTCACCTGCACAACGCCGAAACCATTCAGGCCATGGGCATGCTCGGCGCGTTGCGCAAGCGCTGGTTCGGTGTGCACTCACGGTTCCTCGGCCTGCAGAATCAGGCCAGCGATACCGGTGCGGTGATCAGCTCGATCAGTAAGACCCTGCGTCTGTGCCTGCAATCGCTGGTGCTGGGCCTCGGTGCGTTACTGGTGATCAAGGGCGACATGACCGCCGGGATGATGATCGCCGGTTCGATCCTGATGGGCCGCGTGCTGAGCCCGATCGACCAGTTGATCGCCGTGTGGAAACAGTGGAGCGGGGCGAAGCTGGCCTATCGTCGTCTGGACTCTTTGCTGCAGGCGTTCCCGCCGAGTGATGACGCCATGGCGCTGCCGGCGCCGAAAGGCCAGATCACTTTCGAGCAAGTCAGTGCCGGCCCTCCGGGGCAGCGCGCGGCAACCCTGCAGATGATCAATTTCAATCTGGGCGCTGGTGAAGTGCTCGGCGTGCTCGGTGCCTCCGGTTCCGGCAAGTCGACCCTGGCCCGTGTGCTGGTCGGCGTGTGGCCGACCCTCGGCGGCACGGTGCGCCTGGACAGTGCCGACATCCATCGCTGGAACCGCGACGAGCTCGGCCCGTACATCGGCTATTTGCCACAAGACATCGAACTGTTCAGCGGCAGCATCGCCGAAAACATTGCCCGTTTCAGCGAAGCCAACCCGGAGAAGGTCGTGGCCGCCGCGCAACAGGCCGGCGTCCACGAGATGATTCTGCGCCTGCCGCAAGGCTACGACACGCAACTGGGCGAGGACGGCAGTGGCCTGTCCGGCGGTCAAAAGCAGCGTGTGGCCCTGGCCCGTGCGATGTATGGCGATCCGAGCCTGGTGGTGCTCGATGAGCCGAACTCCAACCTCGACACTGTTGGTGAAGCTGCGCTGGCCAGCGCCATCGCCCAGCTCAAGGCCAAGGGCACCACCGTGGTGCTGGTGACGCATCGCTCTTCGGTACTGGCTCAGGCGGACAAACTGCTGGTGCTCAACGATGGCCGCTTGCAGGCGTTCGGCGCCAGTCAGGAGGTGCTCAAGGCGCTGTCCGGCGCTCAGGAACAACAACGGGAAAAATCCGCGCAGGCACCGGGCGGGCTCAGCATGAGCCGGCAGTACCAGCCCTCGACAAGGAATTCGGGTGTATGAGCAGCGCCAGCATGAACACTGAAAACGAAGCCTCCATGGAACACGCGTACGTCACCGAGCGCCCGGAGCGCGATGCGAAATTCTTCGCCCGCATGGGCTGGATTCTGGCCATCGTCGGCGCCGGCAGTTTCTTCACCTGGGCCGCACTGGCGCCGCTGGATCAGGGAATTCCGGTGCAGGGCACCGTGGTGGTCTCGGGCAAGCGCAAGGCTGTGCAGTCGATGAGCAGCGGCGTGGTCAGCCGGATTCTGGTGCGCGAAGGCGAGATCGTGAAGCAGGGTCAACCGTTGTTTCGCCTCGATCAGACCCAGGTGGCCGCCGACGTGCAGTCGCTGCAAGCCCAGTACCGCATGGCCTGGGCCAGCCTCGCACGCTGGCAGGCCGAGCGCGACAACCTCAAAGAGATCACCTTTCCTGCCGAACTGAGTAACGACCCGGATCCGCGTCTGGCGCTGGTTCTTGAAGGCCAGCGTCAACTGTTCAGCAGCCGTCGCGAAGCGTTCTACCGCGAGCAGGCCGGTCTGCGCGCCAGCATTGAAGGAGCCACCGCGCAGCTGGCGGGCATGCGCCGCGCCCGCACCGACCTCAACGCCCAGGCCGATTCGCTGCAGCAGCAACTGAGCAACCTGCAGCCACTGGCGGACAACGGCTACATCCCGCGCAACCGTTTGATGGAGTACCAGCGGCAGCTGTCGCAAGTGCAGCAGCAGCTGGCGGAAAACACCGGTGAAAGCGGCCGGGTGGAGCAGGGCATCCTCGAATCGCGCCTGAAACTGCAACAGCATGGCGAGGAATACCAGAAGGAAGTGCGCACGCAACTGGCCGACGCGCAGCTCAAAAGCGTGACCCTGTCCGAGCAACTGACCTCGGCCGGTTTCGACCTGCAACACAGCGAGATCCTCGCCACCGCCGACGGCGTGGCGGTCAACCTTGGCGTGCACACCGAAGGCGCCGTGGTGCGTCAGGGCGAAACCCTGCTGGAAATCGTCCCGCAAGGCACCACCCTGGAAGTCGAAGGGCACTTGCCGATCAACCTGATCGACAAGGTCGGCACGCATCTGCCGGTCGATATCCTGTTCACCGCGTTCAACCAGAGCAAGACCCCGCGTGTACCGGGTGAGGTCAGCCTGATTTCCGCCGACCAGATGGTCGACGAGAAAACCGGCGTGCCGTACTACGTGTTGCGCAGCAGCGTCAGTGATCAGGCGATGGAGAAACTCCAGGGCCTGGTGATCAAGCCAGGTATGCCGGCGGAAATGTTCGTGCGCACGGGCGAACGGTCACTGCTCAACTACCTGTTCAAACCATTGCTCGATCGCGCTGGCTCTGCGTTGACTGAAGAATAAGGATGTTCGGCTGTATGAATAAGCTTTCGATGTTGGGAGCAGCGTTCGCGCTGCTCGCAGGAAACAGCGCGCTGGCGGCCATGGGGCCATTCGAAGTCTACGAACAGGCATTGCGCAACGATCCGGTGTTCCTCGGCGCGATCAAGGAGCGCGACGCGGGCCTGGAAAACCGCACCATCGGCCGCGCCGGGCTGTTGCCGAGACTGGGTTACAACTACAACCGGGGTCACAACACCTCCAAGGCCACGCAACTGACCGCTCGCGGCAACCTCACCGAAGACCGCAACTACAACAGCTATGGCTCGACCCTGACCTTGCAGCAACCGTTGCTCGACTACGAAGCCTACGCGGCGTATCGCAAAGGCGTGGCGCAGTCGCTGTTCGCCGACGAAGCGTTTCGCGGCAAGAGTCAGGAGCTGTTGGTACGGGTGCTGGACAACTACACCAAAGCCTTGTTCGCCCAGGATCAGATCGACATCGCCCAAGCCAAGAAGAAGGCTTACGAGCAGCAGTTCCAGCAGAACGAACACATGTTCAAGCAGGGCGAGGGCACCCGCACCGACATTCTCGAAGCCGAGTCGCGCTATGAACTGGCGACCGCCGAAGAGATCGAGGCACGCAACGAGCAGGACGCCGCGCTGCGTGAACTGGGGGCGCTGGTCGGCGTGCAGACGGTGGACATCAGCGAGCTGGCGCCACTGGATCAGAATTTTCAGACCTTTGCCCTGATGCCGGCCAACTACGACACCTGGCACGAACTGGCGATCAGCAACAACCCCAATCTGGCGTCGCAGCGTCAGGCGGTGGAAGTGGCCAAGTATGAAGTTGAGCGCAACCGCGCCGGGCACCTGCCCAAAGTCAGTGCCTACGCGTCGATCCGCAAGACTGAATCGGACAGCGGCAACACCTATAACCAGCGCTACGACACCAACACCATCGGCTTTGAAGTCAACGTGCCGCTGTACGCTGGTGGCGGGGTGTCGGCCTCGACCCGTCAGGCCAGCCGCACCATGGAGCAGGCGGAATACGAACTCGACGGCAAGACCCGCGAAACCTTGATCGAACTGCGCCGCCAGTTCAGCGCCTGTCTGTCGGGCGTCAACAAACTGCGCGCCTACCAGAAGGCCTTGGCCTCGGCTGAAGCGCTGGTGGTGTCGACCAAGCAAAGCATTCTTGGCGGTGAACGGACGAACCTCGATGCGCTGAACGCCGAACAGCAACTGTTTACCACCCGCCGCGATCTGGCCCAGGCGCGCTACGACTACTTGATGGCCTGGACCAAGCTGCATTACTACGCGGGGACGTTGAACGAACAGGATCTGGCGCGGGTGGATGAGGCGTTCGGACAAGGCCCGAAAAGCAACCCGCGTTAATGCTTGGCACCGAACCTGTGGCGAGGGAGCTTGCTCCCGCTTGAGTGCGTAGCGCTCACAAGATTTTGGGCTGCTGCGCAGCCAGCGGGAGCAAGCTCCCTCGCCACAAATAGACTCGCTCGATATTTCAAGAAGTGCTCGCCCGGCGAAACGGGTCATAACAAAAACATAAGAAAAGTGAGTGGTGAACATGGAAGTACGCATCAAGCCGGCAGCGGTCGGCAGCCTGTTGCTCGCAGTTTCCATCGCGCAAGCCAACGCGCAGTACCTTGAAACCGGCAAGCCCGGCGATCCCGCCAGTTGGCGCAGCGCCGAATTCCAGCGTGACTGGGGCCTTGCGCGGATGCAGGCCGATCAGGCCTACGCTGCCGGCATCACCGGCAAAGGCGTGAAGATCGGCGCCCTCGACTCCGGCTTCGACGCCGCCCATCCCGAGTTCGCCAGCGACCGCTATCACCCGGTGCTGGCCTTCGGCAGTTACGTCGACGGCTCACTGTTCAACGTCAACGGCACCCTCAACCCCAACAACGATTCCCACGGCACCCACGTGGTCGGCACCATGGGCGCGAGCCGTGACGGCACCGGCATGCACGGGGTGGCGTACAACGCGCAAATCTACGTCGGCAACACCAACAACAACGACAGCTTTCTGTTCGGCCCGAAACCCGATCCGCGCTATTTCAAAGCGGCCTACGACGCTCTGGCCGCTGCCGGCGTACGGGCGATCAACAACAGTTGGGGCAGTCAGCCGCCGGATGTCAGCTATCGCAGCCTGGCCGATCTGCATGCCGCTTACGCCCAGCACTGGAATCAGGGCACCTGGCTCGACGCGGCGGCGGATGTCTCGCGCCGTGGCGTGATCAACGTGTTCAGCGCCGGCAACAGCGGCTACCCGAACGCCAGCGTGCGCTCGGCGCTGCCGTACTTTCAGCCGGACCTCGAAGGCCACTGGCTGGCGGTTTCCGGGCTGGATCAGAGCAATCAGCAGAAGTACAACCAGTGCGGCATCGCCAAATACTGGTGCATCACCACGCCGGGGGCGAAGATCGACAGCACCATTCCGGGTGGCGATTACGCAATCAAGTCCGGCACCTCGATGGCCGCGCCGCACGCTACCGGGGCACTGGCGCTGGTGATGGAACGCTACCCGTACATGAATAATCAGCAGGCGCTGGAAGTGCTGCTGACCACCGCCACGCAACTCGACGGCTCGATTACCGATGCGCCGACCGAGCGGGTCGGCTGGGGCGTGGCCAACCTGAACCGGGCGATGCGCGGGCCGGGGCAATTGCTCGGCGCGTTCGATGCCAACCTGGCGGCCGGGCAAAGCGATGTGTGGAGCAATGACATCTCCGACAAGGCATTGATTCAGCGCCAGCGCGATGACCTCGCCGAACACGGCGCCTGGCAGCAGACCTTGCAGGACAAGGGCTGGCAGAACGGTATTCCGGCCGGCGCCACTCAGCAGGATCAGACCGACTACGCCGTCGGTATGGCGCGCGATGCCGCAGCGGCGACGCGGGTCTATCAGGGCAGCCTGATCAAGTCCGGGGCAGGGCGCTTGCTGCTGACCGGCGACAACACCTTTCGTGGCCCGACCACGGTCAATGGCGGCTTGTTGAGCGTCAACGGCTCGCTGGCCTCGGCGGTGACCGTCAACGACAGCGGCACCCTCGGCGGTTCCGGGCGGATCGCCTCGTTGCTCGCCAACAGCGGCGGCCGCGTAGCGCCGGGCAACTCCATCGGCACCTTAAGCGTGGCCGGTGACGTGACCTTCGCCCCAGGCTCGACCTACGCGGTCGAGCTGTCGCCGACCAGCAGCGACCGCATCGTCGCTGGCGGCAGCGCGAGCATCAGCGGTGCCACGGTCAGCCTGTCGCTGGAAAACAGTCCGACCCTGCTCAGCACCACTGAAACCCGAAGCCTGCTCGGCCATTCGTACGACATTTTGCAAGCGGCCGGTGGTATTCAGGGCCAGTTCGGCGCGGTGCTGCCGGATTACCTGTTCATCGGCGGCAACCTCGACTACACGGCCAACGCCATTCAGCTCGACATTCAGCGCAACGCCACCTCGTTCGCCAGCGTCGGGCAGACCCCGAATCAGCGTGCGGTGGCGGCCGCCGTCGAAGGCCTCGGCGCCGGCAATTCGGTGTACGAAAGCCTGCTGCTGTCGGCGTCTGCCGCCTCGGCGCAGCAAGCCTTCCAGCAATTGAGCGGCGAAATCTACCCGGCGCTCGGCTCGATGCTGATCAATGACAGCCGCCAGTTGCGCGACGCGGTCGGCGAACGTCTGCACGATGCCAACGCCACGCAAAGCAATGGCTGGATCAAGGCCATCGGCGCCTGGGGTTCGACCAACTCCGGTAACGACACTTCGCGCTACAGCACCTCAATCGGTGGTCTCCTCGCCGGTGTTGACGGCGCGCTGGACGAGCAGACCCGCATCGGTCTGGTCACCGGTTACAGCGACAGCTCGCTGAACATGGGTTCGGACACGCACTCGTCGGCCAAGGTCGACAGCTATCACCTCGGCGCTTACGCCGGTCATGACATCGGCGCCTGGCGCCTGAGCACCGTCGCGGCCTACAGCTGGCATCGCGCCGATGTGAAGCGCGATCTGCAATACGGCGACGTCAGCGCCAAACAGAAAACCAAGGTCGATGCGGCCACCACGCAGGTCTTCGGCGAAGCGGCTTATCGGCTGAACCTGCAGCCGCTGGCACTGGAGCCGTTCGCCAACCTCGCTTATGTGCATCTGGATACCGAAGGCTTCACCGAAAAGGGCGACGCGGCGGCGCTGAAAAGCTCGGGCGATCAGCGCGACGCAGTGCTCAGCACCCTCGGTGTACGGGCGGTCAAGCGCTTCAATTTGTCGGCTGGGCAGGCGCTGGACCTGAGCGGGCATCTCGGCTGGCAGCACAGCCTGAGCGACATCGACGCCGAACAGCATCTGCGCTTTGCCAGCGGTAGCACACCGTACTCGGTCGAGAGTTCGGCACTGGTGCGTGACGCGGCGCTGGTCGGCGTACAAGCCAGCCTGGCATTGAGCAAGGACGTGCGGGTCAACCTCGATTACAACGGACAACTGGCCAACCGCGAGAAGAGCCACGGCGTGGGGCTGAGCCTGAACTGGCAGTTCTGAAACAAACCCCGCAGGTCAGGTAAACACACACTTGTGGCGAGGGGATTTATCCCCGATCGACTGCGCAGCAGTCGCTCACCCGGACAACTCGGTTACTGGAAACTGCTCGGGGTCGCTTCGCGCCCCATCAGGGATAAATCCCCTCACCACAAGCGTTATTTCCCATGCCCGGGCGTGGGCCTGGTACATGGATTTTTCGCAACAACACTAAGGAAGGTCGCTGGATGAATAACAACAAAACCCCCGCGCAAACGGGCGGTCGCTTCGCCATGAAAACCCTCAATTGCGCCGTGATTTGTGCGCTGACCACCTGGGGCACCGCGCACGCGGCGCCTTACGTGGAAAGCGGCCGCAGCGGTGATCCCGCCAGTTGGCGCAGCGCCGAGTTCCAGGCGGAATGGGGCTTGGGCGCCATTGGCGCGGATCACGCCTACGCCGCCGGTTACACCGGCAAAGGTGTGAAACTGGGGATCTTCGACCAGCCGGTGTACGCCGCGCACCCGGAGTTTTCCGGTGCCAATAAAGTCATCACCCTGGTCACCAGCGGGATCCGCGAATACACCGACCCGTACATCCCGGTCAAAGCCGGCGATGCGTTCCGCTATGACGGTTCGCCCTCGGTCGGTTCCGACGGCAAGCTCGGTGCCCACGGCACCCACGTCGGTGGCATCGCTGCCGGCAGCCGTGACGGCGGGCCGATGCACGGCGTGGCGTTCGGTGCGCAGATCATCAGCGCGGATAACGGTGACCCGGGCCCGGAAGACGGCATCGTCCGTGGCAACGACGGCGCGGTGTACAAGGCCGGTTGGGATGCGCTGATCGCCAGTGGCGCGCGGATCATCAACAACAGCTGGGGCATCGGCATCACTGACCGG
>Ga0157372_10007292_pt1 | contig 11774 bp, 9 predicted proteins | sample C55metaG_FD_115307 | JGI IMG/M metagenome (GOLD analysis project Ga0157372, IMG submission 115307) | Corn rhizosphere microbial communities from Kellogg Biological Station, Michigan, USA - C5-5 metaG | ecosystem: Host-associated > Plants > Roots > Rhizosphere > Soil | place: USA: Michigan...
TCGATTGTTGGCATCATTTACATCTCGCTTCCCTTGGGATTGTTGATCGAGCTGAGAACACATTGGAGCGAAGATGCACGATCACTCTCCTACACCGTTCCGCTGCTCATTATCTTTTCTCTCTGGATCAATGACACCATGGCCTACATAGTTGGATCTTTCATTGGGAGAACTCCATTGTCGAAGATATCCCCTAAGAAGACATGGGAAGGCACAGTCGGTGGAGTGATCCTGACTGTCATTGTTATCAGCTTGCTTGCTTATCTAACAAAAAGAATATCGATAACAGATGCTGGCATCATGTCTGGCCTCGCCGCCATAACAGGCACCGTTGGTGACCTCTTTGAAAGCAAATTGAAACGGATGGCCGGTGTGAAGGACAGTGGAAGCATTATGCCGGGGCACGGCGGTTTCCTTGACCGTTTTGACTCGCTTCTTTTTGCCACGCTCTTTGTGTGGCTATATGTTAGTATTGCCTTCTGATCATTTGATACTCTTCAGCCAATCCTTCATTCCCTTGTAGATCTTTTTGGCAACTGCCTTATGAAACTTCGGATTTAAGATCTTCTTTTCATCATCAATGTTGCTAAGAAAAGCTACTTCCACGAGGCAGTTGGGATATTCAGTTGGCCCACTCAGAGAAAAGTTGAAATTACCCACATTGCCATAGTTGCTAAGACCCAATTGAAGCATTCGGTCCAGTATCTTTTGACTCAATGGCCTAAAACCGATATACCGATAGTAAGTACTTGCACCACTAACCGTTTCGTTGCCCGACGAATTCAGGTGAATGCTGATGAGCAGATCGGGTGCCTGCTGCCGAAGCATCAGCGTGCGATCGATCATACTGAGGTCTTTATCTTCTTCCCTCGTCATGAATACTTTTACTCTCTTTCTCCTAAAGTACCTTTCCACTTGCTGAGCAATCTTCAGTGTGTATTCCTTTTCATTAATGTTTGATGTAACACCCGTCGCACCGTTATTGCTTCCACCGTGACCTGGATCAATGGCAACATACAGTCTTTTTGGTTTTAGCGAAGATGGCTGTCGCTTCACTCTAATCTGCAAAGCATTCTTGTTGTAGTAAACAAAATAGCCCCAGTGTTGTTGGTGTTTCAGTTCGATATACACGCGGAACACATCGTCTTCTATTTGTTCATACCAGGCATTTTTTATTTCCTTTACCGTCTTCAATTGCGTGATCCAGTTTGTATTGCTTGTCACACCAAATATGTCAACAACAAGACGTGTGGGATTGATTTGTTGAATCGCCCTGTAAGGCAGCCTCTCTGTAAGAGCAATAGATACGTAGTCGTAGCTCTGATCGCCCCAAACCCGCCAGCTTGAGGTGAGGTAATAAGGCTGCCGTGTTATAGTATCGGGCTTAAAGCTTTTCTTATCTAGATATGCATAATGGTGGTCAGACAATTGAACCTTGTAGTCCGTGCCTGCGCTATCTACAACTTTAATTAAGACATTACTATCCAAATAGCCCATCTTCGCTCCACCCAAACGGTCATCACCTAATCCATATTCAAGAAAGGGTAATTGGCCTGTAGTACGCCCTGTTAGAAACTCCTGTCCGTTCAGTTTTAATGTAGATAAAAGGAGAAAAAGTAGAACAAAACGTATCATTCGGGCAAGTTAATACAAACTATCCCATGCTCTGCCGTAATTCTACTAAGCAGATTGTAAAGCAGTACTACCCTATTTTTGTTTTAGTGTTGAAATAAACAAACGAGCCAATTATTTTTACCTCTGTACAGCCGAAAGGCTGGATCCAATATCCTAAAAATTCAACCCTATGAATTGGAATGACCTACTAGGCGTTGTATGCGTTGTGTCTTTTACGATCCCGATTGTAATCGTTCTCTACAACCGCTACTATACTCACCGGAGCCTCACAGCGCTTCTTCTATATTATTCTATCGTATTTACAGATAACCTCGTTAGTAATTACGTAGTTCCCGCTACATCAAAGGTGGCTTGGGTGATCAACCTCGTAGATAATTATGTCTATGTTCCTTTGATGCTTACTGCTCTATTGTTTTTTTGCGCCAGCAAACAAAAACAACAGAAGATACGATTGCTAACGCTTATCTTCCTCGCCTATGAGGTCGTGATCATTGGGATCTTTGGCTTCAGCTTCAATTCAGTCATTTATATAACAGGTCCTGGCGTGGCCATTATTCTTATCTATAGCTTTTATCTTTTCGTCAGGCAGGTTAAGTTCAGCATCTTCCATGGCAAGAACCACGGCAGGGTTCTTATGCTTGCAGCGATCGTATTCGACAGCTCGTGTTACAGCATTATTTTCTTCTTTAACTACATAGAAAAAACGCCGTATCAAAACGACGTTTTCAAACTGTACTACATTTCTTCTATTATTTCATCGGTGCTGATGGCGATAGGACTTCAGCTCATGAACAAGAGAATGAAAGAACTGCGAGCCATCAAGATTACCCGCAGGGAACTGGCAATGATCTTCAATCAATGATCATAAGCTGTATCTCTTATCGCTGATCAGATGATCGGCAATTCTTCTTCTTGCATCTTTGCTGTTGAAGGGCTGCGTCTTCGTAAACCGTTTCAACCCCATCAGGATCATCCTTTGCTCGTCGCCTTCCGCAAAGGAATTAATGGCATCCTTACCATTCTTATGAATACGGTCGGCAGCATCGTACAAAAAGCAGTTCAGAATATCCTTATAAATCGGAAGGTTGGCGTTTGATGTTTCAGAAAGCTTCATTACCCGCAGCAACAGGCTTTCAGCAACATACGTATCAATAGCCATGTCTGCGATGTTCATCAACACTTCCTGTTCGCTCTCCAGTTTCATCATCAGCTTTTGAGCGGCCGCACCTGCCGTCAATAGAATCGTCTTTTTGAAATTGTTCACCAACTTCCTTTCCTGCGCAAATGGAGTTTCATCTTCTTCTCCAAAGTCAGGAATACTCATGAGCTCTTGCGACACCTTCATAGCAGGACCCATAATATTGAGCCTTCCTTGCATGGCGCGCTTCAAGGTCATATCCACTGTAAGCAAGCGGTTGATCTCGTTAGTGCCTTCATAAATGCGGTTGATGCGGCTGTCGCGGTATGCTCGGGATATATTGTATTCAGCACTGAAGCCATTTCCACCATGAATCTGAACGCCTTCATCCACGCAGAAATCACTCAATTCACTGCCGTGTACTTTTAGGATGGCGCATTCGATGGCATATTCTTCTGCAGCGCCCAATAACGCTTCATTGAAAGGCTTACCACTCTCCTTCAATTCCATCTCCATATCATCTATGAGCTTTGCAGTACGATACAATGCACTTTCGGAAGCAAAGGTCCTGATCGCCATTTCCGCCAGCTTATGTTTGATAGCGCCGAAGTTGGCAATTGGCTGCTTGAACTGTTCACGTGTGATGGCATATTGAACAGAGGTCGTAGTAGTTTTCTTAGCTCCCCCAAGTGTGGCAGCGCATAACTTCAGACGGCCAATGTTCAAAATATTGAAAGCGATCTTGTGACCTTTCCCTATTTCTCCCAGCACGTTTTCGACTGGCACCTTGCAGTCCTGGAAGTACAATTGCACAGTTGACGATCCTTTAATTCCCATCTTATGCTCTTCTGGTCCCTGGGTAAAACCTTCGAATCCGCGCTCCACAATGAAGCCGGTGAACTTGTCACCGTCCACTTTCGCGAAGACCGTATAGACATCGGCGAAACCACCATTGGTGATCCAGCATTTTTGCCCATTCAATAAATAGTATTTACCGTCCTCACTAAGCCTGGCGGATGTCTTGGCACTCAGGGCATCACTACCGCTGTTTGGCTCTGTCAGTCCATAGGCACCTGCCCATTCACCTGAGATCAGTTTGGGTATATACTTTTGCTTCTGTTCCGGCGTTCCAAAATACAGGATGGGTAGTGTTCCAATGCCGGTATGTGCAGCAATAGCTACCGCGAAGGAATGTCCTGCCCCAAGGTATTCGTTGATGATGGTAGACGTAACGAAATCCTTTCCGAGGCCGCCATATTCCTCCGGAAACGAGACAGCGAGCAGTCCCTGTTCTCCCGCCTTGTGCAGCAGGGATTTCATTAATCCCGGCTCCATATTGTCAATCCTGTCCAGATTAGGCCACACCTCCGTATTCAAAAACTGGTCGCACATGTCGCGAATCATTCTTTGCTCCTCTGTAAAATCCTCCGGAATAAATACGTCGGAAGGCTCGCTTTCTTTAATTAGCCACTCGCCACCTTTGAGCGCTTGCTTGGTTAGGGTATCCATATAGAAGTTTTAGGGGTTTATGAATGTTAATGTTTTAGGGTACTTTTTGAAAGGGAACAGAATGATTTATCTTAACCGCTTAGATTGTCATATACTTTCTGAAGAACTACTTTACACATTTCTATTTGATCGGCTGGCACTCCTTCCAGGGCCTCATTCAAAGTCTCTTCTGCCAATTGCATCGTCTCTTCCTGGAGTTTCTGCGCATTCTTCGTTAAATAGACCTTATTGATTCTCCTGTCTTTTTCGTGCGACACTCTCTTGACCAAATTGAGCTTCTCCAGGTTGTCAATCAGCCGGGTAATACTAGGCTTGTCGCGAAAGGTAGCATTGCATAAATCCTGTTGGCTTTTACCATCTTCCTTCCATAGGTGATACAAAACACTCCATTGTTCAATCGTCAGGCTGATACCGGAGCTATTAAACTTTTTCTGCAAGTGACGGGCAATAGCGGTGGATGCCTTGCCTGTAATAAAGCTATATAACTCTCCTTTCTTAAATTGGTTGTTTGGCATACAGTTGTTTATGCAACTAAGTAAATTTAATCATTGGAATTGTTATTCCAAAATAAATTCCGTGATCATTAAAGGCGTAATTTAGACCACACAAGCCCCCATCACCTCAGGACACCCAAGGTCTTCGTTCCCTTTGTAATCAAAACATTACTCCCAAACAACAATTTTTACTCTTGCTATGAAAAGCACTATCATTCTATTAGGCACTTGCTTACTAATACAATCCGCTCCCTTATTTGCTCAAACAAAAGTCATCGTGTTGGGCTCATCCACGGCCGCCGGGTATGGCGCTTCCGTACCGGATTCTGCATGGGTCGCAAGGTTGCGCGCCAGTTTCCAAAAGAACCAGTCCGACGGAAAAGACACTATTATTGATAACAGGGCAGTTCCCGGCTATGTAACCTATCAAAGTTTGCCTACCAATTATCCCACCCCTCCCAACCGGCCATTTCCCGACCCCAACGCGAACACCACCTATGTTTTAAACAGTAATCCCCGACCTGAAGTGGTCATAATCAATTACCCCACAAATGACATCGTAAACAACTATTCCCCTAAGGAAATGATGGATAATCTTCGCTATATGTTTCAGCAGCTCAATTCGAATGGCATCCGTACCTATATTACGACAACGCAACCACGCAATTCAGGGACTGATGCTACACAAAGAACACTCTTGCGGCAATTGCTTGATTCGATACAAATCAACTTCAGTAATTACGCCGTCGACTTCTGGGATGATCTCGTGACGACCGATGGAAGCAACATGTTGAGAGCTGACCTGACCCCCGACGGCATTCACCCCAACGACCAGGGGCATCGCTATCTTTTCCAAAGGATGCAAGCAAAAAACATCTTCAGCACCATCTCCAATGCCCCCTTACCGGTCAAAGTAATACATTGGCAGGTCAGGCTGGATAACAGCGTTGTCCGCCTAAGCTGGCATACTGTAAATGAGCAAGCCGGTTCCCGGTTTGAAGTGGAAAGAAGCGCCGACGGAAATCACTTCATTAGCATTCAAGCTCTGACTGGTGTCGGCCACGATGCCGATTACTCATGGATCGACGCAAGCCCGCTTAAAGGCAAAAGCTATTACAGGCTCAAGATGGTGACCCAAGGGCAAACAAGCTATGATTCGATCCTCCCTATCGTTTTTGATCAACAAGCGCTCATTACCAGTTTATATGTTGACGGTTCCGTCTTACATGTACAAATGAATGCCGGTCAGGACCATACTGTGATTGAGATCATCAATTCATTGGGATCTATCGTGAAAAAGCAGGCTCTTACTAATGGCACCACTACTATTTCAATACCCATATCTAATCTGCCTTCCGGTGATTATTTTTTGAGAATCACCATACCGGGTGAAAAGAGCGCGGTAGAACGCTTTGCTAAATTGAAATAAAACTTCAAACCTAATTGCAGAGCCAATAGATTTGCCGGAATGTTCTGGCTCTCCATTACTGTACTTTTTTTGATAGTCTATGCGATCCTGATATTTTATTATCAGAAGGCATGGAAGAATCTAAATGACTACGAAGGGACGGAGGCCGCAAACCGTTTTATATCCGTCATCGTCCCCGTCCGTAACGAAGAGAAGACTATTTCCGCACTATTAAAGGCACTGGCTAAACAAACCTACCGGAGAGAACGTTTCGAGATCATTGTTGTTGATGACTACTCGACAGATGCCACGAGTAACATTGTAAAGGCATTCCCTATGCCGAACCTGGTATTGATCCGACCGGGTGCCGCAGCAGAATCGTCGTCAAAAAAGAAAGCGATTGAAGCAGGCATTAAATTCGCCACTGGCGAATTGATAGTAACCACCGATGCCGATTGCCTGCCTCCTTCAAACTGGCTGGAGACAATTAATAGTTTCTATGTTGCCACGGATGCTAGGTTTATTGCCGCACCGGTAAAGTTTTCTCACGACAGTTCCTTTATACAACTATTCCAATCGCTCGACTTTCTGACCTTGCAAGGGATCACCGCAGCCAGCGTAGCAACCGATTTTCACACCATGTGCAACGGTGCCAATCTTGCTTATACCAAAGTAGCGTTTGAAGAGGTCAAAGGATTTGAAGGAATTGACAGGGTAGCCTCTGGAGATGATATGTTGCTGATGCACAAGATAAGGAAGCACTATCAAGGAAAGGTTTCTTACCTGAAGAGCAAAGATGCCATCGTCACATCCCAACCGATGTTAAGTTGGCGCGACTTCTTTTTGCAAAGGAAGCGCTGGGCCAGCAAGACCCTGGTGTATGATGATTACAGGATCATTGCTGTCCTGGCTTTCGTTTATTTATTTAATTGCCTTTTCGTCGCCTTAATTATTGCTGCCATACTGAATCCTTTTTACTGGTGGGGTATCCTCGCCTACTGGATAGTAAAGACCCTGGTTGAACTTCCGTTTGTTTCGGCTGTTGCAAAGTTTTACGACGAACAAAGTCTGGTCAAATATCTCTTCCCTTTCCAGCCTTTTCATATTTTCTATACCGTGTTTGTGGGACTAATAAGTCAGTTTGGCAAGTACGAATGGAAGGGCAGGAAAACAAAATAGAATTATCTTTCTCCAATGAACGAGCAGTCATTATCATTCAAGCAGGCAGCGTGGATTAGGTTAAAGAAGAATAAGGGCGCCATGGCGGGTTTGGTGATGATCATCATCTCGGTTTTTGTTGCCCTCTTCTGTTATGTCCTTGCTCCTGATCCCTCGCCATTCGCTAACCGGATTATTTTGGAGATTGGAGGTGACAAGCCGGGATTCGAACAGGAGTTTCTGCGGGTGAAGAAGGTTCAGCCCCAGCAAGCTGGCTTCTTTTCAAGGCTCTTTTATGGTAAGCCCGATGCTTTTGACTACATACCCATTACATCCTATAATCGTACTAAAGACAGCATCATTGCAGAAAAATTTATTGATGAAGGAGTCACGGAACGCATTAGCTACTCGATAAAATCATTAGCAGACCAGCCAGTAGTGCAAAGGAAGTTTGTGTTGGGAACCGATAAGTACGGCCGCGACATCTTAAGCCGCTTGCTGGTTGGGACAAGAGTAAGCCTTAGCGTAGGGCTGATAACAGTTCTCATTTCGCTCACCATAGGTATTTTATTAGGTGCCATAGCTGGTTATTTTGGAGGTAGGGCAGATACAATGATCATGTGGCTGATCAACGTCATTTGGAGCATTCCGACCTTGTTACTTGTCTTTGCGATCACGCTGTTGTTGGGAAAAGGATTCTGGCAGGTCTTCATTGCTGTTGGCTTAACCATGTGGGTGAACGTTGCAAGGCTTGTACGCGGACAGGTACTCGTAACAAAAGAGATGCAGTACGTAGAGGCCGGGAGGGTATTGGGCTTTTCTAACTTCAGGATCATTGTTCACCATATTCTACCAAACATTTTCGGTCCGGTACTTGTCATTGCTGCTTCGAATTTTGCATCCGCTATTGTTATTGAAGCGGGACTTAGTTTTCTGGGCGTAGGAGTTCAACCTCCACAGCCAAGCTGGGGACTAATGATCAAAGAGAACTATAACTTCATTATTACACAGAACCCCATGTTGGCGTTAGCACCTGGTTTCGCGATTATGTTACTGGTACTCGCTTTCAACCTATTGGGAAATGGTCTACGAGATGCATTAAACGTCCGCGGGAAGATTTGAATAGACCGTCCTCGTTTTAAGATCAGCTATAATGAGAGTTGCGATACAGAGATAAAACACACTCCCCACTTTATCCGTTTCAATCATGTCGCTCAGGAAATTGATGATAGACTGCATTATTAGTATGGAGGAAACGGTTGCCACGACAATTTGCCAAAACCTATCCTTTGTTCGCGCGTAGATCTTTTGCGCATACCAGAATAGGCTCGTCATTAAAACGATAAAAAGAAGGCCGCCAGTTAACCCCTGTTCAATAAACGTGAGCAGAAAATAATTGTGAACAGTAGAGTGTTCCGGATTATTGCTAACATAGGTCTTGAACAGTGGCAAAGTATAGCTTTTGTACTCCGGGTAAAACGTGGATGGACCCGTGCCTGTCATCCAGTTATTCTTTGCCATCCTCACTCCTGCGATCCAACGATAGATACGCTCGGCATTGGAGAGGTCTTTTAACTGGTAGGTAGCTACAAGGTGTTGCTTGAAATTAGTATGGAAGATTGTGGTCTTATAATCGCCGGCAAGGTTCACCACGCGATCGTTTGAACCAAGCCATAGAACAGAACCGATAACAATAAACAGAAACAGCAGCCAGGTCAAGAGGAGCAATCTTTTCCTTAGCAGCCAATAAGCCGCGAATCCACAAAGAAGTGCTAGCCACGCTCCGCGGGCATAAGAGAAATAACAAGCGACAATGGCAATAGCGAGCAGGAAGTACAGAAAGACTTTTGCTCTTTTCCGCAGCGATAGGCTAATGCCCCCGATCAGCAAAGGAATCATGAAGACGAGCAAGGATGAATAGTTAACGTGATTCCGGAAGAAAGGCTTTACTGCTTGGCTAACCGTTGCAAACTTCCACTCCCCGGAAGCCTGCCGGATCAGGACGATAATCGTAACCAACATCATCGATCCACAGAGCAGCAGGGCGGTGTTCTTAAGTCTTCGCTCCTCGCGCAACACAAATAGTGGCATTAAAAGAAAAGCCAACAAATACCAGCCTTTCGCCAACAGGTATTTAACGGAAACAAGCAAATCAGTTGAAGTAACGACCGCTATTATAGTCCATAGAAGTTGCAATAAGATTAGTAACAGTAAAGGATGTACTCTTTTCAACTGAATCTGTTTCCATCGATGGACGACAAAGAACATAATAGAGATACTTGCCAATAGCATCAATGGCTCATCGGGCAAATCGGTTCCAAGCGTTTGACTGAAATTGTATTCAATAGACCATGGAATGGAAAGAACCAACAAATAGAATAGTTGTACCGGTTGCTGAACCAGGTAAACAGCAAATACCATGGTGAGTGGCGCCAGCAGAAAATAAGCGTCTTGCCACCATGCATAGCAACCAGCGCCAATAATCAATACGGCGGCAAAGAAGAAAATGAAGACTCTATTGATGGACGTGATCAAAACGATCGCTTTCTGCTTTCGATATACAAAGCCAGTACCAGTGAAAATATAAAAGCAGCGAAGAACACCAATAAGGTGATCACCAGGACCTTTGGTTCATCTGGCCACAAGGAGGGCCTTGCATTCTCCACGACCAGCAACACAGGGGCGTTGGCAGTAACAGCCAGTTGGTATTCACCGATCATCTTCTCATATTCCTCCACTTGTTGGCTTAACCCATTCGCCCTCGCTTTAAAAAGTTCAGACCGCGTAGCCATTACTTCGTTACTTGGTTGCTTGCCTATGCTGTCCGCCAATTGAACATATTCCGCTTGCTTAGCTACATATTGCTCTTTCAATTTTTGAAGCACTAGCAAATTACTTTCGTTTTGCAGGTGCTGGTGCAGCTCCTGTATTCTTTGCATAAGAAAATTGGCTATATCAGAAGCCAGCATCCTGTCGACATCCCAAACCTTTACCTTCAATTCACCGTAACTGCTACGAGCGATCTTGCTGTTCTTTTTCAGCTTGACAGCCGCCAGGTAAACACCTTGATTGTCCCTTCCATAAGAGTAGTGCTCGCCGAGGTCAAACTTTTCAGAGGCTGCTATGAAAATGGTATCGAGCCTGGCGGTTCCTTCCAGCCTATCCAACTCGTCGGGAGTACCAAAGTCCGAATAGAGCGCTTCAATATTTGAATTGAAGATCCTCGCCTTATCTGCTGTCACACTATTCACAGGTAAAGCCGTTGCCACCGAAAGGTATTTTTTAGGACTCAGCAAGGCAATCAGCAAAGCGATTACAGTAGCGCACACGGTGATGACAGTAACCAGTTTCCATCGATTTGAAAAAACAAGCAGAAGATCAGGCATGGTGGTCCATTAACGAAGTGAAATAAAGTATTTTTTAAAGAAGGTCAATTGTGTAGTTAAAACAAATAAACTTCCCACAGCGGCAATCGACAAGATGATCCACACATTTATGGCATTCCTGGTAATATAAAAGAAAAGGATCAATAAAGCCGCAAAAGACAAATAGATAGCGATCGATTTTGCCTGGTAGGAAATCTGTAACGACCTGTTCGTGGCGATCATGACAGCAATGCCACAGAAGTACTGGCTTGCCAGCGCCGCTATGCAACAGCCCAGGGCACCCATACGCGGGATAAAAACAATGTTCAGGATGATATTCAATAAGACCGATACAATTAGTATAGAAATAAACTCTCTGAACCTCGCGCTTCCGGTGAGCACCGAACCATAAATATGCACAAGGCAATAGGCAGGATAAGAAGCCATGCAAAGTTGAATTACGCGGCAATTATAGTCCCGATCGGTATGATACAATGCATGTTCGATCAACGGAGCAAACATGATCACAAACGAAACGACTCCGAGTGAACAAAACATCAGCAGGTGCCTTGTGTTAAAGATTGCATCTTGCAGCGAGTCCCTTTCTTTGAGATTTCTTGCTACAAAAGCAACAAGGAAAGACGAAGCCAAATAGCCGACCATATTGCTTGCATCCAACAGCCTGTAGGCAGATGCATAAATACCGGCTTCCATGGGTCCATTAAGATGTATCCTTTCTAAAAGAAATCCGTCCAGGCGGTAATGAACCGACATGAGTAAGGTAATGACTGCAAAAGGAGTAACGAATTTGAGGATGGTTTCGATGTTTTCATTACCGCTCACTGTCACCAGCCGTTTGCGCACAATAAATAGGAAAGAAACCAGAACAGCTATTAAAGTACACAACGCCTGTACTCGCAGAAAGAGCAATAAAGACATCCCTCCAAAGAAGGAAGTGTAAAGAATACTGCCGCAGAGGACGATCATTAAAGATTTATCCATTACCGACACCCATGCATCTGTGCCAAAATACTGGTTGCCGGTGATCACATTCCGGAAGAAAATCA
>Ga0157372_10007295_pt1 | contig 11773 bp, 9 predicted proteins | sample C55metaG_FD_115307 | JGI IMG/M metagenome (GOLD analysis project Ga0157372, IMG submission 115307) | Corn rhizosphere microbial communities from Kellogg Biological Station, Michigan, USA - C5-5 metaG | ecosystem: Host-associated > Plants > Roots > Rhizosphere > Soil | place: USA: Michigan...
CTTCGACCGCGTAGATGATCTTCACCGGGCTCTTCTTGTCGATCTCGATGAACATGTTGTACTCGTTGCCGTCCACCTCGACCGCGCGCTCACCGCTCGCGATGGTCTTGGGCGGCGCGGTCGTGGACTGCAGCTGCTGCACGCCTTGCTTCGCGAGCTTCTCGAAGTAATCCCAGCCGAGCGCCTTCTCGAGCTCGTAGGTGCCCGTGAGGCTCGTTCCGCTGTAGCCCGGATGCGACTTGACGAGCTTGCCCTTCCACTTCGCATCGAGCAGGTCCGCGTAGCCCTTCGGCGCATCGGCGGGCTTCACGAGGTTCGTGTTGCAGCCCATCACCGACAGCGACGCGCGCCAGACCGCGTAGTAGCCGTCGGGATCCTTGTATTGAGCCGCGAACCGTTGCACGTCGGGGGGCGTGTGCTTCGCGAGCAGGTTCTGCTGCTTCCAGAGCAGGAAGTGCGAAGCGTCGGACGAATTGACGACGTCGACGTTGTGGATGTTCGACTGGAATTCCTGAGTGATCCGCTGGAAGACGCGTTCCGAGCCCGAGCGCTCGACCTCGAGTGCGATCCGCGGATACTGCTCGCGGAATACCTTTGCGACGGCCTCGGCAACCTTGACGTCGACCGCCGTGTACCAGACGACCTTGCCTTCCTTCTCGGCCGCGGCCAGCATGGCCGGCGTCGTTTCCTGCCCGGCCGCCGCGATGGCGACGATGGACGCGCAAAGCCCGGCGACGAGCGCCGCAAGCTGGGTGAATCGCATGTTTCCTCCTGTCGCTCGCAGGGCCGCGTCAAGGGCCCGTTATCGGATGATGCCGCGGCACCGGTCGGGACGAAACCGGACGCCGACGTTCGATCCCGCGGGTATGTTGAGGGATGCCGGTGCGGCAATCAACAGCGGCTGGCCGACGTCGACAAGGTAGTCGCGGTGGCTGCCGAGATAAGCCTGGCTGCGCACGACGCCGGGCAGCACGTTCGCGCCGTCGAGCGCACCATCGGCCATCATGTCGAGGTCGTGGTTCTTCACGCAGACGGCCATCGGCTTGCCGGGACCTGCGAACTCGCCGTGCGCGACGTCGATCGCGTGCCCGGCGACGAGCACGCGCGTGCCGTCGGCGTGCGTGCCTTCGAGAATGTTGCTGCCGCCGATGAAACGCGCGACGAACCGTGAATGCGGACGGTCGAAGACGTCCTCCGGCGTGCCGATTTGCTCGATGCGCCCGCGGTTCATGACGACGATCCGGTCGGCCATCGTCATCGCCTCGACCTGATCGTGGGTGACGTAGATCGACGTGTTGCGATATTCGTCGTGGAGGCGGCGGATCTCGAAGCGCATCTCGCCGCGGAGGTTCGCGTCGAGATTCGACAACGGCTCGTCCAGCAGCAGGATGCCGGGATTGGGCGCGAGCGCGCGCGCGAGCGCAACGCGCTGCTGCTGGCCGCCGGAAAGCTCGCCGGGATAGCGATCCGCGTACTCCCGCAGCCGCGTCGCGTCGAGCAGCGCGTCGGTGCGGCGCCGGCATTCGGCTGCCGGCAGCGACTGCATCCGCAGGCCGTAGCCGACGTTCTCGCGCACCGTCATGTGCGGCCATATGGCGTAGCTCTGGAAAATCATACCCATGTTCCGCCGCTCGGGCGGCACGACCGACGTCGGCGACGACAGCGTTCTGCCGCCGACGCGGATCTCGCCTTCGTCGGGCGCGAGGAAGCCGGCCAGCATCCGCAGCGTCGTCGTCTTGCCGCAACCCGACGGACCCAGCAGGCAGATGAATTCACCGTGCTCGACCGCAAGGTCGATGGCGTCGACGGAGGCGACGTCGCCGTAACGCTTCGTGAGCGCGGCGAGCTCGAGATGCGGCACGGATCGACCGTCAGGGATGCCGCGTATGGCCGAGGACGGCGGGATTGACGACGTTGATGGGCGCACCGTTCGCGTAAGCGACGATCTGCTCGAAGATTTCGGCGAACTGCACCTCGTATTCGTCGCGCGTGACGTAGCCGATGTGCGGCGTGCAAACGACGTTGTCGAGCGTGAGCAGCGGATCGGCAGGGTCGGTCAGCGGCTCTGTCTCGTAGACGTCGACGGCGGCCATGCCGGGCCGCCCGTTGCGAAGTGCTCCGACCAGCGCGCCCGGGACGATCAGGCCGGCGCGGCTCGTGTTGACAAGAAGGGCGGTCGGCTTCATTCGCGCCAGATCAGCCGGCGTCACGATGCCGCGCGTCGCGTCGACCAGCCGCATGTGCAGCGTCACGATGTCGGCCTGCGCGAAAAACGTCTCCTTGCTGTCCGCGACGGCGTAGCCGTCCGCGCGCGCGCGTTCGCGCGACGCCTCGCGCGACCAGACGACGACGTTGCAACCGAACGCCTTGCCGTAGCCCGCGACGACCGCGCCGATGCGTCCGTAACCGTAGATGCCGAGCGTCTTGCCGCGCACGGTGTGGCCGACGCCGATCTGCCATCGGCCGGCCTTCAGCGCATTCATCTGCTGCGCAATCGCGCGCATCGCGGCGAGCACGAGCGCCCACGTGAGCTCGGCCGCTGCGTACGACGGTGTCCCCGCATGCTGGCTCGACGAAACGACGATGCCGAGCCGCGTGCAGGCATCGATGTCGATGTGCGGGTAGACGCTGCGCTGGCTGATCAGGCGCAGCTTCGGCAGCCGCTCGAGCAGCGGGGCGCGGATGTGCGTGCGTTCGCGGATCAGGACCAGCGCTTCGGCATCGGCGAGCCGCGCCGCAAGGCGATCGACGTCCTGCACGTGATCGTTGTAGATCGTGACGTCATGCCCGGCGAGCTTGCGAAACGCGTCGAGCGTACGGAGCGTGTCGTGGTAATCGTCGAGGATCGCGACGCGCATGTGCTGATCCCGCGATCGCGCTAGCGCCTCAGCGCGACCCCGAACGCGCAGCCGGTCTTCGCCTTCACGTCGTCGAGCGATACGCCTTCATGCAATTCGCGCAGCACCAGTCCCTCGCCGTGCGGCAGGACTTCGAACACGCAGAGCTCGGTGATGATCATGTCGACGACGCCCTTGCCGGTGATCGGCAGCGTGCAGCGCTCGAGGATCTTCGGGCTGCCGTCGCGCGCCGTGTGCTCCATCAGCACGATCACGCGCTTGACGCCCGAAACCAGGTCCATCGCGCCGCCGGGGCCCTTCACCATCTTGCCCGGCACCATCCAGTTCGCGAGGTCGCCGTTTCGCGCGACCTCGAGCGCGCCGAGGATCGACAGGTCGATGTGGCCGCCGCGGATCATCGCGAACGAATCGGCGGACGAGAAGAAGCTGCTGCCGGGGATCGTCGTGACCGTCTGCTTGCCGGCGTTGATCAGGTCGGGATCGACGTTGCCCTCGGTCGGGAACGGACCGATGCCGAGCAGGCCGTTCTCCGACTGCAGCGTCACGTTGATGTTCTTCGGGATGAAGTTCGCGACGAGCGTCGGGATGCCGATGCCGAGATTCACGTAGTAGCCGTCGCGAAGCTCCTGCGCCGCCCGCTTCGCCATCATCTCGCGCACCGGCGAGTCCTTCTTGCCCGCCGTTCCGGCGACGGTGCGAAACTCGATCCGCTTCTCGTACGTCGGTCCTCTGACGATCCGGTCGACGTAGATGCCCGGCGTCTGGATCGCGTTCGGATCGATCTCGCCGACCTCGACGAGCTCCTCGACCTCGGCGACCGTGACCGCGCCGCAGGTCGCGATCATCGGGTTGAAGTTGCGTGCCGTCTCGCGATAGACGAGGTTGCCGGCCTTGTCGCCCTTCCACGCCTTGACGATCGACAGGTCGGCGCGGATCGCTTCCTCGAGAACGTACTCGCGGCCGGCGAACGTCTTCGTTTCCTTGCCGTCGGCGAGCAGCGTGCCGGCCGCCGTCGGCGTGTAGAAGCCCGGAATGCCGGCGCCGCCGGCGCGAAGCTTCTCGGCGAGCGTCCCCTGCGGCGTCAACTGCAGCTCTAGCTCGCGCGCGAGCACCTGGCGCTCGAACTCCTTGTTCTCGCCGACATACGAGGCGACCACCTTCTTTACCTGACGGTCCTTGAGCAGCAGGCCCATCCCGAAGTCGTCGACACCGGCATTGTTGCCGACGATCGTGAGCCCCTTGATGCCGCTGTCGACGAGCGCCTGGATCAGGTTTTCCGGAATGCCGCACAGCCCGAAGCCGCCGGCGGCGATCGTCATGTCGTTGCGCAGAAGACCCGACAGCGCCTCCTTCGCGTTCGCGTAGACCTTGTTCATCGTGTCGCCCTCGCTCGTGATCACCGGTTCGAAGTCCGATTCGCTATTATGCTTCAGGCGATGCCCGCCACGAAGCGCGAGGTGTCGCATTCGCGAACCGACTTTCATCACGCGAGAACGAACCATGCCCCAACACCTGCTGCTCGAGACGCGCGAGCGCGTCGCGCTGATCCGCATCAACCGTCCGCAACGGATGAACGCGCTCAACAACGACGTCGCGCGCGAGATCTGCGACGCGCTCTTCGACGCCGATGCCGATCCGGCGATCGGCTGCATGGTCATCACCGGCAGCGAGAAGGCGTTCGCCGCGGGCGCCGACATCGGCGCGATGGCGCAATGGGATTACGCGAAGGTGTACGCGGACAACTACATCACCGCCGAATGGGAAGGCGTGCGCAGCGTCCGCAAGCCGGTGATCGCCGCGGTCGCCGGTTATGCGCTCGGCGGCGGCTGCGAGCTCGCGATGGCGTGCGACATCATCATCGCCGCCGACACCGCGCGCTTCGGCCAGCCGGAGATCACGATCGGGACGATGCCGGGATTCGGCGGCACGCAGCGCTTGCCGCGCGCCGTCGGCAAGGCGAAGGCGATGGAATGGTGCCTTACCGGGCGCATGGTCGGCGCCGACGAGGCCGAGCGCGCGGGACTTGTCGCCCGCGTGGTGCCCGCCGCCGAGCTCGAGCAGGAAGCGATCGCGCTCGCGGCGAAGATCGCGTCGTTCTCGCTGCCGGTCGTGATGAAGATCAAGGAGGCGATCAACCGCGCGTACGAGTCGTCGCTGACCGACGGACTCGCGTTCGAGCGCCGCGAATTCCATTCGACGTTCGCGCTCGACGATCAGAAGGAAGGGATGCGCGCGTTCGTCGAGAAGCGCAAGCCGCAGTTCCGCAATCGCTGAAAGTGAAACATCCCCCCACGCTCGCTTCGCTCGCTGCCCCCCAGGGGGTTGGTCAGTCGTTCGGGGCGGCCCTTCACGACTGACGGCATGGCCGACGCGCGCGACGACATCCTCGACTGGCTGGCGGCGTCGCGCCGCGACGCGGAGACGTTTCTCGCGGCGCTCGTGCGCACGCCGTCCGACAATCCGCCCGGCGATTGCGCGCCGATCGCGGAGAAGGCTGCTGCACTGCTCGAAGCGATGGGCTTCGACGTCGAGCGCCATCGCGTGCCGGACGACGAGGTGCGCCGGCACGGCATGGTCTCGTGCACGAACCTGATCGTGCGCGCGAAGCTCGGGAGCGGCAGCGGACCGACGATCGCGCTGAACGCGCACGGGGACGTCGTGCCGCCGGGCGAGCACTGGACCGCCGATCCCTATGGCGCGGAAGTGCGCGACCGCACGATGTACGGGCGCGGCGTCGCCGTGTCGAAGTCCGACTTCGCGACGTACGCGTTCGCGCTGCGCGCGCTCGAGCATGCGGCCGCGCGCGGCGCGCGCCTCGACGGCAACGTCGAGCTGCATTTCACCTGCGACGAGGAGTCGGGCGGCGAGCTCGGTCCGGCGTGGTTGCTCGCGAGAGGGTTGAGCAAGCCGGATTACGCGCTCAGCGCCGGCTTCTCGTATGCGGTGACGACGGCGCACAACGGCTGTTTGCATCTCGAGGTCGAGGTGATCGGTCGTGCCGGTCATGCGGCGGAGCCTGCGAACGGGATCGACGCGCTCGAAGCGGCCACGGGGATTCTCGCCGACCTTTACGCGTTGCGCGGCACGTACGCCGGTGTGCGATCGTCGATTCCCGGCATCGACCACCCGACGCTCGTCGTGGGCCTGATCGAGGGCGGCGTGAACACCAATGTCGTGCCCGACCGCGTCGCCTTTCGTCTCGACCGGCGCGTGATCCCCGAAGAGCATCCCGAACTCGTCGAGGCCGCACTGTGCGAGGCGATCGACGACTATGCGCAGCAGTGGCCCGGCACGCACGTTCGCGTGCGCCGGCTGCTTCTCGCGCGGCCGCTGACGCCGATGCCCGCGCAGGCTCCGCTGATCGACGCGCTGTCGCGCGCGGCGCAAATGCGCTTCGGAACCGCGCTGCCGGTGCACGGCGTGCCGATCTACACCGATGCGCGCCACTACATGGCGGCCGGCGTGCCGACCGTGCTGTTCGGCGCGGGACCGCGCACGCTGGCGGAGGCGAACGGCCACCGCGCCGACGAGCGGCTGTTGCTCGCCGATCTGCATCGCGCGACCGACATCGTCGCGCTCGCGCTGGCCGAACTCCTCGCGCCGGCGACGCCCGGGCGCTGACGAATGGAGGCTTCCTCAGGGGTCGACCTGCGACGTGTCGTCATCGCACTCGGGCTCGCGCAGATCGTCTCGTGGGGAACGCTCTTCTATTCGATCGCGGTGCTCGGGCCGCCGATGGCGCACGCGCTCGGCGTCGGCGACGTGATGCTCTACGGCAGCTTCACCGGCGCGCTGTTCGTGTCGGGGCTCGTGTCGCCATGGGTTGGCCGCCGGATCGACCGCCGCGGCGGTCGCGGCGTACTTGCCGGCGGTTCGCTGCTCGGCGCGCTCGCCTGCGCGATCCTCGCGCTCGCCGGCAACGGCATCACGATGCTCGCCGGCTGGCTGCTCGCTGGCGTCGCGATGGGCGCCTGCCTCTACGACCCGGCGTTCGCGACGCTCTTTCGCGTGTCCGGCGCATCCTATCGACGCATGGTCACCGCGCTGACGTTGTTCGGCGGCTTCGCGAGCACCGTGTTCTGGCCGCTTTCGCAGTACCTGCTCGAAACCCAGGGCTGGCGTACCGCGTTCGGCGTGCTCGCGGCGTGCAACGCGCTGATCGGCGTGCCGCTGCACGTCGCGTTCGTGCCGTCGTCGGCGCATCGCGTCGCGATGCCCGCGTCGGCGGCCGGCGCCGGCGAAACCCCCATTCGGCGCTCGACGTTCGTCTGGCTCGCCGCGTCGCTGGCGATCGCCGCGTTCCTCGCCTCGGCCGTGTCGGCGCATCTCGTCGTGCTGCTCGCATCGGGCGGCCTCGCCGCGCGCGACGCGGTGCTCGTCGGCGCCCTGATCGGGCCGATGCAGGTGGCGGGCCGCGTGATGGAGTTCGCGTTCTCGGCGCGGCTGTCGCCGCTCACCGTCGGCACGCTCGCGTTCACGCTGCTCGCGACGGCGCTGATCGTTCTCTGCGCCGTGCGCGGCGTCTGGATCGTCGCGCTGCTGTTCGCGCTCTTGTACGGCTGGAGCAACGGCGTGATGACGATCGTGCGTGGCACCGTGCCGAACGCGCTGTTCGGCTCGCGCGATTTCGGCGCGCTGCTCGGACGGCTCGCGCAGCCGCAATTCATCCTGAAGGCGTTTGCGCCGCTTGCCGTGACGCTGCTCTTCACGCTCGACGCGACGAAGCGCACGGCGCTCTACGCGCTGGCGTTCGCGGCGATCGCGGCACTGCTCGCGTATCGAATGGCGATTCGCGACGCGTCGCGGTGATGCGTCATTCCCGCCGCGGCGTCGACGCAGCGTCTGCTTGCATGTAACCCATCCGCTCGAGATCGAGTTCCATCAGCAGCGACAGCGAGTCGGCGCCGCGGTGACCGTGGCGGATCGCATCGAAGCCGTGGCCGTACACGAGCGACACTTTCCACGCCTTGCTCTGAGGCTCGTAGCCGAGCGACGCGCTCGCGCCGGTGACCCATGCGTGCGGCTCCTCGAGGCCCTGCGTGTAATCGATGCGCGCCGTCGCTGCGCCGAAGCCGGCGCGCCAGCGCCGCGCGGCGTCGATCGGCAGCGAATAGTCGGCGCCGACGAGCACGAAGTTGCGCGCCGAGAACTCGCCCTCGTAGTAACCCGGCACGATCAGCGGAAATTCGGCGTCGAGCGGCAGCACGCCGCCGATCCGCCATGCGCTCAGTCGATCGGGATGCACCTGCGAGCCGCCCTGCAGCACGGCCGAGAAGCGTTGCTGCGAATCGGGCAGCGTGTAGACGAAGAGGCCGCGCGCGAAGAAGCGCTGCACGCGCGATTCCACGGCCCGGTCGCCGCCGAAGCCATAGGCCCCGGCGTCGAGCCGCGCGTCGCCTTCGTACCATGCCGAAAGCTCGAGGGCCATGTCCGGCGCGAGCACCGGCTCGATGCCGCCGAAGCGCAGGCCGGCACGGATGCGCGCGGTCGGTTGATCGGCGGGGACGACGAAGTCGGGCGGATTGTGACTGTCGCGCAAGTAGGCGACGTACCGGAAGCCGCCCTGCAGGATGCCGTTCAGCGGAATGCGCTGCCCCGGATTGAACAGGTGGTAGACGCGCGCGTCGATGCCGCCGTCGTGGCCGATGAATGATTCCTCGCGAACCCAGCGGCCGTTCCGGATTTCGTCGTAATCGGAATCGAAGCCGCCGCCGAACACACCGACGGCGAAGTCGGTATGCGCGCCGAACGCGTTGCGGATCGCCCATTCGCCGTCGAGATACGCCGGCGACAACGCGATGCGCAATGCATGGTCGGCGTCACGGAACTGCGGACGGCTCAGGTAATAGAAGAGGTATGTCCCGAGCGGCGCGTGCCCTGAAATCGGCTGGTCGTACCCCGCTTCGACGAGGTCGCGCCGAACGGGGTCGACCTGCGCGAAGGCGAGACACGACCAGACAAGCGCCGCGACGAGGGTGATAATCCGCACCATTCGCGACCGCCTCGCAAGCCACGTGCCCGCCGAGCGCCCGAGCGACGCGTGGCATTATCGGTTGAACCTGTGGCACCCATGCAAGTCGTACGTCGTCATGCCTGTAAACGTTACACGCCCTGCACAGAGGTTCACGGCACGCAAGCTCCCGATCGAGGACAGGATCCGCGATCGGCGTGTCGACAATGCCGCGCAAGAGCTGCGCGCGCTCGTTGCCGGCCTGTTGTCGACACCCGCGTCGATCGCGCCGAAGTATTTCTACGATGCGCATGGCTGCGCACTGTTCTCGCAAATCTGCGCGCTGCCCGAGTACTATCCGACGCGCACCGAAGCGGCGATCTTCGAGCGTAATCGCGACGAGATCGCCGGCGCGATCGGCACCGGCCGCGAGTTCGTCGACCTCGGCGCGGGCGACTGCGCGAAGGCCGCGCAGTGGCTGCCGTTCGTCGCGCCGTGGCGTTATGTCGGCGTCGACATCGCGCCGGACGCGCTCGTGCCCGCGCTCGAGCGCCTTGCCGTCGCGCACCCGGACATCGAGGTGCAGGGGGTTCTGACCGATTTCGCGCACGGGCTCGATCTTGCCCGCGACCTCGCCGGTGGACCGGTCACGTTCTTCTATCCCGGCTCGTCGATCGGCAATTTCACGCCGCTCGAAGCGGCGCGGCTGCTGCAGACAATTCGCCGCCACTGTCGCGACGACGGCAGCGGCATTTTGATCGGCGTCGATACGAAGAAGGATCTGGCGCGTTTGACGGCTGCCTACGACGATGCCGCCGGCGTCACGGCCGCGTTCAACCGCAATGCGCTTTGCCACGTGAACCGGGTGCTCGGCACGCGCTTCGACCAGGCCGCGTTCGCGCACGTCGCGCTCTACAACGCGCGCGACGGACGCATCGAGATGCACCTCGAGGCGTGCGCGGCGCAAACGATCGTCGTCGACGGCGTCGCGCGAACGTTCGCCGCCGGCGAGCGCATCCATACCGAGAACTCGTACAAGTACGCGCCGGCGGAATTCGCCGCGATGCTCGAACGTGCGGGCTTCGCGCAGGTTCGGTGCTGGCAGGACGACGCCGGCGACTTCGCCGTCTACTACGGCGCGTGATCGCGCGCGAGGCGGATGCCTGAAAATTGCCAGCGGGCGTCGGGCGGAAAGAAATTGCGGTACGTGATGCGCGCGTGCCCCGGCGCTGTGGCCGACGACCCGCCGCGGAGCACGTACTGGTTGCACATGAACTTGCCGTTGTATTCGCCGATCGCGCCACGCGCGGGACGAAAGCCCGGGTACGCGGCGTAGCTCGACGACATCCACTCCCACACGTCGCCGGGCGCGAGCGCCGACGCGCCCGAACCGTCGCTCGTCCGCGACGCGACCGCTTCCCACTCGAACTCGGTCGGCAGCCGGGCGTTCGCCCAGCGGGCGTAGGCGTCCGCCTCGAAATAGCTGATGTGCGTCACCGGCGCATGCGGGTCGAGGTCGCCGAGGCCGTGCAGCGTGAACGCGCGCCAGCGATCGGCAACGCGGACCCAATACAGGGGCGCGCGCCAGTTGCGGCTCGTCGCAGCCTCGAAGCCGAGCGACAGCCACAGTTCCGCCTGCCGATAGCCGTCGTCGTCGACGAACGCCGCGTATTCGGCGTTCGTGACCGGACGCGACGCGACCGCGAACGATTCGAGGAAGACGCGGTGGCGCGGCATCTCGTTGTCGAATGCGAACCCATCGCCCGCGTGGCCGATCTGCGCAAGCCCGCCGCGGTAACGTATCCATGCGAGCTCGCGCTCGGGATGCGCGGCCGGCGTTCGCGCAGGATCGTACGCAGGCGCCAGCGGATTGCGCGACAGCAGATGCAGCACGTCGGTCAGAACGAGTTCCTGGTGCTGCTCCTCGTGCGCGAGGCCGAGGTCGATCACCGCGGCGAGGCCGGCATCGGTGCGCGCGGCGTCGCAGCAGTCGCGCATTGCCGCGTCGACATGCGCGCGATACGCAAGCACGTCGTCGAGCGACGGGCGCGACAGCAAGCCCCGCTCGGGGCGCGGATGCTGCTCGCCGATCCCGTTGTAGTACGAGTTGAAGAGGACGCGAAACGCGGGATCGAACGGGCGATACCCGGCCGCGCGCGGCGCGACGACGAACGTCTCGAAGAACCACGTCGTGTGCGCGAGATGCCATTTGACGGGACTGGCGTCGGGCATCGACTGCAGCGCGCAGTCCTCGGGCGACAGCGGATCCGCGAGCGCCTGCGTGCGCGAGCGGACGTCGCGGTAGCGGCGCCAGAGCGGCGGCGCCGAATCGGCGATCGGCGCGGCGGCGGGAACGCGCATCGGCGACGACATCAGCGCACGCGAACGCAAGGTGCGCCGCCAACGAAGCGTCCGATCGGTGCGGCGGCGGCGAAGCCTTCGCGGCGAAAGATCGCAATCACGTCGTCGACGGCTTCGGGCGCGCATGCGACGAGAAGACCGCCGGACGTCTGCGGATCGGTCAACAGCGCGCGTTCGCGTTCGCCGAGCCGCGCGTCGAGCGTGACGTCGCCGCCATACGAATCGAAATTGCGCCGCGACGCGCCGGTGACGAAGCCCGCAGCGGCGAGGTCGAGCACGCCGGGATGCAACGGAACGTCGTCGAACGCGATGTCGGCGCCGAGGTTCGCACCGCGGCACATCTCGAGCAGGTGGCCGAGCAGACCGAAGCCGGTCACGTCAGTCAGCGCGTGCACGGCGGGCAGGCCACCGAGGGCGATGCCCGGCGTGTTGAGAGCCGTCATGCTCGCGAGCATCGCGCGATAGCCTTCGGGCGCCAGCGCGTCGCGCTTCAGCGCGGCGCTGTAGATGCCGACGCCCAGTGGCTTGCCGAGCACGATCACGTCACCGGCGCGCGCTTCCGCGTTGCGCTTCAAGTGGCGCGGATCGACGACGCCGATCGCGA
>Ga0157372_10007296_pt1 | contig 11770 bp, 16 predicted proteins | sample C55metaG_FD_115307 | JGI IMG/M metagenome (GOLD analysis project Ga0157372, IMG submission 115307) | Corn rhizosphere microbial communities from Kellogg Biological Station, Michigan, USA - C5-5 metaG | ecosystem: Host-associated > Plants > Roots > Rhizosphere > Soil | place: USA: Michigan...
ATATACCACCGGCGAGTTTAAGCCTGCCATGACATACCCCGCCGAAAGCAAAGAGCGCGGATTGACCATATACAGGAACAGCAGGATAAAAGGTGCGCTTCGCAAATTGTATATACAAGCAATAAGGATTTATCCGTTGGCAGATGCGAATGGTGTAGAACTGAAAATATATGACGACTATGCAGGAGGTACCATTTCCACTTATAATATTGACCTGGTAGCTAATCAAGCCAATAGCTTTAATGTAGCCTATGAACTAAAAGGGAATTTTGCACGCATATTACTGGATGGTACCAATGTGCCAGTGGCCAGCAGCTATCTTACCTGCTTTACCGGATGCAATGGAACCTTGCCAAATGACTGCGGATATACAAAAGGCTGGTATGATGATAAAGAGATCAGTGGCAAAGAAGGCTTTGGCATCAATGCAGATTTCTACTGCGCTTGTGATTATGATCAGTTGTTGGGAGACCTGGCCAAAACATATATTGGTGAGATCGTTTGGCTGAAAACACGTGTGCTTCTACTTGAGGAAAGATTGCGTACCAATCGCCTGAATAACTGGGTGATCTACGGGCGTGAAGAAACGCAACAGTATCTGACAGATATCGAAAATCAGTATCGTGATAAATGGCAGGTATTTGTAAATGCTATGCCCGGTATACTAAAACAATTCAAGGATGATTGCCTGGTATGCAATGGCATCCGCTGGGTAACGAATGTTTAATATCACCAAATAACTATGAACCTTATGCTTTTATTTTTATTATACACCTTGCTGGCATGGCTGGCAAATGCATCACTGGCAAAGATCCTGCCCCTCAGCATCCAGCCCGGGCAGTGGATAGACACATTGTTCAACTGGCAGAAGCGCTTGCAGCAATGGGACCTAGAAGGGAAAGTGTTGCTGGTAAAGATCGGCGGCTATTGTGAAGTTTGTTTTAGCCACTTTATTACATTCCTCTGCTTTTGGGGATACGCGCTGTTCATGAATTATGCGGTCGGGTATTGGGTCACAGCTATATCTCCGAATATCATTGTAAGCCTTACCCTTAACGCTATCTGGTATCTCGTTTATGTATCTATAGGCAGCACATTATCGCTTTATTTCATTACAAAACTATTTGCGAAATGACAATGAGCTTCGAAGAATATGATGCTTATGTGCAAGGCTTGCTTGCAAATGCAGATAAGCAAAGAGAGGAGAAAGTAATTGTGCGGGTAAAGAATGTGGCAAAGAAAACATCTGCATTGAAACCTAAATTACACACCCCCCATAAACCCAAAAGGAGATAGCCATGCAGCAAAATGATTTTGAACAACTGAAAGATTTTATCCAGCAGAAGAATCCTTATTTCAATTTTGGATTTACAAATGCGATCAGTGAAAAAGGAACTGTATATGCACAATGCAATAGCGAACGTAAAGCCGTGCTTCCTGCAGATGACCTTTCTAATTATTTCTACCTAAGGCAAGATGCACTGATAAAGCACGAAGCGCAATATCCATCGCGCACCACTGATAATCATACACAGCGACTAAGCTTTCTTGATATTGCGATAGTGTATTTAGTAGCGGTCGTTAAAGATGCAGACCCTTTATCCCTAGTGGATAATTTACGTAATACTGCTATGATGTATGAGCTGATGAATGTGCAGCCGCTAAGCAGTGCGTTTAATCGGGAAAAGATAATTGCAGAAGAATTAACCGGTACTAAAGCAAACGATGTATCTGCTGTATTACAAAGATTAAAGAACGAGACCATTGTAAAGCTAACGCTGCAGGTATCAAAAACCTTTATCCCATCTGAATGTATTGTTAACCCATGTAAAAACCTATCACTATGAATTGTGTAATGAATTATACCGGCATTGGCCAGGTGCCTGTAGTTAAAGAAGGTATCGTGCTGCCATTGATTGCTGATGAAAGCGGTACCTGGGGCTTTATGACCAGCTTCAATGACGCCTACAAATATGCACTGTTTCCTGTAGTGGCAGGGCAGGCTATAATTGTACCGGTGAATCTGAATGAATACTATGCATACACCTTTAAGCTGTACAAGCCTGATAACAGCCTGTTTAATGATACGTGCTATTGCATGCAAACAGTGCCGCTATTACCAGATGTAAATTATGTGTTCGACAATGCAGAACTCCTTTCCACAGGTTCAGTTATTGCCAGGAAGCAGTTCGTTGCCACTGAAGGTCAAACCCAGATCGTTGATGCTGCTTTCAAAAATGCGAAACAGGTTGTAGTGTTTATTGAAGGCATGTTAAAGCAAGCCGGAGCTGATCCTGAATCTTATTCCTTTAACGCTATAACAGGCATCATTTCCTTTAACACAGCACTGATAGCTGATCAAAGAATTACTATCATCTATTTTAAATAACCCCACCATGAAAAAAATAATAACGCTATTAATTATTCTCTTCTCTTTTCACATTGCCAAAGCGCAATATGGATTTTTAATGAACCGCTATTATATCTCCGGTTCCCTATCTCTTGGAACCGGCGGTCGTACATTTGCAGATACCAGTTGCTGGTTGCAATTAGGCAACGACACAACTAAAAAAGGCTTGATATTACCACGCGTAGTACTCGACAGTATTCATACAACCAAACGCGGTGTGTTTGTGTATGATCTTAAAGATTCTGTACTGTATCATTTTGATGGCAGCAAGCGTGTAAGGTATATGACCTATAAGGATACCAACCTGATAAAGCAGATTATAGCGCGAGCATCAGTTGATACTACAAAATTTGTAAAATATGCTGATACAGCAACTATGTTAGGTGCCTACCTGCGCAGTAATACCGTCACGCTGGATAAAGTTTTGACAACCGGTAACAGTTCGGCCCAAAAAGCAATAACAGGCGGTCTCACCATAGATAAAACCGGTGCTGCAGCAAAGCTTGGGCTAGTATCGGACAACAATCAACCTGCGGTCATAAACATCAAACAGGCTACCGATCATAGCGCCAACACCTGGGACCTGACAAGCGCGGCTACCAGCCATGACTTTTCGTTTTATAACTACACCGCCGGAAAGACATCCTTAAATATAAATGCAGCCAGTAATAACGTAATGGTGAATACAACCACTGATAATGGCAATGAGTTACAGGTTAATGGTAACGGAGCATTTACGGGTGCGCTAAAGCTAAAAGGATACAATGGTACTATGCAGCCAAGCGCAGCCATCGGCATGGCAAACGGAACGTTGATAGGTTGGGCAGGGGCAGGCTTGCCTGAGAGTAATTTGAAGACTGGAATATTTGTTGATGATATAAACAATTTAGTTTTTATTCAAGACGGAAGCGATTTTTTTAGGTATAATCAAGGCTTTCAAACTTTTACTATTTCGCCTTCTGGTGAGTTTGATATTGCAAGTCCTGGTAGGAGTAATTTATGTATTGTTGCTAATTCTGGAAGCCAAGCACAATTGAGATTTGTTGAAACTGAATTAGGGCCGCACCCATTAATTTATAAAGTACCAGGCTCTTGTCAATTAAACATTGACAAGAATTCTTCGGGTACTCTTAATACTATGTTGCATATTGATGATAGTGGCAACGTTTTAATTGGCGGAAACTTAACAACAGCTTCGCCATCTAGCTATGGATCGGGATCGATTAAATTTGGTAAAATAAAAGTTGGATCTGATAGTAATAAATATTTAGAAATAGAGGTTGATGGCATTACACTCTACATCCCAGCTATAGCAAGTCTGCCATAATGCTAACACAGATCTATTTAATCGGATAAACCCAATTATATAATTTATTAAAAGTTTGCGTAGTACTAAGATTGTTTATCAATTTTCTGCATGGTTTTTCAACGGTATAATAAAGTATTGCCGATACTGCCAGGAGTAGAATGAAAAACAATAAGAATGAAAGGTTTGGTGAGATTGTTATTCTTTTCAATAAAATATTGAAATAATCATGAATAGGACGCTGTAAAATATATATGCCGTAACTGATCTCACCCAGGAATACGAGTGGTTTAATCTTTAAAAACTTTGGCTCTTTAATTGCAAGAGAGCCTATCAATAACATGAAAATCGGAGCAAATAATCCGTCATGTGCTGATAAAGGTATATTGGCCTTTAATAGTATGACTATTGCTAAAAAGCATAGCGCGCTCTGGAAAGGAATTGCTTTAATTCCACCTTTAAAGATTTGCGCACCTAACATTCCAATCAGAAATTGATTTAAGTGTAAAAACGGAGAATAAAAAGAGAATACATGTACGCTCTCACCAAAGGCAGCATTTAGTGCATTGTGAATTATTACTGATAGAATGTATAGGGTAATGGTCAGTATAACAAAAAGCTTATTCCTGGACTGTTGTAAGCGAAGTAAGAAAGGGAAAATGAGGTAGAATAGCATTTCCACGCATAAAGACCAGCCTGGACTGTTAAGCGTGTAAATATATTTTGGGAAATAGCATTGCAGGAATGTAGTGTTTAATATAAAAGCTGTTCCAAAATTATAACTTAAAATCTGGCCTCGCATTATAGCATAACCTACCAGGATAGAAGATAATAAAAGTGCGAACCAGTACAAAGGTATGATCCTGGCAAATCTTCTTTTCAAAAATTCTTTATAGCTCACTTTGTTATTTTCATAAGACACATACATTATATATCCCGACAAAACAAAGAAATAGCTAACAGCCAAATTTCCGTTTGCGAGGATGTTATCAATAAATGATATCCCGGTATGTTTAGTAGAAAAATGAAATATAACAACCAATGAGGCTGCAAACGCACGAGTTGAAGTTAAAGAGTCAATATTATTTTTCATGAGGAAACCACAAGAGACGGATGTAAAGGTCTGTTTTTTATATAAAAAATAAAAGTGTTTTATATTGCTTATTGATTAAGTTGACATTCTGGGTAGCTAAACACCTTTCCAAAGATTTTTTGGATTCAGTGGATCTCCCACACCGAAATACTTCATCACTGTAATTTCTAACCCTCTCATTGCGCTTTTTTCCCGTTTCATCATATCCAATTTAGACTATTCATACCCTCGTATTATTTTGTTAATTGAACATAGTCCCCAATGAACCCGTTCGGTCTTTTAATAGATACGCCGGGTTCATTTTTGATTATGGGACAACCTGATATTTGGCAGAGCCATTTATCAGAATTCAATAATAATCAGTATATTGTAACAAGTCCTGGGTATGAACATAGTAGTAATAGAAGACGAAACGCCGGCATATAACAGGTTGCACAAACTGATAGAAGAAACCATTCCGGGTGGCAATATCATAGCCCATCATGATAGCATATCTTCTGCTAGGGATTGGTTTGAGGCAAATAAGTCGCCCGATCTGGTATTCATGGACATTCACCTGGCCGATGGTTCCGCTTTTGATCTGCTAAAGCTCATAAAGATCGAAAGCCCGATCATATTCACTACCGCCTACGATCAATATGCAATGAATGCATTTCGCGTGGCTAGTATCGATTACCTGGTAAAGCCCGTAAAAAAGGATGCGCTAAAGGCTGCTATCGATAAGCTGGACGATTTCCGCAAGATATTTCGCCAGGCCAATGAGGTGCTGGTAAACAATATTTCACAAGAGTATAAAAAGCGTTTTGTTATACGTTTTGGCGAGCATATCAAAACCCTTGCGGTAGAAGACATCGCCTATTGCTTCAGTGAAAACAAAGCTACTTTTGCCCGCACGTTCGAGGGGCGCACTTTCCCTATGGACCATAACCTCGATTCCCTTGAGTCTATGCTGCCCCCTGCAGAGTTCTTCCGCATAAACCGCCAGTACATTATTAATCTTAAGGCAATAGACGAAATGAAGGCTTACAGCAAAGCCCGCGTCATCGTTACTTTGAAACCTGCCGTTAAGGAAATCCCTGTTGTTAGTTCAGAACGTGCTGCCGATTTCAAGCTTTGGCTGGCGGGTGAATTATAATGTATGTACATCTATTCAGTTTAATTTTATACCTTTCTATTAATTTTTATTCCGGTTTTATCACTTTGTGATAATTGGCCTAAAGGTTGTAGTTATAAATTTGTTTAGCTGACTATGAAAAAGATCATTCTGGTTTTATTGGTTCTGGCAGTGATTGCCGGGGGCGTAGGATACATGATGTGGAACAAGCCACATAAAAAAGTAGAGGATGCCAAAGGCGTTACTATTTCTTCAATCCAACTCACTAAGGATTTCGCAGCGGATGAGAATACGGCCAATCAAAAATATCTGAATAAAGCTATAGATGTGACCGGCGTGGTTAGCGATTACAGTAAAAACCAGGATGGGGGAGTAGTAATTACGCTGCAAGGCGCAGATGCAATGTCCGGTGTGCAATGTGCTATGCGCGATAAAGGCGTAACTGCAGAAAAGGGCAGCACTATAACTGTAAAAGGATTTTGCTCAGGATACCTGATGTCGATGGTTTCCCTTACCGACTGCATAATTAAATAAAACTGTATTTTTATTAAGTCATAACTGAAAGCAAAAGAACGAATGAAAAGAATTATTGCCGCAGCCTGTTTGCTGGTATTGGCGGGTTGTTATAATGATAAGCAAGATAAGCTCTATCCCACAGGCACAACAGTATGTGATACTACAAACATCACCTTTGGTAAAGATGTATTACCGATACTTACGAAGAACTGTATTACCAGCGGCTGTCATGATGTAACAGCTTCAAGCGGATATGATTTACGCAGCTTTGAAGGCGCCTATGCTGCCGTGGCTAACGAACAGCTTATAAAAAGTATTACGCATGATCCAGGCTTAACGCCTATGCCGCAAAACATGCCGAAGCTCAGCGATTGTGACATAAATAAGATAATACGCTGGGTGAACCTCGGCGCTCAAAACAATTAATAACAGCAAATACTATTCGTATGAACAAGTTATGGATGACCGCCCTGGTGCTCTGTTTGTCTGCATCAACATTTGCACAGCGGTATATGACGCGCACAGGGAAAATTGAATTCTTCTCTGCTACTCCCCTAGAGAATATCAAGGCAATAAATAATGAAACGGCAGCCGTGTTGGATAGCAAATCAGGTGATTTCGTTTTCCAGGTACTGATCAAAAGTTTCAAGTTCGAGCGTGAGCTGATGCAGGAGCACTTTAATGAGAACTATATGGAAAGTGATAAGTATCCCAAAGCCGAATATAAAGGCAAGGTTACAAATCTTTCTGCCATAAATTTTTCAAAGGACGGAAGCTATAATGTAACTACTACCGGCACTATGACCATGCATGGTACAAGCCGCAATGTTACCATTCCTGCTACCGTAATAGTAAAAGGTAAAACAGCCACTGCCGAGGCTAAGTTCAAAGTGGTGCCGCAGGACTATAAAATAAACATCCCTAAACTTGTAGAAAATAAAATAGCGAAAGAGATCAGTGTGGCTGTAGATTGTGTGATGGAAGGAAAATAGCTCTTAGTCTTAATTACAAACGATCACAAACACAGATTACATGCGCATTTTTAATGCATCACTATTAACCGCAGTATTATCTGCAGGTATTATAAACGCAGCATCGGCACAGACCGATACCAGCGACCTGATGAGCGAGCTGAACGCTGGGGCAAAACCAACCAAAGAATATGTAGCTGCTACCTTCAAGGCTACACGCATCATCAACGGGCACAGTATTGAGAACGTTGGCAAGGGTGTGCTTGATTTTCGTATCTCTCACCGCTTTGGTGAGATCGATCAGCCGAAAAGTTTCTTTGGGCTTGATGGTGCAACTACTGCGCTGTTTCTCGATTATGGCATTACCAACTGGCTTATGGTAGGTATTGGCCGCAGTACGTATCAGAAGGAATTTGAGGGCTTTGCAAAAATTAAGATCCTCAGGCAAACAACCGACAATAGTATGCCGATAAGCCTGAGCTATATGGGGTCAATGTCCTGCCAAACGATGGATGCCCCGATACTGGATTCAGGTCAGAAATATTATTTCAGCAACCGTTTATATTATACCAATCAATTGCTGATAGCACGCAAATTCAACAGCTGGCTGTCATTACAGTTGATGCCTACAATGGTGCATTATAACCTGGTGCCAACAACAGCCGAACCCAATAATACTTACGCCTTAGGTGTTGGCGGACGTATCAAGTTATCTAACCGCATTGCATTGACGGGTGAATATTATTACCGTTTGGATGGCCACCAATTAAATGGCTATCGTAATGAGCTGGGCGTAGGTATAGACATTGAAACAGGAGGCCACGTATTCCAGCTTCTGTTTACCAATGCTACGGCCATGACAGAGCGTGCATTTATTGGTCAAACTACCAGCAATTTCTGGGATGGTGGTATACATTTCGGGTTCAACATTTCCCGTGTGTTCACTATTGTGAGGCCAAAAGAATTTAAAGGCAGTAAGTGGTAAATGGCAATTTCTTTTATCAGATAAAACAAAGGGGGCAGCTTTCTTAGCTGCCCCCTTTTTATATTCATATTGCTTACCAATGCTAATTTGTGAATACATTATTCGCAAACCTGTTAAACGCGGTATTATTAGCATAAGTGGTCAGCGAATGATCGTACTGCGGGGCCCCGTTTGGCAGCTTGCAGAAGTCAGTAGTATCGCATACATCCTTATTAAAGCGGGTAACAAATTTATAGATCTCCTTATTGCTGCAGCCCAGTGTTGTTGACCCAAGGAAAGCAGGTGAACCAATGAATTTCTCAAGCACCTGGTCGTTATGATTGAAGCCTACCACAAAGCGGTAGTTATTATAACCCATCTGCTGCGGTCTGTTAGTGCGTTTGTAATAATCGTCAAAGGTATTATCACCCGGTATGGCAGGGGCCAGCATCCCTACCTTTACCAGGTAAGATGGCGTTTGATAAGTGGTATCATCATAATGCTTTTGAAAATACAAGTCAGCATTGGTTTCAGGGGTGCCACGGAATTTCTCCACGTTAAATAGCGCAGTAGTGATAACGCTGGCACCCAGGCTATGTGTAAGCACATATACCTGCTGGCGGTCCATATGGTTCAGCAGCCTGCGTAGTTCAAGGCCCACATTGCAGCTATGCAGTTGTGCATTGTCCCACATCTTCACCGCATTGGCCCTGCTGCCCTTATCATAGCAGCCATCCCAGTACACTTCTACATACAGTATCTTTTCCGATGGCATCAGGCTGGCCAGGCGGCTGCGCAGTTCACGGAATTGTGCCTCAGCGCCATCGTCGCCCATAGGCTCTTTATTAAAGCCATGTATCAGGTACACCAGCTTGCTGTACGATCTGCCTTTATCATTTATTTTCCTGGCCAATCCGTCGATTATCGCACGCTGCAGCGGATCATTATCTGGCTGCAGGTTTTCAATATCGGCTTTAGGATGCACGCCATAATAGCTGCAGATATAGCCATAAGTTGCAGGATTGTTATAATAATAACTGCGTAGCATGGAGTAATTATCATCGCGGAGCTTTGCATCCGGTATTACATAGTCGGGGTAAATGAAGCCCATACGATCAAAGTAAACACGCACCACATCGGGCGATGCATAAGGCGCCTGTTCCATGGTTTGCTTTGCCGCCCCAAACTGTACATACAGATCTTTTATAGGCGCAATAAAAGCCAGCAACATTACGGCCGGCACAAAAAGTAAGAGCTTTTTCATTTTGCAATTATGAGTATATAACAAATATAAAAAACGGCGCAGCAAAAGTCAATTACTGCACCGTTAGTTTATTTGTGTATCCCTTGGGAGCTATACATCATTATTGTCCATACTTTCTTCTTCATCGCGGTCATTATTATTTTCTGTTTCGTCTGCAGTTGGGGTTACATCTTGCTGTATGTCGCTCCTGTTTTCCCTTACCGGCTCACCATTACCGCGGTTAATGGCGTCATCAGGTACAGGCATTGCACCTTTATTTACGTCCGGTTTTTGCATTTTTTCGTTCTCGTTCATAACTGTAGTTTTTCTACTTAGTATGTAGAAAACATCATACCAGCATCAGGGAACCGTTTTATTATTAACAGTTTGAGGTATATGGCATTATAAGTAGACTTTATTATGTTTGTGACCAGATTAACCTAAACCTTATGAAGAACGCGCTCCTTATCGCCTTTTCATGTATAGTCATTCAAGCACAGGCCCAGCATATTGATATTTCTATCGGTGGCGGCATGCTAACCACTTTGCAAACAAATCAATTGTTTCAAAACACTTATTACAATAAATCTGGCAATGGTTTTTCCGCAAACACGGCTTTATGCTATGCATTTAAAAATGGCATCCTGTTTGGCATTGATGCAACCTGCGGAAAAATGCAAACGAAGGCCGGCTTTAGTGTATATAACTACGCAGTGATGTTTGAGCCTTATAACCCTAATTATAAACTTATATGGGGTGCGCCCGCAACTATGGTTGATGCACTGTTTGGTTACAGGCTGAAACTGCAAAAGTCAACAATCACATTAAATGTAAAGGCAGGCTATATTTTTACCGGCTGCCTCATAACAAAAGGCGATCCTAAATATATTAATGCCTATATGGGAGATAATCGGGGATACAATTATGGTGTAGACGCTGCTTACCAATATGATATCGGAAAGCATATTGCTGCTGGTATTAAACTTAGCCCCACGGTTGTAGCATTTAACATGCTTCGGAAACCACATTTTCTCTGTTTAAATTCGATAATAGCAATCCATTACTATCTATAATTCTATGAAGACGCTGTTACTATTGTTCTGCATCTGCCTGGCATACATAAGTGTTCAAGCTCAGCGCTTTGACCTGTCTCTTGCAGGTGGCTTCACAGAAACCTTACAAACGGGCTACTATTCCATTCCTGTTACGTTTAGCAAGTCTGGTGGTGGAACTGCGGGTGCGTTATCATTAAGGTATATTACAAAAAGTGGTGTTACTGTTGGCTTGTCGGGAGAGTTGTGTAAACTACGTACCAGGCAAGGGTGGCCCATAACAGCATCTTATACATATTACGGTATTGGCTATCCTGTGGATGTGTATTTCGGTACGTCTTACAGTGTGAACGTGCTGGCAGGGTATACTGTTCAGCTAAAAAAATCATCAATAGTTGCTGCAGGTTTCTTTGGTTATGATCATAATAGCAATGGATCAAAGGAATCAAAATATCCCGGCCGGTTTTACCTGCAGGACACAAGAGGTTTTGATTATGGCGTTGCACTTGAGTATCAGCACGTCATTACACATAAGTTAAGTGCAGGCCTTTTATTTGAGCCTACTTTCATGCGTATATACGGAAGTGATGGTTTTGATGCCTCGCTGTTTAGCCTGCATTCGCTTATTTCTTTACATTATCGTATCAAATAGTCTCCAAAATGTTATGAAGCAAACATTACTTATAATCCTGTCGTTATTTGCATTTACTACTGTACGGGCGCAGAAAACACTTGTATCCTTCAATATTGGCGAGCAGATGGCCAAAATTCCAAATACTGGTTTTTCAAAGTATACATTAAAGCCGGGATTTGGCATAGGTATAAGCGGGATATATATCACAAAGGTTGGAATTTACACGGGAATAAATGTCAGTGTATGTAGGTTGCAAGTAGTAGAGCATACACATTATACTACTTCATGGGGCGGTGTATATAATCATGATAGTAGGTCTGTTATTTCATTCGGTCAACTAGCTTTTGATGCAACTATCGGATATAATTTCGTTTTGAACAGATCCGCACTTTCCCTGGGCGCAATGGCTGGCTATGTGGGAAATGGAACGAGCGATGGACTGCGCTATGGATTGGATGCAAGGTTTA
>Ga0157372_10007298_pt1 | contig 11768 bp, 8 predicted proteins | sample C55metaG_FD_115307 | JGI IMG/M metagenome (GOLD analysis project Ga0157372, IMG submission 115307) | Corn rhizosphere microbial communities from Kellogg Biological Station, Michigan, USA - C5-5 metaG | ecosystem: Host-associated > Plants > Roots > Rhizosphere > Soil | place: USA: Michigan...
CGGCGTGGCTCGAGCGGACGCGCCGGTAAGCTGCCTGAAAACTCGAATTCACATTCTCAGAGAGGCCTCGCATGCGTACACCCATCACCGCCGCCGTCCTCGCATTGATCTTCCTAGCGACCTCGGTCGACGCGCAATCATCGCCGAAAACCGGCGCTCCTAGCGTGGGAGCTGCGCCGAGCTTCATCGGCGATTGGGAGGGAGCCTACCAAACCGACCACGGGCCCAACGGGCCGATGTCGATGCGCATCTCGAAGGACAGCACGTGGCAAGCAACCGCCGAGGTGATCTCGGGGAGCCAGACGATTCCCACTCGCATCACCAACGTCTCAGTCGACGGCAATACGATCGCGTGGACGCAGGAGATTATAGGTATGTCCTGCAAAACCACCGCGGTTGTCGATGGCCGGGACCTGAAGGGCTCGACCGAATGTGAACACGGTTCGATGACGATCGCACTGCGAAAGAAATAATACTGCGAGAATTGGACGCGGTGGAAAAGTTGGTCGAGGCGATACTGATCACGGCTCGGAACCTGTGGCCGCATTCTCTTAGAGTTTGTTGCTGAGCTCGCTGGCTGGGGCTTGCACCAGCTCGATGGCACCAAGAGGCGTGACGCGTGTCACAGAACACGTTGCTCACGCGAGGGAAATCCGCTGAGTCGCGCGGGTACTTCTTGCGTCAATCCGTGTCGTTGGGTATCCCTAAGCTGGTTCGCTGGCGGTGAACTACGGAACATCTCTTGCGCTCGCTGTCTGGGCCACAGCTGTGTTCCCTAGCCGCAACATGCCGTGATCTCAGTCGTCATCGCAGTCGTCGTCGGAGTCCTCCTGCTCGCAGTCGTTGTCACGACGATCGTTTTGATCGCGCAATGGCGATCGGAGCAGCGCGCTTCCGCGCGTCATTTTCCGCTGATCGTCCCGACGTACTCGGACACCACGTGGCACCCCGAGCCCTTCGAAGCCGAAGTGCCGGTGACTAGGGCACCGCTTGTCGCCGACGCAGCTCCATCGGTCGGAACACGCGCCATCAACGGAACGATTGCCCGCGGTAACGCTGACGCCGACGAACCAACTCCAGCCGAAACGATCCGCTTCCAGCGACCAGCCGAACAGGTGCTCCAGTTACTGCCGGGGCGTCTCGAGGTGCTCGCCGGCGAGACGCGCCATCGCGAGATTCGATTCGTCCGCGCTCCGGGCCAGCTGCCACAGTTGATTCTCGGCCGAGACGCCGCGGGTTCGCCGCAGCATGTCGCTTTACAATCGAGCACTGTGAGCCGCCAACACGCGCGGCTCGCGTACACCAATGGACGCTGGGCGGTCGCGAATCTCTCGCAGACCAACCCGGTAATAGTGAATGATGAGGAGTTGTCGGACGCTGACAATGAGCGACCGCTGGTCGACGGAGACCGCATCGAGCTTGGCGAAGTTGTCCTCCGCTTCCACGCACACTGACCCGACCGGCAACAATGCAGCAGAGCGTCAACATTTCTTGGCCGATCTACGCCCGTGAGCGCTGAGGGAATTCCCGCGGCACTCGAGGCGAACTATGAAATCCTCCGCGAGCTAGGGCGCGGAGGCACGGCGGTCGTATATCTGGCGCGCCATCGCTCCAGCGGCGCCGAGGTCGCGATCAAGCTCGTCCGCGCCAAGTACATCGAGGACGACGAAGCGCTCGCCCGGTTTGCACGCGAAGCCCGGTTTGTCGCGCAGCTCGACCACCCCAACATCGTGCCGATGCACGAGGTGCTCGATCTGGGCAGCGCCGGAATCGCGCTCGTCATGGGGCACATTTCCGGCCGCACGCTCAAGCAAGTCATTCAGGAAGACAAACCGCTGCCAGCCGATCGCATCGAGCGCATCCTTCGCGACATTGCTGGCGCGCTGGGTGCCGCGCACGCGATGGGCATCGTGCATCGAGACGTCAAACCGGAAAACATCTTCGTCGACGAAACCGGTCGCGCGCTGCTCGCGGACTTCGGTGTCGCGCGCTCGATGACCAGCGACACGCAGCTCACGATGACGGGCGTCGCTATCGGGACGCCGGCGTACATGGCGCCGGAGCAGATCGACGGCGTCGAGCTGGATGGGCGCGGCGACATCTATAGTCTCGGCCTGGTCGCATGGCAGATGTTCACTGGCCTGCGACCGTGGGATGGTGAGAGCCTTTACGCAGTGCTCTATCATCAGAAGCACGAGCATCTGCCCGACGTTCGCGAGATGCGCGCTGACGTACCCGATCGAATCGCCGACGTGATCGCCGTCGCGATCGAGAAGGATCGGGACGCCCGCTTCAAAGACGTCCATGAGTTGATCGCAGCGCTCGACCACCCTGGTCGATCGAAACGGTCGATCGTTCCGGTACCGGCGAGCACAGAAACAGTCCGCGTCGTTCGCGTCTCGACGCCTGTCCGCGCCGAGTCCGTGGAATTCGTAGAGGCCGTGGAGTCTGCACAACCGGCCGCCGATCCGTTCGAGTCGTTGCTCGCCGAGCTCGCGAATGAGCCGGGAGTGCAACCACCGCCGCGCCGGCGTGCCATCTTCGCCGGAAGTGCGCTGGTCGGCGTCGCCTTGTTGGCGATGATCGCGAGCGCGATGCGAGCGCGGTCGAACGATTCACGGTTTACGGACGCATCGCCACCGCCTGCAACGGCGTCGGGTGATTTGGTGAAACCGGCAACGACTGCTCCAGCGGCCGTCGATACTACGAAGCAGCCTGTCGCACCACGAGTCGCAGACACGACACGCTCCATACCAATCGCAAGGCCGCGGGCCACGGTGGCCGCTGCCGACAATGCGCCGGTGCGCCTGGCCGCCGAGCCAGTGAAGTCGGCAGTGACGGTAACACAGACCGCGGCTTCCACGAATTCCACGCCGGCATCGACACCGGCACCGACCGCGCCGCCGGTCAAGGCTTCGTCAGGGCCGAGTGGAACGGCAACCACGACGTCGGCACCAGCGGCTGCGGCCACGCCGCCCGCTGTTTCTCCGCCGGCGTCCCAACCGTCCGCGCCGCCGCCGCTCGTGGCGCCGACGTCGCGCGTGAGCATCGTCGCCGGCGGCGTTCATAGTTGCCTCGTCGGTTCGGACGGACGCGCGTTTTGTTGGGGCGGTAATGAACGCGGCCAGTTGGGTAACGCCGTCAACAGTCGAGTGTCGGCACCGGCCGCCGTCGGCGGCGACCTTCGCTTCACGAGCGTCGCCTCCGGTTTGTTGCACACCTGCGCGATCGCGCGCGGTGGCGCAGCTTGGTGCTGGGGCGACAACAGCCACGGCCAAATCGGAGACCGGTCGGATACGACGCGTTTCTCGCCTGTGCGCGTTGCCGACGGTCACACCTTCCGAATGCTTGCCGCGGGCGCGTCGAGTACATGCGGTCTCGATACGTCGGGTGCCGCGTGGTGCTGGGGCGAGAATTCACACGGCCAGTTGGGCGAGGGCGGACTGTCCGACCATGCGTCGCCGATGCCGGTCGGCGCCACCAAGCACTACACGACGATCAGCATGGGTTGGAATTTCGCCTGTGCGGTCGAGACCAACGGACACGCATCCTGCTGGGGCGACAACAGTGCTGGCCAACTCGGCGACAACACCACTGTCGATCATCGGGTACCGAGTCCGGTCCACACCGACATCGCATTTACGTCGGTCACGGCAGGTAGTGCACACACGTGCGGGCTGACCGTTCAAGGCGACGCATACTGCTGGGGACGAAACACCAACGGACAACTTGGCGATGGGACGACGACGGATCGCGAGACGCCGGTGAAGGTGAAGGGCGGTATGCGGTTCGTCGCGATCGCCGCGGGCGCGGTGCACACATGCGCGATTGCGGTCGGCGGCGACGCGTATTGCTGGGGACGGAATACCTACGGGCAGCTTGGCGACGGCAGCACGACCGATCGCGTCGAGCCTGTCCGGGTCGCGGGGACGCACGCATTCGCGTCGGTTCGCGCGTTTGGCTCGCACACGTGCGGAGCGACGATCTCAGGCGAAGCGTTCTGTTGGGGATACAACTCGGATGGACAATTGGGTGACGGGTCACGGACGCATCGGACGCGACCAGTCTATGTCGAGCCACCGGCGGGCGTATGAGCGACAATTTAGAGATTACGAATCATCGCGGGCGCCGCGGGCGCTGGGTGATGCTCGGTGCCGCGGCACTCATGACGCTGTCGTGCAGCAGTTCGACCGATACGGAGCCTGGTTCCGGTGAAAACGTGGCGGCGGTCGTCGTCACGCCGCCGTCCTCGACCATGGCCGTCGGAGCGCAGCTTCCGCTCCAGGCACAGGTGCAGGACGCGACGGGCAAATTGCTTCCGGACGCGTCCGTCGTTTGGTCGGTGAAGGATTCGGCGATCGCGAGCGTGTCGCCCATCGGCGTCGTGACTGCGCGCGCCGTCGGTTCCACGCAAGTCGCCGCGAGTGCGAACGGCAAGTCCGGTGTCGCCGCAATCACGGTGAACAAGACGCCGGTTGCCAGCGTCGTCGTTCGACCAACGCACGTCGACGCGGTCGCGGGCAGCAAAACGCAGCTGTCCGGCATCGCCTACGACGCGGCACAGAATCCGCTCGCCGATCGCGCCATCATTTGGACGACGAGCAACGCGACCGTCGCGACGGTCGACGCCTCGGGCATGATGACCGCCGTCGGCCCCGGAACGGCGACCGTTACCGCAACGAGTGAAGGGAAGAGCGACACCGCGACAGTCAGCGTCACGCAGGGTCCGGCGGCCAGCATTGCCGTCACACCCGATGCCGTCTCGATGGTCGTCGGACAAACGACGCAACTTGCCGCCACGACGCGCGACGCGACGGGAGCCGTCGTGACGGGCACGCCGGTTATTTGGTCGAGCTCGAATACCGGAGTCGCGACGGTCGGATCGGATGGAGTCGTCACGGCGAGCGGCGTCGGCACCGCGACCATCACCGCCACGAGCGCGGGGCACAGCGCGACTGCGACCATCACAGTTTCCATAACGGCCGTCGGCAGCGTCACGACCTTGCCGCCAGCCGTGACGCTCGCACCCGGCGCAAGGGCGAGCCTCACGGTGGTCGCGAAAGACGTGAACGGCGCGACGGTCACGAATCGAGTCGTCACATTCGCCTCGAGCAACGCTCAGGTAGCGACGGTCACTTCCGCCGGTCTCGTGACGGCTGTTGCTACAGGGACCGCCACCATCACCGCAACGAGCGAGAATGTCAGCGGTAGCACGACCGTGACTGTCGCACCGGCCCCCGTCGGCAGCGTCGTCGTGTCGCCTGCGACGCCGAGCGTTACGGTCGGGCAGACCACGCCATTGGTGGCGACGGTGAAGGACGCGAACGGTGTCACCCTGCTCGATCGGACCGTGACTTGGTCGTCGAGCAATACAGGCGTTGCCACAGTCTCAGCGACTGGAGTCGTTACTGGCGTGGCGGCCGGTTCGGCGACGATCACCGCGACGAGCGAAGGCAAAAGCGGCAGCGCGACCGTCACGGTCACCTCCATTCCCGTCGGAAGCGTTACCGTCACGCCGGCGACGGTGAGCGTCATCGCCGGCAAGACGACGACGCTCGCGGCGACCGTCAAAGACGTAAACGGCACAGTTGTCACCGATCGCACTGTGTCGTGGACATCGAGCAACACAGCGGCGGCGACCGTCTCGAGTGCCGGTGTCGTGACGGGCGTTGCGCCAGGTTCGGCGACGATCACGGCGACGAGCGAGGGCAAGTCCGGCACATCGACCGTGACGGTGACGCCCGCGCCAGTGGCAACAGTCACGGTCGCGCCAAATCCCGCAACGATCATCGTTGGTCAGACAGGCACGCTCGCGGCGACCGTGACGGACGTGAACGGAACCGTGGTGACTGACCGCGTCGTGACCTGGTCGTCGAGCAACACCGCGGTAGCGACGGTCTCCAGCGCCGGCGTCGTGACTGGCAAGAGCATTGGCTCCGCCACGATCACTGCAACGAGCGAAGGGAAATCGGGAAGCTCCGCGGTTACCATCGCTCCAATCCCGGTCGGAACAGTCGCTATCACGCCTACGACGGCAAGCATCATTCAGGGACATACACAGCAACTTGCGGTGACGGTGAAGGACTTGAACGGTACCGTCGTCACCGACCGTGTGGTCGCGTGGAGCTCGAGCAACACTGCGGCCGCTACTGTCTCGAGCACCGGCCTCGTAACGGGTGTGGCGGTAGGATCCGCGACGATCACCGCGACGAGCGAAGGTAAATCCGGTACGGCTTCGGTGACCGTGACCGCTGTTCCGGTCGGCAGCGTGAGCGTGTCTCCCAGCCCGGCCAGCGTCATCAGCCAACAGACAACGACGCTGACAGCCACCGTGAAAGATCAGAACGGAACAGTTGTCACCGATCGTGTTGTTGCGTGGTCGTCGAGTAGCACGACCGTCGCGACTGTATCATCGACAGGAGTGGTGACCGGCGGAACACCAGGTACGGCGACGATTACGGCGACGAGCGAAGGAAAATCCGGGTCGGTGACCGTGAACGTTCTTGTTCCGCCAGTCGCCAGGGTTGTCGTATCGCCGCCCAGCGCCAGCATTCCAACCGGCGGAAGCACGACGTTCACGGCTGTCCTCACAGACGTCAACGGGAACGTGGCTACCAATCGCGTCGTGACCTGGAGCTCGAGCAACGTGGGCGTCGCCACAGTGAGCCCCGCGTCGGGATCGGTGTTGGGACTGCTACCGGGAACCGCAACGATCACCGCGACGAGTGAGGGCGTATCCGGTTCCGGAACGGTGACGGTTGCGCTCATCCCTATCAGCACGGTGACCGTCGCTCCATCGACGGCGAGCGCCGCGAGCGGTTCCACGGCGACATTCACGGCAACGCCGAAGGACGCGAATGGGACACCGCTTACCGGCCGCACCATCACCTGGACGTCCAGCAACACCGCGGTCGCCACGGTGTCATCGTCGGGTGTCGCGACGGCGTCAGCCGTCGGAACCACCACGATCACGGCAACGAGCGAAGGCAAATCCGGTAATGCGACGTTGACCGTCACTCCCGGACCACTCGCAACCGTCCAAGTTTCGCCGGCCTCCGCATCCATCAGCGTGAACGGCACCGTGCAGCTCACCGCAGCCGGCCAGGACGCTCAAGGGAACACGATCAGTGGGCTGACTTTCACATGGCAGTCGAGCGACGGCCCCGTCGCCAACGTAACCTCGAGTGGGCTCGTGACAGGGAAGAAGGCCGGCTCCGTGACGATCACGGCGACTTCGGGCACGAAGAGTGGAACGTCATCGATTACGGTGACGCGGTAATGCAACAACGCACACTTGTCGCAGTTACTCTGCTGCTCTGTCCGTCGATCGCTGCCGCGCAGAGCATTGTGCCGAAGGACATGCTCAAACGATCCACGCTCGTAACAACGACGCGCGGCACATGCCCGCAGGCGTCCGTTCCGCGCGCGCCAACCAGCGACCAGCGCCGCCAAGCACGTGATCTCGCCGAGCGTGGGCAACAGGCCGCGATCCTCGGCGACAGCGTCTCGGCGCGGGATCAGCTTCGTCGAGCCGCGCAGCTCGATCCGACGGATCCGGATCTCGCATATCGTCTCGCGCGAGCTGATGAAACGTCCGGTGCGGGCGACGATGCGGCAAAAGAGTATTGTCGCTTCATCGCGCTCGCCCCCGCGGCACCGGAGGCTGCTGAAGCGAGAGAGAAGATTGCATCGCTCGCGCGTCCGGCGTTGAGCGGACAAGCGGTAGCAGCCGAAGCGACCTTTCGTGCCGGAATCACCGCGTACGAGCGTGGGCAGATGGTGCAGGCGGAGGCTGCGTTCAACGCCGCGATCAAGAACCAACCCAGTTGGGCCGACGCGTACTACGATCGCGCGCTGGTTTTGGTGCAGCGCGGCCAACGTGATGCGGCAATACGTGATTTCGAGCAGTATCTCCGGCTCAAGCCGGAGGCCGACGATCGCGTGCTGGTGGTGGCGCGCATCGATAACCTCCGTCGCAGTACCGTGTCGCCCATGAACGCATTGGCGCTGGGAATCGTGATACCAGGTGCGGGGCAGTTTTATACCGGTCGCCCGGTCCGCGGACTGGTCTCCTTGATTGCGGCGGGCGGGGCGCTGGCATTTGGAGTCCAACAACGCACGAGGACGGTAACCGTGCAACAGTCAGCCACCGATCCGTTCGGTAACCCATACACTTTCACGACCACTCAGCTAAAGACTGATCGCCCTAATCTCGTGCCTGGGGTAGCGGCCGCTGGCGCAATCGCGGTGGGCAGCGCAATCGAGGCTTATCTATTTGCTCATCACGCGCAGGATGGCGGACGGCGCGTCGCGCTGTCGGTGACGCCGGGCGGAGCCGCGATCGCGGTGGGTTTGACCGTGTCGAGGTGATGGGGAGCCAGACAGGCCCTTGGCCGACTGATTTCGTTGCGTTTTGCGACGTAATTCGTTATCTTCAATGAAGCAACGGAACGCGGAAAAACGCGCTCCACATTTCAGGATTAAGCAGGGCCCTGACATTGCTCAGGGCCTTTTTTGTTTCGGTTGCTGCGCCGTCGGTCGAGTTCGCCGGCGGTGAGAAGTGGACCCATCGTGAGGGTGCAGATCACGAACATACACAGGTTGGTCGGTCAGTACGGCATTTCCGGACTCCGACACGCCAAACAAACACCTAGGAGCTCCACAATGCGTACGACCGGCACGGTAAAGTGGTTCAACGATGCGAAGGGCTTTGGTTTCATCACGCCAGAGGGTGGCCAGAAGGATTGCTTCGTTCATCATTCGGCGATCCAGGGCAACGGCTACAAGTCTCTCGCCGAAGGCGAGCGCGTCGAGTTCGACATCGTGCAGGGCCAGAAGGGCCCGGCCGCTGAGAACGTCACCAAGCTCTAAGAGCTGACGAGCCATTGGCCGAGCGACCTTCGCTCAAACATGTGCCCCGCTCGACAGGTGGTCGGGCGGGGCATTGTCATTTCTGTCAAAAAGTATGCTCGCCGCGCAATGCCCCACCGTCGGCGAATGAGGAGATTTGAATGAGAGTCGTACCTGAACGCATCGACATGACGTGGATCGGTACGTTGACCGATGAAGACCTCATCGCGATCGAAGCACGACTGCACGCGCGGTTCTCGGTGCTCGAGCGCCGCGAAAAAAAATTGCATGGCCAGAAATACCAACTCTTCCGGAGCCCACCGGACGTCATGGATGCGTGGGACCGCTGGAGCCGCGTGCACACCGCGACACGAGGACGTTCACTCAACCCTCGGAGGCCGCGATGACTAGTCTTCCAATCGACCGCCCGGCAGCAGCGGCGACGCCAGCATCAGCATCAGCACCGGCGCGGAATGAATGGCGCGCCGTCGTCAGCCGCTACCAACAGTCGGACATCGGGCGTTCGGTCATGCAAATGGTCACGACGCTGGTTCCGCTCGTCGCCATGTTCTTCCTGATGTATCAGTCGCTCGCGCTCCCGTACTGGACAACGCTGCTGCTCGCGTTGCCGACCGCCGGCTTGCTCGTGCGCACGTTTATCATCATGCACGATTGCTCGCATGGATCGTTTACACCGTCGCGACGCGCGAACGACCTGATCGGCTGGATCACCGGATTGCTCACGTTGACGCCGTATAGCCAGTGGCGGCACTCGCATGCGCTTCATCACGCATCGTCGGGCGATCTCGACCGCCGCGGCCATGGTGACGTCGACACGTTGACGGTCGGCGAATACCTGGCGCTGCCGCGTTGGGGGCGCATCAAGTATCGCATCGTCCGAAACCCGTTCGTCCTGTTCGGCATCGGCCCGATTCACTTCATGATCGACAATCGCATTCCGCCCAAGGGCAGTCGCTTGACCGGGCGCGAAGCGACCAGCGTATGGTCGACGAACCTCGGCATCGCCGCGATCGTCGCCATGCTGTCGTGGTGGATCGGCTTCAAGGCGGTATTCCTCGTGTACTTCCCAGCGATGTACCTCGCCGCGGCCGCTGGAATCTGGCTCTTCTACGTGCAGCATCAATTCGAAGGCACCTACTGGAAGGATCACGGTGAGTGGGATTACGCGACCGCAGCAATTCGCGGCAGCTCGTACTTCAAGCTTCCCGCCGTTCTCCAGTGGTTCACCGGCAACATCGGCTTGCACCACATCCATCACCTCGGTCCGCGCATCCCGAACTACAAGCTGCAGCGCTGTCACGAGGAAAACTCGATGTTCCATGAAGTCACGGTGCTCACCATCGGCCAAAGCTTTCGCACACTGCGACTGTCGTTGTGGGATGAGACCACCGAGCAACTGATCGGCTTTCGAGATCTGAAACGGATGTCAGAGCCGGCCTGAATCGATTCGCCGACTGAACCTCCTCATCGGTTCGGTGCCTCGATGGTGCCCGCGGAATCCACGGACTCGACGGGACGGCACGGAATAACAGCAAGAGAAAAAAGCAACAGAAAAGAAACAACAGCGAGACCGCGGTGAATTGCGCGGCGGAGAAGTCTCTCCGCCGCGCAATTTCATCAGCAGGTCATTCCGTGCCGTTCCGTCGCGCTCCGTGGATTCGGTGGGTTCCGTGGCAAATGCGGTAGAACGTGGCCACACGTAGAATCCCGAGGCGGGGGCGACCACCCTTCGCTCAGGAGGTTAGCGAAGAGACGACGAGCGCGATCCCCGCGCCGCTCATCAACAATGCGGACAACGCGCCGAGCACATTCTGACCTCGACCGTTGCGATGCGCACCCATCACCCGCTCGTTGTTGCACACCACGAGAATGATCAGAATGAGCGGCGGCGCCAGAAGACCATTGATCACCGCCGACCAGATCAGCAGTCGAATCGCGTTCACGTGGGCGAAGCTCAGCGCCATGCCGGCGAACATCGCCACCGCGATCACTCCATAGAACTGTCGCGCCGTATGGATCTTCTCATCGAGCCCCGCCCGCCACGCAGCAGCCTCCGCGACGGCGTAGGCCGCTGAGCCGGCAAGTACGGGAATGCCGAGCATTCCAGTGCCGACGAGCCCCGCGGTGAAAAGCAGCGACGCTCCGCGCCCAGCCAGCGGTCGCAGCGCGGCTGCTGCCTGATCAGCCGTCTGTACGTCGGTGATCCCCGCGCCGTGCAGCGTCGCGGCCGCCGTCAAGATGATGAAGTACATGATCGCGTTCGAAAACAGCATGCCGGCGTTCACGTCGCGAGTCGCCGAGCGCAACTCCCGCTGTACTGCCCGTTGCCGCCGGCCAATCAAACGCTGACGCCAAAACGCGTCATGCTCGGCGTTCTGTGCGGCCTGCCAAAAGAATAGATACGGCGAGATGGTCGTGCCGAGGATCGCGACGAATGTCAGGAGAAATTCTCTCGAGCGGCCGACACGGGGAATCAACGTTCCTGAAAGCACCCCGCTCCAATCCGGATGCGCGAGGAAGCCGGCGAGCACGTAGCTGAACAGCGCGAGCGTCAACCACTTGAGTACGCGCGTCATTCGCTCGTACGACGCAAGCACCAGCAATCCCAGAATCAGAATCGCCGCCACGGGGATGAACCATGTCGCGCGGATCCCTGTAAGGAGGCTGGCGGCGGCCGCCATGCCCGCCAAGTCGGCCGCGATGTTCACCGTGTTGCCGACCAGCAGCATCGCGCACGCGAGCCACAATAACCATCGCGGGTAGTGCTCGCGAAGCACCGTCGCCAAACCGCTGCGTGCGACGATCCCGATTCTGGCACACATGAGCTGCACCGAAGCCATCAACGGCAGCGTAATGAGTGCGATCCACAACGTCCCGTACCCAAACGCAGCGCCCGC
>Ga0157372_10007299_pt1 | contig 11767 bp, 7 predicted proteins | sample C55metaG_FD_115307 | JGI IMG/M metagenome (GOLD analysis project Ga0157372, IMG submission 115307) | Corn rhizosphere microbial communities from Kellogg Biological Station, Michigan, USA - C5-5 metaG | ecosystem: Host-associated > Plants > Roots > Rhizosphere > Soil | place: USA: Michigan...
CGTGCTCGCCCGATTTCGGCATCAACGGCGTGCTCGACCGCTTCGGCCAGATCACGCCGAAGGTCCTGTTCACGACGGACGCCTACGGCTACGGCGGCAAGCGCTTCGATTGCCTGGCGAAGATCCGCTCCGTGCTCGAGAAGCTGCCGAGCGTCGAGAAGCTCGTGGTCGTGCCCAGCGGCAGCGGCGAATTGAAGCTCGATGGCCTGCGCAACGCCGTGGCCTGGTCGGATTTCCTCGGCCATGAACTGCATCCGCCGCGCTTCGAGATGCTGCCGTTCGACCATCCGCTGTACATCATGTATTCGTCCGGCACGACCGGCGTGCCGAAGTGCATCGTGCACGGCGCCGGCGGCACGCTGATCCAGCACCTGAAGGAACTCGTGCTGCACACCGACCTCAAGCGCGAAGACACGATCTTCTACTACACGACCTGCGGCTGGATGATGTGGAACTGGCTCGTGTCGAGCCTGGCGGTCGGCGCGGCAATCGTGCTGTACGACGGCTCGCCGTTCCATCCGGACGGCAACGTGCTGTGGAATCTCATCGACGAAGTCGGCATCGACGTGTTCGGCACGAGCGCAAAATGGATTGCCGCGGTCGAGAAGGCCGGCATCGTGCCGCGCGAGTCGCACAAGCTGCTGACGCTCCGGACGATCCTGTCGACCGGATCGCCGCTCTCCGACGAGAGCTTCGAATACGTCTACCGCGACGTGAAGCAACGCGTGATGCTGTCGTCGATCTCCGGCGGCACCGACATCATTTCGTGCTTCGCGCTCGGTTGTCCGGTACTGCCGGTGTATCGCGGCGAGTTGCAGTGCCGCGGCCTCGGTCTGAAGGTCGAAATCCTGAACGATGCCGGCGAGCCGGTGCGTGAGGAAAAGGGCGAACTTGCCTGCACCGCGCCATTTCCGAGCATGCCGATCGGATTCTGGAACGACCCGGATGGACAGAAATACCACAACGCGTATTTCTCCAAGGTGCCGAACGTCTGGTGCCACGGCGATCACGCGCTGCTGACCGAACGCGACGGCGTCATCATCTATGGCCGTTCCGACGCAGTGCTCAATCCGGGCGGCGTGCGCATCGGCACGGCCGAGATCTATCGCCAGGTCGAGCAGTTGCCGGAAGTGCTCGAATCAATTGCGGTAGGCCAGGAGTGGGACAGCGACGTGCGCGTGATCCTGTTCGTGCGGCTGCGCGAAGGCCTGACGCTGGACGATGCGCTGCGCGCGCGCATCTGCAAGCAGATCCGCGACAACACCACGCCACGCCACGTGCCGGCAAAGGTGCTCCAGGTCGCCGACATCCCGCGCACGATCTCGGGCAAGATCACCGAACTCGCGGTGCGTGAAACGATCCACGGGCGGCCGGTCAAGAATACCGACGCGTTGGCCAATCCCCAGGCGCTGCAATTGTTCGAGGCTCTGCGCACGGAACTGCAGAGCTGACGACGCCCCGGCCCGCGCGACTCGCAGTAACGAAAGGTAGCGGTTAGCCGGTGGCCGGAGGGTGGACAGCGGCGCTCCCGATCCCGGAAGCCCACTCTTCGGCCACTCTTGTCGCATAAGGCACGACGGTCTCCCAACGTACCCATGGCCGCTTCTAGTATTCTTGCCGCCGTGAACGCCGCCGAAAACCCGGATCCATCAACTCTGCAACGCGATCTTCCGCTGTGCGTGGACCTCGACGGCACTCTGATCCGTTCGGATCTGCTGGTCGAGTCGGCGCTCGGCCTGCTCCGGCGCAATCCATTGTATTTGCTGCACTTTGCTGGGTGGTTGCTGCGCGGGAAAGCGCATCTGAAGCGTGAAATCGCCCATCGCACTTCGATCGACGTGGCCACACTGCCCTACGAACCGCGCGTCGTCGACTGGCTGCGCAACGAGACTGGCGGCCGTCTGCGCGTGCTGTGCACGGCGTCGGACCACAAGTTCGCCGAAGCCGTGGCCGCGCATGTCGGCGGCTTCGATGAAGTGCTCGCCAGCGACGGCGTGCGCAATCTGTCCGGGCGCAACAAGGCTGACACGCTCGGCGAACGCTTCGGCGAGCGCGGCTTCGACTACGCCGGCAACGAAGCGCGCGACTTGCATGTGTGGAAGCTCGCGCGCCGGGCGATCGTGGTCAACGCGCCGCACGGCCTGGCCGAGCGCGCCGGACGCGTAAGCGAGGTCGAGCGCGTCTTCGAGCGCAGCGCCAAGCCTTGGCGCGCCTGGCTGCGCGCGCTGCGCCTGCACCAGTGGCTGAAGAACCTGCTGGTATTCCTGCCGCTCCTGACCGCACACCTGATGCTGGCGCCCGCGGCAGTGCTGCATTCCACATCGGCATTTTTCGCTTTTTGCCTTTGTTCGTCGGGTGTCTATCTGCTCAACGATCTGCTCGACCTCGATGCGGATCGCCAGCATCCGCGCAAGCGCCTGCGGCCGTTTGCCGCCGGCACGCTCTCGCTGGGCGCAGGCCTCGTCGTCGCGCCGCTGTTGACGCTGGCGGCATTCGCCCTCGCCCTGGCGATCTCCAAGCTGTTCGCGCTGGCGCTGGCCGCGTACTACGCACTCACGCTGGCCTACTCGTTCGCGCTCAAGCGCATCGCGATGCTCGACACGATCGTCCTCGCCGGGCTGTACACGATCCGCATCATTGCCGGCACGTTGGCCCTGCGCATCGGCGTGTCGTTCTGGCTGCTCGCTTTCTCGATGTTCCTGTTCCTGAGCCTGGCGATGATCAAGCGCTACACCGAGCTGCGCGGTCTGTTGCGCAATGGCGACAGCCGCAGCGCCGGGCGCGGCTATTCGGTCGACGACCTGCCGCTGGTGCAGTCGCTTGGCGGCGCCAGCGGCTACCTGGCCGTGCTCGTGCTCGCGCTGTACATCAACAGCACCGCCAGCGAGCTGCTGTACCGCCATCCGGCCGTGCTCTGGCTGCTGTGTCCGCTGCTGCTGTACTGGATCAGCCGCGCCTGGCTGATCGCGCACCGCGGCGACATGCACGACGATCCGGTCGTGTTCGCGGTATCCGACCGGACCAGCCGCCTGGTGCTGGCGCTGGCGATCATCATCGTGATCGGAGCAATCTGAGATGCCGGCGCCCGGAGCATCGTGGGGCCGCTACCCGCGCGCGAAGCAGCAAATTATACCTTTACACTGGCGCGATGCGCCGCTGCCCGAAGCGACCGGAACGCTGCTGGCCTACGGCAACGGCCGCAGCTACGGCGACAGCTGCCTGAACGACGGCGGCACGCTGCTGCACACGCGCGGCCTGAACCGCTTGATCGATTTCGATCCGGCGACCGGCATCCTGCGCTGCGAGGCTGGGGTGCTGTTTTCCGAAATCCTCGCCTTCGCCGTGCCGCGCGGCTGGTTCCTCCCGGTCGTCCCTGGTACACGCTACATCACGGTCGGCGGCGCGATCGCCAACGACGTGCACGGCAAGAACCACCACCGCGCGGGCACGTTCGGCGAACACGTCAGCTGCTTCGAACTGCTGCGCTCGGACGGATCGCGCACCGTCTGCAGCCGCGCGGTGAACACAGACCTGTTTCGCGCGACGATCGGCGGTCTGGGACTGACCGGCGTCATTACCTGGGCCGAGTTCGCGCTCAAACGCGTCCCGGGAGCGCAAATGGCCACCGAGACGTTGCGCTTCCACGGCCTGCCGGAATTTTTCCGGCTGTCGGCGCAGTCCGAGGCCGATCACGAGTACACGGTTGCCTGGATCGACTGCAGCGGATCGGGCCGGAGTTTCGGCCGCGGCCTGTTCATCCGCGCCAATCACGGCACGTCGAGTGGGACGATCGCACCGCCACGGCGCCTGCGAATGCCATTCACTCCGCCGCTTTCGCTGGTCAATCGCTCCACCCTGCGCGCGTTCAACGCCGCGTATTTCCACGGCTCGCGCCAAGGCCATGCGGTCGTGCACTACGAGCCGTACTTCTTCCCGCTCGACGCGATCGCGGACTGGAACCGCATGTACGGGCCACGCGGGTTCCTGCAGTACCAGTGCGTGGTCGCGCCGGCAAATGCCGACTCGGCAGTGGCCGGACTGCTGCAGCGGATCGCGGCCAGCGGCACCGGTTCGTTCCTGGCCGTGCTCAAGGTGTTCTCCGACCGCCCCGCCGCTGGTATCCTCTCGTTCGCGCGCGCGGGGACCACGCTGGCGCTGGATTTTCCGAACCGCGGCGCGCCGACCCTGGCTTTGCTCGAGCAGCTCGACGACATCGTCGTCGCGGCCGGCGGCGCGGTCTACCCGGCCAAGGACGCACGCTTGAAGGGCGCGCGGTTCCGCCGTTATTTTCCACAGTGGGAACAGATTCTGCCGCATGTCGACCCGCGTTTTTCGTCGGGATTCTGGCGGCGGGTCAGGGAGACGTGATGCGCAAGGTCCTGATCATCGGCGCGACGTCGGCGATTGCCGAGGCGGCTGCGCGCATCTTCGCCGCGCGCGGCGATGCGCTGTTTCTGGTCGCGCGCAATGCCGAGCACCTGCGCGCCGTCGTCGCCGACCTCAATATCCGCGGCGCCGCGCGCGCCGACAGCGCGACGCTCGATGTCGCGGATTTCGCGGCGCACGAGGCGGTGATCGAGAAGGCCGAGCGCGACCTTGGCGGCATCGAGATTGCGCTGATCGCGCATGGCACGTTGTCCGACCAGGCGCAGTGCGAGCAATCCGTCGACGTGATGCGGCGCGAGTTTGATGTCAATGCATTGAGCACACTGGCGCTGCTCACCGCGCTGGCCGGCCGAATGGAAGCGCGGCGCAACGGCACGCTGGCCGTGATTTCTTCCGTCGCCGGCGATCGCGGCCGCCAGAGCAACTACGTGTACGGCGCGGCGAAAGCCGCGGTATCGACATTCCTCGGCGGCCTGCGCCAGCGCCTGGCCAAATCGGGCGTCACAGTACTGACGATCAAGCCCGGCTTCGTCGATACGCCAATGACCGCCGCGATCGCAAACAAGGGCGCGCTGTGGGCGCAGCCGGATCGCGTCGCCGCCGGAATCGTGCAGGCGATCGACCGCCGCCGCAACATCGTCTACCTGCCATGGTTCTGGCGCTGGATCATGCTCGTGATCCGGCACATTCCCGAGCCGCTGTTCAAGCGCCTGAAACTCTGAGCGGCATGATCGACAAGAATGCGAAGATCGTGCTGACCGGCGCGGCCGGCCTGGTCGGGCAGAACCTGCTCGTCGAGATGCGGGCGCAGGGATACACGCGGCTCGTCGCCATCGACAAGCACGAATACAATCTCGGGATCCTCCGGCAGCTGCATCCGGATGTCGAAGCGATACTGGCGGACCTGGCCGAACCGGGCGCCTGGGAGGATGCATTCGCCGGCGCCGCCTGCGTCGTCCAGTTGCACGCGCAGATCACCGGCAAGTTTCCCGGCGCGTTCGTGCGCAACAATCTCGACGCTACAAAGTGCGTACTCGATGCCGCGCGACGCCAGGCAGTGCCGTACCTAGTCCACATCAGTTCGTCGGTGGTCAACTCCGCGGCCAACGACGACTACACGAACACCAAGAAGGCGCAGGAGAAACTTGTCGTCGAAAGCGGCATCCGCCACTGCATCCTGCGCCCGACTCTGATGTTCGGCTGGTTCGATCCGAAGCACCTGGGTTGGCTGTCGCGCTTCATGGCCAGGACGCCGATATTCCCGATACCGGGGGACGGGCGTTACATGCGCCAGCCGCTGTACGAACGGGATTTCTGCCGCTGCATCGCGCACTGCATCGAACAGCAGCCCGACGGTTCGGTGTTCGATGTGTGCGGCGACACGCGCATCGATTACATCGATATCATCCGGACGATCAAACAAGTAAAAGGGCTGCACACGCTGATCGTGCACGTTCCGTATGCCGTGTTTCGTTGGCTGCTGCGCGCGTATGCACTGTTCAGCGGCAAGCCGCCGTTCACCGCTTCGCAGCTGGACGCGCTGGCGGCCGGCGACGAATTCACGGGCGTCGATACGCGGCGGGTTTTCGGTTTCACCCAGACGCCGTTCGCGGAGGCGGTGCGTGAAAGTTATTGCGATCCGCGCTACTCGGGGATAGTGCTCAAACGATGAAACTCGACGAGCTGACGCAGTGGTACCGAAGCCACCGGACCTGGTGCGTGCTTGCAGCGATTGTCGCGGGCACCCTGTTCGCCATGATTCTGCGCCGTCCGGATCAGTGGGCTGCGCCGTACGTCTGGATCGAGGAAGGCACGATCATGCTTCCGGACTTCATCGCCACCGGCTGGCGCGCGCTGTTCCATCAGGTCAACGGTTATTTCCTGCTTCCCACGAAGATCATTATCGCGATCTCCGCTACCCTGTCGTTTCGCTGGCTGCCGGAAATTGAATACTGGTTCACGCTGGCGTTTACGGCCGCCGTTCTCGCGGCAGTGGCGTTTACTCCGACACAACTCAAGTACCGCCTTGCCTGTGCGCTGGCTCTGCTGGCACTGCCTACGGACTCGGAAGTGTTTGCAATGTCGGCGCTCGCGTTCTGGTGGGGTACGGTACTGACAGTGCTGCCCTTGCTATGGCGCCCGGACGCAAAGCCCCATCCAGTACTGCGCAGCTCGCTGCTGGTCATCGGTGGCCTGTCGTCACCGTACATAGTCATGCTCGTTCCTTTGTACCTGCTTCGCGCGGCGCTGCAGCGCAGCCGCGCTGCCTGGCTGGACCTCGGAGTCGCAGTGGCTGTTGCCGGTATCCAGGCCAGCGTAGCGCCCGTGACTTCGCAGTCGACAATCGCGACGATCCTTCAAACATCGCCCGTCATGTTCGTGCGAAAGTTCTTCGGCTACTTCGTCTATGTGCCGGCGCAGTACGGGTCGCATGAAATCGCGACGCTGTTTGCGGGCGCGCTGCTGCTGGGCATGCTTGCCGCTTGCGCCTGGCGCTATCGGGACGGGTTGCCTTCCGCGTTCTATTGGTTGCTTGCCGCATTTTTGCTGGCTGCCATTGCTTCTTCAGCGCGAGTGACGCTGATCCAGTTGCACCCGGCACTGGCGGGGCCGCGTTATTTCTTCCTGCCCTTCACTTTCTTGTTCTGGGCGATCCTGCAGCTTTTTGCCGTCGACGACCGATTCCCGCGCCTTGTTGCGGTTGCAACCTTGGCACTGGTCCTGCGCAACACGCTGGACGTGGGTCAGCGCAATGCGGACCATTTCGACTGGCGCGCCCATGTTTCCCAATGCCTGGAATCCGGCAGGCACGAGTTTCCGATCGGCTACGATGGCCGGGCCGTGGCCGCATGGAAAGTCGAATTGGCAGGGGCCGATTGCCGCCGCATGGTCGAGCGCAGCTGGTTCGACAATCGCACTACACTCGGCAAGGCGGCGCCATGAAGACGGCCGTCATTGGCGCCGGCCCGATGGGCCTGGTGTGCGCGCTGGAACTTCTCGAGCACGGTGAACAGGTCGAGATATTCGAACATGACGACCGCATCGGCGGCATGTCGGCCAGTTTCGATTTCGATGGTCTGGCAATCGAGCGTTTCTATCACTTCATCTGCAAGACCGACAAACCAATGTTCGGGCTCTTGCGCAAACTCGGCATCGCCGACCGGCTGCGCTGGACCGATACGAAGATGGGCTTCTACTGCAATGGCCGCCTGCATCCGTGGGGAACTCCACAAGCCCTGTTGCGCTTCGATCAACTCGGCTGGATCGACAAGGTGCGCTATGCGCTCCACGTCCTGGTTACCAAGAACATTCGCGACTGGCGCGCGCTCGATCGCATCAGCGCGGTCGAATGGCTCCAGCGCTGGCTCGGCAAACGCGCTTATCGGCTGTTGTGGCATCGCCTGTTCGAGCTCAAGTTCTACGAATACAGCGGGCGCCTCTCAGCGGCGTGGCTCGGAACGCGCATCAAGCGGATCGCGCTGTCGCGCCGCAATCTCTTCCACGAAAGCCTGGGCTTCATCGAGGGCGGCTCGGAAACCCTGCTGCAGAGTCTGCGTGCAGCCATTGAGGGTCTTGGTGGCAAGATTCATCTGAAATCTTCGGTGCAGCGCATCGTCACTCGCGAAAACCGCATCGGCGGCGTCGTCGTTACCGGTCAGGAACACACGTTTGACCGAGTCATCTGCACCGTGCCGCTGCAGTACATTCCGCGACTGGCGCCCGACCTGCCCGAAGATTTCATTGCACGAATTCGCGCGATCGAAAACATTCCTGTCGTCTGCGTCGTGTTGAAACTGCGCGAGCGGCTGACCGAAAATTTCTGGCTGAACATCTGCGACGATTCGATCGATCTTCCCGGCGTGATCGAATATTCGAACCTCAACCCGGGCGCTGGACCGGCGATCGTCTACGCGCCGTTCTACCTGCCAAAGACACATCCGAAATACGCCCGCGACAACGCCGCATTCATCGAGGAAGTGCTTGGCTACCTGCCGCGGCTGAATCCGGCATTTTCCCGTGATTGGGTACTTGCAGTGCACTGCCACCGCTACGATTTTGCGCAGACCATATGCCCCCCGGGCTTCTACGACATACTGCCGCCGATGCGCACGCCGATCGCCGGATTGTTCATGGCCGACACGTCGTACTACTACCCTGAGGATCGTTCGATCTCCGAAAGCGCCGAGGTCGGGCGGCGGCTCGCCGAAGCCGCGCTGAGTCGAGATGCCTAGCATGAGTGACGCAGCGCGCCGACCGATTGGCAGCAGCGAAGTCGCTATCCTGTTTGCTGTCAGCGCGCTCGGATTGTTTCTGCGCGCTCCAGATGCGCTGCTGAACCCCCAGTTCATTGCCGAGGATTCGACTACTTTTTTTCTCGGGCAGCTCGGTCGCTCGCTGCCACCGTTATTCGTTGTCGTTGAGGGCTACTGGGTGTTTCTGGACCGCCTGATCGCCTGGTACGCGTCTTTCTTTCCGTTAACGCTCGTTCCTCTCGCCTACAACCTGTCGGCGAACCTGATGGCTGCCGCCAGCGTCGCATATTTCTGCTGCCGGGCGCGCGACGTATTCCACCCCCTCGCCTCGCTGGCCGTCGTGCTGCTTGTGCCGATGGTCAGCGGCATAATGCTCGACAACATCACGCATCTCCAGTGGTTCACTCAACTCGCACTCGTGAGCGCGAGTTTGTTGCCGCGACCGGCTTCTGCGCGGAATTCGGGAGTCGCCCGGATCGTCGAGATGGCTTTTTTGGCGGTCGTGGCTTTCACGGGACCATTCGCAATTTTTTGCCTGGTCGTATATCTCTTTCTGCAAACCGTATCGGTGGCCGCCGGCTTGGGACGGCTCACTCGCATCAGGGACTGCTTGCGCGAGTATCTGAACTCACTGGATGTACCGGCCCTTGTCGTCACCCTCGTGGCCGGGGCGATCGTGCTCTTCCTCGCCCACAGCGGACACAAGATTCCAGTGCCCGATCCCCGCAAGATAGCGTCGGACTTCTTTGTGGTGGTCACCGGTATTGGACTTCAGGTGCACGGTTTGGGTCCGGTCTTCCTTCCGCAGCTACTCTTTGCCTGGTTTCAGGCCGCGCTGTTCGGGATAATCGCGCTCGTACCCATGAGTGCGCGAGCGCGAACGAGCTGTATCGCGCTGTTGCTGTACGGCTGGCTTGTCCTCTTGGCCGGGTTCGTCAAATCGGTTTCGCTTGGCGGCAATGCTGTCGATTTCAACTACTGCGATACGTACTTTTTCGCCCTGGCGATATTCGAATGGCTGGTGTTGTGGCGCATTATCAGCGTCTTCCCGCGCGGTAATCCGGCCGCATCGAGCCTGATTATCGTATCGGTGCTCGGAAGCTGCGCGATCGTCTACCCCCATTGGCACATCCGCCCTGCGCTCCCAGACATGGACTGGGCACAGTACGCCAGCAGGATCGAGGCGGGAGAGGCCGTCGACGTGCCGGTCTATCCGCCACCTTGGCGGGTTCACATCCCCGAGCGCGAGAAGCGATGATCGGCCCAATGGCAGGCCTGCGTCTGGTCGCGGGCGCGTGGCTGAATCGGACTCGTAGCGTGCCAGCATCAGCGACCGCCGAAAACTTTCAGCGCCGGGCGCCCGGTTGTGGCCAGTGCGCGAGAATCGGCTAAGTGGCAATTGCGAATGCCCCAGAGCGGAAGGGTTGATGACGTCTAGACTGCCAATTTTTCGGAACGTAATGCGCGCAATCATCCTGATTCCTGCGTGTGCGATCTTCTTCCTGTTGATTCTGGCTTTCGGTAATCCTCCACAGGCACTGGGACTGGATCCAGCCTGGACGGAAGTGCTGGCATGGGGTTTCCTGCACAACGTGCAATGGGGCCAAGACCTGGTGTTCAGCTACGGCCCGCTGGGTTTTCTCCATCCTTATTCGTCGTACGTGAGTGGGATCTTCCCGTGGTTTGCGGCCGGCGAGATTGCTCTGCCAGCTGTATTCGTGCTCACTGCCGCATTGATGTTTTGGAGTTCCAGTCTCTACCGATTCGGCCTGTTCGCGCTGGTATACGTATTCTGTTTTTCCAGACTGAATGGCGACTTGTGTTGGCAACTGACGCTGGTGTTTGGCACAACTTGTCTGATCAACTGCCTCGCTGAACGCGCGTGGCGCAAGTTTTTTCTCGTCGCGGTCCTGCTCTCGCCGGCATTTGGCGCAATTGCTCTGATCAAGTTCAGTTTCCTCCCCCTTTGGATCGCCTGCTTGGTCGCGTTGTCAGCCATCTGCGTTGTCCAGCGCAGGTACCAGCAGGCAGCTCTCTTACTAGTCATATTCACGTTTGGACTGGTGGGCGTATGGCTGTTATGCGGTCAGGAGGCGGCAAACCTGGTTCGCTATGTGTCGATGGGCCTCGAAGTCGCCTATGGCTACGGGCACGCGATGGGGGTTCGCGCGCCGTTTTCCGCCGAGATCGGAAGCATGGCTGCTGCAATCCTCTTCGTTGCCTCCTCGATATATGGCGCGAGGCGCACCGGGTTGAGCGGCGGCGCCGTCGTCTCGATATGTCTGAGCGCTGCGGTCGCCGCCCTGTTCTGGCTTGCATCGTTTATCCGCGGCGACGAGTACCACTGGCCTGGCTTCTTCGTAGCGATGGCGCTGCTGCCATTTGCTCTGCTGTGCAACCGGTATCTCGAAGGCAATCGCGCACGCCCGGCAGGGCTGATATTCGTCATTGTCGCGTGCGCATCGGCAAGCAGCACCATGTCGTCCCCTTTGGCGATTCCCGAGCGAATGCTCCTCGTGCTTCGAGACAACCTCAGTACTCTGGCGCATTTGCCGGAACTCAGGGACAAACGGGAAAACGAGTGGAAATCGGTCGCGGACTCGGCCGCGTTGCCGCGCACTCGCAGCCGTGTTGGCAACGCTCGGATTGACATGGTCACCTGGCAGCAAGGAATGATCCTGGTGAACGGCTTGAACTATGCGCCGCGACCCGTCTTTCAGAGTTACTTCGCCTATACACCGAAGCTCGCGCGACTCAACGAGGCGTACTTCCTCAGTTCCGACGCGCCGGATTTCGTCTTGTTCCGCCTCGACTACAGCGACGGCCGTGTGCCAGCGAGCGAAGACGGCCTTGCCCTGATCGCCTTGCTGAAGCGCTACCGGCTCGTGCTGGTCGAAAAGGGCTTCCTATTGCTAGAACGCGACAAGTCGTCCAAGTCCATTGATGCCGTGACTGTGCCAAACGAAGGCTCGACGGCTATTCTCGGGACCGATTTCCCGATCCATGCAGGCGACGAACCCGCGATTGGCTTTATCCGCGTCAATCTGAATCCGTTCGGCAGGGTTTATACATCACTGTTCCGCGAGCCGGGGCTGAGCATCGTCACGAAGACCAGTGACGGCGCGCCA
>Ga0157372_10007300_pt1 | contig 11767 bp, 10 predicted proteins | sample C55metaG_FD_115307 | JGI IMG/M metagenome (GOLD analysis project Ga0157372, IMG submission 115307) | Corn rhizosphere microbial communities from Kellogg Biological Station, Michigan, USA - C5-5 metaG | ecosystem: Host-associated > Plants > Roots > Rhizosphere > Soil | place: USA: Michigan...
GGCCCATCTCGACACCAGGAAAATTGACCGCATTCACGATTGTGCCGTGCTCGAGGTATTCGCGTAGCTGGTCCACCGCCATGATCGCGCAGTTCTCCTCGGCTTCCCGTGTCGAGGCACCGAGGTGCGGCAACGCCACGACCCCCGGCTCGCGCAGCAGACGGGCACTCGGAAAGTCGCAGAAGTAGTACCTGAGCCGGCGTGCACGCAACGCTCCGACGACCGCTTCCTCGTCAGCAACGGCGTCGCGTGCGAAATTGAGCAGCACCGCGCCCGGCTTCACCATTGCCAGTCGCTGCGCGTTGATCAGGTTGCGCGTTGCCCCGAGCAGCGGCACGTGGAGAGTCACGAAGTCCGCGTGCTTGAGCAACTCCTCGATGCTGTGCGCCTTGCGCACGCTCGAAGGCAGCCGCCACGCGGCGTCGATCGTGATCTCGGGATCGAATCCGGTCACCTTCATCCCGAAGTTGATCGCAGCTTCGGCGACGATGCTGCCGATTGCGCCGAGGCCGATGATCCCGAGGGTGCGGCCACGTAATTCCACCCCTGCGAACTGGTGCTTGCCCTCTTCCACTTGCCGTTCTAGATGAAACGTGTCCGGTGCGAGCGTTTCGACGAATCGCAGCGCCGGAACGACGTTGCGAGCAGCGATGAGCAACGCCGCGAACACCAGCTCCTTGACTGCGTTTGCGTTTGCGCCTGGCGTATTGAAGACCGGGGTGCCGCGTCTCGACATTTCGGCGACCGGAATGTTGTTCGTGCCAGCTCCGACTCGTCCGATTGCGAGCACGCTCGCCGGGATCGCGACGTTGTGCAGATCGTGGGAGCGCACGAGGATGGCATCGGGACGATCCGCCGTTTCGCCCACCGAATAGCGCGCACGTGGAAACCGCTCCAGTCCGACGCTTGTGATCTGATTGAAGGTGAGAATCTGGTACGGGATCATCTCGGCGCCGAATGTACCGCGGCGCACCGTGCGCGGTCGAGGTCGGTGCAACGATACCCCGCGCCGCTCGCCGTTTTGTGCGTCGGGATACTCCCGCAGCGCCTTCTTCTGCGCGCCGACTAGATGGTCAGCCAACGCGCGGGAAGACGCTTCTGGCCAAAACTCGACTAGCTGCAGCGTCGGTTTCCGACCCGAAGCGGTCCTTGGCCTATGATTTCGCTCGCTTGAGCGGACGACACCAGGAACAATAGACAGATGAATCATTACGATCTACAGCGCATGGCGCTGGGGGTGCTGCTGTCGGTGACGCTAACAAGCCTGGTGGCGTGCACGACCGGCCCACGGCGAACATTCGATGCCGTAGCGCCGCCGCCCTCGGACGTTGTGCAGATCAGCCGCACGGCCAACGGTATTGCGCATATCGTGGCCGCCAATCCGGAGATGCTCGCGTACGGCGTTGCCTATGCGCACGCACAGGACAACGTGTGCCAGACGGCCGAAGGGTTGGTAACCATACGCGGCGAGCGTGCCGAGTATTTTGGCGCCAAGACCATGGGCCAGCTCGGCCTGCGCGAGCTGTTAAATGAGCAGATCGACCTGTTCGTTAAGGCCTTCGTCGACGACGATGCCGTCGCGCGTGCGGCTATGCAATCGAGCTCCGACGCGAATGCCATGGTACGCGGCTACGTGGCCGGCTACAACCGTTACCTCGTCGAGCACATCGGCCAGCTGCCTGCGGCGTGTGCCGGCAAAGCCTGGGTTAAGCCGATGACGCTGGCCGAGTACCGGCGCGCAAGCGAGATTGGCGCCATCCAGCTCGGCATGGCGTTGTTCGCCGATGCGATCCTCGGTGCGCGGCCGCCTTCCGCGAAGACAGGCGCCGTGCAGGCCCACGAGGCAACACTCGCGGCCGCGGACCTCCGCAAGCGCAACCCATGTCGTCCAACGCCTGGGCGTTTGGCCGCGACGTTACGTCCGACGGCCGCGGACTGCTGCTCGGCAATCCGCATTTTCCGTGGAAGGGCACCAACCGCTTCTGGGAGATGCACGTCACCATTCCAGGGAGCCTCGACGTGATGGGCGTCACCATCGGCAGTGCTCCCGTCGTGGTGATCGGCTTCAACAAGGACGTGGCCTGGACCCACACCGTCTCTACCGGAAAGCGGTTCACGCTGCATCAGCTAACGCTCGTCGACGGCGATCCCACCAGCTACGTTGTCGATGGAAGCATCGAGAAGATGACGGCGCGCAGCATCGCCGGCATCACGTTATGGAGCACGCGCTACGGGCCCGTCATCTCGGCACCGCGCATGGGCCTGAATTGGACCGACAAGGTCGCGTTCGCGCTGCAGGACGCCAATCGGAACAATGCCCGCGGCCTCGACCAGTGGCTGCAATACGGTCGCGCCAGCAACGTGGCGGACGTACGCAAGGCCCTGCAAAGCTTGGGCACACCGTGGGTCAACACGATCGCCGCTGACCGCCATGGGGACGTCCTGTATGCCGATGGCAGCGTGGTGCCCGATGTGGATGCGGCACAGCTCGAGCGTTGCACGCCCGATGGCGTAGCGCGACGGCTGCGGGGCACCGGCTTGATCGTGCTCGACGGTTCGCGCAGCGACTGCGACTGGCGTCGTGATCCGACCTCTCGAGTGCCCGGCATCACCCCCATCGAGCGCCTGCCGGTTGCGGTACGCAGCGACTGGGTGATGAACAGCAACGACAGCTTCCTCTATACGAACCCTGCGCAGCACTTCGAGGGCATCTCGCCGATGGTCGGCACGGCGCGGGTGGAAAGCCCGCGTACGCGTTCGAGCCTGCTCGAAATTCCGGCGATGCTAGTTGCAGGGCCCGGCGGCAAGGCGACGCCCGAGGGCATCGAGCGGCAACTCTTCGCAGATCACAACCTGCTCGGAGAACAGGTCTTGCCCGACCTGCTCGCGGCGTGCGCGAACCTGAACGATGCGATGACCGATGCCGCCGCGCTGCGCGAAGGCTGCGCGGCGTTGCGCGCTTGGGATCGCACCGACAGCGTGGAGTCGCGCGGAGCACACTTGTTCCGCGAATTCTGGCGGCAGGCGCGGTCGTTGCCCAACGTTTACCGGCATCCTTTTGACGTGCACCGTCCGGTGGAAACGCCCACTGGCCTGAACATGGCCGATCCCGCGGTGGCGACGAAAGTTTGGGATTCGCTGGCCAAGGCGGTGAAGCGGGTGCGCGATGCCGGGTTCGCACTCGATGCGCCGCTTGGCGCCGTACAGCGGCCGGCCACCGTAGACGAAGCGATTCCGCTGCACGGGGGCGAGCCGTTCGAAGGCGTACTCAACATGCAATCGATGGGCAATGGCAGAGGCAGCTTGGCCCCTGGCGGCTATCGCATCGACTTCGGCACCAGCTACGTCCAGGTGGTGGGCTTCGACGAGCGGGGGCCGCGAGCGCAGGCGTTGCTTACGTATGGCCAGTCGTCCGACCCGGCCTCGCCGTACGCGACAGATCAGTTGCGCCTTTTCTCCGCCAAGCAATGGCCACGCTTGCCCTTCCACCCGGAGGACGTAGCCCGTGAGCGGGTCGGGCCTGTGTTGGAGCTGCGACGCTGAACGTCGGCTTGTGCACGTGGATCGGCGAACTCGCTCATGCAGCATGCCATAGGGTGGCGGGCGGCTTCCCGCACCAGCCGACAGTCGACCGCGCGTGATCTTCAACAGTAACCGGGGCTGATCAATTAGCTGGTTAAGTACCGGCATCATGGACGCCTCGGCGTGTGTCGACGCGTCGATCAGAGTGAATACAAGATTCGATGCTGGGCCGCGAGCGGCGCTATCCGCCCGAATGCCGAAGGCGGTCAACGGCGGCAAACGACCCGAAGCGGAAGTCGCGGTCGGCGCAAACCGGTCGTTGCGACGGCTCGCGATAGCGTGCCACGGAGCCGCCGTGGCGCCTCACCGGCCTTTCTTGACCCCGTGATGGCAACAGCGTAGCGTCACCCGCGTTCTGGAGTACGTCCATAAGGGAGAAGATGCTCTTGCAGAGCGGCCGTAGCTGTCGGGCTTGTCCTGAGGATTACTTCAATCTACCCATCATTCACTGCTGACGCAACGCAGGCGGGAAAGGTCTGGCGTATCGGGTACATCGTCAACTCTCCCGACCTGCTGCGTGCCGACGAGGTTATCCGGTGATGCAACGGCGGACTTTTGTGGGCGCGATATTTTGTGCGCTCGCCACTTCGCCAAAAGCTTCTGTCGCTCAGCAGCGTAAGGTGTGGCGCATCGGCGTGCTCATCAATCGGTCTGCTCCGGGAGCCCCTGATGAGGCCTTCCTCGCCGGCATGCGCGACCTCGGCTACGTCGAAGGTCAAGACTTCGTCATGGAATACCGCTGGGGCAGCGGGCAGGAGGATCGCCTGACCGTTCTCGCAGCCGAACTGGTCGCGCTCAAGGTGGATGTGATCCTAGCCGCCGGAGCGCAACCCATCCAGGCAGCCAAAGCGGCGACGTCGACCATTCCCATCGTGATGGCCGCAGTGAACGATCCCGTCACCCGTGGCTTTGTGGCAAGTCTTGCGCATCCGGGCGGCATGATCACGGGCCTTGCGCTGGCTTCCGAAGACACCGCGGGCAAGCGGCTGCAGATGCTGAAGGAGGTTGCTCCGCGCGCGAGCCGCGTCGCGGTGCTCGTTTCGCCGATGGGTGATCCTGTTCGCGAAGCGTTGACCAAGGCGGCAAAGCCCCTTGGCGTCCGGCTGCAGTTCGTTATTACCCCCGAGCGCGCCCAGGACCTCCAGAGCGCGTTCGCAGAGATGACCGCCGGTAGGGCCGAAGCCCTGTACGTCGACTTGAACCCCCGCACCGGTAACATGGGGCAGGCCATCGTCGACCTGGCAGCTCGACAGCAATTGCCAGCGATTTACGAGACGAAAGGTTTTGTCGAGGCGGGTGGCCTCATTGCCTATGGGCCCTCGGTGCCGGACTCGTACCGCCGCGCCGCGGGCTATGTCGACAGAATCTTCAAAGGGGCGAAGCCGGCGGACCTCCCCGTCCAGCAGCCCGCCAAGTTCGACATGGCGGTCAACCTCAAGACGGCCAAGGCGCTCGGCCTTGCCATCCCGCAGGATCTTCTCCTGCGTGCGGACCAGGTCATCCAGTAACAGATCGTTTGTGACCCTTCCTATCGGTGGAGGTTGGTCTTGACCCGGTTGGATTCGGCAGACTTGTCCGCCTTTCGTCGGGAACGACCGGTCATCGCCGAAAGCAGGCTTAACGGCCAGCGTAGCGAACGCAACGCCGGACTCCCAATCCCTGGGTTATTAATACAGCTAACGACGTGCTACGCAGCCCGCGCCTCGCTATCTGTTGGCAAATACCAGGGGCATAGGCGTCGTTCGACCCACGCGACGGCATAGAAGCTCGCGATGCCAAGCAGCGAGAGCAGGACCAGGACGCCAAACATGACAGATGTCTTCATGGCGCCCGAGCTTGTGAGGATCAGGTAACCAAGGCCCTTATCCGAGCCGACGAATTCCGCGACGACCGCACCAATGACGGCAAGTGTGATCGCGACTTTCAAGCTGCTGAAGATGTACGGCAACGCCCACGGCAATCGCACGCGCCAGAACACGCGCGCTACGCCCGCATCGAGCGATGTGGTGAGCTCGAGGAGTTCATTATCGACCGACTCGAGACCCGTTGCCGTGTTGATCACGATTGGAAAGAACGCAACGGTCGCGGCGATGATGATGTTCGAGACCTGCCCGTAGCCAACCCACAGCAGCAGCAGGGGCGCAAGCGCGACCTTTGGCACGGACTGCAGCATGAGCAGAAGCGGAAAGATCACCCGCCGTAGGAACGGAGAGTAAACGACAAGCACGGCGATGGGGATGCCCGTGACGATGGCGAGCCCGAATCCGCCGAGAACCGTCGTGAGCGTCGCCGCAAAGTGCATCGGCAATACGTGGCGGATCGACCATGTTTCGACAAGGATCTGACTCGGCCCTGGCAAGAGCCACTTCGGCACCGAAAAAATGCGGCAGAAGAGCTCCCACGCGACGAGGATTGCGACGACGGCCAGTGCCCCACGACCATATTCCAGGAGTCGACCCCTCAGGACCGCTGCGGCCGCCTTCCTCAACGCGCCCTCGCTTCGGCGTAGACCGCCGACTTGATCTTTTGCACGAATTCCTGGAATCCGTCGGTGAACTCGGTCGCGGGGGTGCGCGGGCGCGGCAGCGTGATCTCGACATCCATTACAACGCGACCCGGGCGCGCGGTCATCACGATCACACGATCGGCAAGCATCACGGCCTCGCCGATGCTGTGGGTGACGAATACGACGGTCTTGCGCTTCTCGTTCCAGATTCTCAAAAGCTCGAAGCCAAGATCCTCACGCATCATCGCGTCAAGCGCCGCGAACGGCTCATCCATCAGTAGCACTTCCGGATCGTAGATCAGGGCGCGGCAGATCGAGACGCGCTGCTGCATGCCGCCCGACAGCTCTCCGGGCAGCGCGTGCTCGAAGCCGTGCAGTCCCACGATGTCAATCAGCTTTTGCGCCTCTGACATGCGGGGAACCACCGGCCACCCCAGCATTTTCAGCGGGAACAGCACGTTGTCTAGTACCGAGCACCACGGCAGCAGGACCGGTCGCTGGAACACCATGCCGATCTTGCGCGAAGGCCGGACGAGCACGGCGCCGTTCAACCTAACTTCGCCACAGGTTGGCGTGATGATTCCACCGACGAGCTTCATCAGCGTCGTCTTGCCACATCCGCTGGGACCCACGAACGTGACGAACTGGTCGCGCTCGATCGCCAGCGACACATCCTCGAGCGCGGTGACTTCAACGCCGGCGCGCGTGACGAAGCGGCGTGTCACCCCTTCCAGCGAAACGAGGGGATGCGCCTCGCCGGTCACGTTACCGCGCAACGCGTTGAGTTTTTCGTCGCCGGCTTCGCTACTCGCCACCCGGCACTACGGGTGTCTTTGGCAGAAACCCCGGCGCGTAAAAGTCGTCGACCGACACCCCGCGCTTGAGGGACAGCGCTTCGGTCACGATGTCGCGTGTCTTCTCGAGGCGCGCGATGTCGATCGTTCCGAGGCCGGCCTTTCGGACCGTCGGGCTGGTTTCCATCTCCTTGAGTGTCACGAGCTCGTCCATGGCTGTATCGGCGCCGACCTCAGGATTGCTCTTGCGCAGCGCGGCGATCGCTTCATCGGGATGCGCGAAGGCGTATGCCATTCCTTTAAGCGACGCAGCGACGAAGTTGCGAACCACCTCGGGCTTGTCGCGAAGCATCTCGGGATTGACGATGATCGCATTGCCGTACGCGGCGAGACCGTAGTCGGCATAACTCATCGCGACGGCATGTTTCCCTTGCTCAGCAGCGGCGCGTCGGAACTTGCCGATGTTGATGCTTTGCTCGAGCACCCCGTCGACCTTTCCCGACATCAATAGCGGCGCGAACGTCGCGCCGTCGACGACCACTTCGCGGATCTTGCTGCGGTCAATGTCGTTGGCCTTCAGAAAGCCCGGGAACATGTTGACCGATGCACCTGATGCGGTTCGGCCGATTGCACGCCCCTCGAGGTCCTTCGGGTTCTTGATCCCCGATTCCGTCAGGTAGATCACGCCGAGGGTCGCTCGGTCGAAAATCATCGCGACGATCCGAACGGGAACGTCGTCGTTCGCTCGCGCTGCGATGATCGCGCCGGTGTCGGCAACCCCGAAGCTTGCCGATCGCGACCCGACACGCTTGACCGTGTCGCCGGATCCGAATCCGCGCGAGATCGCGACGTCGAGGCCCGCCTCCTTATAGAACCCCTTCTCGCGCGCAACGTAATAGCCAGAGTGCGTGCCGTTCACGACCCAGTCGAGCGCGAGGCTGACCGAATCTTCCGCATAAACGGAATGCGTTGCGAATGCAGCGACAAGCGTTAGCGCAAGGCACACTGCGCGGCGTGCAAGGATTGAGATCATCGTTCCTTTCCTCCTGGCGTTCATGATCGGGCGATGTAATCTTCGAGCCGCAACGTCGCGAATCCCGGCGTTTTCTTGCGTTCGAAATCGGCCGCGTGATCGAGCGGCTTCGTTGCGTCGATGCCAATGCGTCCCCAATGCCGGCGATGCGGGTCGCGGGCGAACGAGGGGACGCCGGGAATCTGGATGACATCTTCGTCGGGACGGCATCTTGTGCCTATCGCCCACAGGACGTCAGACCAGTTGTGGATGTCGACATCGTCGTCGACAACGACGCAGTAGAGTACGCGGTTCATCTCGGCGCCAAACGCTGCCATCATTGCTCGCTGGGCCTGGCCGTCCGCGGTCTTCGTCATCTTCACTGCGCAGAACTGCAAATGCGGAAAGCAGGTCACGTCGTGTACGCCGGACACCCACATTCGAATGCCGTTGTAGATGCCGCCGGCGAGCGGAACGGCGGTCATCGCGAGCTCCTCGATCGAGCCCGAACTGATCGCATAGAACGTGGCCTTCTTCTTCGCCAGCACACGCTTGACCGAGAACACGTGGTTATCGGTCGGCGGGACGTAGTAGTCCATCCATTCGCCGAAAGGACCCTCGCGTCGCCGCACGCCGGACAGGATTTCGCCTTCGATCAAGAACTCGCTTTCGAGCGGCACCGGCAGTTCCGCAATCGATGAAGGGCGGGTCGGAAAGCGCTTCCCCGAGATACGCGCGGCGAAGTCGTATTCGCTATTCGTCGGGCCGATCGTCGCAGAGCCCGCGAGCATCATGGCCGGCGGCATTCCGATCGCAATGACGGCCGGCGTCGGTTCGTTCCGCCTCTCCATCTTCTGCTGAATCCGATAAAGATCGCCCGACGTCGACAGTCGGCAGCGCAGCTCGACGTCGTCAACGATCTGCATTCGGTGATAGGAGAGGTTGACGATCGACGTATCGGGATCGCGGGCGATGATGACGCCGGCCGTGATGTAAGGTCCCGCATCCTTTTCAGAGAACGTGATGTGCGGAATGTCGGCAAGGCGAATCGACTCGAATTCCTCGTCGCGCACCGGATGTTCGCCGTCGATCGCTTTCGAGGAGGCGGTAAGCTCGGCCCAGCGCGCGGCGACCTCGCCAACTTCGCAGCTTAGCAAGTCCGCGATCAGGCCGTAATTTCCGAAGAGATTGCTCGCCACGGGGTAGCGCGAACCCCGCACGTTGGTGAACAGAAGCGGGAGGTTTGGGCCAGTCTGCACCTTGCGCACGACCGCGTTCAATTCGAACATGGGATCGACTTCTTTGCGCACGGTTAGGAGCTGCCCACGACGCTCGAGGTTGTGCAAATGTTCGTTGAGACTTGCCGCCATGCGCTCTCTCCGCGCTCAAACCTCGGGCGACTCTATCGAGAAATGCCGGCCACTACCAGTTCTTGACATCGATAAATTCGCGGTGTACAGGCGGGACGCATTCCTTGAGTCCACGTCTGAGTTGCGAGAACGTGCATCGGTATCAGGTCACGTCACGAACCTCCGCTTTGGGTCGGAACGGTCTTGACCGTCGGATCACTGATCCGCGGGTCTTATCGCGGGCCTCGGGACGTGACCGTCGCTTTCGACCCATAGCAGAGGTTCAACGCCTGGGAACGCGGAATTAACATGTGCCCACGCGTTCATCGGTGGGAACGTCACCCGTTCCCGTATCGAGTGGAATCGTTTGCGCCAAGATTCGCCCGCAAATGCTTCTTTTGCTACATTTCATGCTCCCATAGCACAAGTTGAGGTCTTGATGCCCAACATCGCCGGTATTCTGCGCGAAGAAATCGGTCGTCTGTCTCGTCGCGAAATTCGAAAGGCAACCGAGCCGACCAAGAAGGCTACCAATCAGCACCGTCATGCCATAGCGGCTCTCAAGAGCCATGTGACCAAGCTCGAGCGCCAAATGTACGCGCTGACTCGGACCATGACACGCTATCAGCAGGGGTCGGAGGCGGCCGCGGACAACGGCTCACCAAGCAAGAAGATCCGCTTTGTGGCGAAGGGGCTGCGTTCGCAGCGGAGCCGTTTGGGGCTTTCGGCGGGTGACTTCGGCAAACTGATTGGCGTTACGGCGAACTCAGTTTATGCATGGGAGTCCGGAACGACGACTCCCCGCGAACAGCAGGTTGCCAAAATAGCCGCACTGCGGACAGTCGGGAAGCGGGAGGCAACGAAGAGATTGCAAGCGGCGACCACGCTGAAGACCAAGAGGCAGCACAAACGATAGCGTTCAGGAAGCGATCGTCGCAGGCGGCCTCTTCCGCATTTTGAGCCAAGAAAACAGGAGTGATTCCGATACTGTGTCAATTTTGCTTGCTTAGCCGGCAAAGCGTAGAAAGCGGCGGCGTCGCGCGAGAGCTTCCATGAACTCGAAGAAGGGCAAGTCAGGGCAGAAGGGTAAGCGTCTCGCAAAGACTGCTTCTTTGAAAGGGTCTCCCAAGCAATGGCCTGCTGACACCCGATTGGGCGCTCCGCGCACCGCGAAGCGACAAGAACAACCGGCTGGTGCCTACACGGTCGTCGCGCCCGATCCCGGCGTCACCAATCTCGACAAGATCAAGCACGTCGTCGTCCTGATGATGGAGAACCGCTCGTTCGATCAGATGCTGGGCTATCTAAGGCTCAACGGTACTCGAGACGACATGAACGGCTTGGCGCCGGGGAGCGGTAACGCGTACAACGGCAAATCGTATCCGGTCTTCCACCAGACGAGCACGACCCTGCGCTCTCGCCAGGATCCCTGTCACGACGGCCGCTGCGTCGCGGAGCAGCTCGCCGACGACAACAGGGCTTCGTACGCAACTACGCCGAGACGCATCCTGACTATCCCGAGGACTACGGGCTCGTCATGGGGTACTTCGACGAGACGCAGGTGCCGGCCTACGATTTCCTCGCCGACGAGTTTACGGTCTGCGATCAGTGGTACTCGTCGGTGCGCGGGGCCACATGGCCGAACAGGCTCTACGCGCTTGCGGGCCGGGCGGAAGGAAGCAAGGACAATCCGCCCGGGGTCCCGCGCTACAACGTGCCGTCCTTCGTGCGCCATCTAGAGGCAGCGGGCGTGAGCTGGAAGTGGTACTGCTACCCTCTCCTCAACCCGTTCGGTGGCATCCTGACGACGCTCCAAATCGCCGATAGCAAGTACAACGCGCCGACGGCCGGCAACTACGCCTTCTGCGAACCCGACTTCTTCGATGATGCAGCGAATGGGCGTCTCGCCTCGGTGTCCTGGATCGACCCGAACTTCGGCTATCCATTTCACGGTCGATACTAGAACGATGACCACCCGCCGGCCGACATCATGGCGGGACAGGAGCTCGTGTCAAAGGTCTTCCATGCGGTGAGCCAGGGGCCGCCGTGGAATGAGACGCTTCTCGTCATCGTCTACGACGAACACGGGGGCTTCTGCGACCATCAACACCCGTCCGTGACGCCCGAGGATGATGATCCCGATTTCCGCGAGTACGGCGCGCGAGTGCCGGCCTTCGTCATCTCGCCGTGGTCCAAGCAGAGCTATGTCACGACGGACTGCTACGACCACGCAACGATCATCAAGACAATCCTCCTTCGGTTCTGCCGCAAAGACGATCAGATCCCGGACATGGGTGCGCGGGTAAACGCCGCAAGGCACCTCGGGGGCTTGCTCTCTCTCGATACTTCTCGCGAAGCTCCTAAGCCAGCCGATTACCAGCACGTGATCGATCGAATCGCGCAATGGCGTGCCTAGGAGGTGCGGAACTCATTCCTCGCCGATCGCGTGCAAGGTCAGGAGCCGCAACGCCAGCTCACTGAATTTCAACGGGGACTGGAAAAGGCGGCTAAGGCGCACGCCGTA
>Ga0157372_10007302_pt1 | contig 11765 bp, 9 predicted proteins | sample C55metaG_FD_115307 | JGI IMG/M metagenome (GOLD analysis project Ga0157372, IMG submission 115307) | Corn rhizosphere microbial communities from Kellogg Biological Station, Michigan, USA - C5-5 metaG | ecosystem: Host-associated > Plants > Roots > Rhizosphere > Soil | place: USA: Michigan...
ATGGATTGCTCCACTTTCTCGTTCGACTTGCATGTGTTAGGCACGCCGCCAGCGTTGATTCTGAGCCAGGATCAAACTCTCGTTTGAAACCTGAAATTTGTTCGGAATGAACAAATTCGCCGCTGCTGTTGTCGGCCCGGACGTAAACCGCCCGTGTCTCCAGAGCAACGACTCGCTTCGCACCAGGACGGAGGTCCGGTGCTAGCTAATTTTGTGAGAACGTTCGGACTTAACCCGAACATTTACACCCCATCGCAGACCGAAGTCTGCTTTGGGGACCCCGTATCTCCGTTTTCACGAAAACACAGGAATCTCACGACTGGCACGTTCAACCAAGTTGTCAAAGACCGATTCGCATTTCCGCCTGAGCGGCGCGTTTTCAGTCCAGCAGGATCCATAAAGAATCCAGCCGTCCTCGAAACCTTTTAAAAATATCGTTCTGCTCTGGTAGTGTCAATCGGCTGATTTCACAGGATTTCCACATGTCACGCAGCAAAACGCATCTTCCTTCCCGCTCCAGCGCCGGATTCCCACTTGGGGACAAAAACTGATTATCGGCACGAGCCGAGACGGAAGATGATTGGTTAAGAAAAGATCGTTAGGAGGTTCTTGCGCAACCGCGTAAACCCTTCGAGGAGCTCTGTCCCCGAATGTAAGACCCCGTGGCCGAGGCCAACTCCAGCTAAGTGCTTGCTTCTGCTGGGCTACTACGTTAGATGCCGGACAATTACGAGAGATTCAAAAACAGTCCAGCGTGCCACACATGCTCTCGACGGTTTGTCTGTTATATCACCGAGCGGACCAGAGCGCAAGGGGAAGTTGACGAAATCGATGCCCGTTTCATCTCTACTGGGCTTCGTGGAGTCGAAATTGATGTTCATCCATCACAGACAAGGGCGGACGTGGGTGTCATTCTGTGACCGTCGTCGCTTCTGTCGCGTCTGGGCCTTGCATGTCTTGGACGGCTTCCCACTGCTTGGGCTGTGGGTTGCATTCTTTCGCTTCTTCGGAGCTGGTGATTGCAGGGTTGGCGAGTGCCGGATTAAGGAAGACTGCGGCCGCGAATGACTAAAAAAATCGCGACATTTGACAGCCGCGAAGCGGCGCAATATTGCAGCCCACGGCGCAAGCCGTGGGTATGCGGTAAATGGCCAAGCCCCGGAAGGGGCGAAAAAAATGTCTCACACCTGCGGCAATGTCCTGTTGCACGTCATCTTCAGCACCCACCAACGCCGCCCATTGATCAAACCCGAATTCCGTGCCGACCTCTTCGCCTATCTCGGCGGCATCATTCGCGAGATGAGTGGAACGGCTCTCATCATCAACGGGACCGCCGATCACGTTCACATGCTCATCCGAATCCGCCCATCACAGGCACCCGCCGAGATTGTGCGGATCGCAAAAACAAATTCATCGCGCTGGGTTCGCGGACGCTATGCGAACTTCGGTTGGCAAACAGGATACGGAGTCTTCAGCGTGAGCGAATCCGGTGTCTCCGCCGTAACGAAATACATTGCGGGACAGGAAGAACATCACAAGAAGCATTCCTTTCAGGACGAATTCCGCGCATTCCTCAAGAAGAATGGGATTGTCGTGGACGAGAAATATGTCTGGGGTTAGTTTCTTTCGCCCCTCCGGGGCTTGGATCATCTCCAGCCCACCCACGGCTTGCGCCGTGGGCTGCATTCTTTTGCTCCTCTGGAGCTAAGCGGCCTTCGATTTCACTCCCGAGCCGTGGGCTTCATTCTTGCACTCCCCGGATCTAAACGCCGCCCTAAAATCGAAGAAAGACTGAGTTAAATACTGACCTAAAAGCCGCAGAGCGGCGGAGGAGTACAGCCCACAGGGTAAGCTGTGGGTTATCGAATGCGAAGGATAAAGCCCTAGAGGGGCGACAGATAATTTTAAGAACAACCCAGCAATCCGCACGTGCCTCGATCCTTCCGTACCAAGCTGAGCCAGAGCGCAAGGGGAAGTTGACGAATTTGTGCGTTCGTTTCGTTTCAGCGGAGCTTTTGGTGACGCGATCTCATTTATTTACCACGTATCGAAGGCTCTTGCGCCAACTTCAACCGCAGCACGTCCATCGCTCCGCCGGGCTCGCACCAGGCTGAAAGCGCCACATTCTGCAGGAGTTTCATGTATTGACAACCGGGGGCGGCGGGGGCAGAATCTTATGGGCGAACAAAAAGCGAATCAACTCGGGTTTGCAAGCTGGTTCGCATTAGTTCGCATGGTTCGCAATACCCGGCAGTCCAGCCAGGAATTCTGCTCGAGGTTTCGATGTTATGTCCGCTACGCCGTTGAGTGTAACCCCGCCATCATCAATAGAGGTCTCGATTGCGGCTAGTTTTTTACCGGAAGCCGCCGATGTCTCCGCAAACATGCAGCAGTTGCAGGACAAAAGATCCTGGTTGCTGAAGCATATTGCGGGATCGGAGCGACTGGCGGAAGTAAGGCCGGCGTCAAGGCTGGAAGTGAGGCCGAGGCCGGAGATGATTTCAAGCGGCGTAGCCGAAGTTGATGCAATGACCGGCGGATTTCCGCGCGGATGCCTGACGGAGATTTGGGGCGGAGCGTCCTCGGGGAAGACGAGCATGATGCTGGCGGCGATTGCGGCGGCAACAAGAAATGGAGAAACGTGCGTGCTGATTGATGGGAGCGACAGCTTCGATCCGGCGTCAGGCGAAGCCGCGGGAATGAATTTGCAGAAGCTGTTGTGGGTCAGGTGCGGAGAAATGAAATGGTCGGCGGCGCTGGGCGGGGAGAAGAGGCCGCAGGTCGAACGTTGTGGGTCGCACGAGAAAGATGGGGGAGGAAATAGACGTCAGCGGTTAGCCGGCAGCCGTCAGGAAAAGCATGCTGAGCTTTGGGCGTCAGGCTTTGCGCGTCAGAAAAATCATGAAAGCAAAACCAAAAAACACAGCGAGCGCAGGCTGGAGCAGGTGCTGAAGGCGACGGATTTGATTCTGCAGAGTGGCGGATTTGGGATGATCGTGCTGGATCTGGCGGGAATCGGAGAGAAATTTGTGCGGAGGATTCCGCTGGCGTCGTGGTTTCGATTTCAAAAGGCGGTGGAGCACACGAAATCCGCGCTGCTGGTGGTGAGCGAAGTGCCATGCGCGCAGACATGCGCGACGCTGGGATTGAAGCAGTTCTCAGTGATCAGGAGTCAGAGGTCAGGAAAGCCAGCGCATGCGGAAGTTTTAGAAGATATGCATCTGCAAGCGGAAATTATGCGGTCACGGCTGGAGCGGAAGCCGTCGCGCTCGGTAATTACAGAGTTCGAGACACAAGCGGTGCGATTTGGGTGAGCCTCGACGCAATACTACGACTTTTTATGCCTTTTGCCTGCATCTTCGTTCCTGATTTTTCAGTGGAAGCGATTGTGCGCGCGGAACCTGATTTGCGGGAACAAGCTGTGGCTGTCCTAGAAGGAAAGCCGCCGCTGCAGAGAATCTGCTGCGCGAATGAACAGGGGCGGAGCGCGGGAATTGTTGCAGGGATGACGAAATTACAGGCGGAGTTGTGCGACAGCGTGGTGTTGAGGAAGCGATCGGAAGCGCAGGAGGCGATGGCGCATCAGGCGCTGCTCGATTGCGCACAGTCGTTTTCGCCGCGCGTGGAAGATGCAGCTGCAGGCATGGTGCTGTGCGATTTGTCCGGGCTGGAAAAGCTTTCCGGTTCGGTGCAAAAGATTGTGCGACAGATTTCTCGGCGAGCGGCAGATATGGGATTGGAGGTAAACGTTGCGGCGGCGTCTACGCTGGAAGCAGCAATGTTGGCGGCGCATGGTTTCAGCGGGGTGAGCATAGTGCCGGGGGGAAAAGAGGCGGAGTTTCTGGGCGGGCTTTCGGTGGAGGTGCTTTTTGCAGATGAAGCAGATTGCAACGAAGAGGAGGAAATTCTGGAAACATTCCGGCGATGTGGCGTGCGGAAATGTCGGGATCTGAATGCGCTTCCCGAGGTGGAGTTGAGTGAGCGGCTAGGGCAGCGGGGGCTTGAACTTCAAAGGAAGGCTCGTGGCACTGGCACGCGGACTTTGGTGCCATCCGACTTGACGCTGGTATTTGAAGAGGTGATGGAAGTTGAGTTTCCGCTGGTATTACTGGAGCCGCTGGCATTTTTGTTGAACCGAATGCTGGAGCAGTTGTGCGCGCGATTGCAGGCACGGGCGCTGGCAGCGCAGGAAATGTGGTTGGAGCTAACTCTGGAGAATGGACGAACCCATCAACCTGAAGGGGAATCGCTTAATTGTTTCCAGCGCGCGATTCATCTGCCGGTGCCAATGCTTGATTCGGTAACGTTTCTGAAGCTGCTGCAGCTGGATTTGAAGTCGAACCCGCCGGGCGCGCCAGTGATAAAGGTGCGATTACAAATGCAGCCGGCAAAGCCGCGGCCATCACAGAACGGACTGTTTGTTCCATCTTCTCCGGAAGCTGAAAAGCTGGAACTCACGCTGGCGCGAATTTCGAGCGTAGTCGGAGAGGGATGCGCAGGATCGCCGGAGTTGCTGGATACGCATCGGCGTGAGGCGTTTGAGATACGGCATTTTGCGCCGTCGCTGGCCAATATTGCGGAAACGCGTGCGCCGCGAAATCTGGTGACGGCGTTGCGAATATTTCGCCCGGCGGTGATGGTGGTGGTCGTGCATGAGGGGGGACGTCCAGCTCATGTTTCTTCGCAGGAACGTGCGCGATTTTATGAAAGTGATTCACGACAGATTGATGGCGAAGTTCTCTGGGCGGCGGGACCGTGGCGATCATCGGGAGACTGGTGGGAAGAGGATGCGTGGGTGCGCGATGAATGGGATATAGCGGTGCAGGAAAAGGATGAGATTGCGTTGTACCGACTGGTGCATGATCTGGTCGGCGGAGAGTGGATGGTGGAGGGGAGTTATGACTAGCATTCAGCGCTCAGCAATCAGCATTCAGCCCGATGGTCAGTGTAGATGCATTTTCGCTGAGTGCTGAATGCTGAGTGCATCATGTATGTTGAGCTTCATTCCCGGTCGGCTTTCAGTTTTCTGGAAGGGTCTTCCCTGCCGGAAAATCTGATTTCGCGCTGCGCCGGACTGCAAATGCCGGCAATGGCGCTGCTCGATCGCGATGGCATTTATGGCGCGCCGCGTTTTCACATGGCCGCGAAGAAAGCGAAGATCAAGGCGCATATAGGGGCAGAGGTAACTTCGTTTTTTTCATCCCAGAGACACCCTTCGACTTCGCTCAGGGCAGGCTTCGACACAGAGAACAACAAAATCACTAAAAATATTTTTTCACCAGAGAACAAAGAAAAACAATCCTCTGTGGCCCTGCGGCCGGGTGGTGAAACCCGCCTTCCTCTTCTTGTCTCTTGCCGCCCCGGTTATCAGAACCTCTGCCGGCTGATTACGAAAATGAAGCTACGCGCGGCGAAGAATGAAGGCGCAGTACGCGAGGACGAACTCCAGGAACATGCAGCGGGAATGATCTGCCTGACCGGCGGCGATGATGGGCCGCTGGCAATGGCTCTTAGACGCGGTGGGGTTGAAGAGGCGCGAAAAGCGACAGAGCGGCTGATTTATATCTTTGGACGGGAAAATGTTTATGTCGAACTGCAGCGGCATCTTCATCGCGAACAGGAGTCACGCAATCGGGCTGCGATTGAGATTGCGCAATCGCTGGATCTTCCTTTATTAGCAACCAACGGAGTTCGTTATGCAATGGAAGATGCACGCCAACTTGCGGATGTGTTCACCGCGATCCGCAACCATTGTGCTCTGAGCGCTGCCGGACGCCTGCTGGCGCGCAACTCGGAATGTCATGTGAAATCGCCGGAAGAGATGGCGAGACTTTTTGCCGATTTGCCCGAAGCCATCGCGAACACGGTTGAACTTTCCTCGCGGCTGGAATTTACGCTGGAGGATCTGGGCTATGAATTCCCTAAGTATCCAGTGCCTGAAGGCGAGAACATGATGTCATTTCTGCGCGAGCGCGCGGGGGAAGGATTTCAATCACGATATGGGCGCGCCGACGCGGAGTTACAAAACCGCGCACAAAGTCAGATCGAGCGCGAGCTTGCGCTGATAGAAAGGCTGAAGCTGCCAGGATATTTCCTTATTGTGTGGGACCTGGTGCGGTACTGCCGCGAGCAAGACATACTGGTGCAGGGGCGGGGGTCGGCGGCAAACAGCGCGGTTTGTTATGCGCTCGGGATTACGGCGGTTGATCCGGTAAAAATGGAGTTGCTGTTCGAGCGATTTCTTTCGGAAGAGCGCGGCGAATGGCCGGACATCGATCTCGATCTGCCCAGCGGAGACGATCGCGAAAAAGTAATCCAGTATTTGTACCGGCGTTATGGCGAGCGCGGTGCGGCGATGACGGCGAACGTTATTACATATCGCAGCCGCATGGCGTCGCGTGAGATCGGCAAAGCGCTGGGGTTCGATCCGGAAACGCTGGACAAAGTTTCGGCGGCGGTGGCGAACTGGGAGTATCGCGACGCGAACGATACGTTTGACCGCCGCTTTCATGATGCCGGGCTCGACCTGCGCCATCCGCGCATCCGGAAATATTTTGAATTGTGCGAGGCAATCCAGGACTTGCCACGGCATCTGGGGCAGCATTCCGGCGGGATGGTAATTTGCCAGGGACAACTGGATTCAGTGGTGCCGCTGGAACCGGCGTCGATGCTGGGTCGGGTGGTGGTGCAATGGGACAAAGAGGATTGCGCCGATCTCGGCATTATTAAGGTGGACCTGCTCGGACTCGGAATGATGGCGGTGCTGAAGGATTCGCTGAAACTGATTCACGATCATTATGGCGATGAAGTGGATCTGGCGCAGCTGCCTGCGGATGACGAGGAAGTTTATTCGACGCTGCAGAAAGCTGACACGGTGGGGATGTTTCAGATCGAAAGCCGGGCGCAGATGTCATGCCTGCCGCGACTGAAGCCGAAACGCTTTTACGACATTGTGGTGCAGGTGGCCATCATTCGCCCCGGACCGATCGTCGGCAAGATGCTGCATCCGTATCTGAACCGGCGGCAGGGATATGAAGAAGCCGCCTGCCTGCACCCGTCACTGGAACAAGTATTGAAGCGGACTCTGGGAGTGCCGCTGTTTCAGGAGCAATTATTAAAGATAGCGATGGTGGTGGCGGGATTCTCCGGCGGCGAGGCCGAAGAACTGCGGCGGGCGATGGGGTTCAAGCGATCAGAGAAAAGGATGCGAGAAATCGAAGCCAAGCTGCGGTCGGGGATGACACGAAACGGAATTTCGCGTGAAGCACAAGAAGAGATCGTGCTATCGATTACTTCGTTCGCGCTGTATGGATTTCCAGAGTCGCACGCTGCCAGTTTTGCGCTGATCGCCTATGCCAGCGCGTATTTGAAGCAGTATTACCTGGCGGCATTCACCGCCGCGCTGCTGAATAATCAGCCGATGGGATTTTACAGTCCGGCAACGATTGTGAAGGACGCACAGAGGCATGGGCTGAAAGTGCTGCCGGTGGATGTGACGAAATCGGAGTGGGAGTGCACGTTGGAGCATTTAGCAATCAGCACTCAGCATTCAGGAAGAGCAGTCGTGCGTAGTGCGTCGCAGGCCGCTGGTCTTCAGCCGTCAGCCATGAGAAAAAGCGCTATCGGCTCTCGGTTGCCGGCGGTCGGCGAAAACTTGGACGATGACATGATCGCTTTGCGGCTTGGCTTGCGTTATGTGCGGGGATTGCATGAGGAGGCGGGAAGAGCGATCGTGCGGGAACGTGGGCATCGGACTTTTTCTACGATTAATGATCTGGCGCAGCGCGTACCTGAGCTGAGAAAAAACGAACTGAATACGCTCGGCGAAATCGGGGCGCTGAACGCAGTCGGGATTTCACCACGGAGGCACGGAGACGAACTTTTCCACCGGCGTGATGCGCTGTGGAGCGCGGGGGCGGCCGCGAATGCGACGGGACCGTTGCTGAAAGGGCTTAACGAGCCGGACATGAAATCTCCATTAAAGATGATGAGCGACGAAGAGCGGCTGGTGGCAGATTTTCGCGGGACAGGAATGACGGTGGGGCCGCATCCGATGGCGTATCACCGCGCGCGTTTGCAGAAGATGGGAGTGCGTCCGGCGATTGAACTGGGGAAAATACCAAGTGGGCGAATAGTGCGCACAGCAGGAGGAGTGATTGCGCGACAGCGTCCGGGGACCGCAAAGGGGTTTGTGTTTTTGAGCCTGGAAGATGAGACCGGAGTTTCGAATGCAATTGTGACTCCAGATTTATTTCAGAGGAACCGGCTGGCGTTAAGTAGCGAACAGTTTTTGGTGATTGAAGGGATTTTGCAAAACCAAGATGGGGTAATTTCGGTGAAGGCGGCGAGGGTAGAACCGCTACGCATAACCCGAGCGCAAAGCATTTCGCACGATTTTCATTGAGTTATTCCCCTTAGGTGGCGACAGTGCGGCCACACACAAGAAAGATCTTCTTCTCTTGCAATATGCAGATTTTTTTTGGGACAAAGAGGAATTTTTTATGCCAGAAATTCACAATTCCACAGCCCCTCGGGCTTAAAATGAAAGACATCACCTGCCACTAAGGATGTAATCAGCCGTTGGGTTGTTGCGTCGATGTGTGGCCCAAACACCATTTGACGAGAAGTTAAGGAGTTCAAGAAATGCCAAAAGCAAAGACCCCCCGCACCATCAAGCCAAAAGCAGAAAAGAATGTGCTGCAAATGCCCGAGACCAGCAATGGCAAGGGACAACAATCCGCAGCCCTGGAACTGGAATTGGAGATTCGCGAGCGCGCCTACGAAATCTACGCCCAACGCGGCTATACCAACGGCCGCGCAGATGAAGATTGGTTTGAAGCTGAACGCGAAGTGAAAGCCCGCCAGGGGAACAGGGCCCAGACAGCATAAGGGGCAATCCTCAATACCAAGTCAGGCTGAAACACGCAAACTGCGCATGCCGGGCGCCGGAAGTTCTTCTGTGAGGACCAGGCCTGTGCCGGCTTGTGCCAATCGGCCATCCGACGAACCCAAGCCGGTTGGTGCGAACCGCGCCCTTCGTTCATTTCCCTGGATTTGCGTATGCTGGTACAAGTCTGAAAAAATAGAAGTCCACAATGTCACAAGTTGGTAGTTTTGCTCTTATAGTCGCGCTGGCGCTGAGCGGCTACTCGTTTCTTGGCGGACTCTACGCTCTCATCAGAAAGGGTCCCGGATCTGCACAGTTGAGCGAGACCGCGCGGCGCGCGGGAATTGCCAGCTTTGTCGCTGTATTCCTGGGGGCGCTGGTGCTGGTGGTATCGGCGTTCCGCAACGACTTTTCAATCGCCTACATATATCAGCACAGCAATCGCGATCTTCCACTTCCTTACAAGTTCGCGACTCTCTGGTCAGGGCAGGAAGGCTCGCTTCTTTTCTGGTCTCTGCTGCTTTCCGGCTACGGACTAGTTCTTCGGCTCCGGTACAAGACCGACGAACGCCTGTTTGCGCATGCGTCAGTTGTGATTGCGGCGGTGCAGGTTTTCTTTCTGCTGCTGCTGAATTTCGCGGCGCGGCCATTTTCGATCATGCAAGGAAACATTCCGGCGGACGGCGCCGGGTTGAATCCACTGCTGCAATATCCGGAGATGGTGATTCACCCGCCGATGCTTTATCTGGGATATGTAGGCTTCACCGTCCCGTTTGCGTTTGCGCTGGGTGCGCTGGCGATGAGGTATCCGGGTGACAAGTGGATCCACATCACGCGGCGTTGGACGATGGTGACGTGGGGATTTCTGACGCTGGGGATCCCGCTGGGCGCGCACTGGGCATACAACGTACTGGGATGGGGCGGCTACTGGGGATGGGACCCGGTGGAGAATGCGTCACTGATGCCGTGGCTTACCGGCACAGCCTTCCTGCACTCGGTTATGATGCAGGAAAAACGAGGCATGCTGAAGACGTGGAACATGTGGCTGGTGTTCACGACGTTCATGCTGTCGATTTTCGGAACATTCCTGACGCGCAGCGGCGTGGTCAATTCGGTGCACGCGTTTGCGCAGTCATCGATCGGCGACTGGTTTGTGGCGTTCCTCGCGATAATCCTGGCGGTGTGCGGGTACCTGTACTGGAAAAATCGCGAGCACTTGAAAAGCGAGCACCAACTGGAATCGATGATTTCGCGCGAATCGAGTTTTCTGTTCAACAACTGGCTCTTCCTTTTGATCTGCTTCACGGTATTGTGGGGAACGCTGTTCCCGGTGCTATCAGAGTGGGTGCAAGGGCATAAGGTCACGGTTGGACCTCCTTTCTTTAATAATGTCGCGGTTCCGTTTGCGTTGCTCTTACTCCTGCTGACGGCGGTGGGACCGCTATTGGCATGGCGGAAGACATCTTTCGAAAGTTTGAGGCGGAATTTTTTGTGGCCGGCGATCGGAGCATTAGCGGTTGGAATTTTTCTGGTAGCGACTCCGGCAGGCTGGGGAGGGCCGTTCGGCATGCGACCGTGGGCCGACCTATCTTATTTATATGCGCTAATGACGGCAGTGCTTGGATCGCTGGTGATTTTTACGGTGGCTTCGGAATTCATTCGCGGCGGGCGAGTCATTGCCGGAAAAACGGGACGCGGCCTGGCCGGCGGAATGGTGCAACTCGCACATCGCAATACCCGACGCTACGGCGGATACATCGTTCATCTGGGAATCGCGTTGATATGCATTGGAGTGCTGGGAACACCGCTGAATCAGTCGTCCGAGAAAGAAATGGGTTTCGGGGACAAACTCGTGGTTGGGCCGTACACGCTGGTGGGCCGCTCGTACACGCAGGAGGAGAATCCGAATTACAGCAGCGACATTGCCATTATGGATGTGTACAAGAATGGCAGGCAGATTGACACGCTGTATCCGGAGAGCCGGTTCTACGCAGCTACTCAGCAACCGCAGCACATTCCGACGGTGCGATCGACGCTGAAGGAAGATTTGTACGTCGTGTATGAAGGGCAAAACCAGGATACGGGCAAGCCGATTATCAAGGCGCACTTGAATCCGCTGGTTTCGTGGATATGGATTGGGGTTCTGGTGATGGTCTTTGGGACAGTGCTTGCCTTAATACCGAATTCCGCGCCGATACGGGCGACGGTCCGCGATTCAGTGAGCGCGAGAGATGCGATGGCGCATCCGGCACCGGTGGGAGCGGGCGATTGAGGGAGTTTTCGCAGCATCGGTTGAGGCTCGCGGGAGTACTGTGCCTTGCGCTCACCATCCTTCCTGCCGCGGGAGACACCTCGGCACGAGTGGAAAAAATCGGACATAAACTGATCTGCATGTGCGGATGCGAGCAGGTTTTGCTGGAATGCAATCACTACGGTTGTCCGTATCTCACGCCCGAGAGTGCGGAATTGACAGCGGCAGTCGATAGGGGAGACAGCGAGAGCGGTATTCTGCAGAGTTTTGTAGCGAAATACGGAGTGACGGTACTGGCCGCCCCCACTAACACCGGGTTCGACCGCATTGCGTGGATCATGCCCTATGTCGCATTGCTAATCGGCGTGGGTAGCGTAGTACTGGTGGTAAGAAACTGGCGGGGGCATCCCACGCCTGCGCAGGCGGCGGGCAGCGGCACCAAAGGGACGCCTGATCTCGCCCGCTTCCGCGAGCAGGCACGGCGGGAGACTGACCTGTGATTCTTATCGGGTGCATTGCGCTTACGGCGCTCGCAGTCATTTATGTGTTCAACGTGCCAGATTCGGTTTCCGCGGGACCGGAGAAGACGCGCACGTCTTTTCTGGAAGAGCGCAAAGAAGCGGTCTA
>Ga0157372_10007303_pt1 | contig 11764 bp, 10 predicted proteins | sample C55metaG_FD_115307 | JGI IMG/M metagenome (GOLD analysis project Ga0157372, IMG submission 115307) | Corn rhizosphere microbial communities from Kellogg Biological Station, Michigan, USA - C5-5 metaG | ecosystem: Host-associated > Plants > Roots > Rhizosphere > Soil | place: USA: Michigan...
ATGTTTTCCAAGTTCCCAAAAGGTCCACGTCTGAAAGAATGACAAAGTATTTTAGTTTTCAATTATTATGACAAAATACTCTGAGATTAAAAAAAAAAAGAATAATAAAAAAAGATTACGCACCAATGCTTGTGCAGTAGTATCACGTCCTGCAATAATAAAATTTAGAACGATTTCTTCTAATCTGTCATCTGATAATATTTCACCATGTTCATCTTCCATATTGATAAAATATGTTAAAAGATCTTCATGTTTCTCCTGCTTTTCACGTCGTCTTTGATTAATAACAACATTACTGAAATCTCTCATAATTTTTTTACATTGTAACATTTCTTTTTTTTCTCCTGTAATAATTTCCGTCCATTGCCTAACAAGAAGAAGAGAAAATTTGAAGTTTTAATAACAATAATAATAATAATGATAATTCAGAGCTATATAGTAAAAATGATACACCATACCAGAAAGGGTTCATGAATCTAGCATGACAAATAACTTGAGCTCTATCGAAGGCAATAGCAAAAGGAACTTCCAATGGATAACTGTCAAGACAATGAGTATTTATGCCAAATCCAATTCTAGAGATAAAAATCATATTGAACAATATGCAAGAATTAAATGAACAATGCGAGAAGAAAATTAGGTCAATGAATCTTATAAGATTTAATAAAGCAAGGAAAGTACCGAGAGAATGAATCCAAAGTAAATCTAAAAAAAAGATCTTGAAGGTTCATGGATTTTTTCTGATCAGCGAGATTTCTAATGAGACTGTTAAGTTTTAATCCTTCTTCTTGAAAAACTAAAGCAATAAAATTTCGAAAATTTCGAGTGGAAAAGATATGTGAAGCCGTTTTCCGCTGGCGTTTCCAGTTTTCACCGTCTGCATTAAATATTCCATCTCCAAGAAGACTGAACATTTATTCGTCATCGTTAGTAACAAAAAGGAAAAAAGAAAGGTCTGAACGCTCTCGATGTAAGTTATAAGAGATGAGATTTGAAAGACTGATTCTTTTTATTCTTACTCATGGAATCGTTTCCGAAATGATGGTCCTTTTTCAAAATTAGTAAAGTTGGCTATATAAGATCCATAAAAAGGAGATACAGCACATATAATACAAATTAGAAAAAAGAAAGAAAAGCCCATTCTTGCGATCAAATCTACCGCGTATATGTGTCAGATAAAAAGCGTAGAAAAAGTAAGATAATGAATTTTTTTGATAATTTAATTGTAATGAAGTTCATACTTTTCAATACGTATTCCACATCGCGAGGATCAGATATATTGATAACATTCGAGGTCAAAGGTACTCGAAGTCTCCAAGAATGACCTTTTGATAAATGATTGTTTAGTATTATGATGATAATGACTAATTGGGGACATTCTATATAGCTGAAGAGTATGACATTAAATCGATTTTACAGAAGTTTGCATTTACCATAAATTCGACTACAGTACAACATAAAATCATGAATTTTTTCTTGATGAGTGGCAAGGTCCAATAGATTATCTAATTCGAGTTTAGAAAAGGAAAAAGATAGAGTAAAATAAAAGGGATATGAGGGTAATAATGTCATCAATAGATTGAACGCTATTTTTTTCTTTACTGTTGCTCATCATAGTATAGATTCTCTTCAATTATTTATCTATATATACGTATATGTATATGTATTAGTATAACTGTGCCTTACAAATGATGGGGAGTCCTTTTGGTCCAGGAAGATTGGAGTGCTTGTTGATGGCTTGGACAATGATGGCGATTGCAAGAATAAGGATTAATGCAGCCAATGCGATTGTTGGATTTAAAACAAAACTTAATATCATAGACATTTTCTTTGTTCTTTTTTTTTTTGCTTTTTTTGAAAAGAATTATATACAAGATGTACCGATGATATCTTTATCTCTTCAAAAATGTGCGACTTGAATTGAAATAAAAGACGGATACAGAGTAATGAATTGAAAATATCATAATTAAATGATGTTGTATTCAAAACCGCTTCTTCTATAATATTGTGATAATAAAAATTAATCTAAAACATAATTATTGTTAATTTACAAATGGTTATCTCTCTCCAAAAAAACAAATCTTCGCAACGTTGGATGACTCTACTAGATCTCTTATTCTAATGATCATCATTCTGATTCAGCATTCGTACTAACCATATCCATGAGTTTTCTTGCTATTTTCAATTCCCATAATATTTTAGTTCTCGCAAAATTAATAGGACAATCAATACTAACACAATCTATGTCAATATCCAATCCAGTAGAATGGGATGTACATGATCTACATACATCAAAAAGACGTTTATATCGATCCTCTGCCTTATTCAAACGGACTCCAGCTGCTAATAAACTTCCAGAAGTATTTTCAATACAATCTTGACATAATTCTATTCAAAATAAAATAAAATAATTGAATGATCAATATAAATAATGGAATTTTTTTAAAACACGATAATAATAACAATAATAATAATAGTAATATCTAATTTAATGTATTCTCTTACCTTTCTGCCCAATAACACCACATATGGCACATTTTCGACTAACATAAAATTGATCAATGGTTTGCATTTTCACGGACCGATGTTTATCGTTGATTTGTGATCCCGTAAACTGAATAGCCCGCTCCATACGAGGAAGTTCTGCAAACCAGCCTGTCAAATCTAAAAGTAATATAATATTTGAATATAATAATATTATGCATATGATATTAATGAAATATAAAAAAAAGTCATTTCCCCATTAAAAAAAGTTAATCTGCACTCAAAAATTAATGGCTTTTTGAAATAACTTACCGGCACCGAGAAGATTAAAAAGTCGTGAAAGAGCTGGTATAATCATCTTTGTAATATAATAGGTACCATGAATTCGTAAAGATCTATCGTCTCATTAGTAAATAAAAAAAATCCAATTAAGAGAATAAATGTTTAGAGCGTTTTCGAGATTTTCAACTTTTAATTTTGAAATAATGGAAAAAGATCAAATAAAAGAAAAGAAAAGAAAACGTTTTACCTATTAGTCATGAGTTCTTCAGGACTGACGACTTGATCTCGTAATCTAGCCATTGTCCCACCTTGATAAACCACAAGATATGGTACTCTTTCTGCATACTGGGGTTCAGCACGTGGATCATGTTGCATTTGTTTCAGAGATATTAATGCTCCCGGTGGTGGCAAACCTTTTTCACTAAACAATAAATATGAAATGATAAAGTATATTAATCATTAATTTGGATAAAAATTTTAAAGAGAAATAAATACGAAATTTAACTATCATCACCATGATCATCTATTCTAGAAAAAAAAAAAGATTCTCACGAGAAAGTTGTTTACCTATATTTTCCAAGTTTCACTTCCTTTGCAATAATAAAATCTGTAGGATTGACACGACCTTCAAGAATACGACTCCATTGACGAAATAAATATGACTTTACACGGGAGAGATCTTGTGTATCAAATAAAATTCTTTATTTTTTTAATAGATGAGAGAGAAAATAATAAATTAGTAAATTTGAATCTGTTATTTCTTTCTTTTCGCAAAATAAGTAAAGAAAAAAGAAAAGAAAATAAAAGAAATATTTTCATACTGTAAAGATTTCTCCATGATTTTCGCTACAGCAGGACATCCATCTCTTCTTACTGTTTCCAGTCCTTTGGCCTCAAATGTCCATTTAGTTACTTCTTTTGTTTCATACATTGCCCCCACATATCGTTTTTTGGTGACAAGAAAACAAGGATGATACACCTGGTTTTCATTTCAATTATCAAGTAGATTAAAATATCCGAAAAGAGACACACGAGTTGAGAACAAATAATATTTATATTAAGAATTAGAATAATTGAAGAGCAATACAAATCAATATTACCTTTTCAAATTTAAGTCGCATTGGCTTAGGATTAAGTGATGTTATTTTATCTACAATTTCTTTTCCAATTCTGAAAGCAGAATCTCTAGTGATATTCGGAACTTCAATAAATATAGAATCAGTATCGCCATAAACTACTCTAGCATTCCAGTCGGAGTTGGAATTGATGAGATGAATAGACTAGACGGCATTGGGGGATTTTTTTAAAAGAAAAAAAAAGTTAATCGCTTTGGATCAGATGTTGTTAAATATTTACAACACGAAAATAGATGTAATTAATCTATAAGAAAATTTGAAAATAATGAAAAATAAATTCATCATTTGAAAATTTATAATCTACCTTTTCCACAGTTAAACGACCTGTTTGTACAATAGAATCTGCAATTTCTACACAAGGCATCCTTCCAGAAAAAGATGCAGATGTGTATCCGTATGTTACATTGGCTAAATACTTGAGACCCAATTGTCTAGAATTCAATAACTTAATTAATGACTAGAATACAAAAGAAAAAAAAATTAGCGACACTCACTTTTTCCACTATTTCCGTTCATCAAGTCTCTTTTATAGGTAATGGAAGAAAAGAAAATAATCACACTTACGGGATCATCTTTCCAAATCTTCATACTTTGTTTCACCATAACTCGAGTATCTAAAATCTCAGTCAACATTCGTCCTAACATACCAACCCTGATGCTCGTATCAACGAAGGCAAGACCATTGGGTGCAACTAATCAATCACATTGATCACATTTAAAAGAAAAAAAGATTTTTGTCAATTGTATGTGGCTAAAAGAATAAGAATTTTAAAAAATAAATAAACATAAATCTATTTTTTTGGAGTAGAAATCTTACTATGAATATTGTCTCGAACAGCATCAAACTCTTCAAAAGGCACTTGAAGTTCTGAAATTCCCAATTTATGATTCTCTCCACAAAATTTAATTTGACCTAAACAGGTTGAATAACTATAATGAAGTTGTTTTTGTTTAATTAAATGATCACAACAAATGAATGAAAAGAAAAAAAAAAGTTTCTTACCAATAACAAAAAGAATCAAAAGAAAAGTATATTACCAATAGTTATATGCAATCATCATAGATGGGTACAAAGATTGAAAATCCAATACAATAACAGGCGATCTATAATAACGAGATTCAGGTTCCATAATCAATGGAAGACATTCTGCTGCTCGCTGCTCAGTGACCTAAAAAGAAAAAGATTGACGAGGAAAAATATCAGTTGCCGTAATCATCTCACTCCCACATATTTTAAAAATCTTTCCTTCAAAAAAAAAAAAAATCACTTAAAGGATATTACGGACCTGCTTTCGACTTGGAGAGATCATCATGAAATTTTCAGGTTTTGCAAATCGTAACATAACCGATTCAACTTTATATTGAGATCCACGAGATATGACATGTTCAAACACAACACCAAAAACTCTTGCAAACTCACTTTAAATTTATATAGGAAAGGTTATTTCGGTGACGTTAATTTCCGAATCAAAAAAAAATCATAGGAAAAGAATATGAAATGTAAATCCAGTAGAGAAAGGTCATAAGTGAATGATACCTTGTCTTGGGTATGAAATCAGTGACATCTAAAAGTTCAATTACACGTTGAACACGATTAATGTAATATTTCAAAGTACGCCATCGGTATAACGGGCCAGCGTCATACCACTTTGAAAGAGAATAATCGGAAAAGCGAGGAACTCTTTAAAAAATTTTTAAAGGTGAGTGGAAAATAAACGATAAGGTGGGCAATTCAGAATGACCAAAAAAAAGAAAAAAATCAGAAGACAAGAAAAAAGTTAAAAAAATATTCCCAATCCAATAAAATCGTGTGTTTGTATTTACCGTTGATGTAAGACGTGATAAACAACATTTTCAAGAGTATAACTAGTTAGATTCAATTCATGCCTCATTAAGCGCCACACATTCAAAAATTCACGACCAGCGATATGAATGGCTGAACTTTTTTTATATCCCCATGTATCATTTGTTCTAGATTTATTAAAAGAATGTACTCTTGAAAGGGATTCTGCCAAATTATATCCTGAAAAATTGTTTTTGAATTTGAGAAACAAAATACAAAGATTTGAAATAGTTTTAAAGGTTACTATGATGAAATAAAGAAAATAAAAATTTCTTTTAAAAAGTGTATACATAAAATTACCGTAGGAAACAAGTGCCCGTTCAATAGCATAACCCCAAGACGAAGAATGAACTTCATAGCCTGTTAATATATCTGGATCAAGATATTGAACTTTTCGTACAAGGCAATCTAATAAATCCTTTTCAGTTTCTACAATTTCAATTGGAAAACCTATAGAAGTATAATAGATTTTAGGACGTATTCAAAAAAACCCCAGTTCTTCAAGGGGGTTGTCAAAAACATAATCTACATTTTAAATAATATCCTAAACAACATACCACTTAAACCTGTCTTTCCTATAGCTGACTTGGACACTTTATCTTTTACGAGCATGAAACCAACATGATATCCAGGTCTGAAACCGTTTTCTTTTAGTGAAGAAGGTCCGTCATTATATACACAATAGAAGAAGGCGCAGATAGGATCATAAGCTGGATTCGGTCGGCGTTTTGTTCGAGTACGTGCTGCATTAAAATAATAGTGTAAAAAAGAAAAGGTAGTAAACAAAAGTATTAGAATTGATTTTTTAAAAAAAATATCATTCATTACAAAGATAGATTATATTAAAATTATTGGAAAACTATTAAAAATCAAAAAAGGTGATTAATGAAAATAATGTTAAGGAATTTACCGTGAACTTCTAAAGCAAATACGGTGATACATTGTCGATCATGTTGAATATTATCCGATCGATTTTGTGAATATTTAAATCCATGTGCATTCTTTTGAGTTGGTGCTTCAATCTTCAATTATATATAGATACCAAAATGAAATCACAAGAGAAGAAAGAAGTTAAAAAAATATATATTCATAAAAAGAATATTATCTGGGGTAATTAATCATATTATTATTCTTCTCTAACAAGATTCTCGAATTTTCTGTACCTCTTCCGCAAGGTATTTGTTTCTTACCTGAGATGCGAGTTGTTTTTTCAAATTATTTTGTATGGAAGGTAAAATACGCTGTCCTGCTTCTTCATTGTCTAAATCATCATTATTATTTTGTAAAACCTCTGATTCCTCTGATTTCAACCATGCGTAAACAGAATGTAAAGACGGTGGTTTTTGGATGGGTGACCATACACGAAAAGCTCTCCTATTTTATGATGAGCAAAAAGGAAAACATGATGATAAGAAATGGATCACATCGTCAGCTCGACGAGAACGAATAAATATGAGAATTAATGAGTTTAAAAATTTTTAACTTTCAAAAAAAATATATATATATAATAATATTACCAACCTTGGTTCCATTGAAGATTGAATTTCTTCTACTTTACTCCAAAATAGAATACCACGGATATCGTAATCATTTTCAGAAAGAGTATTGATCACACCATTACAAGAATAATTTCTTGCTTGACATTCAGATGTATCAAATTCATTAAGCCATTTCACTCCTTCTCCTTTTAATTTAAAGACTTTTTGTCCATACTCCTTAGATTGAAAAGGCACATCCTTTGGATCCGAATAAAAGGGTTCATTGTACAAAATTTCGGGTATTCCAAATACTGGTAATGATGATAATAGATATTTCACTGAAGGTGGTTTGATTGAGAAACGAAAAGTGTTTTGATTTGAAAAGTTTAATACATTTTTTGATCCCATCAAATCGCTAGTATTCATAGAAGAAGAAGAGGAGGAACAGGATCTCACTGTTTTTTCAATTAATGATTTCGATGTGTTGAACAATGATGATGGTGAGGATAAGGATGAGGATGGTGATGAGAGTGGTAACCGTAATGATGAGGTATTTTCCATATCTAATTCATTATTATTCCAATGGACACATTTTTTATTAATACTAAGAAAAGATTCATCATTTAATGGATTTTGATTATGATGAACAGGAGAACTTGAACTTGCTATTGCGGATGTCGATTTCAATGATTGCTCGTGCAATTTCGGGAAATCATTTGCTTTATCTGCATCCTCAGATGCGTTCATCGATACATCATCAATCGCCATGGCATCATAAATCGTTGTTTTTCTATCAAATCGATCTGATGGGGATTTGGGATTTAATTCTGGTGGATTGATACTGACTTCAGAACTATATCTGTCACTATGAGGAGACCACATTTCAGTTCCTTCATTTCTAATGGATGGGTCACCGAAAAGTTTCGTTTGAGTCATCGTAAAATCATCATTGATAGGATGTGGCGAACGCTGTTTTGGAGAGATCATTGGACTTAATTCTTGAAATGACGCAATTTCTTTTCCCCCTGTTTTTACATCAGAATTGAGATCATACGCTGAGCTTTTAGTATTAGAGTTTAGAATATTGGGAAATTTTTCTATACTAACTTCTTTTTCAACAGAAGGGAACGAATCACTATTATTCAAGGATACGGATGTCACAAGTTCACTTTTAGGAAGCCATCGACTAAGAGATTTTCGAGTTGAATTCTTTTTACTAGAGGATTCACTGAGTGATGATGATTTCTTGATGGATCCATGGATGTGAGATAATCTACTGCTTGGATTATTTTGAACATTGAATGCACTTCCTAAAGAGGTGACAGAGAATCGTTTTCTTAATTTTTTAGGACGTGATATGTGAACTTTTTCCCCTTTGTTGTTCAAAGAGTCATCATTTGCACCATCTGCACCATCCACTTGAGGAATTGAGTTTATTTTTTCAGTGGATTCTTGATGTACCAGTATAGACAAGTGACTATCTTTATTCGTATTATTTGAGTTGAACTGATTATCATGATTAGCACCGCCAATACCATCACCATTATTACTGATACTATTATTACTACTCGCCTCTTGACTGGAATGAATCCATTGATCACTATTTTCAGCTAAAACTTGAATACAGTCCAATAATGGATCGCAATCAAAAATATTCATTGAATCTGTACCATACTCAAACTCATATTCATACTCATTTCTATTTTTTTCCTCTTTGTTTCCCATTAATAATCCCTCCCTATCCAATCCTTCATATTCTTCATCATCATCTTGATCAGGTTCACCTTGAAGCATCCAGTTTAAGACATCTTCTGTATCATTATCATCAATGGACTAGAATAAAAAAATCAATAAAATCAATAAATAAAAAAAATTTAAAATCATCCCTATATGAAATGATAGAACTTTAATCATTTATCTCTATCTTTAAAACTTTTTTTACCTTTTGACTTGAAAATCTCGAGGCAATTAAATCTTCATCAATCAGAGTATCAATACTTCCTATAAAATGATTGAAAGATGTATTATGATCTTCTTTACTCATTCGAATTAAACTTAAATCATTTTCAGTCGTAGAAACTGTTCCTGGATACAAAGCGTCTACCATTTGAAAAGAAGTTGGAACATTATCTTCATCTATTTGAGCCATTTTTTTTCTCATTTCCTCTCTTTTATTTTTTATTTCTTCTTGGCTAAGACCAACATTGATATGATCAAGTCTTGAATTAATGGTGGAACGAAGATCATTTTCATTTGAAAAAGGTGAATGAGGAGCTCGATTTTCCTGAGAAGGAGGTTGTGTTAATATTGTGCTTTTATTATGTCTCTGGCGTCGTAATCGTTCATCATCCCAAATAGCTTTTAAAGAATGAACTAATTTTTCATCCGGAATGTTTTCATTATTATTTACAACATTACCAAGGAATGGTTGATATCGACGTTCAGTGACAAGATAACGATTCAAAATATCTAAACCCCAAACATCAATTTCTAATTCACAATGAGAGATTTTTATAATATTAATTTGATCTGGCCATTTATGATTTTCTTTCGTGTTCAGATTTGTAAAAGACATGAACATGGAGTCTGGAGTATGGCCATTCATATCATCATTTTCATTCAATGATGAAGGATGCTCACGTTCAAGTATTGGCATTCTAAATCGTAAATCGGACACATACATAAAATCCATACCATAAAGATTATGATCAATTAAAAATTGAAGATAATAAGGAATATGAGCTTCATAAGGTTGAAATGATCGACCCATAATAGCTCCACTTTGAAGAATTTCTACAATCTTGGATGTGACTTCAGGAATAAGAATATAAATTTTAAGGAAATATTTAAATTTCGCATGAAATCCATAAAAAGGAATTCCTTTAGTTAAAAGAATAGACAAGATATATTGATTACATTGAGGATCATGAATATTTTTATTTAATGCCAAAGTTACAGCGCGATTAAGACTAGTACCCAATTGATAAGAGAACGCAGTGACTTCTTTTGAATTAATTGACCCTTCATAAGGTATATAAATGTAGGGATAAATTTGATGAATGTGAGCACATGTCTTTTGACCTGATTTTGTTACTCCAAATACTCGAAGAACAGGAACTCGAGTTAATTGTACACCAGGTTCATTAAATACAGACTCTGTTTTATCCATGAATGGATTAGGAGGAGTTAAATAATGGTCAATGGTGACAATTCGAAAAGAGAATACTGCACGAGTCAGTGGAGAAGCAATTGTCTCTTTGCTATCCGTCATCTCGACGTGACTTGTCATTGGAGTAACATTACATCATGTACAATAAAGGTATTTTCTGAAAATTTGAGAATCCATTTACAGCAAATGGCTCCAAGGCAATTAATTGAATATACAGTTAATTCTTCCTGTTCCATAATTTAGTTCCTTCTTTTCCCCCATATTACTATCTTAATAATATTCTAATAGTTATGTTAATACTCGTAATCAGAAATCAAATCATTTTCCGTCTAATTCAAAATTCAACATTAAATTTTGTAATTTGTTACAACCCGTTGGAAGTTGGAACAGATAAATTTTAAAATTAAATTTTAACACAAAAATGGATATGCTGATTACTACAAAATTTAATGACCTCATTATTCCTAATAATTATTATATTCTCGATAAATTCTTTGCATGATACGCTAAATGTTCATCAATAAAAGTTTGAATGTACCAATATGAATGATCATATCCTTCTCGCATATTAACAATTACATCCACTTTTCCTTTTTTCCCATCTGTAGTGGAAGCAATACCACCCCACGCTTTTAAAAACTCATCTATACATAATTGTTGCTTTAAAAAAGGATCATTTGTGCCAATATCAATCATTATACTTTCTAAATCCCCTGTATAAGTTGTAATTAAATGAGATGCATCATATTGTAACCATGTTGTCCGATCTTCTCCTAAATAAGCAGAGAATGCTTTAATTCCCCATGGTGCTTTAGAAGGAACAGCAATAGGAGAAAATGCCGAACAAGAAGAGTATAGATTTGGATTACGCAATGCAACCACTAGAGCACCATGACCTCCCTAAACAGAAATTATAAAAAGAGTAGATGAATTCGCATAATTAGTATCATATCCATAAGTTGAATTTTTATTATTTTTATTATTTTTTTTTAAATAGGTATTACAATGTATTAAAAGGGAACCACATTCAAGAAAAAGAAAATGGAAAATATACAAAACCAAATAAAGATTCATATATATAGTTATAAAAATAAAAATTATCAAAAAAAGGTCGTAATCAATTCAGACAGTATATTTATGAATCATTTACCATGGAATGGCCAAAAACACCTCTTCGATTTGAATCTACCGGTAATTCTCCTTCAGCTACTTTGATCAATTCATCCGTAATGTAAGAATACATCTTGTAATGTTTAGCCCAATGAGGAGTAACTGCATCCACATAAAATCCGGCTATATTAAAGCAAAAAAAAAAAAAAAAAAAAAAAAAAAAAAAAAAAAAAAAAAAAAAAAAAAAAAAACAACAACAAAA
>Ga0157372_10007304_pt1 | contig 11762 bp, 5 predicted proteins | sample C55metaG_FD_115307 | JGI IMG/M metagenome (GOLD analysis project Ga0157372, IMG submission 115307) | Corn rhizosphere microbial communities from Kellogg Biological Station, Michigan, USA - C5-5 metaG | ecosystem: Host-associated > Plants > Roots > Rhizosphere > Soil | place: USA: Michigan...
CGCATTGATTGATAAAAAAAATGTATAAATAACTGTTAATCAGACGGTTGAATTCAAAACGATTCGGTTTGTTGACAATTCTATTAAAACGTAAATCATTGATAATTAGGCGGATGTTTTCAATTGAGATTTTTAAATTGATACGGATAAAAAGCAATGAAAAAAAATTAAAAATCTTTATTGATAAGGTTTTGTAGGGGCACCTTTAGTTGAGCTTGTTTTTTACCAATGAAAAGAAATAAAATTTTTACAAGTGTTTATTAAGCGTATCAGATGCTTATAATAGAAGTGCTTAAAGTGCCTCTTTCCAGGTAATAATCAACACAATAATCAATTAAGTATTGGAGATTAAAGCGTATTGTTTTCTTTTTAATATTCTGAAAATCAATATTTTGATTGATTTTTTGTTTGTTTGGTATTGTATTTCTATCCTACATTTACCAAACCAATTACAGATAAGCCGTCAAATGCGTCGAAAAAACAGTGTCCTTTTACTAAATGAGTTCAAAAAGAAAGTGGGATCAGAGCTAAACTTAAAAAAAGTACGATCAGAGAAATTAGTGATCGCAAGCTTGTATAAGATTAAGTCTTTACTTGTTTTAATCTTGCTGATTTCTGCGCAAATACAAGAAGCCCTGGCACAGAATGGCCCCTTAGTTATTAATCTTAATCACGGTTGGGATTTTACTAAGGATCAGATCTCTCTTCAAAATGCCGACTATGCTAACTGGCAGAAGGTAAACCTGCCTCACACATGGAATGATAAAGATGTAAATGATGATAAGCCGGATTATTATAGAGCCGCCTGTTGGTATAAAAAAGCGTTGTCGGTAGAAAAATCTTATAAAGGGAAAAAAATCTTTTTGAACTTCGAAGGAGCAAATCAGGTTACTGAAGTTTATGTTAATGGAAAAAAAGCCGGACAACACATTGGTGGATATACAGGATTTAGTATAGCCGTTGATGACTTCTTAAACTTCCAGGAAGGTGCTCAGAATATCCTTTTAGTTAAAGTAGATAATAGCCATAATGATAATATTCCACCACTTTCGGCAGATTTTACCTTTTTTGGTGGCATTTATCGCGATGTTAACCTGGTAGTAGGTAGTCCGGTTCATTTTTCGTTTTCAAACGGTGTTAGTAATGTGTTCGTATCCACACCTTTAGTTACAGAAAACAAAGCTTCTGTTCTTATAAAAAGCATTCTTCAGAATCAATCTGGCAAAGTTCAAAAACTGCTTTTGCTTAACACTATTAAAGACGCAACCGGAAAAGTTGTTAAACAGGGTAACGTTACAGTAAGTCTAAAAGCGGGGGAACAAAAATCGATAAGCCAGGCGATAGAGAATCTGAACAATATATCCTTATGGACTCCGGAATCTCCAACTTTATACACTGTTGTTACGCAAATTAAAGAAGCAAAAACAGGAGAAGTGCTTGACGTTGTGTATAATCCACTCGGTTTTCGTTGGTTTAAATTCGACCCTGAAAACGGTTTTTATCTTAACGGAAAACCTTATAAACTAATAGGAGCAAGCCGCCATCAGGATTTTAAAGGTATGGGAAATGCTCTCCCTGCTAATTATCATTTTGAAGATATAAAGCTGTTGAAGGAGATGGGAGCAAATTTCCTTCGTGTTGCCCATTATCCTCAGGATCAAAGAGTGTTACAGGCTTGTGATAAATTAGGGATTCTTGCTTCGGTTGAAATCCCGGTTGTAAATGCTATTACAGAAACTGAAGAGTTTTATCAGAACTGCAGAAATATGCAAACCGAAACGATCACCCAGAACTATAATCATCCCTCTGTTATTTTATGGGGATATATGAATGAGGTTTTATTGCGTCCGAAGTTTGTAGGTCAGGCAGAGCGGCAAAAAATCTATTTTAATAATATTACCAAACTGGCTAAGTCGCTGGATAGCTTAACCAGGGCTCAGGATCCTACCCGTTATACTATGATTGCTAATCACGGCGACTTTAACAGATATAAGCAGGTTGGCTTAATAGAAATTCCACAAGTAATAGGGTGGAATTTATATCAGGGATGGTATTCGGGCTCAACGGCAGGTTTTGCAGAGTTTTTAGATCGCCATCATAAAGAGTTTCCTCAAAAGCCCTTAATGGTGACTGAATATGGAGCTGATGCAGATCCTCGAATTCAATCTCTTACTCCCGAAAGGTTCGACAAAAGCATACAATACTCGCTGAATTTTCATGATGTTTACTATCAGGCTATAAAAGAACGACCATTTGTAGCCGCCGGAATGATCTGGAACCTTGCAGATTTTAATTCGGAAGCCAGAGAAGAAACGATGCCGCATATTAATAATAAAGGTATGCTCACTATAGACAGGAAGCCTAAAGATCTGTACTTCTACTATCAGGCTCAGTTGTTAAAAAAGCCATTTTTAAGTATTTCAACCTGGAGAAAAAGAAGCGGAAGTGCTGATTCTTCATCTGCAGTTTGTTCGCAGCCCGTTGATGTTTTTTCTAATGCTCAGCGAGTGGAGTTGTTTCAAAATGGAAAGTCGCTGGGAGTGAGAAAGCCGGAGAACGGACGTTTTACATGGTCGGTTCCTTTTATTAACGGTAATAATGAAATAGAAGCTGTAATGAGGCTGGGTGGAAGAGAATATAGAGATAAAGCAGTAATTGAATTCGAATTCTCTACGCTAAGAAAGGTTAACCAATTAAATCTGCTATTAGGTGCAAAAAGATACTTCGAAGACGACAAAGGACAAGTTTGGATCCCTTCTTTTGAATATAAGAATAATAGCTGGGGATATATCGGAGGAAGTCCTTTTAAGCTTAATAATGCAAGACAAAGTTATGGTACCGAACGGAATATAAAGGAAACAGATAACGATCCTGTTTATCAGACTCAGGTAAGCGGAATAAAAAAATATAAGCTTGATATACCAGACGGTGAGTATGAACTAACTCTTCATTTTGCAGAATTAACCAATGCGGAAACAAAAGAATCTTTAGCTTATAATCTGGATACCTCAACAACAAAGGGTAAAGCAGAAGAAAGAGTTTTTGATGTTCTGGTCAATAACGTTCTGGTTTTTAAAGAGTTTAATATCGCAAAGAGATATGGTACACTCACCGCAGGATTTGAGAGGGTAAAGGCTGTTGCTGAAAATGGAAAAGGGATTGAAGTTTCTTTTAATGCTTTAGTTGGACAGCCCGTTTTAAACGCTGTACAATTAAGAAAGATTAATTAAATGAAGGCTTTGGGTAAGTAGCCGTATAAACAATTAACAATTATAACACACATAGATATTTGAATTAATGGTCAAAATGAGAAAGCTTTCTGTTCTTACTGCAATCGTTTTCAGCTTGAATGCTGTTTATGCTCAACGCGCAGATGTAAAAAAAGAGTTTAATTACGCTCAACAACAAGCTACTGCCATGTTGCAGCAGATTCCGGGTAGCGAAACTACTTCTGGTCCGGTTATGCCCCGTACGTTTGAAAATGGTAAATTAAAACTGGTAACTTCCAGGGATTGGACGAGTGGCTTTTTCCCCGGAATACTTTGGTATTTATACGATTATACTAAAGATCAGAAATGGCTAAACGAGGCTAAAGTATCCACCAGCAAGCTCGAAAAAGAGCAGTTTAATAAAGGAACACACGACCTTGGATTTATGATCTATTGTAGTTATGGCAATGGTTATCGGTTAACAAAAAATGAAGATTATAAAACAGTAATTATACAGGCTGCTAAATCTTTATCCACTCGTTTTAATCCTAAAGTTGGTCTTATTCGTTCCTGGGATCATAATGGAGATATCTGGAAATACCCTGTGATTATTGATAATATGATGAACCTTGAACTGCTTTTTGAAGCCACTAAGTTTTCCGGTGATTCTTCTTTTTACAAAATTGCAGTTAGTCACGCTGATAACACTTTAAAAAATCACTTTCGTGCTGATGCCAGTTCTTTTCATGTGGTAGATTATAATCCTGAAACTGGTGCAGTAAATGAAAAAGTAACCCATCAGGGATATGCAAATAATTCAGCCTGGGCACGTGGTCAGGCCTGGGGATTATATGGGTTTACAATGTGTTATCGTTTTACTCATGATAAAAGATATCTGGAGCAGGCTAATAAAATTGCCTCTTTTATACTGAACAACCCTAATCTTCCCAAAGATCTGGTTCCTTACTGGGATTATAATGATCCGGCAATTCCTAATACCAGCAGAGATGCTTCTGCAGCGGCAATTACAGCGTCGGCCCTTTATGAACTTGCCAAGTACAGTAATCCGAAATTATATCAAAAAAAGGCTGATGCTATTTTGAAAAGTTTAAGCACTGCTTATCATACCCCAGTTAATGCAGGACATAATTTTATACTTGTACACAGCACAGGCCACAGACCCGCAAAAAGCGAAATTGACGTGCCTTTAAATTATGCTGATTATTATTACCTGGAAGCTTTATTGAGAAGTAGGGGTAAGGGAAAATAAAGTTAAAATCTCTTAATTTCTTCGAACCTTCAAGGCTTTAAAAACCTTGAAGGTTTTTTTGTTTTTCCCAGCGTCATTCTGCGGCATTTGAAGCTAAGGGAAAAGAGCTGGGCAATGCCGAAGAATCTGCTGGGACAGCGGTAGTATTCTCTCGCTTGTATATTTTTCAGTATTTCATCTCGGGAGATCCTTCACCACAAGGGTTCAGGATGACGTTCTTAATAAGAAGTTTTGTCCTTTGATCCCGCCGTCATTCTGCGGCATTTGAAGCGTTGAGAAAAGAGTTGGGCAATGCCGAAGAATCTGCTGGAACGGAGGTAGAATAAAGTCTCATTAGCGGAATTGATATCAGTATTTCATCTCTGGAGATCCTTCACCGCAATGGTTCAGGATGACGTTCTTAATAAGAAGTTTTGTCCTTTGATCGCACCGTCATTCTGCGGCATTTGAAGCGTTGGGAAAAGAGTTAGGGAATGCCGAAGAATCTGCCGGAACAGAGGTAGAATAAAGTTACCAGCAGAATTGATGTCACTATTTCATCTCGGGAGATCCTTCACCACAAGGGTTCAGGATGACGTTCTTAATAAGAAGTTTTGTCCTTTGATCCCGCCGTCATTCTGCGGCATTGAAGTCGGGGAAAGAGTTGGGCGATGCCGAAGAATCTGCTGGAACAGCGGTAGAATAAAGTTACCAGCAGAATTGATATCAGTATTTCAATGTTACAGATCCTTCACCACAAGGATTCAGGACGACGTTTTTCAGAAGACTTTTGTCCTTTGATCCCGCCGTCATTCTGCGGCATTTGAAGTCGAGGAAAGAGTAAAGGAAATGCCGAAGAATCTGCTGGAACAGAGGTAGGATAAAGTTACCAGCAGAATTAATGTCACTATTTCAATGTTACAGATCCTTCACCACAAGGGTTCAGGATGACGTCTTTAATAAGAACTTTTGTCCCTTGATCCCCACTTCCCCTGGTTTGTGTCCCCACAAACCAGAAACTCATTTCTCCGCAACCTGAATCAAATACCCATACAAATTCACTTCAGGATTAAAATTCAATTTTTTTCTCAAACGATATCTTGCCACTTCCACCGCTTTAGGAGTAATATTCATCAGTTGAGCTATTTCTTTTGTCGATAAGTTCATTTTTATGAAAGCACACAGCTTTAACTCATTAGAGGTAAGTTCAGGATAAACTTTCTGAAGGTTTTTAAAGAAATCCGAATGGACATTGTTAAAATGCGAGTTAAACTGTTCCCAATCTTTTTCGCCTTTTTCAACATCAGCAATTAACCGATGAAGCCTTTTAAAGTTAGATGAATTGCTGCTGTTTTCGCTGTTTTTAGAAACAACGGCAAGTTCTTCTTTGATTTTTTCAATAACCTTTCCTCGTTGTACAAGGTGCATCACCATATTACTTAATTCGCGGTTTTTGAAATCTATATCAGCTTCAAGTTTTTCATTCTTTAACCTGATGATCTCTTTTTCGGTTTTATCCAGCTCCAGCTGATTAAGATAATTCAGTTTTTCCTGAGCCTTAATATGTTTCTTTTGCTGCCATTTCAATAATCTGAAGACCAGAAATACCAGAACAGATACATAGAATAAATAACTCCAAACACTTCTATACCAAACAGGGGCAATAACAAAGCTATAGGTTACTACTTCCGATTCTAAACCTGAATTATTCCTTGCTTTAACCTTAAAGGTATATCTCCCTGCCGGTAAGCTGGTATAATCCTTTTCACTTTTACTGCTCCATGGCGACCAGTTCTTGTCAATTCCTTCTAAATAGCAGCTATATTCAATATTGCTTTGTTCATTAAAAAAAGTAGAGGAATATTCAAAGTGAAGAAAGTTTTGATCATGACTAAGGTGGGGGACAAGTTTTGACGATTGTTTTGGAAGGATACTTTCGTTATCTGTAAAATAACCACCGTAAATAATGCTGTCTTTTTCTCCAATTACTTTTACCTGTCCTAAAAGAACTTTAAGTTGAGTGCGTGTAGCTTTAAACTTATTGTAGTTAATATGTAAAACACCTTTTGTTGCACCAATAAAGATATTGCTGCTGTTGTAAGGGTAAATAGATTCAAAACCTCCAACTATTTTTTCTTTAATTTCAGGGAAATAGGTTACCTGGCCCTTCTTCTCTTCTTTTAATTCTACAACACCTACTTCTTTAGCCCGGTTAACAAACCATACGTTTCCATCGCCATCTTCTTTTAAATAGATAACCGGAATGTCGTTAAAGTAAGGTTTGAAAAAAGCTGATAAACTGAATTTATTTGTTGCGGCATTATACTCGTAAATACCTTTTTCGGTAGCAACAACTATCCGATTATGAATACGGTAAACATAATTGTACAAAGTAGAGGGTAATCCATCTTTTTGTGTGTATAAAGTGGATCTTTGGATGTTTTTAAGGTCTGGTGATAATTGTAATTTGTAAATTCCATGATAGGGGTGAGAAGCCCAGACAATATTGCTAACATCATCATAAACAATAAAGCGCAAAGATTCATTTAAACCTTTAACCTCCGTTGTGGGGTCAAATTTTCCGTCTTTAAAATTAAGCAGCTGTAAGCTTGTATAAGTGCCGGCAATAACTTTAGGGGTAGGATAAACTTTCGATACGGGTTGGAGTATCCATGAACCTGATTTGGAAAAAAGAGTATTGATTCCCTGGTTAGACAAAGAAAACAGACCGCCTTCGTGTGATACCAATAATTGATTATTAATCTCTTCCACATTCCAGATCTGGTCCTGAAGATTTTCAATTTTACTAAAAATGCCTTTGCTAAGACTTAAATCGGTTTGCCCGGATTCTAAAGGAGTATAGTAGAGTCCGTTAGAAGAACCGATATATAGTTTGTTATTAAAAACCTTCGCCGTAAAAGTAACCTGATTGGTTTTGTCTGGATGTATATATTTGATGGCACTGTTAATAGCAATCATATCTATACCATCATCTAAACCAAGCCATAAGGAGCCGTTCTGATCTACAAAAGTTGCCCGGATGTTATCGTTTTGAAGTCCTTGAGGATAAGAATAGCGTTGTACCAGATTTCCTTTTTTATCTAGTATGATTAAGCCGGAGGAAGCAGTGCCCAAAGCAATCCAGTTGTTGTTGATATTGGTGCCGCTATACACCCTGTCAGCCAAAAGATTTTTATCTATTGCGGTAGGTTTTCTTATTAAATTTTCGCCTGCAAGTAAAAAGAGCCCATCTTTTAATGTACTGAACAGAACAGAATCTTTATTATAAGAAAGGGCAGAAGTAACAGTTATTCCACTTAGCGTTGAATTGCCACTAACCGGCTTCCAGATTCCACCCTGAAAAAGAAAAAGTCCGCGATCTTTCGATTGTGCATACACCTTGTCTCCAACATTTGCTAAGAATTTCCATTCCAGATCGGGTTTATAAACATTAACAGCGCCTTCCTTGTAGTGAATAATGCTGGATAAAGAGCGGAAAAAAACTTCATCATGAACAATGGCAATGTTCCAGATATGTGCCATAGTTCTTTCTTTTGCAGGAATTAAATTAAGCAGGGAATGATATTTTAATACCCCGTTCTTATCCGGAAAGAAATAACCTAGTTCGTCTTCGCCTCCTACATAGATCCTGTTTCTCGAATCAACCTTTACAGATTTAATACCAGTGTAGTTGGGTAGTGAAAATTTATTCCAGTAGCGGCCATTAAAAGTTAAAAGTCCTTCTTTGTTTCCAAAATAAAGTATACCGTTCTGATCCTGAGCTACTGCATAATTTTGAATGCCGCTTTTATATAAATCCGCACTGTAATTAATTATTTTAGGAGAAGCTATCTGGCTTTGACCAAATAGAGTTATCGAAACAAAAAAGAAAAAAGATACCAGAGCAAGGCGTAACATCAAATCGCTTTAAGAAATAAAAAGTAATTATTTATTGGTTATTTAGTAACGAAATAAGTCTAGAACACATTTCTGAATCGGGCTCTCAAATTAGCAAAATCTTTTTAAACAGGATACGCCAGTTAAATAAAAAATGACTTAGTAGTGAGACGTTTAGTAAAACTCAGCACGTTATTTCTCTAAAACGCTACTTTTATTCAGCTGGTGCCTCCTTTCTTTATGATTAATGTTTTCCAAACATAACCACCTCAATGCATAGTTGTCCTTTTTACACGCCCTACTTTACCACTACAGATTGCACTTTCAGAGCTGTTTAATCCCATCAAACACCCTACAGTAATTTAAAAAACGGTGCTTAGATAAGTGAAAATTAATATTTAGCTCATTTATCTGCTAGCTTTGGAGAGTTTTAAAATTATACTAGTGACGACTTAAATGCGGATTAAAGATGCATTGGTTAAAGTTCTGTTAATAGGCGCCTCAGGTAAATTAGGTACCCGTGTTTATAATGCATTAAATAGGGAATCAAAATACCAGATAGGGCTATTTTCCCGTAGGGTGCAAGATTTACCTTTTAGTGCTCCTTATGCTGCTTTCCCTGGTGATATTCTGTTGCCTGAAACATTAAGTCCGGCTATTCAATGGGCAGATGTTGTAATTAATTGCAGTGGTTTGGTGTCGTATAAGAAGGGTGATGGTCCGCTTCTAAGAAAAATAAATGTAGAAGGTGCGAGAAATATAGCCCGGGCTTGTGCTCGTTATCAAAAACCTTTAGTACACTCTGGTTCGGCTATTTATTATGGAAGTTCATCTTCTCCGATATACTTTAAAGAGGATGATTTGATAGAGAATGTTTACCGCGGCCAGTATGCTTATTCTAAGTTTTTAGGGGATGATGCGGTGATGGCTTCTGGTTGCTCTTACATCATATTAAGACCAGGAACTTTAGTATCTACTTTAACCAATCTGTATAAATTTTACAATAAAGGCTGGGTAGCAGATTTGAAAGGCGGTGCTAGTTTTGCTTCGATAGATGAAGTTGCAAATGCTTTTGTTAAGGCAGCAGAGTTAATTTTAAAAGAGCAAAAGTCGCAGGTGTTCAATCTTGGAGGAAATAACCTGTCATTTGCAGAAGTATTTGAATCGTTCAAAAGAATTAATCCAAGGCCAACCAGATTTTTAAGAAATGAGATTATGGGAGGTTTAAGTCTCTTAAATGATTACTTATTATCTCCATTGTTTAACAAAACTATTCTAACCCGGGAAAATTATCTAACCAGCAACAGATTCACCTACATTGATTCGGGTAAGGCGCAAGCTATACTCCATTATAAAATACCCTCTCTGGATATTTTTTCTGAAAGTCTAATTGTTTAAAATAGGGCAGAAAGAACCTTCAAACTACTTTCGTCCTCCGTTTGAGAGTTTCTGTTCATGAAGGTTTTACTTGAAAACTCAGGCGCTTTACGGGAAATTTAGTTATTAGCCCCCTGCTTTCTAACTATTCCTCCCCCTGCCCGAATACTAACTTAAAGTACATTTGTAGCTAAGGCACAACACTATCATTAGTCTGCTTCAGACAAATGATACTATTCTCTAATTAAATTGGTTAAGAAAGCCAGACCTCTCTCAAAGGCTGGCTTTTTTCTGAAAACTATCAGTTGTAAATATTGAACTTTTAAGACAAGGGGGGTAAGTGTTTCTTTTGATGACTTTTGGAAAGAATTATACTTTTTTTATAAAATTTATGTTTTAAAATTATGGATATGGTTTTTAACAACTAGTAAGTCGCCAGTAGTAAAAGATTTTTTTGATCTCAATATTCCGCTTAATAAAAGTTATTTTACAGCCTTATTAACTAACCAATTTACTGTTGCCAACACTAACCATGAAAAAAGTTATTCTTTATCTGTTTCTCCTATTTTTTTATGTGAATGCAGGCAGCCAAACGTTCACAACCAACAGATATCTACATTACAGCCTGAAAGAGGGTTTGTCAATAGGTGTGGTGAATAGCATTAGTCAGGATGGAAGAGGTTTTATGTGGTTCGCTACTTCAGACGGTTTAAATCGTTTTGATGGAAATACATTTAAGGTCTTTAAAAACGAAAAAGGTAATAAATATAGCCTAAGCAGCAATTTTGTTCAAACTACTTTTGTTGATAATAAAGGTACTCTGTGGGTTTCATCCCGTAATGGTTTAAATGAGTATGATCCTAAAAACGCAGGTTTTATCCATCATCATTTTACTAAAGAAAATTCGCCTGCAAAAAATGATGATGATATAAGTTTTATTACTCAAAGCAGAGATGGAAACCTCTGGGTGTCGAGTAGCAACGGCTTTTATCATTTTAATGGAAAAACAAAAAAGTTTAAAAGCTACGATAGCTCTTCTATTAAAAGTTTGCCTCCCAGCTCAATTATCACCATGTATGAGGACGGGCATGGCCTGCTTTGGTTAGGAACGGTCGATATGGGCTTAGCGGTTTACAAAGTAAAAAACGGAGTAGTTGGAAAGCGGTTAGAATTTAAGAATCCAACAATTAATACCCGTGTTAACAGAATTTATGAAGACAGAAAGGGCGATGTTTGGATAGCTACATCAAACGGATTACATATCTACCATCGCAATAAAAATGAATACGAAACCTTAACAGGAGCTCAGTACGGTTTAAAAAGCAATATCTTTTTATCCATCATCGAAAATAATAATGGAGAACTTCTGGTTGGCTTACAGGAGGGAGGATTATACAAGCTCAGCACTTTGCAGGGAAAATATTCATTTAATGTAGTTAAGGGCGAGAATGGAATTCCTTTAACCAATCGTTCTATTCAAACTCTTTTCCTTGACCGTGACAAAAACATTTGGGTAGGTACTTACGGCAGCGGTTTGTATCTGATCAGTAACGTTAACGAAAAATTTAAAAAGTTCCAGCTTAAGCAGGATAATGACAGCTATGTGAGGTATTATGGAATGTGTCTTGATAGGCAGGGCAACTTATGGCTTGGTACCGATGGAGACGGAATTTATAAAACCTCGCCCCAGGGAAAAACACTTAAGCATTATTATGCAGATGGCGGGTCAGGAAGTATTACTGATAATGCAGTTCTCTCAGCCCTGGCCGATAGTAAGAGCAGACTTTGGTTCGGAACCTATCAAAAAGGTCTTTTTTTATACAATGCTTCATCCGATAATTTCAAATCATACGGACACAATAGTAATTCTCAAAGCTTAGGAGCAAATGATGTTCGCGTAATTTTTGAGGATTCACAAAAGCATATCTGGGTAGGAACTAATGGAGGCGGTCTCAACTTGCTCGACGAAAACACTGGCAACTTTATTCGTTATAACCGAGGAAATAATACAATTAATTCAAACGATGTTA
>Ga0157372_10007306_pt1 | contig 11762 bp, 9 predicted proteins | sample C55metaG_FD_115307 | JGI IMG/M metagenome (GOLD analysis project Ga0157372, IMG submission 115307) | Corn rhizosphere microbial communities from Kellogg Biological Station, Michigan, USA - C5-5 metaG | ecosystem: Host-associated > Plants > Roots > Rhizosphere > Soil | place: USA: Michigan...
CGGCTCTGACTCAACATGTGGACTCGGGTTAGGGGCTGCCGTGTTCCACTGCTTCGTTCCACCCTTGCGACAAGCTCAGGGCGTGCCTGGCCTCGAACTCGGTCCGGATGAGAACACTTGCCAACCGGAAATTGTACTGCCCACGCATCGGCCGGCATCTCTTTATCCTTGGTCGCCGGAGCGCGTACCCTCCCCGGCTACAAGAAGATAGACGGGTATCGGGCAAATTGGTAAGCATTGGAATTCATGAAAGTACGGGGATTTTAGAGAATAAGTTCCACTATTCCGTCCCACCCCGGCAGGGAAATTCGAGAACAGCTGGTCAGCGCCGCTCTTCGGTGACTGGCAGCACTGCCGTGTCCACGGTCGAGGGGTCGTCTCTCAACTTGATGTACAGTGTCTTGTCTTTGGGCGCAGGTATGGCCAGCCGGGCTTCGACGAACCCGTCTGGAACCGTGATTGAGCTTGCGAAGTCAGGATCAGCGCTTACGGCGTCGATAAGGAAAAGTTTATCTCCGGTGAGAGTACACGATTGCTCCGCCTTGGTGGGCGTGGTATCTGAATCAGCAGGCTTTGCGGATTCAGACGTCTTTTCATCCGGCTTACTCTCCGCCGATTTCTCTGCCACCAATCGGTTTTCGGGGCCGGGCTCTTTCTCGGATTTCAATTTCGCCTGAATGGGTTCGGTCTTTTCTTCCGATGCCGAGCGGGCCGCCTTGCCCTCGGTTTTGATAGTTGGCGAGCATCTCACTTCTTTCAGATCTGGCATTCTTACCAGGCTTGCCAGAGGCTGCCAGTCGCCTTCTGCACCGTCGTCGCTCACTGGACGAAATTTCAGTGGGCCAAAAGCCGACGGACCCAACAGCTTCATGGGATCGAGGGTAGCGAATACGGTCTTTGAATCCTGCAAGGTAAGATTGCCGTCCTTCTCGCTTAAGAGAACGTGAAACGACTCGTCTGCAGTCGCGACTTCCACCTTCTCGGCCGGAGGGAAGTTCTCCGGCACCTGTGTCTTCAGAAAGAAACTCAACCGCCCGTCCTGCGGCAATTCATTTGCGTTACCGAGTTGGATTAATGGCGGAGCACCTGAATTAGCTGCGCTCTGGACGTTCTTACTCAACAATTTCAGTTGCGGGCGCGGACCAGCGATAGGTGTGTTCAGGTCGAGTGTTCGGCCATCGTTTAAAGTCACATGCGCCGCTACCGCGTCGCCGGGTTTCAGCGTTGCCGCTGCTGCAGTATCATGCGTCACCATCTTCAACTCATCCTGCTGGTTATCGCGGACAAGGTTCTGCGGAACGAATGTGACCTTGTCCAACTCGATCTTCGAGACTTCGTCAAGACGCGTGCCACGAAGGATGCCATCAACATCACCGGCATGGATGATCAAAGTATCGAGACGAGCGGCTTCCGCATAAGCGTGCAGGGAAACCACGTCGGGCGCGCGCATGCCGAATTTCTTTACCTGCATCTTGAGGGCGCCGGCGATGGCATTCTGGAGCGGAACTTTTAATTCGAGTTCGTCCCCCTTGCCTGCCTTCCACTCCACCGGAAGCGTCTTACCATCTGCATTTTCCACGACCACCGTGCTGACGCAGCACGCGTCTGGCGATTCGACATGCAGCGTGTCCTCGCGCCCGACGATTAAGGCGCTCGCGTCCTTGGACGCGACCACCCATTGCGAAGCGTGCGAGGTGCGCAGCCGGAACCGCGGCCCTTCGAAAGTATGGAAGCCCCACGATCCACGCAGAACACCGCTAGCTTCGTCATCCAGCGACTTGGATTCCATAGCATGGGTTTCAATTACGAATCCGCCGCGTGCCGGATCTGGATGCGCCGGCAGATCGATGGCTGCCCCCGGCTTGGTTTCGACGTGCAGTACGAAGTTGTGAGCTAGCTCGGTTGCAAAAACCAGGGGGGCTCCATCAGCAGGTAGGACGAGATCGGGCTTGTTAGCGCAAAATACTTGCGTCGCATCGACCGCTCGCAATGGAGGCGGGATCGCAGCGTGCACCGGCGGCAGCGCAATCACCAGAACCGATTTCGGATTTCGAAACGACGGTGGGTTATTCAGCCGCAAGTTAAGGTCGTCTTTTCGAGGCAATGCCAGCGCCGGAATGTATTGGTACTGTGCCGTATGGGTTGTGCTCAGAATGCGGACCACATCGACCACAGCTCCGATATAAGGACTGTAGTAGCCGCCCCGCGCCGTCGGCGTGGCACTAAGTTGGGTGAGCAAGTCCGTGGGAGCACCAGTTGTAAGGCTGGCGACCATGCTCTGACTGTGCTGATCGTCGAGCACCATCTGATCGCTGTTCTGGGTAAGGCATGGGACTTGTTGGGCGGTCGGTTTGTCGAAACATTGCTGGTCCAGCTTCATGTTCAAGCTGCGCGCCAGTAGCGTAGTGCGAGTCTTAAGTTGCTCAGGATCGGAAGAAGATGTTTCGCGAACTGCGTCCAGGTAAGCTTCCAGCCGCGATCGGTCCAGGCTGAGCTGTTGCAGGTCTTGCGCAGCTCGGACGAAGGCGCCGGGCTTGCCGCGAACCGCCGCCCGCAACGTGGAAAATGCTCCGCCGGTTTCGGGCGCGAGCAGAACAACTGCCTGTTCGGCATCCTTCGGTACAGTAACGAAGATTCCCTCTTCATGGACGGCCTTCGCCCAGGTTTCAGTACGGGTGAACCAGGATTCCGGCGGCGGGTTAGTGGCCCCGCGCAGGAATACCACCACCATTAGATAGCGAACCGCTTGGCTGTCTGGTAGATCGGGATGGATCCAAAGGCGATCTCCGGCTTGGAGATTCGGCACTTCTGCAATGGGGATTGTTACGCCCGCGCGCTGAACATGCACCTGGAATTTCGGTCCTATGAGATCAAAAGCTGCGTTATCGGCGCGGACGGTCGTTGCGAGCAACATCAAAATCGAAAAACACAAACTCGACGCAACAGAACGAAAATGCGACCTTGAAAATGCCAAACGCACTACTCCCTGTTCGTAAGATGCTGGATTGCTGACTTCTATGCTAACGACATCGGTTCGGACCAGCAACACTCGGTTGTACCGGCGGTCATGCAAGATCTAGCAATTCAATGCGGTTACCAAAGGGATCATGCACGTGGCAACGCCGCACTCCGGGAATGTCACCGGGCTGCATTACCTCTACCCCAGCTGCTCGCAGTTTTGCAATCAGACCATCGTAGTTCGCGCACTTGAACGCAGGATGTGCCTTCTTTGCGGGGCGAAAATCCATTTCCACCCCGAGATGAACTTGTACCGAACCACTCTCAAACCAACAGCCTCCGCGCTTTATCAACTCAGCAGGTTTCGGAATTTCTCGCATTCCGAGAAACGCAGCATAAAATTTTCGCGCTATTTCCTCCTGACCTGCCGGCATCGCAAGTTGAACATGATCAATTGCACTAAAAGGTAAGTTCACGAATAGCTATTCTAAAGAAGATGCCATTTCAAATGGCGCAACCAGCGTTTGAGCCAGTCTCGCTGGTAACATCGGGAGGTGCTGCTTGAGATCAAGAACTTAAGCGTCGAGTTCCCCGCCGATCCAAAACCGCTGCCAGCGGTGCGCGACGTCGCTTTCGGATTGGCTCCTGGTGAGGTACTCGGCCTGGTGGGCGAATCAGGCTCAGGGAAATCAGTCACTTCGCTGGCGATTATGCGTCTGCTTCCCCCGCAAGCGGCGATTGGCGGGCAAATTCGCTTTGCCGCAAATGGCGGCGCCCCTGTAAATCTGCTTTCGTTGACCGCCGACCAGATGCGATCTCTCCGCGGCTCCGGAATCTCGATGATCTTTCAGGAACCCATGACCGCGCTGAATCCCGTGATGCGCGTCGGCGAGCAAGTCGCCGAAGCGGTCCGGGCTCATAGTGACCTATCTAAAAAAGCTGCTTGGGACCGGGCGGTGCAGGCTTTGCGCGAAGTCGCCATCCCCGATCCCGAGCGGCGGGCCAACGACTATCCCCACCAGCTTTCTGGAGGAATGCGGCAGCGGGTGATGATCGCCATGGCGATTGTGAACCATCCGCAATTGCTGATCGCCGACGAACCGACTACCGCGCTTGATGTAACGATCCAGGCGCAGATTCTCGATCTGCTTTCAAGTTTGCGCGATAAGTTCGGCCTCACCATGCTTTTCATCTCCCACGATCTGGCCGTGATTTCTAAAGTCGCCAACCGAGTTGCTGTCATGTACGCGGGTAATCTGGTTGAGATCGGTCCGCGAGATGAAATTTTTCGCAATCCCGCGCATCCCTACACCCGCGGGCTTCTCGAAGCTGTGCCAACGTTAAAAACCGACCGTCAACAGCCATTGCAGACAATTGACGGCACTGTTCCTCCGCTGCGTGAACTTCCGCCCGGATGCCCGTTTGAGCCGCGATGCGACCTCCGTATTCCAGAATGTGCCCGAGCCTTACCGCCGTTGATGGAAATTCAGTCCGGGCACTGGGCAAGATGCCCAGTCGTGAACCCGGTGCGCACTTTATAATCCGTTTCTGACAAGGGCTTTCGAAGACACGAAATCCGGTAAATATTGCGAATACTTCTTCTAAGCGACATACACAGCAATTTGGAAGCTCTGGAAGCCTGTCTGGTGGCGGCTCCGCCGACCGATGTAACCGTGAATCTCGGGGACATAGTCGGTTACGGAGCCAGCCCCAATGAAGTGACCGAACGCGCGCGCGGGTTAGCGGGGGTTTTCGTTCGCGGGAATCACGACAAGGTGGTCGCGGGAATCGACAGTGTGGAAAATTTCAATCCTATCGCGGGTGTAGCGGCGCTGTGGAATCGCGAGCAGATTGACAGTGAGCATCTCTCCTGGCTGCGGGAGTTGCCCAAAGGGCCCGTCGCACTGAATGAGATTGCCGGCTTGCAATTTGTACACGGCGCTCCGGACGATGAAGATCGTTAGGTAGTGACGCCTGAAGACGCCGCGAGCCAGTTGATAAAAGCAGGAGCTGCTATTACTTTTTTTGGTCACACTCATATTCAGGGTGCGTTTCAGCTTGAGGAGAACGTCGTGCGAACTGTTCATCCCACATATGAAACTGTTGCGAAGCAGGAGGCGTGGGGTCTACCCCTCAAAGAAGGATTAAACTACATGATCAATCCTGGATCTATTGGGCAGCCGCGGGATGGCGATTGGCGCGCTGCCTTTGCGGTTTTTGATTCTGTTCAGCGGGTCGTTACTTTTTTTCGCGTACCTTATGAAGTGAGATTAGCCCAGGAAAAAATTTTTGCGGCGCACCTTCCAGCGCGTCTGGCAACAAGACTTACAGCAGGACGTTAATCAATGAAAGCTCCTCCTGAACATTATCTGATCGCGCACACTGACGGTGGCGCTCGCGGCAATCCTGGTCCAGCAGGATATGGGGTTGTAATTCATGACGCCCGCGGTGCCAAAGTGGCAGCCCTGAGCCAATACCTTGGGAAGCAGACCAACAATTTCGCCGAATACCAGGCGCTCATAGGAGCTTTAGAGTATGCGTCCGAGCACGGCCCCAAGGCGCTGAAGGTGATCAGCGACTCGGAATTGCTGGTTCGCCAGATTAAAGGCATCTACAAAGTGAAGGAGCCGACCCTGCGCGACCTGCACGGTCGAGCCCGGCAACTGATTAATAACCTGGAGTGGTTCGACATTGAGCATGTGTTGCGCGGACACAACCGTGAAGCCGACGAATTGGCCAATGCCGCCATGGATAAAGGTTCAGGACGGGATCCCTTTCGTCCGCCACAGCCTGCTCCAGCGGTACCCGCAAAAAAGGAGTTCGATGGCATCGTACGCGGCGGGAAAATCGAACTACTAGATGGGGAGTTGCCGGACGGCACTGCGGTCGAAGTCCGAATCAAACCAGGCAAATAGTTCAGCGAGCCCACCCGCCTAGTCGCTTACCAGATTCTGCAAGTTGCCCACTCCGGCCACCCTGATCTCTACATTGTCGCCCGCAATCAGCGGCCCTACTCCGCTCGGCGTACCGGTCGCAATCAGATCTCCGGGGAGCAATGTCATCACCTCCGCGATGTAACGGATGATGGCATCAAGCGAGAAAATAAAATCACGCGTGTTGCCGTGTTGTTTCACTTGACCGTTGACGCGCGCCTCGACGTCAACGCCGGCCCAGGGATCAAGTTCGCTGACCACGATGGGTCCGACCGGGCAAAATGTATCGAAGCCTTTGCCACGAGTCCACTGCCCGTCTTTTTTCTGAAGATCACGCGCGGTCACGTCGTTCACGCAGGTGTATCCCAAAATGTATGGCCTAACGTCTTCGTCGGATTTCAGATTGCGGCAGCGCTGGCCGATAACTACGCCAAGCTCTCCCTCATGGTCAACTCGAGCTGAAATTTTTGGCCGCACGATGGTTTCGCCCGGCCCAATCACTGACGACAGCGGCTTGAAAAAAATCAACGGCTCAGCCGGAACTTCGTTTCCGAGTTCAGCCGCGTGCTCGCGGTAGTTTCGTCCGACACAAACAATTTTCGTGGGCGAGACCGGAGCCAGCAATTTCACCTCTTCTAAATCAATCGGCGATATCCGAGTAGTCCCAGCTTCCGGGGAATTTTTGTCAGGCGCAAATTGAGACGCATGCGTTATGTGCTCCCGGCCGCCAACAGCTTCAATCAAACCAAAATGTGGGGCCCGATCATATTCAAAACGGCAATATTTCATAGTTTTCACGCGAAGAATGATTCCTCGTCTAATTTATGGCCGTGAGGGAATATGCCAGAGGCTACGCGCTTAAAGCAAGGGTGCTCAATTCAGAACTGCTCAACACAAACCCAAGTAGAAAGTGAGCATCTCAAAGTATTGATTTGGCGAGAACCGGGGATTTCTGCCCATACCTTCGGGCTCGTAGAAGCGCGCTTAACTGCGAAACCTCAAAGCCTGCTTCTCATTACAGAATTAGGAATAAAACAGCTTGGCGATTGGACCTTCAGTTCGGCGCGACGAATTAAGACCGCCGCCGCATGGCCCGGTTGCAGTGGAACGCCGGAAACACGATCCCGCATCGGAGGAGCGCTATCAGGCGCACGCGCCTAAGCCGGTCCCCAAAGGGGTTTTTCGGTCGATCGGGCTCGGCCTGATCACCGGTGCGGCCGACGACGATCCTTCTGCGATCGGCACCTATGCTACCGCTGGCGCGAAGTTCGGGCCTGCGCTGCTCTGGCTTGCCCCCGTCGCGCTTCCCATGATGTTCGCCGTTGTATACCTGTCCTCGAAACTCGGTCAGGTTACCGGGCAGGGACTCTTTGCGATCATTCGCCAGCATTATCCTCGATGGCTCTTGTTGATGATATTAGGCACGGTTGTGGTGGGAAATACCATCGAGGCCGGCGCCGATATCGGCGGAATGGCTGCAGCGCTCCGGCTGGTGGTGCCGATTCCAGCGGCAATCGTCGTTGTGATCATCACCGCCGCGGTGCTCGCCCTACAAATTTGGGGATCGTACACCATGATCCGCAACATATTTCGCTGGCTCGCGATGGCTTTGCTGGCCTATCTGGGATCCGCTCTTCTGGCCCATCCTGACCTGATCGCGACGCTTAAAGGAACGCTGATTCCAACCATTCAGTGGAATCGGCAATTTGCCGAGATTGTTGTGGCGGTGATCGGCAGTTCGCTGTCGGCCTATCTTTACACCTGGCAATCGAACCAGGAGGTTGAGGAAGATATTTCCATGGGCCGCCGTCGGCTGGTCGACCGCATGGGCACAACTAAAGAGGAATTGAGTCACTCGGCGCACGACATTGGCTTTGGAATGTTCTTCTCCAGCCTGGTGATGTATTTCATTATTCTTTCCACCGGTGCGACGCTATTTCGCGCTGGAAAGATTGACATCAACACCGCCGCCGAAGCCGCACAAGCTCTGCGTCCGTTGGCTGGGAAGTTTGCGGAACTATTGTTCGCCCTGGGCGTGATCGGTGTTGGCTTTATTGCCGTACCAGTGATGACTGCGGGCGCGGCCTACGATTTTTGCCAAACCTTCCGATTGAGGCACGGGCTTCACACTCCTGCAAGGCTGTCTCGCGCCTTCTACGCCGCCATCGTAATTATCACGGTGGTTGCGATGGGCATGAATTTTCTCGGGCTGAATCCCATCAAAACCCTGGTGTGGGCAGGAATAGTGCAAGGGCTTTCGACCCCCTTCCTGATGTTATTGCTCATGCGAATGACCAATAACCGCAAAATTATGGGGCGGTGGGTGAATACTCCCGCGCTGAACGTTCTGGGATGGCTAACAACCGCGGCAATCTTTGCTGCCGCAATATCGCTGATCTTTTTCTGGCTGAAATAATCTTATTGGGACTCAGGAACAGTCTCTCCAGCTTCTTCTGACCGTGGACTTTCATTGCCGGGATTATCAACTGCCGAAATTGAATAAACATATTCGTGGCCTGGAGCTATGCTGGAGTCGCGGAACGCTGGCGTCTTGATCAGTTCAGTATTTATTTTTACCGGTTCACTGCCAGTTTCGCGGCGATAGACGTTGTATCCGGCCAAGTCCCTTTCGCTGTTCCCTGCCCAGATCAGATCAATGAAAGGCTTCTGCCCAGGGCCGGAAAATACGGCTTGCAATCCGGTTGGAGCTGCCGGCGGAAAAACATCGTGCGCAACTACGCGAACTGACGATGAGTCGTCGCCTTCCACCTGCTCCGGACCCTCTGTGCGATCAACCGTCGTGACAACAGTTACGCGATAATCGTAGGTCTTCTCCCACTCAAAGCCGGTATCAAGCAGGCTGGGACCGGGCTCTCCGTTATTCGGGATCTCGGCTGCTACGGAGTCGTGGCCGGTCGTTACGTCGCGGCGATAGACTCGATATTCATATTTCACTCCAGCAATTTCTGGCTTAGGCGGCACGGCGTTCCACGCGATCTCGATGCCTTTCGCTGAAAGATGTGCGCTCAAATTTGACGGCGCCGCCAGCGTTGGCGCGGACGGAACCTGCACCTGATTTGAAAGTCCCGCGCTTCGACCATAGGAATTCAGAACGCTGATCGCATACGAGAGATTTGAAGTCGGCGATTGCAACTCGAGACTCGGCGAGAGCTGATCGGTGTAGGTTTCCTGCTGCGGCGTGGGTTGCTGCGACCTGGACGCTCTTCGCCGATAAGAAACTCGCTGTGTTGTAGCTTTTTGCGCAGGCAGGTCGATCAGCGGCGTTCCACAATCATGCAGCGGCGATCCGATGCTGCGACAGATGCGTGTTGGCCCGATATGCACGAAGGCTTGATGATCTTCGGTTTGTTCAGGCACTGACCACGTCAGGTGAACTGCGTTGCCCTTGCGCACTGCCCTAAGATCTTTTACCGGGCGTGCCAGTTCAAGCGAAGGCGGCTCCGGAATTCCTGGGGTACCGCAACTCAAAAGCAATCCAACAGAAGCAATGGCTAACGCGAACGTCGGCTTGGTGAGTTTCATCCGTCGGGGAAAGATTAACACTTCGACGACACTGAGTATTAATGGATGCGCGGGCGCCCTCGCCCATGCCGCAGCCTGTCGACTCCCGATCGCGAAAAGAGATTTCGTTGCGCTGGCGGGGCACCCGCGCCTCCACGGTCAAATCAGCACATTCGACGGGAGCTAAAGAATATACCTGCTCAGATCCTGATCTTTAACAATGTCAGTCAGCGCTTTGCTGACGTATTCGGCGTCAACCGTGATCTGTTCGCCCTTTCGTTCCGGTGCAGAGAAGCTGATCTCATCGAGCACGCGTTCCATGATCGTATGCAGGCGGCGAGCGCCGATGTTCTCCGTGCCTTCATTTACGCGGAAAGCGAATCGAGCAATCTCTTCCAGCGCCTCTTTGGTGAACTCTAGCTTGACGCCTTCAGTCTCAAGAAGCGCAGTGTACTGCTTGACCAGCGAAGACTTCGGCTCCGTAAGAATGCGAATGAAGTCTTCCATGGTGAGCGATTGCAATTCCACGCGGATGGGGAAACGGCCTTGCAGTTCCGGAATCAGATCACTGGGCTTGGATACGTGAAACGCGCCTGCCGCGATGAACAAAATGTGGTCGGTGCGGACCATGCCGTAGCGGCTGTTTACCGTGGTGCCTTCGACAATTGGCAGAATGTCACGCTGCACGCCTTCGCGCGAAACGTCCGGCCCGTGGCCGCCTTCACGACCGGCGATCTTGTCGATCTCGTCCAGAAAAATGATGCCTGAGTCTTCCACCCGGTCGATGGCCATGCGGGTGACCTGGTCCATATCGATGAGCCGCTGCTCCTCTTCCTGGATCAGGTATTCAAAGGCTTCATTGACCTTCATCTTCCGCTTTTTGGTGCGCTGGCCGAAGAGGTTGGGCAACATGTCCTTGATGTTAACGTCCATCTCTTCGACGCCCTGGTTGGAAATTATTTCGAAGGACGGAAAATTGCGTTCCCGGGTTTCGATTTCCACTACGCGATCGTCGAGCTTGCCTTCGCGCAATTGCTGCCGCAGCTTTTCCCGAGTGCGCGAGTAAGAATCGCCAGACGAAGCTTCCAGCGTGAATCCGGGCTGCGGATTCGGCGCCGCGGGCGCAGCCGGGGGCAGCAAAATGTCTAACAGGCGCTCCTCCGCATTCAGCTCAGCTTTGTCGGCGACGTCTTCGAGTTTTTCTTCGCGAACATTATCGATTGCGATCTCCAGCAGATCGCGGATCATCGACTCCACATCACGTCCCACGTAGCCGACTTCGGTGAACTTTGAAGCTTCCACCTTCAAGAACGGCGAATTGGCAAGCTTGGCAAGACGACGCGCGATTTCGGTTTTGCCCACGCCGGTGGGCCCGATCATGATGATGTTCTTAGGAATAATTTCTTCGGCCAGCTCTTCGGAGAGTTTCTGGCGACGCATGCGATTACGCAGAGCAATGGCCACGGCGCGCTTCGCGTCCTTTTGCCCGACGACATGCTTGTCAAGCTCGGCAACGATCTCGCGCGGCGTTAGCTCGTCGAGTGCGAGCTGTTCTTCTTCGGCGCTAGCAGGGAGATAAATAGCCATAAATCTCATGTGGGGACAGCCGCCCTCGGCTGTCCTCGGATCGAAGATCCGATATGGGTCAAACTTTAAGCATCGAGCTACGCTCGACGGACAGCCGAGGGCGGCTGTCCGCACGCAAATCTCATCTCCACAGAAATCACAGTTCTTCTATCGTAACCTTGTCATTCGTATAGATGCACATTTTGCCGGCAATCTTCATGGCTTCTTCCGCAATCTGACGCGCCGGCAACTGGGTATGCTCGACTAACGCCTGCGCTGCAGCTTGTGCATACGGACCACCACTGCCGATAGCTGCGATCCCGCCATCGGGCTCGATCACATCTCCCTGGCCGCTTAGCAGGAATGTCTGCTCTTTATCAGAAACCAGCAGTAACGCCTCTAGATGTCGCAAAAACTTATCGGTGCGCCAGTCTTTGGCCAGCTCAACCGCGCCTCGGCCGATGTTGCCGTGATACTGCTCCAGCTTGGCTTCAAATCGGCTGAAGAGCGAAAACGCATCCGCAGTCGAACCCGCGAAACCCGCCAGAATCTTGTCCTGATACAGCCGCCGTATTTTCTTCGCCGAATGTTTAATCACGCCTTCGCCAAGCGTGACCTGCCCATCTCCGGCCATGACTACGTGGCCATCCCGGCGAACACACAAAACTGTAGTGGAGCGAATCAGGCGCTTCTTAGGCATGACAGGCAAACGGTGATTATAGCAGCCAAGCGGCACCTCCTTTACGCATTGGTCGGCTTGTTCGCCAGCAACTGCCGCAGTAC
>Ga0157372_10007310_pt1 | contig 11758 bp, 7 predicted proteins | sample C55metaG_FD_115307 | JGI IMG/M metagenome (GOLD analysis project Ga0157372, IMG submission 115307) | Corn rhizosphere microbial communities from Kellogg Biological Station, Michigan, USA - C5-5 metaG | ecosystem: Host-associated > Plants > Roots > Rhizosphere > Soil | place: USA: Michigan...
CTAATTTTTCTATTTTTGCAGGCCTTAAAATTACCGTTATTGGTAATTGGTCCTATAGCTCAGTTGGTTAGAGCACCTGACTCATAATCAGGTGGTCCCTGGTTCAAGTCCAGGTGGGACCACAAAACAGGAAAGGGTTTCAGCGATTATTAACGTTGAAACCCTTTGCTTTATACTACAATTATACTACATTCTTAATTATTTTGGGCTTTTCTAACCCGCAAATTCTTTTGTAAATGGTGATTCACTACATACACCAGTGACGGAGCTTGTGAATCCTTTATCCAGTTATTTAATTCTGCCCTGGAGAACATTAATTTTTTTGCCCCCTCTCTTTTAATTGTTGGGATCGCATTTTTAGCAGTCAGCTTGTAAACGGAAGAAGAGCTTAGATTCAGTATCTGACAAGCTTCTTTAAGGTTAATGAGGTCTGATTTTTCTGTTACCTTAACCTCCCTATCCAATAGAATCTTTAGCATTGATTTTATCTCGATCAATTCCATATTAATTCTCTCAAATGGATTCTCCATCTTTACCGGTGTAGTATTATAATGAATCGATTCTGCGCTTGTTAATGTGCGATTTGAACTTGAAGACGCAATGCAATCATCTACATTATTATGACTATTCATATCAGAAATTGTTTTTAAATAAGAAAAAAGTTATCCAAAAAAGTGTGAATCTTCCGTACATGAATCTTTACAACAGAATATTCAGCGGGGTAATTGAAGGTGGCTCTTTACTTTGAGCTGATAATTTATTTTTTTTGCAGTTAAGAGTGAAGACTTATTTCTTCGCTTAATGCTTTTATTGCCAAACCCTTCAAAAAAGGGAGGAGTACAATGATAGAATAAATTATTTAATTCGCAAATTAATAATAATTGCTCTTTTAGTGGTTCTTCAAACATTCTTAAAACCAAACTAGTGTTTTTGCAACCTCTTCAAAGTCATCCTTAAAATCTTCGAGGGATAGATGATGGTTATGCGAAATGTCTGTACAGTTAACTGAAATACAATGATCTTCTAACCAGTTCCCGGTTCAAAAATTGCCACTTAGGATAAGATTCCCTTCACTATCTCTTTAATTTATTTCGTAATTTGGACTACTTGTATTAATATTGTAACATATATTTAAAGATAGTACTGGGTATCATTTGAACTACTGTCTAAAAAGTATCTGCGGAATTAACTCATATCTCCTATCTACCTGAATTCCATTATTCTTAAAATCCGTAATAAAATTCCCCTTAAAACATAAAAAATGAAAAAAACAATTTTAATTATTTCCATTCTTTTAGCAGGAGGCTTTTGTTCAATGTTACCCCAAAAAGTTTATTCAACTTCTGTTAATACAAAACACGTCTATGGAATTAAAGATGGCTGGTATTCTGCAAGGGTTCTATTCCATAGTGGGGGAGCTTTCGACAGCTATACTTTAAAGGTTTATGTCCAAAACGATAGTGTAACAATAATCGACTTTGGTAAACGAGGAACTGTTCATGCGGGTCATAATAATGAAGGTTATTATTATCGTGGCGGTAGTTTATATTTTGAACCAGACAGAAATGGGAATATCATTGCTGCAACTTCGACAGTCGCTATTGGAACTAATAGAACTATCTATTACTACGAAATACGAATCGAACAATAAAAATTGTAATAGAAAATTAAGTACTATCCTGTCTTGCAATGTAACCGCTTTCAGTAAAAATTTTAAGCAGCAGTTGCTTAAGGAGAGAATTTATTAGAAAAAAAACTTACTTTTTATAACTTGCATGTACAATAATATCTCGGTGAGGGTTGAACTCTCATCTACTCCTTCGTTGGTGTGGTTTTATCCGTTAAACTACGAGACCTCATTAAAAGAACCGCTTGCTGAATCCAAGCGGTTTTTTTGTTCGGTAAAGATAAATTATAATAAGATCAGATCTTATAGGACTTGTTCACACCCCTGTATAAAGTTTATTTTGCCATAAGTTTGATTCTTTTAAAACTTGATTTAATACCTTCACCCCCAAAAAACAATAACCAAACTCAACCTCAAAACTCTTTATGCTCACAAGAGATTCAAAAAGCAAAATTGATAAGGTATGGAACTCGTTTTGGATCGCTTTCCAATTAGAAACGGGTTTCAAGAATAACTTTTACATTCAATGTTATTCAGAAAAGATTCCCAATTTACACAACCTAAATACCAACTTCAACTAATGGCTATCAAAAAATCAGAACTCTATTCTTCCATATGGTCAATGTGCGATGAACTTCGAGGTGGAATGGATGCAAGCCAGTATAAAGATTATGTACTGGTGATGTTGTTTATAAAATATATCAGCGATAAATATGCTGGTGTTCCTTATGCACCTATTACCGTACCTGAAGGATCCAGCTTTAACGACATGGTAGCGTTAAAAGGAAAGGATACCATTGGTGATGATATCAATAAGAAAATTATCGAACCAATTGCGTATGCTAATAAAGCATTAGGTAATATCGATGTTGATTTCAACAATAATGAAAGGTTGGGTAATGGACCGGAGATGGTAAAGAGGTTAAGCAACCTGATTGCAATCTTTCAAAATCCGGATTTAAACTTTGGAAAAAATAAAGCCGGTGGTGATGACATCCTGGGAGATGCTTATGAATACCTGATGCGTCATTTTGCTACTGAGTCTGGTAAGAGTAAAGGTCAGTTTTATACACCTTCTGAAGTGAGTAGAGTAATGGCAAAAATCATTGGAATCAATAGCGGCAATACCAGTGCAGAGACTACGATATATGACCCTACGTGTGGTAGCGGGAGTCTGTTATTAAAAGTAGCTGATGAATCAGAAAAAACAGTTAGTATTTATGGACAGGAAAAAGATGTTTCTACAACAGCGCTCAGTCGCATGAATATGGTATTGCATAATTATCCTACTGCATTGATAAAGTGCAATGGTAACAGTACCTTATCTGATCCCTTATTCAAAAATGAGAGTGGCAGCTTAAAAACTTTTGATTTTGTGGTTGCAAATCCCCCCTTCTCTTATAAGGCATGGAGCAGCGGTGTGGACGCTGTGAATGATGTGTATCACAGGTTTCAGGACTTTGGGATACCGCCTGAAAAAAATGGCGACTATGCTTTTCTCTTACACATTATTCGTTCATTGAAAAGCAAGGGAAAGGGAGCAGTTATTTTACCTCATGGTGTTCTGTTTCGGGGAAATTCAGAATCAGAGATTAGGGAGAATTTGATAAAACGTGGTTATATAAAAGGGATTATAGGTTTGCCACCAAACCTGTTTTATGGTACCGGGATTCCCGCTTGTATAATTGTTCTTGATAAGGAGAATGCTGCAGAACGAAAGCACATTTTTATGATTGATGCGGGTAAAGGGTTTTTGAAAGATGGCAATAAAAACCGGTTGCGTGAACAGGACATTCATAAAATTGTGGACACTTTTAACCGCGAGCTTGAGATTGATAAGTACAGCAGAAATGTACCGATAGATGAAATAGAATCTAAAGAGTACAACCTCAATATTCCCCGGTACATAGACAGCCAGGAACCGGAAGACATACAGGATATTAATGCGCATCTGAATGGAGGAATACCTGATGCAGATATTGGCGCTTTACAAAAGTATTGGACTGTGTATCCAACCATGAAGAATGCTTTATTTGGCAATCATTTGCGTAAAAATTACAGCCTTCTGATAATTGAAAAAGATGAAATAAAAAACACCATTTTCAATTATCCGGAGTTTATCACTTACAGCAAAAAAATAGATTCAATTTTTAGTGAGTGGAAAAATAAAAATGTACCTGTTCTTAAAAATATGGATGTAGGTGCACAGCCTAAAAAATTAATTTTTGAACTCGCAGAAGATCTTCTGCAAAAGTTTAGCAGCCTGAGCCTGATTGATAAATATGATGTGTACCAGCATCTGATGAACTATTGGAATGATACCATGCAAGATGATGTGTATGTAATAGCAGGAGACGGTTGGGAAACAGGAGGAGTTGTTTATCGGATTGAAAAACAAACAAAAGATAAAAACGGTAAAACTAAAACCAAAGAGGTTGAAGGAATTGAAGGAATAGAAAGTAAATTAATTCCTGCTTCTTTTATTATCAACAGGTATTTTTCAAGTGAAAAAGAAGCGATTGAAAAATTGCAAAGTGAATGTGAGACCGTAGCGGCTGAAATGCAGGAAATGGAGGAGGAACACACGGGAGAAGAAGGATTACTGAACGATGCTAAAAATGAAAAAGATAAAATAACGGTTGCATCTGTGAAAGAACAATTGAAGAAAATAAAAAACAAAAAGGATAATGCAGATGAAGTAAAATTACTGGAAGCGTATTTAGAATTTGCTGATAAAAAAACTGTTCTTGAAAAGAAGATAAAACAACTACAAAAAGAACTGGAACAAAATGTATGGAACCAATATAACCAATTGACAATTGATGAAATAAAATCGCTGGTTGTTGATGATAAATGGATAGCGGCATTGGAAGTGGCTATTACAACCGAATTGCAGCGCGTAAGCCAACGATTAACCCAAAGAATAAAAGAATTAGAAGAACGGTATGAAACCCCTTTACCAGAAATTGATAAAGAGGTGCAAGCATTGGAAGAGAAAGTAAAAGCTCATTTACATCAAATGGATTTTGTATGGAAGTAGTAAACGAACAAATATTGACAAAACCTATTTCGCGAAATGAGTACAAACAAACGGAATTAGGTTTAATTCCCTATGAGTGGGATGTGAAGAAGTTAGGCGAAGTCAGTAATATTAAAACTGGTCCTTTTGGTTCTTCTTTGCATGAAAGGGATTATGTAAGTGACGGTACACCAATAATTACAGTTGAACATCTAGGCGAATTGGGAATTATACCTAAAAGTATGCCTATGGTTTCTGATACTGATAAAAAACGATTAAGCTCTTATATCCTTCAAACTGATGATATAGTATTCAGTAGAGTTGGCTCAGTTGATAGAAATTCGATTGTGAATAAAAAAGAACAGGGATGGTTATTTTCAGGACGGTTACTTCGAATTAGAGTTGAATCAAGAAATATTTTCCCGAAATATCTAAGTTATTATTTTCACCAGGAATCATTTAAACAACGAATCAGAAATGTTGCTGTAGGACAAACAATGGCCTCCTTGAATACTCAAATTCTTAAAGAGATTGAAGTAGTTGTCCCAATTGACTTTACCGAACAAACCGCTATTGCGACCGCTCTCTCTGATACCGACGATTTAATAAATAGTTTAGAAAAACTGATTGAGAAAAAACGCAACATCAAACAAGGTGCTATGCAAAAATTACTTCAACCAAAAGAGGGTTGGAAAGTGAAGAAGTTGGGGGATTTAGGCAAAACATTTGGTGGACTTTCCGGAAAATCTAAAATCGATTTCACGGATGGAAAATACCCATATATTCCCTTTATGAACATTATGAGTAATCCGATAATTGACACTACTTATCTTGGTTTTGTAAACATTAAAAATGGTGAAAATCAAAACGCAGCACTAAAAGGAGATTTGTTTTTTAATGGTTCATCAGAAACACCTGAAGAAGTTGGAATGTGTTCTGTGTTATTAGAAGATGTTCCAAACCTATACCTTAATAGTTTTTGCTTTGGTTTCCGTTTGAACTACCAGCTTAAAAATAATGGGTTATACCTATCATATTATCTTAGAAGTAGCGAAGGGAGAAAGTTATTTTTTTCAATGGCACAAGGAGCAACAAGATATAACTTGTCAAAAAACAATTTTAATAATTTGGAAATTTCATTACCTAAGCCAGAAGAACAAAACAGTATCGCCACCATTCTTTCAGACATGGATAATGAGATAAGTGCTTTAGAAAATAAGTTAGAAAAATATAGAGAAATAAAAGTCGGAATGATGCAAAATTTATTAACCGGTAAAATAAGATTGGTGTAAATAGATGAAAAATATTGCAAAAATAAATGAGGCCATTAAAAATTATTTTGCGCTAAACAAGAGTATCAAAATTATTCCTGCAAAGGAATTAATGCCTCAATTTATTAAGGCAGGAATATTCAACTCTAACCACCGGGATGGTTTACCAATTCGTAAAGTATTAAGGGATTTAAAGAAATCAAATCAGTTACACCTGATACCCTTTGCAGTGGACGAACAAAAAACGAAGAATTCTAATTGGTTTTTTAGAAATGTATCTTTTCAACCTGTTATCGAAACTCTTATAAAACAAACCATTCCTGTAAAAAGTTCAACCACAAAAAAAATATCACCGAAAAACCGGGATGAAGATTATATCATTGACCTCTGCGATGAAATTCTAGAATTGAAAGGTTCCCGCCAGCATCGTTTTGATTTTTTATTAGGAGATGCTGGTAAAAATGGCAAAAGAGCAAAATTACCGGTAGATGTTTATTATGAAGATCTAAACTGTGTCATTGAGTTTAAAGAGATACAACATACCAAACCAGTAAAGCATTTTGATAAGCCGGATAAACTTACTATAAGTGGCGTTCATCGTGGCGAACAAAGAAAAAAGTATGATGCACTTCGAGCTACTGAATTACCCAAACATGGTATCCGATTGATAGAAATTTCCTATGACAATTTTGAGTGTGGCAGGAATAATAGGATTATCAGGAATAGGGAAAGGGATAAGGAAGTAATAAAGGAGATTTTTAAAAAATTTGTATAAAGGAGTAAAATTAGCCAAATGCAATTCATCAGTAACCAAAACAAACCAAATCATTATTCTGTAGTTTCTACTCTCTTAAAAGGCGCCGATGAAGTTTGGATAGCAACCGCCTTTTTAAAAAAATCAGGGCTTTCTAAAATAGTGTTAGAGATTAAAGAATTACTTCAAAAAGGCACATCTATTAATATAATTGCAGGACAACATTTTGCACTTACAGAACCGGCAGCTTTGTATCTTTTGAAAGATATCTTTGATAAATATCCTAATTCTCGTCTCCATATTGCACATGCCATAAAGAAAAACCAAGTTTTTCATCCTAAATTATTTTTAATAAAGAAAGGCAAGCGAGTAAATGTCGTTTCGGGTTCATCCAATATTACTGAAGGTGGTTTAGTAAATAACATAGAATGCTCTTTAAATATTTCGGTTAATGACAACGATCCAATTGCAGTCGAGGTTGCTAGATTTTTTCGAATCTTGTTTTCAGAAGAATTTTCTGAGAAAGCTACTTTGCTTGCAATTAAGAGGTATGAATCCTTCTACGAAAGACAAAAGGCAAACCAAAAGAAAATCAAAGCAATACCCAACAGAGGTAAACGACAGCAAGCTTTTAACTATATAAATCTAAAGAAACATTTTAAAGAGTTTGATACTCTCAATCGGGATGAGATATTTGCTGAGAAAACAAAAAATTATAGGAAGGCTAAGAAAGTTCTCGATACCATTGCCGATTCAGCCAGATTATCGAAATTAGAATTTTCGGCTTTACTTGATTCTTTGGTTGGAAGTAAAGAAGATTATAGCTTATGGCACAGTGGAAGTCTTTTCAGATTAAGAAGAAAAGTATATTCTCATTTTAAAAAATTCCAAACCCTGGTGAGATATATCAGGGATAACAAAGACCAATCACCTGCTACAGTGTTTTCAAAGGCTCAACAAATAGTTTCTACAATTGAAGGAGCTGGAATAAATTATATTACCGAAATAATGATGACTTATAATCCAAACAATTTCGCAAATCTTAATAAAAACCCAATCACGGTTTTGAAAAAAGAAGGAGATGTATTTATCAAATCATCATCCATTTCCTTTTCAAGTAGCAATTATGAAGAATATTGCGATTTAGTAAAAGAGATATCTGTTGAATTAGGCCTTAAAAATATGCTGGAAGCGGATAGCTTTTTCAATGATATATACTGGAAAATTTATAAGAAGAAGTGAACCTTTTTTTTCACAAAATATAGAATTTTTTAAACAGCCAAGCTACATTATGCAAGTAATGGAATTTATTCAGCATCCTAAAATTTTTGAGATCTTAGAAATGAATGAGCAAGTGAAAAGAGAAAAACAATTTGCCGGTTATAATCTTTTTACCATATCCTCTTACACCTTTTACTTGGAAAACTTCCACAGTGATATAATTTGTTCTTTATTAGATCCTTCTGGATTACACAATGAAGGTTACATTTTTTTAAATATTTTTATAGAATATATCAACAAAAGCTACGACCGAAAGATTGACTTAGGTAAGTACAAAAACGTTACAGTTCTTAGAGAAAGAGGTAGGCTTGATGTATGGATAAAAGACGAATCGAGTAAACATTCGATAATACTAGAAAATAAAATAAACGATGCACCTGATAGAGATGATCAGTTATTAGATTATTACGACTATGCAATAAGGAAAGACTATAAGGTAGATGCAGTTATATATCTTTCTAAAAACGGTAATAAAATCGCCCCTGCGCAAAACAGAATTATTGAAGCACCAATAATTAATGTAGGGGCTTTTACAAATACAAAAAACGATATGATGAGTGGCTGGTTAAAACCTTGCTTAAGTGCTGCTAAGAATGAAGATAGTAGATCATTTTTACACCAATATTGTAAATTAATTAGTCACCTTTCAAATACCAAAATGGAAAATGAAATAAGAGAAGCGTTTTATCAATTTGTGGATCAAAACAATGCTATTCAAACAATAGAAGATTTGAAAAATTTAATAACTGCTTTACCAGAGTATCGGGCAGAGAAGTTTGGAGAATTAGTGACAGAAATTTCGCCGTTTAAAAAGCGATTTAGATGGCAAAGAAACTATTGGATCTTTGAAAGATTTAAGAATAGGGATGACAATTATAAGTTGGATGTATTTTTCGAAAATACCGGAGGAGCAAAAGTGGTTATGTGGAATACAGAAAAAAACGAAAAGGTTGGTTATGAAACAGTGAAGGCAATTTTACAAGAAATTGGATTATTGGAAAGATTTAATGGTACATCACTTTATAATGGACTTACGGCCGAATTTGATATTTCAGATAAATATCCCTCTATTAGTTCGGTTGATAATGCTGTTCTTCAATTTGTTCTTCTTGTATTCAAAAATCTAAAAAATTCTTTTCATGAATAATGTAGGTCAAATAGAACGTTTTACCCAAAACCGGATTGTCAAATTATTTCAAAATAAACTGGGATATACTTATGCCGGAAATTGGGAAGACCGTGCTGGTAACAGTAACGTTGAAGAGCCTTGGTTAAGAACTTACTTAAAAGATAATGGGTACAATGAAACTTTAATAAATAAAGCGATTTACAGATTAAAAAGTGAAGCTAATAATTCCGGACGAAACTTATATACCAATAACAAAGAGGTTTATCAATTACTTAGATATGGTATTCCTGTGCAGGAAGAACTTGGACACAAACGTGAAACGGTTCATGTAATCCTCTGGACGAATCCTGAGAAGAATGATTTTTATATTGCCGAAGAAGTTACCGTACACGGTGAAAGAGAAAAGCGTCCGGATATTGTATTGTATATAAATGGAATCGCAATCGGAGTAATAGAATTGAAAAGAAGTACTGTATCTGTAGGTGACGGTATCAGGCAAAATCTTGTTAATCAAAGGAAGGAATTTATTGGTGATTTCTTCTCAACGGTTCAGTTGGTTTTTGCCGGTAATGATACTGAAGGTCTTCGATATGGAACCATCGGCACACCCGAAAAGTTTTTTCTGAAATGGAAAGAAGATGAAAAAGAAAATTCAGAATTATCAATTGATAAGTACCTGCAAAAAATCTGTAACAAAGAAAGAATCATAGAATTGATGTATGATTTTGTTTTGTTTGATGGAGGTCAGAAAAAGCTACCAAGGTATCATCAGTATTTTGGAATTAAAGCAGCACAGGAGCATGTAAAGAAAAAAGAAGGAGGGATTATCTGGCACACACAGGGAAGTGGGAAAAGTATAGTAATGGTGATGCTTGCAAAATGGATCCTTGCTCATAATCCTAACGCCAGGGTTGTAGTCTTAACTGATAGAGAAGAATTAGACAAGCAGATAAAAAGGGTTTTTGAAGAAGCTGGAGAGCCAATTTACAGAACCCGTAGCGGTAAGGATTTATTGAAGAAATTATCGGAACCGTTACCAAGACTTCTTTGCTCCTTGATACATAAATTTGGTAAGAGGAATGTTGAAAATTTTGACGAATTTATTGAAGAATTGAAAGCGGCGCCTTCAAAGACGATTGGTGAACTTTTTGTTTTTGTTGATGAATGCCATCGTACACAAAGCGGTAAGTTGCATAAAGTAATGAAAGCTATTTTGCAGGACGCAGTGTTTATCGGTTTTACAGGAACACCTTTACTGAAGGCAGACAAACAAACAAGTCTCGAAGTATTTGGCAAATACATTCATACCTATAAATTCAATGAAGCTGTTGCAGATGATGTGGTGCTCGACTTAATGTATGACGCAAGGGATGTAGATCAGAAATTATCTTCACCGGAAAAGGTAGATGCGTGGTTTGAAAATAAAACGAGAGGATTAAATGATTTTCAAAAATTTGAGTTGAAGAAAAAATGGGGAACGATGCAAAAGGTACTTAGTTCCCGGTCACGAATGGAGCAGGTAGTGAGAGACATCATTTTTGATTTCAATGTAAAGCCACGATTAAATTCTCATGCCGGAAATGCAATTTTAGTAGCGGGTAGTATTTTGGAAGCATGTAAATATTATGGACTTTTTCAAAAAACCGAACTTAAAAATAAATGCGCCATCGTCACTTCTTATTCGCCTTCGATAAGAAATGTAGTAATGGAAGATACTGGTATGAACACAGAAACAGAAAAGGAATTTATCGAAAGAATTTACAAGGAAATTGATAGCAATGGTTATTATACTTCTGAAAATTATGAAGATTGGGCTAAAGAAAAATTCATAAAAGAGCCAAGCAATATGCGGCTTTTAATTGTTGTGGATAAACTTCTTACCGGTTTTGATGCTCCCGGATGTACCTATTTGTATATTGATAAAAAGATGCAGGACCATGGCTTATTTCAAGCAATTTGTAGAGTAAACAGATTAGATTCCGAGGATAAAGAATTTGGCTATATTGTAGATTACAAGGATCTTTTTAAAAGCCTCGTTAACGATAAAGGAACCGGCGCATTACAAGTTTATACTTCTGAACTTGATTACGACAATTTTAAAAAAGAAGATTGCGATGTCCTCATGCAAAGCAGATTAAAAATTGCCAGGGAGCGGTTAGAAAATGCAATAGAGGAAATCAATCTATTGTGCGAACCGGTACAACCTCCAAAATCGAAACTTGATTACCAGCATTATTTCTGTGGTAATACTGATATACCAGAAGATCTGAAAGACAGGGAGATACAGCGAACTTCATTATATAAGGCTACCATTAATTTAATCCGCGCCTACGCGAATATTGCTGCAGATATGGAAGAAGCAGGCTTTAATCAAAAAGAGATTGAAGAAATCAAAAAGCAAGTAGATTTTTATATAAAATTAAGAGAAGAAATAAGATTAGCAAGTGGAGAAACTCTTGATTTGAAAACCTATGAAGCTGACATGCGGCATTTGATTGATAACTATATTCAGGCTGATCCTTCCCGTAAAATTTCCAATTTTGGTGATATGCCATTGATGGAAATTATTGAGAAATCCGGTTTGGATGAGGCTATTAACAATATGCCGGATGATATAAAAAACAGCAAAGAAGCTGTTGCAGAAACAATTGAAAATAATGTTCGTCAAAAGATCATA
>Ga0157372_10007311_pt1 | contig 11757 bp, 11 predicted proteins | sample C55metaG_FD_115307 | JGI IMG/M metagenome (GOLD analysis project Ga0157372, IMG submission 115307) | Corn rhizosphere microbial communities from Kellogg Biological Station, Michigan, USA - C5-5 metaG | ecosystem: Host-associated > Plants > Roots > Rhizosphere > Soil | place: USA: Michigan...
AATTTTACGAAAAATTATATTTATACCAAAGCTATTGCTGGTACGCTTTTATAAGACAGGATTGGTTAATGTATTATCGCTATAGCCAAAAGTGGATTGATCTTTTTGCTGAAAACGAAGTAATGATCGCCGTAGAAACCGGGCATTATATCAAGGGAATGCACACTTTATTGAATGCTCACTTTGACCTTAGAAACTATTCTCAATTTGAAATAACGTTGCGCAAATTTGAAGAATTTGCTAAAACAGATGTAGCAAACCAGCATGATAATTTTAGAACCCATACTTCTATTTATATTAACAGCGCAAAGATAAACCAGTATCTTATGCAGGGCGAGTTTACGAAGGGGCTTGCAATTATTCCTGAAGTTGAAGCAAAATTAGCAGAATACTCAATCTTTGTGGATAGCCATCGCATTTTGGTTTTTAATTATAAAATCGCGTCGCTGTATTTTGGTGCAGGACATTATAATGAAGCAATTGATTACCTGCATAAAATTATTAACGATAACAGCCTTGGTTTGCGAAACGACCTTCAATGTTATGCCAGGCTTATGCATTTGATGAGCCATTACGAAATAGGCAATGAGGAGATTCTTGATTCTTTAATAAAATCTGTTTACAGATTTATGGCCCGTATGAAAACTCTTACTGTAATTGAAGAAGAGATATTTCGTTTTCTAAGGCATTCCTTTAAGCTCAATACAAAACAACTAAAGCCCGAGCTGAAAGAGTTTTTAAATAAAATAAAACACCTTGAGAAAAATCGTTTTGAAACCCGTTCATTTGCATATCTTGATATTATATCATGGGTAGAAAGTAAAGTATACGAAACTCCAATGGAAGAAATCATTCATGAAAAATATCTGAATAGTAAACACAGAAATTAATTGTTTTGAAGAGACCAGCTTGCATTTCCATAATTTCGGATAGGCTGAATGTAATCAAATCTTTATTTAAATATTTTTTCAGCTGGATCTTAAGATATTAAAAATCTATTCCCGACCAGATTTTTTTCTTCTTCTCATATTTTTCATAATTGAACTTATAGAGACGTCCAGGGCGATGCCTTACATTTTGTTCTTCTTCACCTATGTCTACCAAAAAATCCATTGAAAAAAATTTCTTTCGGAAATTTCTACGGTCGAGTTTTATATTCAATATAGCTTCATATAAATTTTGAAGTTCTCTTAAAGAAAATTTGCTGGGCAGTAAGCTAAGCCCAAGCGGATGCTCCTGCACCCTTTTCTGCAACCACCCATAACAGGAATTTAATATCTTTTGGTGATCAAAGCCAAGATCAGTTACATGTTCAATCTCATGCCAATGCAGTTCATTGTCCAGAATTTTTAACTGGTGATGTTGAATATTTATCAGGGAGCAATACGCCACAGTAACAACCCTTCCCGCAGGGTGGCGTTTTACATCCCCAAAAGTATGCACCTGTTCCAGGTAAACATCGCTTAGGCCGGTTCGTTGTTTTAGAATGTGATTAGCCGCAGCATCGAGGTCTTCATTCGGCTTTACCAGGTCGCCAAGCAAAGTCCATTTGCTTTCAAATTTTTGCAGATCAGAACGGATCAATAACACCTTAAGTTTGTTTTCATCGAATCCAAAGATGACGCAATCAACTGACAACGCTATACTATTCTGAGCCTGTATTTCTGATTGAACCGCTTTAAGCGTTTTAATATTTTTCTCCACCATTTATTTATTTTCTTTAAGAGCTTACTGAAGCGTTGGGTGACACTATATGATTCCTAATAAGTTCTCATGTTTTAAATATTAGTGAGTCATAATTTTTCATCATCAAATTTGGTTGTTATTCTAAAAAGTTTTCAATAAGGAAAGAGTAAGATGTAAATGTTCTTCATACAAACAATTGTTGTGTAAAATAAACACATTATCGGAAATATGTAGCAGTAGCCAAAAAAATTATCGTCAATTTTACATTTGTAATTTTTTATAATCGGGCGGTCTAAATAAACCTCTGCTATTTTAAATGACTAACTTTAATTTTGTGGCAAAACCTTTTCATGTATTCAAAAGATGATTTACAAACTCTTCAGACACTAACTAATAATTTTCTAACAGAGAAAATTTCTGTTGCCAACTTAGCTGAACTACGTGATGTGTTAAGATTTCATGAGTACAGATATTATATTTTAAATGATCCGCTCATTACAGATATTGAATATGATTCGCTTTATAAGATGTTGGAAAAGTTTGAAAAGGAAAACCCTACTCTAATTACACCAGATTCGCCAACTCAAAGAGTAGGCAATAGTCTCAATAAAGATTTTGTAACAGTTCCTCATCTGGTACCAATGTTAAGCCTTGAAAATAGCTACAATCAACAAGACTTAATAGATTGGGACAAAAGAGCAAGAGGCCTTTTGGATGTTGATCAAATTGAATACAGTGCAGAACCAAAATTTGATGGTGCAAGCATTTCATTAATTTATGAAAATGATATGTTGGCAAGAGGTGCCACCCGGGGCGATGGTATTGCCGGGGATGATATAACGATTAATATAAAACAAATAGGATCTATTCCCTTGTCATCAAAATTTTCGCAGTACGGAATTGAAAAAATTGAAATCCGGGGCGAAGTATTGATGACCAAAGAAAGTTTCAGGCAATATAATGCGGCTTTAGCCGCTGATGGATTGGCACCACTCGCCAATCCGCGGAATGCGGCAGCAGGTTCGCTCCGAATGAAGGATCCGGCAGCCGTGAGAAAAAGAAAATTAGAAGCCATCCTGTATCATATCAGTTACCTCAAGCTAAATGAAAGAGGCACAATCAAAAATGAAAAATTATTAACAACGCATGCGGGTTCCCTGCAAATGCTTGCCCAACTTGGGTTTAAAACACCGGTAAAGGAAAAGAAAGTATTTACTGGTATGGAAAAAGTTATTGAGTTCTGTAAAGAATTTGAAATAAAAAGAGATGAATTGCCTTATGAGATAGACGGTATGGTAATCAAAATAAACGAAATAGAATTGCAACAGCAAACAGGTAGCACTACGCATCATCCACGCTGGGCAATTGCTTATAAATTTAAGGCAAGGCAGGCCACTTCAAAATTAATAAAAGTTGACTTCCAGGTTGGGCGTACGGGCTCTGTAACACCAGTTGCAAAAATTGAACCTGTGCATATTGGAGGCGTTACAGTTTCTTCCATTTCACTTTTCAATGCTGATGTAATTGAAGAAAAAGATTTGCGTATAGGTGATACCGTTATAGTGGAAAGGGCCGGTGATGTAATTCCATACATAGTAAAGCCACTGGCAGAATTACGAACAGGAGAGGAAACAAACATTATTTTCCCTTCACATTGCCCGGTATGCGGCGACCCGTTAGTAAAGCCTGAAGGTGAGGCTGTGTGGCGTTGCGTAAATATTAATTGCGAAGCCCAGGTAATGGAACGCATTATTCATTTTGTAAGTAAAGATGCTATGGATATACGAAGCCTGGGAGAATCAAACGTGCGCAAGTTTTATTCATTAGGCTTTCTAAAAAACATTCCAGGTATTTACAAACTTGACTATGAACAAATCGGATCACTTGAAGGCTTCGGACAAAGATCAATCGACAATTTGCGCACTGCAATTGAAAATTCAAAAAAGCAAGAACTTCATCGGCTTATCTTCGGTTTAGGTATTCGTTATGTTGGCGAAGCAACTGCAAAAACTTTAGGTAAAAGCGTTGAAAATATTTTTGATCTGCAAAAATTTTCGATAGAAGAATTACAACAATTAAAAGATATAGGAAGCAAGGTAAGCGAAAGCATCTTCGATTTTTTTCATAATAATGATAACATACAGATGCTTGAAGTGCTTGCGAGCACTGGCCTCAATATACACGGAGATAAAGCTGAAGAAACTTCCGGAATTTTATCGGGGCAAACATTTTTATTTACAGGAACCTTACCTACACTAAAAAGGAATGACGCAGAAAAACTTGTAGAAGCAAATGGTGGCCGTATTCTATCTACAGTTAGCGCCAATCTTAATTATCTTGTTACCGGCGATTCCGCAGGTAGCAAATTGGAAAAGGCCAGAAAATTAAAATCGGTGAAAATCATAAACGAAAAAGATTTTTTACAACTGATACAAACTTAGTTTTGTAACTTTATTTCAAACCCATAAGCTATGATTAAAAAAATAAATGGTGAATCATGGAAGCAGTTACAGTTTAAAAACTGGAAACAGATGCGGAAAAAATATGCTATCTCATCGCATGGCCGGGCTGCCAGCTATACTGACGATGTGAATGAAGATGGGAAGCTACTTGAAGGTTCTATTACGTCTGGTTACAGAACGCTAAATCTGCATGTAGGCGGAGGCAATGGCACTATTTACATTCATCGTGAAGTGGCTAAACTTTTTAATAATAAAAATTCATCAAAAGACAAATTTGTTATACATATAAATCATAATAAAACCGATAATAACACCAAAAATCTAAAATGGGCTACGCAAAAAGATGTAAGTGCCCATCAGCAAAAAAGCCCCGATAAAATTGCATATAAAAAAGCTCAAAATTCCCGTGCAAAAGGTGTGAAGCTCTCCACACCACAGGTTAAAGCCATTAAAGCGACTATTAATAATGAAAAACGTAAACTAACTTACAAGCAAATTGCAGATAAATATAATGTAAGTGAAATGACGATTTACAGAATTAAAAGTGGCGAAAACTGGACTAACGTTAAGTAATTCTAATCTTTAATTCTGATTTTTTACCGGGACAATGTTTCATACTTCTACTGTAAATTTTTTAAAAGAACTTAAGAAAAATAATAATAAACCCTGGTTCGACAGCCACAAGGAAAAGTTCTTTTCGGCAAAAAAAGATTTTGAAAATTTTGTTGAAAAAATAATTTCTCTCACATCGTCTTTCGATGATGATATAAAAGATCTGCAGGTAAAAAATTGTACTTTTCGCATCAATCGTGATATAAGATTTTCAAAAGATAAAACTCCTTATAAAACTAACATGGGCGCTTCTTTCAATAAAGGCGGAAAGAAGTCAATATTTGCAGGTTACTATTTTCACCTGGAGCCCGGCGGAAAAAGCTTTGCAGGCGGTGGCCTTTGGATGCCGGATACTGTGGAACTAAAAAAGCTAAGACAGGAGATTGATTATTGTTTGCCTGAATTTAAAAAATTACTTTCCAACTCTTCTTTTAAAAAACAATATAATGGGCTTGAAATGAACGAGGCACAGATGCTTGTAAATATTCCTAAAGGCTATGAAAAGGAAAATCCTGCTGCAGTGTTTTTAAGACTTAAAAGTTTTGTAGCCACTAAAAATATAGCTGATAATTTGCTACAAACCCCTCAATTGGTAAATGAAGTTAATTCAGCATTTAAAGCATTAATGCCACTGGTAAAATTCATGAACAGAGCAATGGAATAATTGGTAATTATTGTTGTATCAAGGGGGCGTTTGCTTTTTGAAACTTTATAAAAATTTATACAAAAATAATGGCCAGTGATAAAAATCACCGGCCTTGCTTACCTCTGAAACCACAAGAAAAAATTCAAATTTCTTGATTAATAATATTTAATGGAGGATATTAATTTTATTGATAATCAACCTTCTTCAAGGTTGCTGCTGTGTGAGTGGTCTTAAACTAATAGGATAAAGTAAATTAGGAATGGGCTGCTAAATTAATAATAATTTACAATAAAAAGAATTTTCCTTTATTTAATTAGAAGTTTTTTTTAATTCTCTTTCTGCCAGCGTTTTAATTTTATTTAATTTATAATTATACCACCATTTTGGAAAAGTTTTCTTCATGGCGGTATCAATACTTCTCATTCCGAACAGGTTCCATGCTCCGTGCACTTTTCCTGAAAGAGAACTTTGTAAGGCACGGAGGCTCATTGCAAAACCGCTGTCAATATATTCCATGTGATGCCAGTAGCCGGCCGGCATGAATAAAGTATCTCCATGGTTTAAAATTAAATCATAACCCCTCGCATTTTTTAATGCAGGAAATTTTTCATAATCCGGATTCCCCGAATTATGATTGTAGTTAGAAAAATCAGCCAGGCTTAATACTTCAAAAGGCTTTCTGTAAAGCTTATGCTGCTCTTCGTGTTTAAATAGCAAGACCCGCTTTCTTCCTGCAAATTGAGTATGTAGTATGTGTGAAAGGTCAATATCAAAATGCATGTGAGTTATAGACGTTTGGCCACCGGTAAATAACATTGGATACTTTTTTACATATCCTTTCATAAGATCTTCAGGCCAGGTAAAATCCTCTATAAGTTGGGGAGCATGATCAAAAATATTGAATAGGAAAATGCGCCAGCCGGCAGGTCCTTCCTTAATCATATCCACATATTCACCAAATGTTTTATAGTCATCAGCAGTATTAATGGGCGTATAAGCATCGCTTTTTACATTGTTATAAAGGCCTACTTTTTGATTCCCAACTATTTCCTTGAAATAATCCCATGTCCATTTATTATAAGCCTGCCATTGTTTTTCGAGCCCGGTAATTACCAAAGGCCTTTTTGGTATATAATAATTACTTTTAAAATCATCAGGAGAAATACTTTCAACTATATCTACTTTTTCTAATTGCATTTTTCAAAAATTAAGAAGTGCAAAATTAATTATTCTTACAGCGTAATAACTAATAAACCAAAAATGACTCCTAAATTTTTATGTAAAGAATAATCCAAATTGGGGGCAATCTTCAGCACTAAAAACTAATAAGTGTTAGTTTTGATTTAAATTTTTTATAAGAATGTCTAAAATTATTCCTGGTAAAAATGGTACTAAAAAAGATGTAATAACGAAAAAGGCATCAGCGCTGTTCAGAAAAAAAGGATTTCCGGCTACTTCTATGAGAGATATTGCGGAAGCAATAGGTATAGAAGCGCCAAGCCTTTATAACCATATAGAATCAAAAAGCGAAATTTTAGAATATGTGTGTTTTAGAATTGGACGGCTTTTTATAAACCATTTAAAAGAAGTGGAATTTAACAAACAAAATAATTTATCAAAAATTGAAAGCATTCTTCGCTTTCACATATCTATGATGATAGAAGAATACGAGAGCGTTTATATTGCAGAACATGAATGGAGGCATCTGCCTGAACCATTTTTAAATGATTTCAAAAACCAAAGAAGAAACTACCGGTCACGATTAGCCGCAATTTTACAAAAAGGAATTGACGCAAAGGAAATTGACGCAGTTAATCCGTACGTAGCTGTGCTTACTATACTTTCCGCAATAAGCGGGATAGAGGGTTGGCAAAAATCAGGCAAAAAAATAGATGCCCGGTTGCTCGAAGAAAATATGATTAAAATATTAATTGGTGGTTTGATACCTAATAAATAAAAATGGCTCTTCATTTTCATAAGCTTGCAATTAAGAGTATTAGAAGCGAAACCAATGATTGCGTTTCTATAGCTTTTATTATTCCGGATGAATTGAAAAATGATTTTGTTTTTAAACAAGGGCAGAATATTACTATCAAATCAATAATTGATGGTGAAGAGATCAGACGTTCTTATTCCATTTGCAGCAGCCCTTTTGAAAATGAATTAAGGATCGCTATTAAAAAAGTTTATAATGGTACTTTCTCTTCTCTTGCAAACGATGTTTTAAAACAAGGCGATGTTCTTGAAGTATTAACCCCATCAGGTTCTTTCTATACTGAATTAGATTTAAGCCAACAAAAGAATTACGTTTTTTTTGCAGCTGGCAGTGGTATTACTCCGGTAATTTCTATCATTAAAACAGTATTGCTTGTTGAGCCTGAAAGCCAGGTTACACTTGTTTTTGGCAACAGAACTGTCTCTTCAATAATTTTTAAAGAAGAGCTGGAAGCGCTGAAGGATAAATACCTCTGGCGTTTGAGCATGTATCATGTTTTAAGCAGGGAGCGAACAGACGCTGATATTAATTATGGAAGAATAGACAAAGAAAAATGCAGACAATTTTCCAGGTTAATTGATTACAATTTTGTTGATGAGTTTTTTATTTGCGGCCCCGAACCGATGATCTTTACAGTAAAAGAATTTTTAGAAAATATTGGAATAGATAAAACGAAAATTCATTTTGAATTATTTACTACGCCTTCCGGAAAACATATAAAAATTTATAAACCTGAAAAAACACAGCAGGAAAGCGGAAGTGATATCACTGTAAAATTTGATGGACGAAGCTTTGATTTCAACTTGGATTATAACAGCAATAATATTCTCGATGCTGCTTTGGCGCAAGGCGCGGATCTCCCGTTTTCATGCAAGGGTGGAGTTTGTACAACCTGTAAAGCAAAACTAACAGAAGGCAATGTAGAAATGGAAGTGAATTATGGCCTTGAACAGGAAGAAGTGGAAGCTGGATTTATTTTAACTTGTCAGTCGCATCCCAGAAGCGAGAAGGTAGTAGTTGATTTTGACAGTAAATAAATATCGTGGTATATCTATACTAACGGTCGTTAGTTTTTGCAGTCTTTAATTTGTAACTTTAAATCTCAATTCGTTAAGATGTCAGTTCAAGAATTACAAAAGATTTTTGATGATAAAGTGGCACGTGAAATTAAAATCGAGCCTAAAGACTGGATGCCCGATGAATATCGTAAAACATTAATACGGCAAATAAGCCAGCATGCACACAGCGAAATTGTAGGAATGCTTCCTGAAGGAAACTGGATAACCCGTGCACCATCTTTAAGAAGAAAAGCAACCTTACTTGCCAAAGTTCAGGATGAAGCAGGCCATGGATTGTATTTATATTCTGCAGCTGAAACTATGGGTATAACCAGGGAAGAAATGGTTGATCAGTTGCTTAGTGGAAAAGCAAAATATTCTTCCATTTTTAATTATCCCACTTTGACCTGGGCTGATATTGGCGCAATTGGCTGGCTCGTGGATGGCGCCGCAATTATGAACCAAGTGCCCTTGTGCCGTGCATCTTATGGGCCTTATGCCCGTGCTATGATAAGAATTTGCAAGGAAGAAAGTTTTCACCAACGGCAAGGTTATGAAATACTGCTCACGCTTTGCCGTGGTTCTAAAGAACAAAAAGCAATGGCGCAGGATGCACTCAACAGGTGGTGGTGGCCAAGCCTTATGATGTTTGGGCCCAATGATGATGCTTCGCCGCATACAAGGCAAAGCATGCAATGGAAAATAAAAAGATTCACCAATGATGAGCTAAGGCAAAAGTTTGTTGATATCTGTAAAGAGCAATCTGATATACTCGGCATTACTATTCCCGATAAAAAATTAAAATGGAATGAAGAAAGAAAACATTATGATTTTGGCGAAATAAACTGGGACGAATTTTATAATGTTATTAAAGGAAATGGATCTTGCAACAAAGAGCGTTTAGCCGCAAGAGTTAGTGCGCATGAAAATGGTGAATGGGTGCGTGAAGCGGCATTAGCTTATGCGCAAAAAAAAATCCGAATTTCTAAAAGGACTTTAAATGCAAGTTAAAAATTTCAAATTTTTACAAAAGAAAATAAATAGCCTGTAATGAAATCAGATGAACCACTTTGGGAAATTTTTATACGAAGCAAGCAAGGCCTTGATCATAAGCATGTAGGAAGCCTTCATGCAGCAGATGCTAAAATGGCTATTGAAAATGCACGTGACGTTTATACACGAAGAATGGAAGGAGTAAGCATCTGGGTGGTTGAGTCTAGAAATATTCATTCTTCTAATCCTGATGAATCGGCAAGCCTGTATGATCCTGCAAACGATAAAATTTACCGGCATCCGACCTTTTATGATTTACCGGCTGAAGTGAAACATATGTAACTATGCAAGAAAACCTTTTCTATTATATACTTTGCCTTGCTGATAGCTCTCTCATTATGGGCCACCGGCTTAGCGAATGGACTGGCCATGGACCAATGCTTGAGCAGGATATTGCTATCAGTAATATAGCATTAGATTTAATAGGACAGTCCAGAAATTTTTACCAATATGCAGCATCGCTAATGGGAGACGCGACTGAAGATTCACTTGCATATTTAAGAGATGCTCATCAATTTAAAAATCTTTTAATTACGGAAATCCCAAACGGCGACTGGGCAAAAACAATTTTGAAATTATTTTTAGTTAGCGCATACCAATTTTACTTTTATCAAAACTTATTTCATTCTGCCGATCAGCAACTATCAGCCATTGCAGAAAAATCGCTGAAAGAAGTAACCTATCATCTAAGATGGAGTAGTGAATGGGTAATACGCCTTGGGGACGGAACGGAAGAAAGCAATCGGAAAATTAAACAAGCCATCGAAGATCTTTGGTCTTACACCGGTGAAATGTTTCAACCCGCAGAATATGAAAAAAATCTTCTAAATAATAGTGTATCCGTTGACGTTAGTGAAATTAAAAATAACTGGGATGGAAAAGTAAAAAACGTTTTTGAAGAAGCTACATTAAAATATCCAGAAGAGAAAAATATATGGATGCATACGGGTGGAAAAAATGGAGTACACACAGAACATCTTGGATTTATTCTTGCTGAAATGCAATTTTTACAGAGAGCTTATCCAGGTTGTGAATGGTAATACCATGGAAAACACAAAACACGATACAAGTATTACAGGCATTTGGAAAATAATGGAGGAAATTTATGATCCTGAAATACCGGTTCTTTCTATTGTGGACCTCGGAATTATAAGAGATATAAAATTGAATGACGACGAGTTTGAGATTTGTATTACACCCACTTATAGTGGATGTCCGGCAATGGATGTAATTGCAATGAATATAAGAATGCAGTTATTAAAAAATAATTGTAAAAAACTAAAAATCACTCAACAACTTTCTCCTGCCTGGACAACGGATTGGATGACTAAGAGCGGCAAAGAAAAACTTAGAACCTATGGAATTACTCCTCCGGTTGGAAAAAGTTTTGATAAAAAAAATTTAGAAGAATTACAAGTTGAATGCCCACTTTGCCATTCTGCAAATACAAAACTTATAAGTCAGTTTGGCTCTACATCCTGCAAGGCATTATATCAATGTAATGAATGTAAAGAGCCTTTCGATTATTTTAAATGTCATTGAATCAATTGTACCTTTAAAATATAATTACGCTCTATCTTACTTTTTATGTCTTCTATTCTTTTTGAAATAAAAAATTCTATTGCATTCATTATCCTTAACCGGCCTGAAAAATATAATGCATTCGACAGGGAGATGGCTTTTGCTTTACAAGATGCGTTAGACAATTGTGAAGAAGACAAAACAATAAGATGTGTATATATTACAGGTAGGGGAAAAGCATTTTGTGCCGGACAGGATTTATCAGAAATAATAGATCCTGATGGTCCCGGAATGGAAAGGGTTTTAAAAGAATATTACAATCCAATTGTAAGTAAAATAAGAAACTTAAACAAACCAGTTGTAGCCGCTGTAAATGGTGTGGCAGCAGGGGCTGGCGCCAACATCGCTTTGTGTTGTGATATTGTTCTTGCCGCTCAATCGGCTTCATTTATACAAGCATTTAGTAAAATCGGCTTAATTCCGGATAGTGGTGGTACTTTTTTTTTACCTCGTTTAATAGGCATGCAAAAGGCAAGCGCATTTATGATGCTTGGGGATAAAATTTCTGCCGAGGAAGCAGAAAGGATTGGAATGATTTACAAATTTTTTCCTGATGAAACCTTTGCTACAGAAACAGAAAACATTGCTTCAATACTTGCAATGTTGCCAACTAAAGGGCTCGGCTATACGAAAATAGCACTCAATAAATCAATGGAAAATAAT
>Ga0157372_10007312_pt1 | contig 11756 bp, 3 predicted proteins | sample C55metaG_FD_115307 | JGI IMG/M metagenome (GOLD analysis project Ga0157372, IMG submission 115307) | Corn rhizosphere microbial communities from Kellogg Biological Station, Michigan, USA - C5-5 metaG | ecosystem: Host-associated > Plants > Roots > Rhizosphere > Soil | place: USA: Michigan...
ATCACCCAACCCACCGGTACAGGTCTGCGCAGCCGCCATCCGGGCCGCCATCAGCAGGCACAACAGCACAATTATTCTCATCGCAAGCAGTGGCTACCGCGAAGTTCGCGATCAAAACCCGTCGCAAATAGCAGCAGCTACCGCAAAATAACGATATTCCGCACAACTTGGTTGCCACCCGCATACTGCAATCTCAGCACATACACCCCATTATTCAATCTTGTATCCAACCGCACCATCCCGCCCTGCACCGCCGCATTGGTCTCCAGCACAGGCTTACCACCCAGATCGTAAAGGGTGACGGCCACCGTAGACAAGCTGCTCTCCAGCCCGCTGATCCACAACGTCCCACGTGAAGGGTTGGGATACACCGAGATAGCCGCAGCCGCATCGAAATGCACCGTTACAACTTGCGAATAATTGACCTTCCCGTCACGATCGGTTTGCGCAAGCCGGTAATAGGTAACCCCGGCATAAGGGGAAGGATCGACCGCGGAATAGTCCAGCGGAACGCCGCTGTTCCCTCCATCGGCCTGCGATGCCAGCCAGGTCAGCGGCGCAAAAACTGCCCCGTCCCGGCTCTTCTCCACCGTAAACCCGCTGCAATTGGCCTCCATCGAAGTCGACCAGCTCAGATCCACCTTGCCGCCATCCGGCTGTGCTTTGAAGTACAGGAGCTTTGTAGGCAAGAGATAGAAGTGATTAATGCCCAACGCAAAGGTCGAAAAGGAATTGAAGGAGCTCGGGGCAGAGGTGGATGTGACGCTGCCCGTCAGGTTAGTTCCGCCGCTATAGCTCGGCCCACCCGTCCCGCCGATATCGATCCACGCGGTTGTAGCCGTATAAGTGTTTTTTATCACCGATATCCCCGTTCCATCCACAATATTGTCGTTGGCCCCAAAGAACACCTGCACCGTCTGGTTGCCGCTAAGGTTTTGATTGGGCTGGCTCGTACCGGCTGCATTGGTCCGGCTGATAATATAATAGTGAGAGGTCGGAAGCGAGGTGATTGTCGGCGGCAGGGTATATCCCAGGGTCGCAGGAGCAATATTGTACACCTGCACCGTATAATTGTACAGCGTGCCATTCGAATGGTTCACCGTCAGCACAACAGGCCGGCAGTCGGGCGCCGATCCGACAGGGAAATTGAGGGTCGTTACCCCCGATGTGGATTTCTGGAAACACATCGGCCCGTTGACATAGCTCGTCGACAATGCCGTCCCCGCCGCCGTATTCGCCCCGTTCAACAAGGTCAACAAACCCGTCGTACTGGTATTCAACAGACCCGAGGTCAACGTCATCACGCTGGATACATTCACCGGGTTGTTCAGCGTGACGCCACTCCCCGTATTGGCAATCACAAATCTCGTAAATACCGGCGCAGGCGTCCCGGGATCAGTGCTGATACTCTGCGCCCCGCTGCCGGTGAAGCTGGCCACCCCATTCACGGCGCTGCCGAAGGTTATGGTCGAAGCCGAGCTCACACTGAGATTGCCGGCATAAGTACAGGGAGTATTGTAATTCGGATAGATCAACCCGGAACTGCTCTTGACCAGCCGCACGCTATTGTTATACGCATCGCCCGCCGTGTTCGCCATCAGCAAATTGCCGCTCCCGGTATTGGTCAGCGTCAACGCACCGTTAAAGACGTTCCCGCCCGTGCTGTTGTCATTACTGTTCCCCGTCTTGGTGCTGTTCACCGACCCATTGAACGTGCTGCTGATAAAATACAGTCCGGGACTGCTCGACACGATATTCCCGCCGAAGGTGGACAAAGGGCCATATTGAATATAAGAGCCGGTACTGGCCATAGTAAGATTTATCGGCGCACTCCCCGCCTGGATGACCTGCTTCAATTGCAGATAACCCGCGTTAAGCCCCACGCCGCCCGCCTTGATCGTCTTGCCCGCCGCCAGCAACGCCGTCGCCGTACTGTTCCCACCACAGAATTGGATGCCGGTCGCACTACCCGAAGTATTGACATAGACATTGCCGTTAAATTGATTCCCCGTGGTCGACCAACCGGGTAACACTCGCTCGGACCCGTTGTCGGTGAACGTCACATCGTCGTTCCAGGTGTCCGGGAGACTGGCGCCCAGCAGCAAATAACCCGATCCCGAATTGGTCACACTGCTTACACCATTGAACACATTCCCGCCCTGACTCTGGTCACCCGTCGCACCGTTCTTGGTAAAATTACTGACTCCATTGAACGTCGCACCATTCAGCAACAGGGTAGGGCTCGAACCGGTGATATCCCCGTCAAAGGAGGAGGCAGGGCCGATCGTCAGATTGCCATTCCCCGTCAGCACAAGGTTCTGAGGGGTCGCACCGGTTTGGGTAAAATGCCGCAACAAAAGGGTGCCCCCGCTAAAGTTCCCGGAACCGACAGCGATCGTCCTGCCGCTGCTAAGGGTCGCCGTAGCCGTGGCATTGCCCGCGCAGAACTGCACGCCCTGTCCGCCGGAACTGTTGACGACGATATTCCCCAAAAAGTTCGTCCCGGTAGAATTGTGACTCACATAAATGCCGGTATTGGCCGTGGGCTGGTTGTTAAAGGTGGTCGTTCCGCCAAACACATTATTCGCACTGGCGTACGCCACATAAATATTCGCTCCGCCGGTGTTGATAAAGGTGGCATCGGCATTGAACTGATCGAGGTTCCCATTGCCCATGTAGAAATTACCGGTGCCGTTGTTGGTAAGGGTGGTTACGCCGTTAAAGACGTTATTGCCCACCGACGCATCACTCGACGCCCCGGTCTTGGTACAATTCACCGCGCCGCTAAAAGTGCTGCCGTTGAAATACAAACCCGGGCTCGAACTGGTCACATTGCCCGCAAAGCTCGAGGCCGGTCCATACTGAAGATAGGTGGCCGTCGAGGCCATTGTCAGGTTGATGGCGGCCGTGCCCAGGGAAGCAAACTGCCGCAGGATAAGATACCCGGCATTCAGCCCCGCCGCCCCGGCCTGGATCGTCTTGCCCGCCGCCAGCGTCGCCGTGGCCGTTCCATTACCGCCACAAAACTGGATACCCTGCGCACTCCCACCGGTGCTGACAAAAATGTTTCCGTTGAATTGGTTACCGGCGCTTCCCCAGCAGGGCAACAACCGTTCCGATCCATTATCAGTAAAGAGCACATCATTATTCCAGATATCCGGGCTGCTGTTCCCCAACAGGAAGAAGCCGCTTCCAGAATTCGTCAGGCTGGTGAGGCCGTTGAATACATTCCCACCCTGGCCATAATTCCCGTTGGCCCCTGTCTTGGTCGCATTGAACTGCCCATTGAACGTGGCGCCGTTCAGATAGATATCGGGCGTGCTCACCGTGACATCCCCGCCAAACACCGATGCCCTCGCAAACGTCATCGATGTGCTCGTACCCGTGAACAGGAGGTTCATCGGCGCATTTCCCAGCTGAGTGAAAGTATTGAACTGCAAATAACCCGAGCTGAATCCCGCCGCCCCTACACTGATGGTCTTACCCGCTGCCAGCGTCGGTGTTCCCGTACCCGAGGTATATCCAAGCAGGATCCCGCCGCTGCCGGTCGAGGTCAGAATGATATCATCATTGAACAGATCATTTGAATTATACCCCAGCATAAAATAACCGCCACTGCTCTGCTGGTTGATCGTACAGGTCCCGTTGAAGATATTTTGGTATTGATTGTTGTGATTGCTGCCGCCGCCGGTCTTCGTAAAGACTACCGGACTGGCATAGGTCGCCCCCTGTGCCCAGATATTCGGCGCCGCCACCGTGACCGCGCCGCCAAAATTGCTGGAAGGTCCCAGGTACACCGAACTGGTGCCCGTCGCCGTCAGCGTAATTGGTGCACTCCCCGCCTGGCTGAACTGCTTTAGGTACAGATACCCTGCCGTAAGCCCGCCGCTCCCCGCCTGGATGGTCATGCCCGCCGCCAGCGAAGCCGTAGCCGTCGTGTTGCCGCCACAGAACTGGATACCCGTCGCACTGCCCGCGGTATTCACATAGATATTGCCGTTGAATTGATTTCCAGTACTGTAATAGCCAGGCAGCAGCCGCTCGGAACCGTTGTCGGTAAAGGTTACGTCACTGTTCCAGGTATCGGGGTTCGTGGCGCCCAACACCCAATAACCCGCACCGGAATTGGTCAGGTTACAAACGCCATTGAACACATTCCCACCCTGCCCCCAGTCACCTCCCGCGCCGGTCTTGGTGGCCGTCAGCGCCCCATTGAACGTACAGCCGCTCAACAGGATATCGGGTGAGGTCACCGTCACATCCCCACCGATCACGGACGCCCGGGCAAACGTGATCGAGGTATTCGTACCCGTGAACGGGAAATTCATCGGTACATTTCCCAATTGGGTAAAGGTATTGAGCTGCAGATACCCCGAGCTGAAGCCCCCCGCCCCGACGCTGATCGTCTTACCCGCCGCCATGGTCGGCGTTCCCGTGCCCGAGGTATATCCAAGCAGGATCCCGCCGGAACCGGTCGAGGTCACGATAAGATTGTCGTTAAAAAGATCGTTCGAATTGTATCCCAACATAAAATAACCGCCATTGCTCTGTTGATTTATGGTACAGCTCGCATTGAAGATATTTTGGTATTGATTGTTGTGATTGCTGCCGCCACCCGTCTTCGTAAACACTACGGGACTGTTATAGGTCGCACCCTGCGCCCAGATATTGGGCGCCGTCACCGTGACCGCAGCATCAAAGCTGCTCGAAGGACCAAGATAGATACTGCTGCTGCCGCTACCCGTCAGCGTTACCGGCGTAGCCCCCACCTGCGTAAACTGCTTCAGGTAAAGATAGCCCGCCGTGATCCCCCCGCTTCCGGCCTGGATGGTTTTGCCGCTCGCCAGCACAGCCGTTGCCGTCGTGTTGCCGCCGCAGAACTGGACACCTGTGGCGCTGCCTGAAGTATTGATAAAGATGTTCCCATTGAATTGATTACCGGTACTCCCCCAGCCGGGCAATAATCGCTCGGACCCGTTATCGGTAAACGTCACATCGCTGTTCCAGATGTCGGGATTGGTATTCCCCATCACAAGATAGCTGCTGCCGGAATTGGTAATGCTGCACACGCCGTTGTACACGTTCCCACCCTGTCCCCAGTCGCCGCTGGGGCCGGTCTTGGTCAGATCGGTCGTGCCATTGAACGTACATCCGTTGAGATAGAGAGCAGGACTCGAGCTCACGATATTCCCGTCAAAGGAAGAAGAAGGCCCGAAATACAGGGATGCGGTACCCGTCAGCGGGAAATTCTGCGCGGTAGCCCCCGTCTGTGTAAACTGCCGCAGCACCAGGGAACCCGCAGAAAAACCACCCGCACCCACGGTCAGGGTCATCCCCGCCGTAAGGACCGCGGTCGCCGTCGAATTACCGGTACAAAATTGCACACCCAGCCCGGCATTGCTGTTCACCGTGATATTCCCCCCAAAACTGGTACCCGTCGAATAGGAGCTTACAAAAACCCCGCCGTTGACGGACGAATAGCTGTTGAAGGTCACTGGTCCCGCAAATACGTTATTGCTGCTGTTATAGGCGACATAAAGATTGGCAGATCCCGAATCGGTGAATTGGGCACTGGCATTGAAATGATCAGCCGTACCGTTACCCATCAGGAGATAACCTGCCCCCGAATTGGTCATCACCACCGGCCCGTTGAAAGCATTCCCCCCGCCGCTGGCGTCATTACTGGACCCGGTCTTGGTCAGCACCAGCGAATCCTGGAACGTAGCGTTCCGCACATTCACCGTCGCAGAATAGATATATACTTTGCAATTCAGCGTCGTCGCACCACTCCCGAAGTTGGTATTTCCGACGCCCTGCATCCACAACCTGCCATTCTGGACCGTACCGCCGCCAAAGTTGGCAGTGGCGCCCGTAACCGTCAGCTGAACGCCGCCAAGATCGAGCACGCCGTTCGTCACCGTAAGATTGTTGATACTCGTTGCCGCTGCTAGAACGCAGTTATTGCTGCCCGTTACGATCGTCACATTGTCCGCCGCTCCAGGCACACCGCTCGGCAGCCAGTTACCGGCCACACCCCAGGCGCTGGAAACAGTTCCTTTCCAGGTATAAGAAGTTTGGGAATGGGCATGCACAACAATGCCCAGGCAGAGAGCAAGTACAAGTCCTTTCATGGATCTGAATTTTAGCTCCTACCTGGGCATCTATTATTATTCCAATTCCTATCTACTTGACAATAAGTGTTTTATTAAAAGTATTTTAAATACTTCATTCCCAAAAAGAGAAATTTAGACCAATTCTGGTCGCGATTCCAATTATTCCACTACGCCCGTGGTATTACTGGGTTTCGTAAATAACCAGTCACTCCGGTCCAGCGGCCGCTGCGCCGGATAGATCTCCCCGCCGTTATTCCCGTCATACATCCGGCCATTCTTCATCACATATTTCACGGTATTTGTGTTGCGCAGATTCTCCAGCGGATTCTTGTCGAGGATCACCAGGTCGGCCAGCTTACCGGCCTTCAAACTGCCGAGGTCCTGGTCAAGCCCAAGCCCCGTCGCCCCAAGGATAGTGGCCGTACGCAACACGTCCATCGGCTTCATCCCGCCGGAACCCATGGCCCACATCTCCCAGTGATAACCGATCCCGTTGAATTCGCCATGACTGCCGATACCCGCCAACGCACCCGACTCGACCATCGCCTTCATCGACTTGGCATGCTTGGGAAATACCTGCTCCTCCGGCATGAACCAACCGGCCTTGTCCCGCCGCGTCTTGCCCGCCAGCTCCTCGTAAGGCATGAAGTACTGCACCTTGGCGTCGTGATAGGGATTCTCGGTCTCCCACCAGTAATTCTCCGCGAACGGTCCCCCATAGGCAACGATCAGCGTCGGAGTGACGCACATCTGCGAAACGGCGATCGACTTAACAAGATCGGTATACATGGGATAGATCGGTATGGCATGCTCATGCCCCGGATAACCGTCAAGCAGGTTGGTGATGTTCAGCTTGGTGTTCAGCCCGCCTTCCGTCGTCGGCATCAGCTTCTGATTCCGCGCTGCCATAATTATCCACTCGCGTTGCTGCCGGTTGCCCGTCAGGTACATCTTTATATAGTGGGTGTTGTAGTACTTGCTGTACTGGCGTAAGATGTCTTCGGCCTGCGCGGAATCCTTCACGTTATAATCCCAGAAACCTACCCCCGGCCCCGTGCTCTAGATCCTGGGCCCCTCGACCATCCCTGCATCCACCTCGTCGCCATACGTCAGCACATCCGTCGTCGCCGTCTGCGGATCACGGGTCGTAGTGACGCCATAAACGAGGTTCATCGCATACTTCCAAACCTGGCTCTTATGGACCCCCCACTGCGGCCACATATGCGAATGCGTATCCACAAAACCCGGAACGATCGTCTTCCCCGCCACATCGACCACCTTGGCGCCAGCCGGAACCGTCAACGACCCTGACGCACCGACCCCCTTGATCCGGTTATTTTCAACAAGTATATCGCCATTCTCGATCACCTGGTCCCCCTCCATCGTAATGATCCTCGCCCCCTTCAACAACACCACGCCCTGGGGCATATCCCGCTGGTAATACACCTTGACGGCCGTCTCGATCGCCTCATACGCCGGCTCCTTCTTGGGCCCTGCCTTCTTGGCGGTACTATCGGTCTTTGCCTTGGCGCTATCACTCTTCTTGGTCGTATCCGGTTTCACCTTGGCCAGGCTATCCGCCTCGGCCTTCTTCGCCTTTTTCAAACTGTCGTCAAACGCCTGCGCCGCATCCACATCATACACAAAATGCGCATTCCCAAGACTCCAATGCACTTTCTTCCCGTCCGACTCCCAGCTGGGAAACTCCCCGCCCAATTTGGTCAGCTTCCTCGCCGGGAAAGCAGCATTCGCCGCATCGGCAACCGAAATAGTCACCGTCTTCCCCGTCATGGGGATCGTCGCCATATAGATTTCGTTATTGATCTGCGCAATCACCCGCTTGCCTTCCGGCGACATCGTGATCACCGCCGCCGGCGTGGGTTGCTGAACCTCGGCTGCCTCGGCCTGTGCAGGACTCAGCATACAGTTATCACCCATCTCGGGCCGCCCATGCTTGTAAATGCTGATCCCATAGGTCGTGATCCCCGTAATATGCGCCACGGTCTTCTCATCCGTTCCATCCCACTTGATCGACAGCAGATCCCCATTCCCATTATTCAGATAGATCCGGTCCTCACCCCGCACAAAATGGGGATTGCCCCGTCCACGGGCCATCTCGATCTTCGTGATATCTCCGCCATTGGCCCCGATCCAGCAAAGCTCCTCTTCCCCATCGTCATAGCCGGTCTCGATGGCGTCCCTGTATTTCTGCGCCTGGCTGCGGGAGAAAACAATACGGTTGCCGCTATAGTCAAAGGCCGGGTTCTGGTACAACGCTGGCGCCTTGGTCAGTTGTTGCGCAGGCCCGCCCGCCGCGGCCACTTTGTACAGCTGCCCACCCTGCGGGGTCCAGCTCACGAATACGATCGACTTCCCATCCCGGCTCCAGGCCGGCTGCGCCTCCGTAAAATTGTTCGACGTCAGTCGCTTCGCGGTCCCTTTGGGATAGTCCATTACATAAAGCCTGTCCAGCACGGTCAACGCCAGCCTCTTTCCATCCGGGCTCGGCACCGCATCCCTGATCTGCGTGGCCAGTCCATATGCCGAATCCGAAACGGGATACTTGAATTCGAGTCTCGGCCCAAGCTCCAGCCGCAGGTCCACACTAAAGGGGATCTCGGCCGGCGCACTACCGTCCAGCGGGATCCGGTGGATCTTCCCGCCATAAGCCGCTACCACGGCCTTGCTGTCCGGGGTAAAGGCCATCCCGGGCAATACCCCCATCGTGGCGATGGACTCCTGGTCATCCCGTTGGACCGGGTAGGCCAGCCATTTCTCATCCCCCGTAGCTAGGTTCCGCAAAACAAGCCCGGTCTTGTCCTCAAACCGGCTGCCGTAGACAAGCCATTGCCCATCCTTGGACAACACCGGCGTGAATCCGCTTCCATATCGGCTCGTGATCGTACTGATCTTGCTGTTCTCCCGGTCATAGATCCCGACCTGGTACTGCGGCAGGTCCGCATTGTACGACCACGGCCCGATTCGCCGTGAGAAATAGACATACCGGCCATCCGCGCTTACCGCCGGATCGATCGTCTTCAGGTTCGCCGGCGTGGAGATCAGCTGCGTACCAGCGCCCCCATCCTTATGCACCAGGTAAAGCTGCACATTCATCTTCCCCTTCGAATACACGATGTAATCGCCGTCCGGCGTCCAGGTCGCGCTCGGGAAGTTCTGATCCCGCTCCTTCGTCACCTGGAACGTATCCTTCTTCTCTACGTCGATCCACCAGAGATTCTCAGCCCCGCTCCGGTCCGAAGAAAAAAGGATCTTCTTCCCATCCGGGCTCCACCGGGGATGCGAATCGAAGGCAATACCCTGCGTCACCGCCGTCGCCTTCCCACCCGAAATGGGAACCGTAAAAAGGTCCCCCATCATATCGAAAACGATCGTCTTCCCGTCCGGGCTGACATCCAGCGAGGTCCAGGTCCCCTCGGTGGTGGTGAAGGTGATGGTCCGCTGCGGTTTCAGCGGCAGGTCCTTAAAGCTCGTGTATTTCGTAGTGTCCTTTCCGGTGGAATCGAGCAAACACAAAAAAGCAATAGTCTTGGTTAAATGAATCATGGCTTTTAATTTGAGACAAAGGAAAATTACGGAAATCACCAAACCTCCATTCGCCCACTCATGTATTTTTTGGGCCAAAACCCCAAAACTCAATACTTCCATTATAAACCAAGCTGCACATGAGACGAAACACCTACCTCTTTTGCCTGTTTCTACTAATGGCGAGCAACGCTCGCAGCCAGGAGATAAATCCAAAGATCCCCACCCCCAAATCCTTCTTCGGCTTCGACATCGGCGACAATTATCAACTCGCGACCTACACCCAGACAAAAGCCTATTTCGAAAAGATGGCCGCAGCCTCCGACCGGGCAAAATTCACCGTCATCGGCAAGACCGAAGAAGGCCGTGACCAGTTCATGCTCATCGTCTCCTCGCCGGAGAACATAAAGAACCTCGATCGCTATAAAGCCATCTCCCAACGGCTGGCCCACGCCGAAGGCCTCACCGACGACCAGGCCCGCGCCCTGGCAGCCGAAGGCAAGTCAATCGTCTGGATCGACGGCGGCCTCCACGCCACCGAAGTCGTCGGCGCCCACCAGCTCATCGAGACGGCCTACCAGCTACTCAGCCGCACCGATGCCGAAACTGTAAACATCCTGGACAAGGTCATCATATTGATGACACACGCCAACCCCGACGGCCAGGAGCTGGTCTGCGGCTGGTATATGCGCAACCCGCGCCCCGAAAGCCGCTCCCTCGAGGGCGTACCCCGCCTCTGGGAGAAATATGCCGGCCATGACAACAACCGCGACTTCTACATGCTCAACCTGAAGGAGACCCAGAACATCGGCCGCCAGCTGTTCGTCGAATGGATCCCGCAGATCATGTACAACCACCACCAGGCAGGTCCTCCCGGCTCGATCCTCGCCGGCCCGCCCTATCGCGATCCGTTTAACTATGTCTTCGACCCCCTCGTAATGACCAGCCTCGACGCCGTCGGCGCCGCTATGGTCAACCGCCTCAACGTCGAAGGAAAACCCGGCTATACCGAACGCGCCGGAAGCGTCTACTCCACCTGGTACAACGGCGGCCTCCGCACGACAACCTATTTCCATAACATGATCGGCCTCCTCACCGAGATCATCGGCAGCCCCACCCCGCAGGACGTGCCCCTCATCCCGAACCGGCTGATCCCAAGCGGTTCCACCCCTTTTCCCGTTACGCCCCGCAAATGGTATTTCCGCCAGTCCATCGACTACTCCTCCTCCCTCAACTACGCCGTCCTCGACTATGCGATGCGCTACCGCGATGAGCTGCTGTACAACATCTATAAGATGGGCCGCAACTCCATCGAACGCGGCCAAAAAGACTACTGGACGCTCTCGCCAAAACGCGCCGACGCCATCTATCAGCTCGCTGGCCGCCGCGACTCTATCCCTACCCGCTTCTACGACAGCGTCCTGAAAAATCCATCCCTACGCGACCCTCGCGGTTACATCGTAACCGCGGACCAACCCGATTTCCCAACTGCGACCCGCTTCATCAACGCGTTAATCAGCACCGGCATAAGAGTAGAAAAGGCAACCGCGCAATTCACCGTCGCCGGCAAAACCTACCCCGCCGGCTCCTACATCGTCAAAACCGACCAGGCCTTCCGCCCTCACGTCCTCGATATGTTCGAACCCCAGGACCATCCAAACGACTTCGCCTATCCCGGCGGGCCGCCCATCGCCCCCTACGACGCCGCTGGTTGGACCCTCGCCTACACCATGGGCATAAAATTCGATCGGCTCCTCGAACCCTTCGACGGTCCCTTCGAACACATCCCCTATGGCCAGCTGCAGACGGCAACACGCCCGGCCGCAAAGGAAGGTTGGCTCGACGCCCGCAGCAACGCCTCCTTCACCGCCGTCAACGATCTCCTGAAAGCCGGTAAATCCGTCTACCGCAGCACCACAAATGGCAACTTCTACATCGCCAACCACCCGCCTCATAACACCGTAAAGATCACCCCCGCCCGCGTGGCGCTCTGGGATACCTACGGCGGCTCCATGCCCTCCGGCTGGATTCGCTATATAATGGAACAATACCATTTCCCCGTCGACATCATCTATCCTGCCGACATCGACGCCGGACACC
>Ga0157372_10007314_pt1 | contig 11753 bp, 12 predicted proteins | sample C55metaG_FD_115307 | JGI IMG/M metagenome (GOLD analysis project Ga0157372, IMG submission 115307) | Corn rhizosphere microbial communities from Kellogg Biological Station, Michigan, USA - C5-5 metaG | ecosystem: Host-associated > Plants > Roots > Rhizosphere > Soil | place: USA: Michigan...
GAAGGTCGGGCGGCAGCTGGAAGCGCATTTCCAGTGGCGGCATGCCCGCGACAACAAGCCGGAGCCCGAAGATCTCGCGCGCATCGAGGACAAGCTGAAAAACGGCTTGAAGGACGAGCAGCCGTCGAAAGCGGGCGCGCTCGATCAGCAGAATAAAGATAAGGGCGGCTGACCCACTTTGTCATTCCGGGGCGCGAGCACAGCTCGCGAACCCGGAATCCAGAAACATGCGCATTCGTATCTGGATTCCGGATCGACGCTTACGCCGTCGGGAATGACATTCATGGATGAATTAGGTTAGCGCCGCAATTTCATGCTGTCGGTGTCGTCGGACGCCGGCTTAACTTCCGCCGGGTTGGTTTCCGGCTTTGCTTCTAGCTTCTTCTCGGCGACTTCCTCGGTCTTCTTCTCGAGCTTTTTCTTCTCGGTCTTCTTTTCGTGGTGCTCGCCCGTGCCGCGCCGCCGCGCGAGCTGGCTCGCGCCGCCTTTGCGCTCGAAGGTGCAGTACATGAAATTCATGTTGCTGAGCGAGCCGCGGAAGGTCTCCGGCCCGGTTTTGACGAGATCGAAGCAGGGCTCGAACGGCAGGCCGCGCAAGCGGGCGCAAACCTGGTTCCCGAGGACGTAGAGCGTATTGTTCGGCAACCGCAGATAGTGCGAAGAGCCCTTGCCGGTCACTCGAATGGTACCGGCGGCGGAACCGTCGCCGTCGATGCGGCCGGAACCGTAGGTTCCATCGAAGCAGTGATAGGTGAAAAACCGGCCGATCACGAAATCCCGCGCCATATCCGCGGTCATGGCTTCTTGCGCCAGCGCGGGTGCGCTCGCGAACAGAAAAGCGGTGACGAGGATGTGTTTATGGCGGAGCATCGAACCGGCGGCCGTCATTCTCATTTGTAACTTGCGCCAAAAACACGCGCCGTTGTCAAGCGTGGATCAATGCTCGTTATTCGGCGACCCGCACCACAATCCGGCCACGAACTTTGCCCGCGAGGATCGACGGCGCGGTCTCGATCACCTTGCCGAGGCCGATTTCGGTCGTCATCGCCGCGAGTTTCTTGTGGTCGAGATCGGTCGCGAGTCGCTTCCAGGCCTGCTGCCGCCATTCCATCTTGCACATCACAGAGTCGACACCGAGCAGCGCCACACCGCGCAGAATGAAAGGCGCCACGGAAGAGGGGAGATCCATCCCCTGCGCGAGGCCGCAGGCGGCTATCGCCCCGTTGTATTTAGTCATGGAGATGATGTTCGCGAGCGTGGTCGAGCCGACGCTGTCGATGCCGGCCGCCCAGCGCTCCTTGGCGAGCGGCTTGGCAGGGCCGGAAAGTTCCGCCCGGTCGACGATTTCGGAAGCGCCGAGCGATTTCAGATAATCGGCCTCGGAAGTGCGACCGGTCGACGCAATGACGTGGTAGCCGAGCTTTGAGAGGAGTGCGACCGCGACCGAACCGACGCCGCCCGCCGCGCCCGTGACGATCGCAGGACCGTCCGCGGGCTTTACGCCATGCCGCTCGAGCGCGAGCACGCAGAGCATCGCGGTATATCCGGCGGTGCCGATGGCCATGGCGTCGCGCGCAGAGATTCCGTCGGGCAGGCGGACGAGCCAATCGCCCTTCACGCGCACCTTTTCGGCATAGGCGCCAAGATGCGTCTCGCCGAGGCCAAAGCCGTTCAGCACGACCTTGTCGCCCGCCTTCCACTGCGGATTGGCGGAGGATTCCACCGTGCCCGCGAGGTCGACGCCCGCGATCATCGGCCAGCGCCGCACCACCGGCGCCTTGCCGGTGATCGCGAGCCCGTCCTTGTAGTTGATGGTGGAGTATTCGACGCGGACGGTGACATCGCCGTCCATCAAGTTCTTTTCGTCGAAATCGGTGAGGGCGGCTTTGGAGCCGCCCTCGGTTTTTTCGATGACAATCGCTTTCATGCGAAAGTTTCTAGCACATTCTTACGCCGGTGCAGCCGCAAAACGCCCCGCCGGCTTCTCGACGATCGGCAGGTTGATGAGCGCGCTCAGCACGCCGAAGAACACCGAAAGCCACCACACCGGGTTGTAGGAGCCGGTCCATTCGAACACGACGCCGCCGAGAAGCGCGCCGAGAAAGCCGCCGACCTGATGGCTGAAGAACGCGAAGCCGTAAAGCATCGCGAGCCAGCGCGTGCCGAACATCAGCGCAACGAGGCCCGAAGTCGGGGGCACGGTCGAGAGCCAGGTGAGGCCGGTGATGACCGCGAAGACGAGCGTCGTCGGTACGCTCGGCGGCAGCAGGATGAAGCCGATGATCGACAGCGCGCGAGTGAAATAGATGAAGGAAAGAATGTAGCGCTTCGGGATGAAGTTCCCGAGATAGCCGGAGGTGAGCGATCCGACGATATTGAAGAGGCCGATGATCGCAATCGTGATGCCGCCGATCTCCGCGCTCAAGCCCCGGTCGATGAGATAGGAGGGAAGATGCGCGGTGACGAAAGCGAGCTGGAAGCCGCAGGTGAAGAAGCCGAGCACCAGCAGCACATAGGAGCGATGGCCGAACGCTTCGACGAGCGCGCTCGTCATCGATTGCTGCTTGCCGCTCTCCGCATGGGTCGTGGACGCGGGCGTCATGAGCGCGAACGCGAGCGGCACGCCGAGGATGAGCAGCCCGCCGAACACGAGCAGCGCCGATTCCCAGCCATGGCTGTCGATCATCGCAACGCCGAACGGCGCGAACAGGAATTGCCCGAACGAACCGGCGGCGGTCCCCAAGCCGAGCGCAAGCCCGCGCCATTCCGGCTTCAGCAATTTCCCGAAGGCCGAGAGCACGATGTTGAACGAGCAGCCCGAGAGACCGAAGCCGATCAAGACGCCCGCGGTGATGTTGAGTGTGATCGGCGTCGTCGAAACGGTCATGAGCACGAGGCCCGCCGCATACAGCAGCATCCCCACGCAGAGCACACGCGCGCTGCCGAAGCGGTCGGCGATGGCGCCGGCGATCGGCTGGCCGAGGCCCCAGAGAAGGTTCTGAACCGCGAAGGCGAGCGCGAACACTTCGCGCCCCCAGCCATGTGCATTCGACATCGGTGTAAGAAAGAAGCCGAAGGCCGACCGCGGCCCGAACGTGAGCATCGCGATCAACGAGCCGCAGACGAGAATAATGGCGGGGGTGCGCCAGCCGGTGAGGGACTTCGCCGTCATGGAAAACTTCCTAGCTTTTGCGAAAGAACCGGCGCGCGGCCGGTCCGGGTTTTTCCGGAACTTACCGGCGAGTCGGGCGTCGCCCTACTAAATCCTCGCCTTAACAGCCATCGAGCTTTTGCATGGCTCAATCAGGAGACTGCACTAGCGAAGCAGGGGAAGTTGCGCTATATTGGCTTATGCTCGGATTGAGGATAAGTCCGGGCCAGAGGCCGAAAAAACACCCCTCTGTAACCCACTTATGCTCCGAGAGAGCATATTTTAGGCGAAAGCCGGGAGATGCGCCATGACGACGGTCATCAACCACCCCCATGTCGAGACCTTTGGGCCTGCTGTGGCGCGCGGCCCGATGCCAGCGCCGCGCCCGAGCACAGGCAAGGCGGCGAAGCGGCTTGGCGTCTTGCCGATGCCCTCATTGGAGTGGAACGAGCAGGTCGCGAAGGAGACCGCGCATCTCTACGAGAAGGTCAAAGCGGTCGTGCCGCCGGTCGAGTGGCCGTTCTTCGCGCCTTACGTGAAGGCGATCAACGACCTCAAGAAGGTGCGGAATGCCGTCATCCTCGCGCACAACTACCAGACGCCCGAAATTTACAATTGCGTTGCCGACTTCGTCGGCGACTCGCTCCAGCTCGCGCGCGAAGCGACGAAGACGAAAGCCGACATCATCGTGCAGGGCGGCGTGCACTTCATGGCCGAGACCTCGAAGCTTTTGAATCCGGACAAGACCGTCTTGATCCCAGACTTGCAGGCCGGCTGTTCGCTCGCGTCTTCCATCACCGGCGAAGATGTGCGGCTCCTGCGCCAGCGTTTCCCGGGCGTGCCCATCGTCACTTACGTCAACACTTCCGCCGACGTGAAGGCGGAGAGCGACATCTGCTGCACTTCGTCGAACGCCGTCCAGGTCGTCGAAAGCTTCGGCGTGGACAAAGTCATTTGCATCCCCGACGAATATCTCGCGCGCTGGATCGCGACCCAAACCAAGGTGAAGATCATCGCGTGGAAGGGGCACTGCGAAGTGCACGAGCGCTTCACGGCGGAAGAGCTCCGCAAATTCCGCGAGAGCGATCCGGGCGTGCAGATTCTCGCGCACCCCGAATGCCCGCCGGACGTCATCCAGGAAGCCGACTTCACCGGCTCGACCGCGGCGATGATCAACTTCGTCAAGGACAAGCGGCCGAAGAAAGTCGTCATGGTCACCGAATGCTCGATGGCCGACAACGTGCAGGTCGAGACGCCGGGCGTCGAGTTCGTGCGCCCGTGCAACCTCTGCCCGCACATGAAACGCATCACGCTGCCGAAAATCCTCGACAGCCTCGTGTACCTGCGCGAGGAAATCGAGATCGATCCGGCGATCGCCGGCCGCGCGCGCCGCGCCGTCGAGCGGATGATTCACCTCAAGAGCTAGACGCGAAAGCGAGGGGCCGTCATGTCCGACGCGCCGCGCGAAGCCGAGGAACTCACGCCGCAATCGTGGAACGCCGACGACATCGTGATCGTCGGCGGCGGATTGGCGGGCCTGTTCTGCGCGCTGAAATTAGCGCCGCGGCCGGTCACGGTCGTGACCGCGTCGCCCATCGGCGAGGGCGCTTCCTCCGTCTGGGCGCAGGGCGGCGTCGCCGCCGCGATGGCGGAAGAGGATTCCGCCGAATCTCACGTTGAGGACACGATCAAGGCGGGCGCGGGCATCGTCGACCGCAGGATCGCCGAGATGATGGTGCGCGAAGCGCCCGATCGCATTCGTGATCTCCTGCACTACGGCGTGCCGTTCGACCGCGACAGCGCGGGAAAGCTACTTCTCTCACGCGAAGCCGCGCATTCCGCGCGCCGCATCGTACGCGTGAAGGGCGACACCGCGGGCGCCGAGATCATGGCGGCGCTCATCAAGCAGGTGCGCAAGACACCGTCGATCCGTCTCCTCGAAGGTCTGCAGCTCGATGAATTGCTGACCGACGGCCGTTACGTCACCGGCATTCGCGTGCGCGAGGGTGCAGGCAAGCTCATTAAAATCATGGCGCGTGCGGTCGTGCTCGCTTCCGGCGGTGCGGGCGGGCTCTATGCGGTGACCACGAATCCGATCAGCGCGCGCGCGATCGGCATGAGCGTCGCCGCGCGCGCGGGTGCCGTGATTGCCGACGCCGAATTCGTGCAATTCCATCCGACCGCGCTCGATGTCGGCCGCGATCCCGCGCCGCTCGCGACCGAAGCCCTGCGCGGCGACGGCGCGACGCTCGTCAACAAGAACGGCGAGCGCTTCATGCCCGCGATCGACAAGGCGGCGGAGCTGGCGCCGCGCGACATTGTTGCGCGCGGTGTCTTCGCTGAAAGAGAGGCCGGACGCGGCGCGTTCCTCGACGCGCGCAAGATCGAACATTTTTCCGAGCGCTTCCCGACGGTTTTTGCCGCCTGCAAGCAGGCGGGCATCAATCCCGCGGCGCAGCCAATTCCGATCGCGCCCGCCGCGCACTACCACATGGGCGGCGTGCTCACCGATGCGAACGGCCGCACCTCGCTCGACGGGCTGTGGGCGGCGGGCGAGGCAGCCTCCACCGGCGCGCATGGCGCGAACCGGCTTGCGTCGAATTCGCTTCTAGAAGCCGTCGTCTTCGCGGCACGGATCGTCGCCGACATCGTGTCGGTCATCCCTGAAACGCGCGGGCTTCCCAAAAATCCGGCGCCATCGATTGCCCCCGCTTCCGCCATTGAGATGAACGCGGGCGAAAAGCGTCTGCGCGAATTGATGTCTTCGAATGTGGGTGTGATTCGCAGCGAACGAGGGCTTGCGGACGCGCTCGCCGAAATCGCCGAACTTGAGGCGCGCGCTGGCTCAAAGGATTTGCGCGACATGGCGACTTCGGCGCTTCTGATCGCGGCGGCCGCGTACACGCGCACCGAAAGCCGCGGCGGACATTATCGCTCGGACTTTCCGAAGCCCGATCCCGCGCAGGCGAAGCGCAGCTATCTCACGCTTGCGGACGCGCGCGCGATCGCGAAGCGCGCGGGCGCGAAGGCGGCGTGATGCGCCAAGTCATGCATCAAGATTTGGCTTTTCCGGGCGCATTCCTGTCGCCGCTTGTCGTCGAAAAAGCCGTGCGTCACGCGCTTGACGAGGACTTGGGCCGCGCGGGTGACATCACGTCCGCCGCGACGATTTCGGACGGAAAACAGGCTAATGCGAAGCTCGTTGCGAGGAAACCCGGCACGATCGCGGGCCTCGTCTGCGCGGCGGAAACATTCTCGCAACTCGATCCGAAGATCTCTTTCAATGGGAAAATCCGCGACGGGGAGAAAGTATCCGCGAAAGATGTGCTCGCGGAGATTTCCGGCGATGCCAAAGCCATTCTCTCCGCCGAGCGCGCAGCACTGAATTTCCTCGGCCATCTTTCCGGCGTCGCGACGCTGACCGCCGCCTACGCCGAGAAGATCAAGCATACCAAGGCGAAGATCATCGATACGCGGAAGACCATCCCCGGCTTGCGCGCGCTCGAGAAATACGCCGTTCGCTGCGGCGGCGGCGTCAATCACCGTATGGGCCTCGATGACGCCGTGTTGATTAAAGACAATCACATCGCCGTCGCGGGCGGCATCGCGCAGGTTTTGAAGGCCGCGCGGGCCTCCGCCGGTCATCTCGTGAAAGTCGAGATCGAGGTCGATAACCTCGATCAGCTCAAGGAAGTTTTGCACGCGGGCGGCGCCGACGTTGTCATGCTCGACAACATGGACCCGACAACGATGAAACGCGCCGTTGAAATGAACGCTGGCAAGCTCGTGCTGGAAGCTTCGGGCGGCGTTTCGTTAGACAGCGTCGCGAAGATCGCGGAGAGCGGCGTCGATGTGATCTCTGTCGGCGCGCTCACGCATTCGGCGCCGGTCTTGGATATCGCTCTCGACATCGAGCTCTGAACAAAACCCGTCATCCTGAGGTGCGAGGCGCGTTAGCGCGGAGCCAAGCAAGTCGGCTGTTGCCGACTTGCCGTTTAGATTCCGAACTCGGGTAAACCCGAGTTCGGGGGGATGAACGGTCACAGATTCGCAATGGATGGATCGTCATCCTTCGAGGCTCGCTTCGCTCGCACCTCAGGATGACGATTGTTAGTTGCGCTACCCGCGCGTTCCGAAACGCAGCCCCGGTGCGGGGCGCTCCTCCACCACCTCGCGGCGAAAACGAAAGAGCGCGGCAGGCCTTCCGCCGGTCGCCTTCACGCTTTCACCGGTCGGCTCCACAAGTTCGGTCGAATCCACGAGCCGCCGGAAATTCTGCTTGTGCAGATGACGGCCCGCGATCGCTTCGACCGTGTTCTGCAGCGACGTGAGCGTGAACGCCGCTGGCATCAGCTCGAACACGACCGGGCGGTATTTCAGCTTCGCGCGCAGCCGCGCGATCGCGGTCGCCAAAATCCGGCGTTGGTCGAAACGCATCGGCGCGCCGAGCTTTGTCAGCGATTTCCTTGCGAGCGCTGCCTCGCGTCCGTCGCGCTTTGCCTCTTCGATGAGGCCCGCTTCATAGAGAAGCTCGTAACGCTCGAGCACTCTTTCCTCATCCCACGGCGCGCCATCGATGCCGAAACCGAGCTTCACGCGCTCCTTGCGGCCAAGCGCGCGGCCGGTTTCGCGCGCCGCCGCTTTTGACCAAGCATGGAGTTCGGGCAGGATCGCGTCGTTCAAGAGTTTCGGACGGCCGCCGCGCCAGTCTTCCCACGGAAAAAATTTGTACCAGGGCTCGAACCGCGCGCCGGCTTTCGTCAGCGCTTGCTCGTCGCTCGGCATGCGTGTGAGCGCGAGATAGCCGACTGAGAGCACATGCGCCATATCGCCGACATGCGCGTGCCGCCCGCGATCGCCGAAAGTGTAAAGCTGCTCGATATAGCCGACCGAGAGCGCCGTCTGCTCCGCGACGAAAGTGCGAAGCGCAATTTCAAACGTGCGGTGATTGACCGGCTCGAACGGGCCGGATGGGAGACCCGTGCCCTCGCTCTCGCCGCCGACCGTGAGAATTTGCGGCGCGTTTTCCTTCATCGCGACGATTGCCGCGGTGAGACCGACTTCGATTTGCGTGGAAGATGCGCCCGCCATGACGGGAAGTTAACACGGCCCGCGGGCGTTCAGTCGAGCGTCAGCACATAGGGCTCGGCTTCATACGCCAGATGCCCGGTGCCGATTTCGGCGATCGCCTTCACCATGCGGCCGTTGCGGCCGAGGTGCCGGTCGGCGAGCGCAACGAGCCGCGGATTGGGCGAAGCGGTGGGTGACGCCGCGCGGATGCGGCGCGCGATTTCCCGCTCGTCCATCTTGGGTTCGGCGTTGCAAGCCGCGATGAAGGCTGCGGCGGAAGAGCGGCTGATGCCGGCGAAGCAATGCACGACGAGCGGGCTCTTGCGGTCCCAGCGCGGCAAAAACTCGATCAGCTTCGCGACATGCTGCTCTCCCGGCGGCACCATGCCTTCGATCTCGTTCGCGATGTCGTCCATGCTGAGCCAAAGATGATCGTCCGCGCCGACGCCTTCGGGACGGAACACCTTGTCGCCATCCTTGAGCAGCGAGACAACGTGTCGCGCACGGTGATCGCGCACGACGGAGGCCAAACGGGCGAGGGAGCAGACGACGATCATGCTTTGCCTTTTTGTTTTGGGCTGCCCGCGAGCTCGAAAAAGCGCTTTAGGAACCGCTTTTCCGCAACTTCCGCCCCCCAGGGATGGAGATAATGCTTCTCCTTGAAGGCGTCGAGGCGTGGCGCGGGTCCGAAGAACTTTTTTGCCTCCGGCTCCGAAAAGCCCGCAAGACGGGTCGCTTCGAGATAAGCCGCCCCGAAATCCGCCTGCTTCACGATTTTCACAAGTGCGGCGGGCCAGGTCGGCGGCATTCCGAAGCGCAGCGAAATCGCGTGCAGGAGCCGCGCCTCCACTGGCTTATAATCGCCGCCGATCACCGCCTTGAACGGGCTGATCGGATCGCCAATCACATATTCCGGTGCGTCGTGCATGAGCACCGCAAGCCGCCAGAAGCGGTCGAGATTCGAGTTCTGCGCCCGCTAGATCTCTTCTTTTTTTAGAGAGTCCTCGGCCACCGAGAAGATGTGCGCGCCGTTCGTCTGTCCGTTCCAGCGCGCGACACGCGCAAGCCCGTGCGCGATGTCCTCGATTTCGACATCGAGCGGCGAGGGGTCGAGAAGATCGAGCCTGCGGCCCGACAGCATCCGCTGCCATGCGCGCGCGGGGCGAGGGCGGCGGGTCATAGCCGGCGCGCGCCCAAATCACTGCGGTCATTCCGGAAGCCGCGAAGCGGCTGTCCGGAATCCAGAAACACAAACATGCGTATCTGGATTTCGGGCTCGCGGGCTTTGCCCGCGCCCCGGAATGACGGAAGGGAAAGTGCGCCGCTCATCTCGCGAGCTTCGCGTGCCGGTGGCACGTCACGAGATGATCGTTCACGAGCCCCGTCGCCTGCATGAAGGCGTATACGATCGTCGGCCCGCAAAATTTGAAGCCGCGCTCTTTCAGCTCTTTCGAGACTGTTTTCGAGAGCGGCGTCTCGGCCGGAATCTGCTTCCGGTTGCGAAAGCGATTGATCTTCGGCTTGCCGTCGACGAAGTCCCAGAGAAATTCGGAGAAGCCCGGACCCTTTTCCATCATTTCGAGCCAGGCTTGCGCGGAGAGTACAGTACCGTCGACTTTCATCTGGTTTCGCACGATGCCGCTGTCCTGCATCAGCGATTTGATTTTCTTCTTGTCGTAGCGGGCGATTTTTTCCGGCTGGAAGTTCGAGAAGGCGCGGCGGAAATTGTCGCGCTTTCGTAAAATCGTGATCCAGGACAGCCCAGCCTGAAATCCATCCAGGATCAGTTTCTCGAAGAGGGCCCGGTCATCATATTCCGGCACGCCCCATTCCGTGTCGTGATATTTGACGTAGAGGGGATCGGTGCCGCACCAGAAGCAGCGGCGTTTTCCGTCTTCGTGCAGAACCGCGCTCATGCCTCCTCTCCCGGAAACGGAAACTTCGCCCAGTCGGGCTTCACCAAAGTGAGCGCGATATTTCCCGCGCTCAAGCTTTCACCCGCTTTCAACCCGTCCTCCACCCGGTCGAGCCGCAGTTTCGCGAGCCCGCGTCCGCCCGCCGCCGAGCCGAAAAATCCCGCCGCCTTCTCGCCGATCTTCACTTCCACGCCTTCGAGCGGCGTTACGTCCTTGTAAGCTACCGGCACCACGCGCGTGCGCGTCACGCTCTTGTGCTGCATGCGCGACACGACTTCCTGCCCGATGAAGCAGCCTTTGGCGAAATCGACGCCGCCGAGCTGGTCCATGTTGGCTTCGTGCGGAAACGTGTCGCCGTAAACGAAATCCTTGCCGCCTTCCGGAACGCCGAGCGAAATCCGCAGCCGTTCCCATTCTTCCGCGCCGGTTATTTTGAAACCCGCTTTCCCGAGTGCGGCTTTCGCATCGGCCGCGGGCAAAATGATTCGCGTCCCCAGTTTCGGATGGCGCGGATCGGCAAACACAAAGCCGATTTCTTCCGGCGGATTTCCTTCGAGCGCGACAGCGGCGGCAAGATCGGGCCGCGGTTCGATCTCGACCTTCGCGCGCAATTTATAAAATGTAAGACGCTTCAAAAATTCGGCCGCGAGCGCCTTCGGCGCGTCCAGAAGAAATCCGCCGCCTTCTTCCTCCGCCACCGCCAACACGAAAAAATCGAATAGAATTTTACCTTGTGGCGTGAGCAGCGCGGCAAAGCGCGCTTCGCCCGCGCTGAGTCCCTCGATGTCGCTGGTGACGAGATTCTGCAGAAAATGCCGCGCATCTTCGCCGCTGACGCGAAGGACGGTTCTTTCGGGGAGAATTGCGGCGCTGATCATTATATATTCTTGCCAATCGGTGCTCCGACACGTAAGGCCGGTAGCGGCGCGGGGCAAGTGCGGCGGTGGTGGTCAAGAAATATGCCTGAAACGTACGATCTTATTCTTTCCCGCGGCACGGTGGCGACGCCGGAAGGAATCGGCGAGCGCGATATCGGCGTGCGCAACGGCAAAATCGCGAAAATCGGCGACCTTTCGCAGGCCGATGCCGGCGAGCGAATCGATGCGAAGGGCCTGCACATCCTGCCCGGCGTGATCGACACCCAGGTGCATTTCCGCGAGCCGGGCGCCACCCACAAGGAAGATTTGGAAACCGGCTCCCGCTCGGCGGTGCTTGGCGGCGTCACCGCCGTCTTCGAAATGCCGAACACCGATCCGCTCACCGTCACGGCGGAAGCGCTCGCCGACAAGGTGAAGCGCGGGCATCACCGCATGCATTGCGATTTCGCCTTTTTCGTCGGCGGCACCCATGACAATGTGAAGCACCTTCCCGAATTCGAGCGCCTGCCGGCTGCGGCCGGCATCAAGGTGTTCATGGGCTCCTCGACCGGCAAGCTCTTGGTCGGCGACGACGACGGGCTGCGGGAAATTCTGAAGGTCATCAAGCGGCGCGCATCGTTTCATGCCGAGGACGAACCGCGGCTGAACGTGCGGAAGAAGTTCCGCGTGGAAGGGGACCCGTCTTCGCATCCGGTGTGGCGCGACGAGGTCGCGGCGCTGATGGCGACGACGCGGCTC
>Ga0157372_10007315_pt1 | contig 11752 bp, 8 predicted proteins | sample C55metaG_FD_115307 | JGI IMG/M metagenome (GOLD analysis project Ga0157372, IMG submission 115307) | Corn rhizosphere microbial communities from Kellogg Biological Station, Michigan, USA - C5-5 metaG | ecosystem: Host-associated > Plants > Roots > Rhizosphere > Soil | place: USA: Michigan...
AGCTGGAGGTGCTGGAGGCCTATGCCTTTTTGCTCAAGACCAGGCATGGGGACAATCTGGACATCACCGTCCGGGTACAGGAGGGTCAACTGAGGCAGCGGATAGTACCATTGTCGCTGCAGATATTAATGGAGAATGCGATCAAGCACAATATCGTATCGGCGGCGCGGCCCTTGCGGATCGACATTTTTGCAGAGCCGGATTCGCTGGTGATGACCAATAATCTGCAGCGGAAGCACCAGTCGATCGAGTCGACGGGTATCGGGCTGGACAATATCCGGAACCGGTACCGGCTGCTGGGCGCGCGGCCGGTGGTGGTGGAGGAGGGCATGGAGCAGTTCGTAGTGAGAATACCGTTGTTATGAAGGTGATAATTATAGAGGATGAGATTCCCGCGGCGGGACGGTTGGCCCGGATGCTGCAGGAACTGGATATCGGGATAAGGGTCGTTGCGACGCTGGACAGCGTGGAGTCTTCGGTGGCGTGGCTACGGCAGGCCCCTGCCGATTCCGCGGAGCTGATCTTTATGGATATCCAGCTGGCGGATGGATTGAGCTTTTCCATTTTTCAACAGGTGACTTTTTCGATGCCGGTGGTGTTTACGACGGCGTTTGATAACTACATGCTGAAGGCCTTTAAGGTGAACAGCGTGGATTACCTGCTGAAGCCGATCGATGCGGTGGAGTTGCGGCAGGCGGTGGAGAAGTACCGGCAGGTGTACCGGGGGGCAGGGCTTGCGGCGGGGTCGGGTGCGGCGGAGGGGCTTGCCGAAAAGATCGATCGGCTGATGGAGGGGATGAATGTATCGAAGTACAAGGAGCGGCTGCTGATCCGGAGGGGGCAGCAGTTGCAATTTCTGAAGACGGCGTCGACGGCGCACTGTCATGCGGATGGGAAGCTTTGTTATGCGACGGATTTCAATGGCAATAGCTATTTATTGGATAATACGTTGCAGGAGCTGGAGGGGATGCTGCCGCCGCGGCAGTTCTACCGGGTGAACCGGCAGTTGCTGGTGAATGTGGAGGCGATCCGGAAAGTCCATGCTTTTTTGGGTGGGCGGCTGAAGCTGGAGCTCGCGCCGCCCAGTGGCGCCGACTGCGTCGTCAGCCGGGAGCGGGTATCTCAATTCAAGGTTTGGTTGGGGCAGTGAGAGGGTCACCGCTTGAGGAAGAGGCGGTTCCTGTCGAGCTGGGTGCTGAATTCGCCCACGCTTGTGTGTTGCAACAGGTGGGAAAGATCGTCGCGGATCTTTTTGAATTCATGGTGCAGCGGGCAGGGCTTTGCTTCCGAGCATTGCTTGAGACCGAGGGCGCAGCCGGTGAAGATGTCATCCCCGTCGACTGTGCGGACGATGTCTGCCAAGGACGCGTTCAATGAGCGGTCGTCGAGGTAGAAGCCGCCGGAGGGTCCTTTTTGCGATTGGATGATCCCCTTCCGGCTTAGGTCCTGCAGGATCTTGGCGACGAAGTGTTCGGGGGAGTCGATGCCTTTGGCGATCTCCCTGATCCCGACCCTGGCGCCGTCCTTCGACTTCTGGGCGACGAACATAACGGCTCGGATGGCGTACTCGCAGGCTTTTGAGAACATAGTTTGCGTTTGCGGTACGAAGGTAGCCTTTTTCCTAAATAAAGGACGTTTTTATCCTTTATTGCCGGATCAGCTGTTGGTAACCTGCAGGACGATCTTTCCGAATTTGCCGGCGGTGAAGGCCATTTCGAAGGCTTTTTTCGCCTGCTCCAGTGGAAGTACGGTGCTGACGACTGTCTTTACATGGCCTTTATCGATCAGCTTGCCGAGTTCGATCAGCTGCCCGCGGTTGGATTTGACGATGAAGAAGACCCCGCGGACGCCGAGTTCGGGAGCGGGTTGTTCGATGGATTCGCCGGCAATGGAGACGAGGACGCCGCCGCGTTTGAGCAGGCGCCAGGAGTGTTGTTGCGTGTCGCCGCCGAGGCTGTCGAGGACGACGTCGAGATCGGCTGCGTGGTCTTCGAAGCGTTGTTTGGTATAATCGATGACCTCGTCGGCGCCGAGGCTTTTGACGAGTTCGATGTTGCGGGGGTGGGCGGTGGTGATGACGTGGGCGCCGATGAAGCGGGCCAGCTGGATGGCGAAGGTGCCGACGCCGCCGGCGCCACCGTGGATGAGTATGCGCTGCCCTTTCTTCAGGTGTGCGTGATCGAAGAGAGCCTGCCAGGCGGTGAGGCCTGAGAGCGGGACAGATGCGGCCTGGATCGCGTCGAGGGTGGTTGGTTTTGGCGCGAGGTCGGCGGCGCTGACGGCGATATATTCGGCGGCGGTGCCGTCGCGGAAGAAGGAGGTGAGGCCGTAGACGGGGGCGCCGGGGGTGATGTCCGTGACGGCGGAGCCTGTGTTGCCGGCGGCGTTGTTTGCGGCGACATCGGGGGCGAGGGCCTCGACGATGCCGCAGAGTTCGTGACCGGGGATGCTGGGGGTGCGGCTCCTGCCGTGCTCATCGGTATAAGTGGGGCCCCAGTCGAGCTCGTTGCGGGTCGTGCCGGAGGCGAGGACGCGGACGAGGGCGTCACCGGGTTGGAGGGTTGGCATCGGGGCGTCTTCGAAGACGACTTGTTCCGGGCCGCCGGGCGCGTGGAGGCGAATGGCTTTCATGCGTTGTTATTTTTGTGTTCTGCAAAATTAGCGCCTCCGGGGGAATGGGCGAATGTCGGGGTTATGGAGGTTTTTGCGCGGATAACGGATGGGGGTCAGTTGAGCACTGAGGGGCGACTACGATGGAAATGGGTCTGGAGGTGTTTGAGGAGCTCGTCGAACGAACATTGAAGGGAGTTGGGCGAGAGCTGGATGGGGGAACCGTAGTTGCGGAAATTGACGGTCATGGCCTTGCGTTTGAGGGCGTTGGGCTGGCGATCGAGAAAGGCGCCGGGGTTCTTGAGGATGACGGAGACGAGCTGCTTTTTATAGCGGGTGATCGTTTGGAGACCTTTGACCTCGGTCCAGGAGATATAGCCGGCGGCGAGACCGCTGGAATAGTCGGTGAAGCCGTTGTTATCGATGACGAGGCCGGGGCTGTTCTTTACTATCCGACGGATACAGCTTAAGGCGAGCAAGGGCAGCCTTGTCAGCTTTGCCTTGCTGAATGGGATAATGGTTTCGTTGGTAGGCATGGGTGGCATGCTTGCGCCACGCAAGTTAATAAAAACTTGCGACTTATGCCAGTCCGCCCCGAGGTTCTGCTAACGGCCCGGGACCTTCTAGCGCGTGGCGGATCTGCCGGTTCCCAGCCATTCGAGACCGTCTTCGAAGAGCCGGTTCTGGATGGGGGAACTGAGATTTTTGTCGCCGTGGCCCATATTCACATATAACATCTTGTAACGGGTGTTGGTCCAGCAGACCGGGATGTCACCGCCGCGGATGGTATCTTTTTTTCCGAGTGGATAATTGGCGGGGTCGAGGGTGATCAGGACGCGGATGTCCTTATTATCGCGGGGATCGGGTTTCCAGCCATACCACTCGTTCAGCGGGGCGACAAAACGGGTGGGCAGGCGATGGGTGGCCGGGTGCTTGTTGTCATCGACGATGAGCTTCACAGGAAGTGGCGGCCAGGCATTGTTATAAAAGACGGCATCGCCGAAGAAATGAACGAACCAGGGCCAGTGGGTCGTGCGGTCATTGTAGCCGGATACATGGAAGCCGAACCAGGCGCCGCCGTGCTCCATGTAGTTTTCGAAGGCTTTGCGTTGGGATTCGGCGTGGGGAAAATCATTCAACCAAAGGACGACCTGGTAATCTTTCAGCGACTCGTTGCAATTCTCCCAATTGGAGGTGGTGTCGAAGGCGAAGTTCTTTTTGGCGGCGAGATCGGCGTAGAAGCGGATGGCGTCGGATGCGAAGTCGACGTGGTCGGATTCTACCGTGTTGGAGTAGAAGGCGAGGACCCGGTAACGAGGGTGTACAGGGACGGCGGCTCCTGGGCCGGTTGCGGATGCGCTGAGGGCGGCGGGCTGGACGGCGGATGCCGGGTAGGGCGGGGTCTGGGCGGCCCAGGAAATCGAATTGGCGAAGAGATGTTTGTACACGGTGTCGTCGAACAGGATGGGGTCGTGGCCCATGAAGATGTATATGTTCCGGGCTTTTACCTTTTCGTTGGACCAGATCACCGGGTGATCCCCCATTTTGATAGTGGTATCGGGGGAATAGGTGGATTCATCTACATTGGCGAGCACATGCACGTTGGGCCGCGGGCTTTTATCATAGGTGTACCACTCCTCCTTTTGCACGACGAAGCTGTCCGGGAGGTCCTGGAAAACAGGGTGCTTGCGATGTTCCACGCGGACGGTGGCTTTTGCGAAGCGGGCGATATAGCTCTTCCAGCGGATGCTGCCCATGAAATCATGGAACCACGGCCACATCTGGGTATGATCGAACTCTCCCAGCAGCGTGGCATGGTGGAAGCCGACCCAACCGCCCCTACCCTCTTCGATATACTTTTTGAACGCCGCCTCGGCAGTGGGCTTCCAGCCATAGGGAACGAAGTCGAGCTGGATGATGAGTTGGTAGTTGGCCAGGATCTGGTCGGTGATGCTGTCGGTGTGGGTGAGATAGTCAATGGCGAAATTGCTGTCGGCGGCCTGTTGCTGGAGCCAGTTGCGGGCGCGCCAGGAATATTTCACATGCCAGCCACCATTCTCATACAAAACCAGGGCGCGAAAACGGGGTCGATGGACCTGTCGCTCCACTTCATCCAGGGTTTGCGTCATGGCGGAGTCGAGACCGGTGAAAAGCCGGCGATCGTCATGATGCCAGGGGTGGCCCTGGCGAAAGTCCCACCAGCGGTATTCGATCTTTGTGAATTCAGAACTGGCGCCGATGTTTATGGGTTTCTCGTAGTAATGATCGGTGCGAAAGGTGTAACGGCCATCGGTGACGCCGATGTTGAAATCGTAGCTGATCTGGTAATGATGGCCGGAGTCGTTGGTCGGGATATCGAGCGATCCTTTTCCGAGGATGGTGCCGGTGGCGGGATCGGCCGTGGTGATGGTGAATTGTGGCTGGGTGAGGGCGCGTTTGAGGCGGAGGAAGAGTTCGGATTGTGGGACGACGGGGGTGTTGAGGACATAGTGGCGATCGTAGCTGACGCGGCGGTCGTTGAGGGGCAAGGAGACGGTGGCGGGTCCGGAGGAGGCGGCCCAGCGGATGGCATCCCGAAGCATGTTCCCGTAGGCGGGATCATGCAGGAGCTCGGGGGAATGGCCGGGACTGATATAGATCACCCGGCGAAAGCGTTGGTTGGTCCATATAACGGGATGATCGCCCATCGGTTTGTTCTGATGGTAGGTGGATTCATCGACGGAAGCAAGGACATGGACATCGGGGTTGTTGCGGACGCTTTTATCCCATTCGTACCATTCGTCGGGGATGTCGATCCGGGCGGGGAGGTGGCGGGTGACGGGATGGGAGCGATCTTCAACCACCATCGTCGCATGTTGGTAGGCGGGATGAGGCGAGTACATGACATTACCCATCAGATCTTCGAACCACTGCCAGTACCTGTCTTTGGGATGGAACTGATGTCCTGTCAGGCCAGCGGCATGGATGCCGACAAAGCCGTTGCCTTTTTCCACGAATTCCTGCAGGGCGTCCTGCTGGGCATAGGACATGTCGAAGGGCGCCAGCTGGAGCATGACGAAGACCTGGTAGCGGCTGAGGTTGACCGGGTTGATCTGGCTGGTGTCGTCGGTGAAGTCCAGCTGGAAGGACTCTTCGGCGGCCATTTGCTCAAAAAAAGGCCGGGCGGCGGCCATCATTTTCATGTGGTCACTGGCCCGGGAGGCCACTACCAGGACACGAAAGGACTGGGCGCCCGCGCCGGCTTGACATAGAACTAACAGGATTATTATCGAAAGTTTCTTCAGATGTGTTGTGAACATAGGCTCAGCAGGTTAGTATATATTCAGTGGGAAGTTACCGATCGGTGCAAATATCCGGCTGCATCGCGGGATGGGCAATTTGTTTGGCCCTACATTAACACTACATCGGGTACTTTTCAATAACTTGTCCCTTCAATGAAGCGAATTCTGTTGCTTGCGGTGTTTGTTACCGGGTTTGTGACGGTGAGGTGTCAATCGGCGATCGGGATACCCTCTATCCGGAGCTTTACGTCTGCGGACTATCACGCCTCGATCGAGGCCTGGGATATCGGACAGGACCGGCGGGGAATGCTTTATTTCGCGAACAACGATGGACTGCTGACCTTCGACGGCAGCTACTGGAAGACGTATCCCCTACCTAATAAAGTGACGATCAAGTCCCTGGCCATCGATGCCAAGGGGTGGGTCTTTGTTGGGGGAACCGATGAGATCGGGTATTTCTCGCCTGGCGACCGGGGTATCCTCACCTATCATTCCTTAAAGGAGCGGTTGCCGAAGGTGGCCCAGCAGTTTGCGGATGTCTGGGATATCGTGATCGCGGGGGAGGCCGTGTTCTTCCGGACGAACGAATCGATCATCGAGTGGGCGGATGGTAAGATGCGAAACTTTGATGCGCCGCGGGCCTGGCAGGCAATGACGCTGGTGGGATCGGAACTGTATGCGGCAGACAAGGCGAACGGGCTTTATATTTTTCGTGGGGGGAACTGGGAGCGGCTTTGTTATGGGGCTTCGATGCATATCACCGGCGTTTTCGACTATAAAAAGGATACCCTGTTGGTGACCACGCAGAAGAACGGTCTGTTTCTGTTCAGCGGTCAACACCTGATCCCCAAACGGACTGCGATCGACGGGTTGTTGAAGGACAACCTCCTTAATGGAGGCAGGAAGTTGGGCGAGGACCGGTATGCCCTGGGGACGGTGACCGGTGGGGTGCTGATCATCGACGGCAACGGGAATATGATCGAGCGGTTCTCTACGGGAGAAGGGTTACCCGATAATAATGTACAGTCGATGTTCACCGACTCCGAAGGCAATCTCTGGCTGGGTTTGCAGAACGGGATCGCGCTTGTGCATTATGCCACATCGGTGCGGCTGATCAAGCCGGTTCGGAATAACCAGCTGGTGGGCAATACGGTAGGGGTGTTCCGGGACCGGCTGTATGTGGGGACGTCCAATGGGCTCTATAGTCTGACGCTGGACCCGGCGGTGGCCGACATGAGCACGCTGAAGGGCCAGTTTACGGAGGTGGAGAATACGAAGGGCCAGGTGTGGGGAATGCAGGAGGTGGGCGACGATCTGCTGGTGGGGCACCAGGATGGGACTTCGGTGGTGCGGGGGGATAAGGCGACGGCGTTGCCGCCGGGGATGGGAGTTTGGGGGTTTTTGCCGGTGGGCGGTGCATCTGGCGCCGGCGTTGCGCGGGACGAGGTGATCGCGGCGACCTATACGGGGCTGGTGCGGATGACGGATAGTGGGGGGCAGTGGCGGGAGCGGGGCAAGATCAACGGGCTCTATGAGTCGCTGCCGGTGTTTGCTTATGATGGGCGTGGGGCTGTTTGGGCCAGCCATCCTTATCGCGGCGTATTTCGGAATCCCTTGTCGGGGCCATTTAAACATTATGGCGTGGCGGAGGGTTTGCCTTCGTTGCGTAATAATTATATTGTCGCCTGGCGGGACAAGATCCTTGCGGCGACGGAAAAGGGCGTGTATGAATATGATGCCGCTGCCGACCGATTTGTGGTGTCCCCGGCGCTCCGGCCGATATTCGGTGACACCAGCGTGGAATATCTTCGCCCCGACCGGGAGGGGAATCTATGGTTTGTGAGCGATCAGCGGGTGGGGGTTGTCGACTTTGGCAAGCCCTCGGCGTCGGCGCCCTATTCAGTGGTTTATTTCCCGGGGCTGAAGGGCCAGACCGTAAAGGGATTCCCGACGATGTATCCATATGATAAGGCGAATGTGTTCATCGGATCGAATAACGGCGTCTTCCATCTCAACTATAGCCGGTATCTCCAATCGACGGGGAAGGTGCGGGTGTTGTTGGGATCGGTGGAAGCGATCGCGGAGCGGGACAGCCTGCTGTTCGGGGGATATGAGGGCGTTGATGTAAAACGGGTACGGCTGCCCAACCGGTGGAGCTCTTTTCATTTCGAGTATGCGTCGCCGATGTTTACGCAGCCCAATGCGATCGAGTACAGCTATCAACTGGAGGGATTCGATCGCGACTGGTCGGACTGGTCATCCAAGCCCGAGAAGGACTATACCAATTTGTCAACCGGGGAATACCGGTTCCGCGTCCGGGCGCGGGATAACCTGGGCAATGTGTCCGAGGCGGCGGAATTTTCTTTTGCGGTGAGCCCGGCCTGGTACCAGACCGGTTGGGCGTACCTGGGCTACCTGTTGCTGGCGGCGGGAATATTCTGGCTGATCCGGCGCGGGCAGGAGCGGAGACTGTTGGTGCACCAAAAGAGATACGAGGAGGAACAGGAACGGCAGAACTATCTGCATAGTCTTGAGCTGGACCGGAAGGAGAAGGGGTTGATCGCCCTGCAGAATGCCAAGCTGGAGGGAGAGCTGCAATGGAAGAACAAAGAGCTGGCGACGGCGACCATGCATCTCGTCGAACGGGGGGGTATCCTGTCATCCATCAAGGAAGAGCTGACTGCGGTGATCAAGCGGTTGAACAATCCCGGTCTGACCCATGCCTTCAAGCCGGTGTTCCGGATGATCAGCGATACCGAAAAGAGCGATGAGGACTGGAACCGGTTCTCGGTGCATTTTGACGAGGTGCATAATAACTTCCTGGCTACGCTGAAAACGAAGTATCCCCAGTTGAGTCCCACAGACCTGAAACTATGCGCTTACCTGCGATTGAACCTGAGCTCCAAGGAGATCGCGCAACTGCTCAATATCTCGCTGAAGGGTGTCGAGGTGAGCCGGTACAGGCTTAGAAAAAAACTGGGTCTGGCGACGGAGACGAACCTTAACGATTTTCTAGGAAAAATTTCCTAGAATAATTTTTGGTACTAGGAAAAGTTTCCTACCTTAGGATCATGAAAGCCGATAAATCAAAGTCCGCCCCTTCTTCTTCGTCTTCGGACAGACCGGAGCCTACGAGGTCGGAGTTGGAGATCCTGCAGGTGTTGTGGCAGCATGGGCCCAACACGGTGCGTTTTGTCAACGAGCGATTGAATGAGGACAAGCGGGAGGTGCAATATGCTTCGACGTTGAAGCTGATGCAGATCATGGTCGACAAGGGTTTGTTGTTGCGGGATGGGAGCCAGGTGAAACATATCTACAGCCCCGCTTCCGAGGAGTACAAGACGAAGAGTTTGTTACTGGATCGTTTTGTGGATTCACTCTTTAACGGCAGTGTGAGCAGTCTCATGCTGCATTTGCTGGACAATAAGAAAACATCGCAGTCGGAGCTCGATGCGATCCGTGAGTTGTTGGAAAAGTCGAAGAAGGACAAAAAATAAATCAATTCAATATGGAAAAGACGGTTCTTTCCATTGGTCTGATCGCGCTGGTCGCGGCCGGGCCGAGGGTTATCGCGCAATCAAGCGGTCATAGCTTCAGCGCGCTTACTATCAACATCCATGATGACGGCCATGGGCGGACGATCAAGGCTGAGGCCTCGGATGAGAAGGGGAATGTCTATGTTATGAAAGAAGTGGATGACAAGGTTGTCGAGTTCAGCATCAATGGGAAGGCGATTGCGAAGGAGAATTACAGCAATTATGTCGATCTTTTTGACCGGATCGACGATTGTGCGGATGCACCTCCGGTGCCTCCGGTTCCGCCTATCCCTCCTATTCCTGCTGTGGCGGCCATTCCGCCGGTTCCTGCGGTGGAGACTGTGCCGCCGGTTCCCCCCGTTCCGCCGGTGCCACCTGTTCCCCCTGTACCACCGGTGCCGCCGATGTCCGACTATTATATCCGGCATATCATCCGCGATCTGCGTCATGACAATATCATCACGGATACCGATCCGTTGAAGTTTACGCTGAATAACGACGGATTTAGCGTAAACGGTGAGAAGCAGCCGGAAGAGGTGTTTAAACGCTACAAGGCGAAATATCTCGATCGCCCGACGGATCATTTTATCTATGAGCGTCGGGGCGGTTCGACGCATACCGAGATCTCGACGGATAAGAAGGCGCCGGAGGAGATCTGATGTTGATGAAGATGCTGTGGGTGGGTAACTTTTATTGTTTAAATAAACGACCCATATAGGGGCTATCGAAGATGAGCTTTCTCAGCTGCTCAGGATCGATAGCTCCTTGTTTCGCGTAGATGATCTTCCCGCCGGGTTCCACGAGCAGGCTGTAGGGTAAGGCACCCTGCCATTTGGGATCGATGGTCTCCATTAATTTGTATTTATCGTCCCCGTTGTAGATATAGTTCGGGGATGAGCATTCCTGGCGTTGGAGGAAGTTCAGTGCCTTGGGACGGGCGGCGCTGTCGTCGGTGCTGATGCTGACCAGTTCGAAGCCGCGGTCGCGATACATCCGGTTGAGCGTCACCAGCTGCGGGTATTCCTGGACGCAGGGTGTGCACCAGGTGGCCCAGAGATTGATCAGGCGAAGCTTTTTTGTGTTGTTGCTCACGAGGTCTTTTATCCCTGTATTGCCGATGGTGTCGAGGCGGACGGGTTCATGCGCCCAGGTGATGGCGGCTTTCTCGGTCCAGTTGTTCTTTTCGATCCACTTGATGCTGCAGCCGAAGGTCTTTGTGACGGCGACCGGGGGTTCCTTGCCGGCGAGCAGGGCGTCGATGGCGTTGCGGGCGTCGAAGCTGTGCGGCGTCTTTGCGGGGTTCTCCTGGTCGTCGAAGCGGCCGTTGTAGCGCAGGCGGCGCTGCTGGTCGAAGATGAAGATATGCGGGGTGGAAATGGGACCATATTGTTTGGAGGCCGTTTCGGTCTCGCCGTCGTAGAGGTAGGGGAAATTGTATCCGGCGTCCTTTGCACGTTTTTTCATGTCGTCGAAGCCATCGCCGACGTCGCTGTAGCCCAGTTCATCGATGCGCAGGGCAGCGGGGGCGTTGGGGCTGATGGCTACCACGCGGAGGCCTTTTGCGGCGTATTCGGCGGTAAGGTTGATCAGGCGTTTCTCGTACGCCTGGGAGGTTGGGCAGTGATTGCACATGAAGACGATGAGGAGGACTTTTGCGTCATTGAAGTCTTTCAGGGTGTAGTTCTTGCCGTCTGTTGCGGGGAGATTGAAGTCGGGCGCGGGGGCGCCGATGGCGAGTGTCGGGTGATCGTTGATGTGTTCGGCGTCGATGGTGGTTGCGAGCCGTTGCAGGGGCTGGCCCGCGGCGATGGCGAGGAGGTACCAGGCGTCGTGGGGCAGCCATTGTTCGGCCCAGCGCCAGTCGTTGTCCTTGCCGGTCATTGCGTAGGAGAGATTGAAGTCGATATCGTCTTCGTTCCCGAGGCCGCTGGTGATGCCGTTGACGATGCCACCGGGAGCGTTTGTGTATTCGAAGGTGCCGAAGAAGGCGTAGGCGGGATTGTTATGCCCGGTGCCCTGGAGCATACTGGCGTTATAGGGATTCAGGCCTAATATCCAATTGAGCTGATCGAGGGAAAAGGTTTCCAACGAGTCGACCAAACGGGGATCGCTGGCGAACAGCGGGATGGCGAGGCGGGCGGCGGCGGCCATGGAGCCGAGACGGGCGTCTTCGCCCTGCCACCAGGGAGAGGCTTCGCTGCCATGGGGGAAGAAGAAGCTGCTGCGCCGGTGGGCGAGGGTATCCTGTACCAACTGGCGGCTATAGCCGAAGGGGTTGTTGACCTCGTGCGTGATGGCGAGCTCGTGTTCCAGCGACCGGCGGAC
>Ga0157372_10007316_pt1 | contig 11752 bp, 11 predicted proteins | sample C55metaG_FD_115307 | JGI IMG/M metagenome (GOLD analysis project Ga0157372, IMG submission 115307) | Corn rhizosphere microbial communities from Kellogg Biological Station, Michigan, USA - C5-5 metaG | ecosystem: Host-associated > Plants > Roots > Rhizosphere > Soil | place: USA: Michigan...
CGCTGATCCTCATGAGCAAGGCGAAGTGGGACGCGCTCTCGTCCGCGGACAAGCAGGCGTTCCACGAAGCGGCTGTCGAAGCCGTCAAGGCGAACCGCGCCCGCATCGACGACGACGAGAAGAAGGCCGTCGCCGACCTCCGCTCGAAGGGGATGCAGATCGTCGAGCACCCCGACAAGGCCAAGTTCCAGGCGGCGCTCACGCCCGTCTTCGCCGAGTTCGGCAAGAAGTTCGGGCAAGAGAACATCGACCGCATCCGCAACTACAAGTAACGCCGGTCCTGTCACTTCCAAGCTGAGCTTGGCGGCGATCTTCGGCGCCGGTTGCGACCGCGAATAGCTTCGCGAGCTCCTGCTTCTTCATGGTTTCTCCTCACACGTACGGATCACGCGCGGCACCGAGGAATTCAGCGTTCGCGGCTCGGGCGCGCGCGGGAGAGCGGCGTAATGTGGGCGAACATGCTGCGGGTGTTCCAGGTGGGGAAGGCTCTTACGAGCGACGAGGGACCGTCGACGTGGATCCGCCCTTCGCGCGTGGCTTGTGCCCAGGTGAGCTGGCCGGCATGCCATTTGACGAACGCTTCGGCTTCCGCGGTGACGTAGAGGTCCTCGTCGTGGCCCGGGTACGTCTTGCAGAGCTCGGTGTCGCCGCGCTCGATGAGCAGCCAATAGCGCTCACGGCGCGGGCGGCCGGTGAAGTCGAAGCGAATGACGATGCGCCGATCCGGCAGCGGGTCGCGGCGCAGCGCGTTGCACATCGACCACAGGACCACAAAGGGGTCGAGGTTCTCGGGGGCGATCTCGAGCCAACGCGCACCCCATTCGCCGAGCGACTGGCATACCACGAAGAGCTCGTGGCCCGACGACGTGAGCTCGTAGTGGTGCCCGCGCCCGCCAGGCTTGGTTGTCGATCCGACGACACCGAGTCGTTCGAGCTGCCTCAGCCGTTGTGAGAGCAGGGTACGGGAGAGTCCGGGAGCACCCTCCAGGATCTCACTGAAGCTTCCGCAGCCGAGGTGCAGGTTGCGGATGATCAACGGTGTCCAGCGCTGCGCAAAGATCTCAGCGGCACGGGCGATCGGGCAATACTGGCCGTATGTCCTCACGACACCAGTGTTGCGCGCCCGCGGCCGATTGTGAAGTCCAGATTCTTGACTTTACAGCCGCGGCCCGCGGTGGTCCGATGTGCCAACCCGTTCCTTTAGCGACGCGGAGGACATATGGCACACGTTGACTGGTACATCGAAGGCATCGAGGTCAGCAATTGCAATTGCGACTATGCGTGTCCTTGCCAGTTCGAGTCCCCTCGTCCCACTCACGGGAATTGCCGTGGCTTTGCGGCCGTGCGCATCGATAAAGGCCATTTTGGAGATGTCGCGCTCGATGGACTTTGCGCGGCTCTTCTGTATGGCTGGCCGGGAGCCATCTACGAAGGCAACGGCGAATGTCAGGGCATCATCGATGAGCAGGCGAACGGCAAACAACGAGACGCGCTTTCCGCCATCCTGTGCGGTCGCGAGACCAACGAGGGGGCGACCCACTGGTGGGTCTATACGACGATGTCCAGTACCGTCCATCCCCAGCTGTTCAAACGAATCGAGTTCGACGCGGATATCGAGCGCAGAACGGCACGCGTGCTGATTCCCGGCGTCCTCGAGTCCACGGCCCGGCCGATCCATAGCCGGGCGACCGGAGCCGAGCATCGCGTCCGCATCGGGCTCCCCAACGGAATCGAGTTCGACATCGCCGAGGTCGCCAGTGGCACGACGAAGACGATCGCCTCCATCACGCTCGACCTCGAGGACTCGTACTTTCATTTCAATGCGATACGCCAGTCGGGCAAGGGCGTGGTCCACTGACCCGGATCGATTCATGTGCAGGACATACTCGTCCGCTGTTGCCCGTGAGTTGCATTTGCCACCGACTCCGCGCGATCGACACAGGCGATGAACAGCGACCTTCGCGCGACCGGCGACGACGGACGCGCGGCCTAACGATAGCCGAACAGATTCGGCAAACCGGAGGACAGGACGGGGAAGAGCGTCAGCAGCGCGAGCACCGCGAGCTGAGCCCACAGGAACGGCCAGAGCTCGCGCACGAGCTGCGCGAGCGGCACGCGCGCGACGATCGAGGTCACGAACAGTAAACCGCCGACGGGCGGCGTGATCATCCCCATCGTCAGGTTGACGATGACGATGATGCCGAACTGCAGCTCGTCGATGCCGAGCGCGTGGGCGATCGGCGCGAGAATCGGCACGAGCACGACGATGCCCGGCAGCGGCTCGATGAAGATGCCGAACAGGAGTAGAAGCACGTTGACCGCGAACATGAACGCGAGCGGTGACAGCTGCATGCCGACGATCCACTCGGTCAGGTGCTGCGGCACGCGCGACACGGTGAGCACCCAGGCGAACGCGGCCGACATGCCGACGATGATCAGCACCGACGCGGTCATCAGCGCCGAGCGCGCCAGGATCCCCGGCAGCATCCGCCATTCGAGCGTGCGGTAGAGCACGCGCCCGGCGAAGAGCGCATAGAACACCGCGACGACCGACGCTTCGGTCGGCGTGAACGCGCCGGACATGATGCCGCCGAGAATCAATGCCGGCAGCACGAGCGCCGGCAACGCGCGCCAGGTGTTGCGCACGTAGTCATTCCACCCGAGCGCCTGCATCTTCCCGCGATAGTTGCGGCGCACCGAGGTCACGTGATTGATCACCGCCATCGCCGCGGCGATGAGAATTCCGGGGACGACGCCGGCGAGGAAGAGTCCGACCAAGTTCACGTCGGGATACGCGAGCGCGTAGATGATCACGCTGATCGACGGCGGGATGATCGGGCCGAGAATCGACGTCGCCGCCGTGAGCGCCGCCGCGTAGGGCGGCGCATAGCCGTCGTCGCGCATCATTCGGATCATGATCGCGCCCGGGCCTGCCGCATCGGCGAGCGCGGAGCCGGAGATCCCGGAGAAGAACGTCAGCGTCAGGATGTTCGTGTGTCCCATGCCGCCGCGGAAGCGGCCGACGAACTGCGATGCGAAGCGCAGGAGCACGGCCGAGAGCTCGCCGCCGGTCATGAGCTCCGCCGTCAGAATGAAGAACGGCACCGCCTCGAGCGCGAAGAGGTCGATGCCCGAGAAGAGGTATTTCGGCAGCGCGACCAATGGCACGCCCTGCCAGAGCATCGCGACGAGCGTCGCGCCGCCGAGCGCGAACGCGACCGGCACGCCGAGCGCGAGCAGCAGGATGCACGCGATGAAGAGGACGGTGACCACGCTTGGTGCGTCCCCGACGTGCGCGCTAGAGCATTGCCGCGTCGGCGTCGAACTCGCCGTCGCCGAGAAGGTCGCGGCGCGCGACGTAGCCGCGCGCCATGAGCGCGAGGTGCACGAACATCAGCGCGAAGCCGATCGGCATGGCGAGGTAGACCGCGCCGATCGGAATCCCGAGCACCGGCGTCGTTTGCGCCCACGTCAGCATCGAATAGCGGATGCCGACGACGATCATCACGGCGAAGAAGATCGCCAGCAGCGCAAAGATCGTCGCGCGGATGATCCGCGCGTGTCGAGGCAGTGCGCGTTCGAGCGTGTCGATGCCGATGTGCGCGCCGTAACGAAGCACCGGCCCTGCGCCGATGAACGTCAGCCACACCATCGCGTAGCGCGACGCTTCCTCCGTCCACAGGATCGAGTGGTCGGTCAGGAAGCGGAGCGCGACGTTGGCGAAGACCATCACCGCCATGGCGGCGAGCAGCGAGATCACCAGCGCGCGGTTGACGGCGAGGAACCGGCGGTCGAACGACGCGAGCATGCCGGTCACGACGCCGCGACCGGCGCACGCTGCGACACGAGGCGCACGGACAGAAAGGCGCCGATCGACGCCACCGCGATTGCGAGCGACATCGGCCGCGTCGTGCCGTCGAGCGTCAATCCGACGGCGAGCGCCGCGGTCGACGCGACGACGAACTGGCAGAACGCGAGCAGCGACGATGCGCTGCCGGCGATCCGGGGGAACGGCGTCAGCGCGCCGGCGATCGCGGGCGGCATCGTCATCGTGAACGTGACCATGAACGCGAACATCGGCACGATGACCGCGAGCGGATGCCGCACGCCGAGCAGCGCGAACACGCCGAGGGCGACGCCGGCGACGAGCATCAGGCCGGTCCCCAGGCGAACCAGCCTCGGGATGCCGATCAGCTGGACGACGCGGCTGCCGATCATCGCGCCGATGATGTTTCCCAGCATCACGCTGCCGAACATGATGCCGAAGCTCCGCTCGCCTGCGCCCATCACGTTGACGAACACGAAGGCGCTGCCGGCGAGGAACGCGAAGAGGCCGCTGTAACCGAACGCAGCGACGAGCACATAGCCGACGTACGCGCGCGACGCGAACAGATCCCGGTAATTGGCGAGCACGACGCGCGGCACCGTGGCTCGCGCGTCGCGCCGTGCGAGCGTCTCCGGCAGCGCCACGTAGACGCAGAGCCACAGCACGGCGCCGTAGATCGCCACCGCGACGAAATTCGACTGCCAGCCGAGCCACACGTGCAGGTTGCTGCCGACGATCGGTGCGACCACGGGCGCGATGCCGAGCACGACCCCCATCAGCGAAAGGACGTGCGCCGCCTTGTCGCCGGCGTAGAGATCACGCACCGCCGCGCGGGGCACGACGCCGATCGACGCGATCGACACCGCCTGCACGAGCCGGCCACCGATCAGCATGGACACGTCGCGCGACAGCGCGCAAAACAGCGACGCGCCGACGAACACCGAGAGGCTCGCGAGCAGCGCCGGGCGCCGGCCGTAGCGGTCGGACAGCGGACCGGCGAAGAGTTGCGCGATGCCCCACCCGTACATATAGACGGAGAGCGTGAGCTGCACCTCGGACGTCGTGGCGGAGAGCGCAGTCGCCATCGTGGGCATCGACGCGAGGTAGATGTCCATCGCGAACGGCGGCGTCGCGATGAGCGCTCCGAGCAGGAGCGTCATCCCCGCCGAATCGGCCCTCAAATGCAGCGGCCTCCGTCGACTTCGAGGCACGCGCCGGTGATGAACGCCGCTTCGTCGGACGCGAAGAACACCGCGGCGGTCGCGATGTCGGACGGCTGCGACAAGCGACCGAGCGGAATCGTCGCGACGAACTGCGCGCGTCGCTGCGGCGTGTCCTCGCCCATGAAGTCGGCGAGCAGTCCGGTCTCGCCCGCGACGGGATTGATGACGTTGACCCGGATGTTGTCGGGTGCGAGCTCGGCCGCCATCGAGCGCGACGTCACGATCGCCGCGCCCTTGCTGCCGTTGTACCAGGTGAGCCCGGGACGCGGGCGCACGCCGGCCGTGGACGCGATGGTGATGAAGACGCCGTCGCGCTGCTTGCGAAAGTGCGGCACCGCGTGCCTCGCGGTCAGGTACAGGCTCTTCACGTTCACCGCGTAGATGCGATCGAACAGCTCCTCGGGAACGTCGAGCATCGGTTGGTTGCGATGCGTCGTCCCCGCATTGTTGACGACGACGTCGAGCCCGCCGAACGCGTCGAGCGCGAATGCGACGAGTCGCGCGACGTCCGCGTCCTTCGACACGTCGCCCGCGCATGCACGCGCACGGCCGCCGGCGCGCTCGATCGCTTCCGCGGTGCGCGACGCGCTCGCTTCGTGCAAATCGTTGATGACGACGCGCGCGCCTTCGGCGGCGTAGCGCTGCGCGATGCCGGCGCCGAAGCCGGAGCCCGCGCCCGTGACGATGGCGATCTTGTTCTCGAGTCTCATGGGGAGGACACGGTCGGGGACCGCGACGCGCGCCGACCCGATGCCGGCGCGAGTCCCGGCGCGAGGCGGTCGGCGATCATCTTCGCGAGCCGGCGCTGGCTCGCCTCCGACGGATGCAATCCGTCGTCGGCGAACATGTCGGGGCGCGGCGAGAACGTCAGCGGGATGTGCAACGTGTTCGGCACGCGCGTCAGCGTTTCGCGCGCGACCGTGTCGAACCGGCGCACGCGAAGGCCCACGAGGAAGCGCAGCGGCCGGCGGAGCTTCGGGAAATGCTCGAGCGGCGGCAGGCCGACGTAGCCGATCACCGCATGCGGCGAATGACGCCGCAAATCGTGCACGAGCTTCAGCAGGTGGCGGCGAAAGCGCCATTTCCGCTCGAGCTTCAGCACATCGTTGACGCCGACCGACACGAGGATGGCATGGAACGGTTCCGCGGGCAGCGCGGGAACGAGGTCGCGGCGGATGCGCCGCGCGCTCGCGCCGATGATGCCCGACGCTTGCCAGTGCACCTCGCGCGCGAGGCGACCCGACATGAAGCGCGCGACGTGAACCACCGTCGAGCGCTCCACGCGGCGCGCGCCGACGCCGGCGATGATCGAATCGCCGATCGCCAGAAAGCGCAACGGCTCTCCGCGACCGATGCGCCCGCGCGGCGACCCCGCAGCGGGCACGAGCGTGAGCGCATGGCGGCGCAGCGCAAATGCCTGCGTGATCAGCACCGGAAACAGCGCGTAGACGAGCGTGCGTCCGATGAGCTGGCGCGCGAGGCGGAGCAGCGAGAAGCGCGCGGCGGCCTCCTTCGACGCGCGGCGCGCGTGCGCGCCGTCAGTCATGCCGAACGACGACGGTCTTCAGCGTCGTGAAGCCGTACAGCGCCTCGAACCCTTTCTCGCGGCCGTGGCCGGAATGCTTGACGCCGCCGAACGGCAGCTCGACGCCGCCGCCCGCACCGTAGTTGTTGACGAACACCTGTCCGCTTTCGAGCGCGCGGGCAAGACGCAGCTGCCGAGCGCCGTCGCGCGTCCACACGCCGGCCACGAGTCCGTACCCGGTGCCGTTGGCGAGCGCGATCGCGTGCGCTTCGTCGTCGAACGACATCGCGGCGAGCACCGGCCCGAAGACTTCGTCGCACGCCAGACGACTGCGTACCGGCACGTCGCGAAGCAGCGTCGGTGGGACGTAGTAGCCCGCCGACGGCGCACCGGGCAAAACGGTGCCGCGTGCGACGATTTCGATCCCCTGCTTCGTCGCGTCGTCGAGGAAACTCTGAACGCGATCGCGCTGGCTTGCGCGGATCAGCGGCCCGCAATCGCGATCGGCGAAGGCGGGCGCGGTCACGAGGCGCGCGAAGCGCTCCGCGAGGCGCGCGAGAACGTCTTCGTAGATCGATCGCTCGACGAGCAGGCGCGAGCCCGCGCTGCACGTCTGCCCCGCGTTTTGCACGATCGCGTTGACGATTGCCGGCATCGCCTGCTCGAGATCGGCGTCGGCGAACACGATTTGCGGTGACTTGCCACCGAGCTCGAGCGTGATTGAACAATGCCGCCCGGCTGCGACCGCGCCGACCTCGGCACCGGTTTGCGGCGAGCCGGTGAACGAAACGTGGGCGACGCCGGGATGCGCAACGAGTGCCGCGCCCGCTTCCGCGCCGAGGCCCGTCACGATGTTGAGCGCCCCTTCGGGCAGTCCCGTTTCCGCCGCGAGCTCGGCGAGGCGCAACAGCGACAGGCACGCATCTTCCGCGGGCTTCACGACACAGGCGTTGCCCGCGGCGAGCGCCGCCGCCACCGAGCGTCCGAAGATCTGCAGCGGGTAGTTCCACGGAATCACGTGACCGGTGACGCCGTGCGGCTCGCGCCACGTCAAGACGGCGTAGCCGTCGGCGTACGGCAACGTTTCGCCGTGCAGCTTGTCCGGCGCGCCGGCGTAGAACTCGAAATAGCGCGCGCACGCGGCAGCGTCCGCGCGCGCCTGCGTCAGCGGCTTGCCGCAATCGCGGGCCTCGATTCGCGTGAGCTCGTCGGCGTGGTCGCGGATCGCATTCGACACCGCCATGAGCCGTCGCCCGCGCTCGGCCGGCGCGAGCCGGCCCCACACGCCGGCGCGCGCGCGTTGCGCGGCCTCCACCGCCGCATCGACGTCGCGCTCGGTGCCGCGCGCGATCTCCGCGAACGGCGCGCCGTCGGAGGGGTCGATCATCGGCAGCGTGCGCGCCTCGGAGGCGGCAACGAACCGGTTCGCGATGAAATGTCCGGCCGGCACCGAAGCGACGGCCGCGTGACGATCGGGGGCGTTCATGGCGAGGATGGGAAGCGGCGGCGAATGGACGACGGCCGGCGCGTGCCGGTTAACGTGCACTGTAACAAATCGCTACGCGGGGGCCGGCGCGTCAACGGCGGCTCGCCGCACGGCGTTGATCGACGTGACAATGCGGCGGAACCGCCCCGGCGCCGCCTGTGTCTCATCAAGATGGACTGAGGAGGTTGACATGCTACGTCGCACTACGCAAATCGCCCTCGCTTCGGCGCTCGTCGCCGGAACGGCAGCTTTCGCGCCCGTCGCGCATGCCGATCGCGTCGGGTTCAACGTCTCGATCGGCGGTCCCGGCTACGGGGTGACCGTCGGCAACGCACCATGGTGGGGTCCTCGCTACTATGCCCCGGCGCCCGTCTATGTCGCGCCGCCCGTGGTGTACGCGCCGCCACGCGTCGTTTATTACGCGCCGCCGCGCGTCGTGTACCGCGCGCCGTACCGCTACCACAGCCACCGGTACTACGCGGCGCCGCGCGTGTATTACCGCTACTGAGCGAGAACGCCCGTATCGCCAGCCGAGGGCCGCACGATGCGGCCCTCGGCGTTGGTTGCATCAGCCGCGATAGCGAACGCGATAGATCGCGCCGGCGGCATCGTCGGCGATGAGCAGCGAGCCGTCGGGCGCGACTTCGACGTCGGCCGGACGGCCCCACGCGCGCTGCCCCTGCAGCCAGCCTTGCGCGAACGGCTCGTACGTCACCGGCTTGCGGTCGCCGTCGAGTCGCACGAGCGTGACGCGATAGCCGACCTTCGAGCTGCGATTCCAGGAGCCGTGCTCCGCGATGAAGATCTGATTGCGGTATTGGGCGGGGAATTGCGAGCCCGTGTAGAAGCGCATGCCGAGCGAGGCGACGTGCGCGCCGAGGCGCTGCGCGGGCGGCGCGAATTCGCTGCATGACCGCTTCTTGCCGAACTCGGGGTCGGGAAGGTTGCCCGCGTGGCAATACGGATAGCCGAAGTCGATGCCGGCGCGCGTCGCGACGGCGAGCGTATCGGGCGGGACGTCGTCGCCCATGTTGTCGCGGCCGTTGTTCGTGAACCACAGCGCTTTGGTCACCGGATCCCAGTCGAAGCCGACGGTGTTGCGAATGCCGCGCGCGTAGACCTCGAGCCCGGTGCCATCGGCGTTCATGCGCATGATGTTCGCGTAGCGATCGCGATCGGGCTCGCAGATGTTGCACGGCGCGCCGACCGGTACGTAGAGCTTGCCGTCGGGCCCGAACGCGATGAATTTCCAGCCATGGGCGCCGTCGGTCGGGAATGCCTCGGACACGACGACCGGCGTCGGCGGATGGTCGAGACGCGATTCGACATCGTCGAAGCGCAGGATGCGGCTGACCGCGGACACGTACAGCGCGCCGTCGCGAAACGCGACGCCGACCGGTTGTCGCAATCCCGACGCGATCGTTCGCACCTTCGCGTCCGCGCCACTGGCGCCGAGCGTGATCGCGTAGACGTTCCCCTCGTTGGATCCGACGAAGAGCGTTCCCCTCGCACCGAACGTCATCTCCCGCGCACCCGGCGCGCGCGCGGCGACCTCGATCGTGAAGCCCGCGGGCAGTTGAATGCGGTCGAGCGGAAGCTGGGCAAAGACGGTGGCGGGCGCGAGCGCCACGACACATGCGATCAGGCGGTGCAGGCGCGACATCGGATCCTCTCGGCTTGCAATGAACCTTGGAGTCGCGTCGAGGCGCGCCGTTCGCGGCCCGCGGAAGGGGTGTGCCGCGGCACTGCGCGCGTCGGCGGTGCTATCCTGCGTGGGACGTCGCCGTCATCGCGCGGCGACGCGCGGGCAGCGCATGTGTCGCCGCGCTCGCTTTATCGAGGACGACGTCATGAACGCTGCCGATCCCCCGCACGCCGTGTCCGGCGAGATCCGCCCGGACGTCCTCGTCGGCTACGAGATGGTTCGCCGTCTCGTCGGCTTTCCTACGGTGAGTCGCGACTCGAATCTCGAGTTGATCGAGTGGGTGCGCCATTACCTCGAAGGCCATGGTGCGCGAACGGCGCTGACGTTCGACGACGAGCGGCGCAAGGCGAACCTGTTCGCGACGCTGCCCGCGCGCGACGGCAATGCGACACGAGGGGGCATCGTGCTCTCCGGCCATACCGACGTCGTGCCCGTCGACGCGCAGCCGTGGGACACCGATCCCTTCGTCGCGACGCTCGAAGGCGATCGCCTCTACGGGCGCGGGACCGCCGACATGAAAAGCTTTTCGGCGATCGGCCTCGCGTTCGTCCCGCAATTCGTGCAGCGCGGCCTCGCGCGCCCGCTGCACTTCGCGTTGTCGTACGACGAGGAAGTCGGCTGCGTCGGCGTGCGCCGGCTGCTCGCCGACATCGCGGCGACGGGGGTCGCGCCCGCGGGCTGCGTCATCGGCGAACCGACAGGCATGCAGCTCGTCGTCGCCAACAAGGGGCGCAAATCATGGCGCTGCCGCGTACGGGGCCACGAGGCGCATTCGTCGCTGACGCCGCAAGGCGTCAATGCGGTGCAGATCGCGTGCGCGCTCGTCGCGTGGATCGCGCAGCGGGCGCACGCGTTTCGCGAGGACGGCCGCCAGGATGCCGCGTACGACGTCCCGTACACCACGCCGCACGTCGGCGTCATCCACGGCGGCACCGCGCTCAACATCGTGCCGCGCGACTGCATGTTCGAGTTCGAAGTGCGCCACCTGCCCTTCGACGATCCCGATGCATTCCTGCACGAGCTGCGCGCCTACGCCGAATCGCTGCTGCCTGCGATGCACGCGGTCGATCCCGCGACGTACATCGCGTTCGACCTGTTGTCGGAAAGCCCCGGCTTCGACAACGCCGGCGACAACCCGATGGTCGCGATCGGCCACGATTGCACGGGCTCGGGCCTCGAGCACAAGGTGTCGTTCGGCAGCGAAGCCGCGCTTTTCCACAAGGCTTCGATCCCGGCGGTGATCTGCGGACCGGGACACATCGCGCAGGCGCATCAGCCGAACGAATGGATCGGGCTCGAGCAGCTCGCGCGCTGCGAGGCGTTCATGCGCCGGCTGATGGATCATCTGTGCGTCGAGTGATCGATTCGGTGGACGAGCGCGACACGGAAAACCGCAGCTGCGTGACCGAGCTTCCGCCGGTCGACGTCGACTTTCCCGACATCGGCTGTTGGGCCCGCGGCAACGTGGCCATACCCTACGTCTGGCGATTCGCCTCGAAGACGCGCGGACCGCGCGTGACGATCCAGGCGCTCACGCACGGCAACGAGGTGTGCGGCGCGATCGCGCTCGATTGGTTGCTGCGCGAGCGGGTGAGACCGAGCCGCGGCACGCTGACGCTGGTCTTCGCGAACGTCGATGCATACCGGACGTTCGATTCGGCCACTCCGTTCGCTTCGCGCTGCCTCGACGACGACTTCAACCGCCTGTGGGACGCGCCGGTGCTCGACGGCGAACGCCGTTCGCGCGAGCTCGACCGCGCGCGCGTGCTGCGGCCGATCTACGATGCGACGGACATTCTCCTCGACCTGCACTCGATGACCGAGGAATCGCCGCCGCTCGCACTGGCGGGCCGGCATCGCAAGGGCGTCGCGCTCGCGCGCGCGATCGGCATGCCGCGCGACATCGTCGTCGACACGGGTCATCGGGCGGGGAGGCGGCTGCGCGACTACGGACGTTTCGACGAGCCCGACGACGCGCGCAACGCGC
>Ga0157372_10007317_pt1 | contig 11752 bp, 9 predicted proteins | sample C55metaG_FD_115307 | JGI IMG/M metagenome (GOLD analysis project Ga0157372, IMG submission 115307) | Corn rhizosphere microbial communities from Kellogg Biological Station, Michigan, USA - C5-5 metaG | ecosystem: Host-associated > Plants > Roots > Rhizosphere > Soil | place: USA: Michigan...
AATATAAACATTTACTTATTTGTTACCTGATTAAGGAGCTTGCTCAGTTACTTATTTTATTTGCGCCATTATTCTCCCATAGCTTCTTATTGAGATTTAGTTAAGAGTAGTAAATCGAGTATTTTTGTAGAAAATTTTCTACACTCTGCAATTTTTTCTACTATTTCACTTCTTGAAAAACGGCCTATAACACAAATTCTTGCATATTGTTTTAATGGCATGTAAATTGTCTATATGTATACGCCCTCCCAAAGGGCATGTTTTTCATAGGTAGATGTAGGGCCGGGAGTTTTTCCGGCCCTTTTTTATTTGTTAATCTTTTGATATTCAGGTATTTATTTATATTTGCGGCCTTTAAGGCTCAATCTGAACTATGGTGAAAAAACATCTGCTCATTTATTTTTTTCTTTTAAAATTTTCTTTGGTATTCTCTCAAGCTATCCGACCTTTTAAACTTTTTGATATTGGAACAGGTATCAACTTAAATAAAGTTGCAGGTGATGCTGAAACTTACACAAATACTACTTCCTTTAATTTAAATCTTACTTATAACGTTAACCCTTATCTAAACGTTGTTACCGACTTGCAGTTTGGAAAGCTTGCAGGAGGCGATTCGGTAGCTACCCTGACGGGCAGGCAATTTCAAAATTCTTTTAAATCGATTGCTTTTCGTTCTCAGTTTCAACTTGGATTGTTAGTAAGAGGAAGTGAGGATGTTTTTATCAATTCGTTAAGAAGTGTGTATGCCGGTGTAGGAGTAGGGGCTATTGATAATAATATTGATAAAATAAACAGAGATTCAAAAATGCTTCCTGGGTTTACTACTTCGGGGATTGAAAGATCTTTAGAGGTTTATTTTCCTATTAGAATTGGCTATGACTATAAAGTGAAAAATGTTTTTCAGGAAACTCTTTTTAAGATAGATTTCGGGTACCAATATAATGTAGGAATTGGAGACAACATGGACGGATTTGACACAGGCCGGCTGAAAGATAACTTTGCCCAGTTTTTTCTTGGATTAAAAATTTGTGCATTTGGAAGTCAATGGGCCCATTCTTACTAAAAAACTAAACCTTATATCAAAAATGAAATTACATAACCTCCTTCTGATTTTATCAATAGCAATATTAACTGGCTGCGGAAAAGATGAACCAGTTATACCTCAGGAGTATTTGGATAAATTAACTACTCAAACTCCGGGTTCAACTACATCTCCGGGAACAACAACCCCTGGAAATACTTCTCCGGAAACCACTTTGGATACTTATCAACCTCTAACAAAAGGATCGTTTTGGAAAAATGTTGAATCTTCCAATTTTTCTACTGTTGACGAAGCTTCTACTATAACTTTAACCGGAAAAACCAAAACTATAAACGGTAAGCTTTATTCTGAGGCGGTTTCTGTGTCTGACCTTACTGGTGAGAGAGACACTGCTTACTTCTATGCAGCTAATAATAACTATATTTTGTATTCCTATGAAGAAGATTTAGAGGAAATACTACAATTCGATTATTTGCATAGCAATGCTGCAGTAAATGAAACATGGGAAACTCCGGTAACTGTTAGTGGTTCAGTAGTGGGAGTGTTGGGTCGGTTAAGGGGTACATTAAAAGAAAAAGGAATAAAAAAAACAGTTAAGGGTAAAGAATATTCTAACGTAATTCATACAGAGCTGGTCCTGCAATACAATTACAATAATGCCTGGGAAACATGGGCCACCTACAACTTTTATGTAGCAAAAGGAATAGGTATAATTGAAATCGATACCGATATGGATATTATGGGTTTGTCTATGTCGTATAAATCGCAGTTAACCAGCTACTCCATCGCTAAATAATTCTCTAGTCTTCCAATTCCTTGCAATAGATACCTGAAGTTTGCAAAAGGCTTTCAACAAATATTGGAGGAAGCTCATTGGTTACTATTCTTAAAATATTATCCCGGTCTTTCAAATCCAGATTCCATTCGCGAATTGAAAGAACGGGAGCTAACAAAGCTTTAATTTTGGTGATTTGTTCTTGTCGCCTAATATTTGTCTTAAAAACAAGGATCTTCATGGTGGTTAACGTTTTTGATTAGATAAATTTCTATGAAAATTGTTGCTCGCGTTTTTTTATTTTTTCCAAAAAAAACTGCTGCTTGTGACAATCCTATGTCAGCAGAAAAAATAAATTAAGGATAATATGCAGTTAGCTGAAATATTAGAAGAACTTAAATCTCTTTCCAATAAAAAGAATATTGAAGGGATGGGGCGCTTTGGTATAAATAATACAAAGGCCTTGGGAATAAATATTCCTGTTTTAAGAACCCTGGCCAAACATATCGGAAAAAATAATGAACTAGCATTTGAACTGTGGAGTACTGAAATACATGAAGCTCGTTTGCTGGCGATTTTTATTACCGACGTTAAGAAGCTGACAGAGGAACAGTTGGAAAGTTGGCTCCAGGATTTTGATTCATGGGATGTGTGTGACCAGGCATGCAGCATTTTTACGAAACATCCTTTGGCTTATAAAAAAGCAATTGAGTGGACATCAAGGCAGGAGGAATTTCAAAAGAGGGCAGGTTTTTCCTTGATTGCTTCACTTGCTGTTCATGATAAGAAGGCAGATGATATCCAGTTGATACAGTTTCTGCCAATTATAGAAAGGGAGTCTTATGATGACAGGAATTTTGTGAAAAAAGCAATTAACTGGGCCTTACGGCAGATCGGGAAAAGAAATAGTTCTTTAATGCAATTGGCTACCGAAGCTGCTAAAAGAATATATGATCAGGGTACACCTGCTGCAAAATGGATTGCAAGTGATGCTTTAAGGGAGTTTAAAAAGAAGACAGTTTAATACTCTTTTATCTCTCTAAAAAATTCTCGATTTTCTGTAACAGGTCATTCATCTCGAAAGGCTTGGCCAGAAAGTCATCAGCTCCCGCTTTTACCACAGATTGTTCTATATCCTTACTCGCAGAAATCATAATAACAGGAATTGTTTTAGTGCTGTCATTGTTTTTCAGCGCTTTACATACTTCGATGCCATCTTCGCCCGACATCCAAATATCCAGCAAAAGAACGTCAGGATGTTCTTCGATTATTCGGTTTAAAACGTTTTCGGTAGCCGTTGTAACCGAAAATCCCTTATAATCGAGCATCATTTCTACAGCATCAACAATTCCGGCATCATCATCCGCAATCATAATTTTTACTTGTTTGTCTTTAATCATAATAGCCTTTGATTTAATTATGCTGTCTGTTAACAGGTAAAGAAAAGCAGAACGTAGATCCTTTTCCTTCTTCACTATTTACCCATATTCTCCCATCCTCACGTTTAATTATTTCTGAGGAGATGTATAATCCGAGTCCCAGACCGGGAAATGTATGTTGCTTTTCTCCGCTTACCCTATAAAATTGTTCGAAAACCTTTTCCGTTTTATCACCTGGAATGCCTATACCAAAATCCTGAACACACAACCTGATTTCTTCATTAAGTAAACTAGTAGATACTATAATCTTATCTGCATTGGGCGAATATTTAATAGCATTTGTTATCAGGTTGGTAATTACCTGGCCAACGCGTTCGCGGTCGGCAAAAATAACCCCCGTATCAGCCAACTGAGGAATGATAACGTGCTTTTTTGTGGTGCGTTGTAAATCTTCAATCAGTTCTTTTACCAGATCATTGAAAACAAACTCCCGATCATTAAATAATAGCTTTCCTGTATGAATTTTGGTAACATCCAGCAAATCCTGAATTAAATTAGTAAGACGATTAACCTGAAGGTCCATTTTCTTAACCATGTCGGCTTTTCTATTGTCTCCACTGTCTCTGAACATAGATTCCAGAACTTGTGCATAAGCTTTTATGCTCGTAACTGGTGTTTTAAGTTCATGGCTTGCTATTCCTAAAAACTCGTCTTTTTGTTGCTGGAGTTGTTTTAATTCTGTGATGTCTACGCAGGTTCCAATATATCCTATAAAAGACCCTTCATTTGTATATTGAGGATTTCCTGAACAAATTATCCATCTTTCAGTTCCAGGAGATTTTAGTCTGAAAACGCATTCATGATGTCTTCTTTGATCAAAGTCTTCAGAAAATTCTTCGATAATACGTTTCTTGTCTTCTTCTGCAATTAATTGTGACCAGCCAAATCCCAACTGCGCTTCAAGAGGCATTTGGGTCCAGTCCAGCCAAATCTGGTTTATATAAGTGAGTTGCTTGTTGATATCTGTCATCCAGAGAGCAGCAGGAGCAGCCGTTGTAATATCCCTGAAGAGCTTTTCCCTCTCGGCCAAAACCTGCTTTGCTGCCAGCTCGGGGCGTAAATCCCGCATTAGTGCACCTATACACAACGGTTCGCCTGTCACCGGATCATCGATTCGAATGGTACTGTTATGTACAGGAAATACTTCTCCGGTTTTTTTATTTCGCACATTCATTACACCTGCCCAGCTTCCTTTTGTTTGAAGGGCTGGAAGTACTTCACTTTGTACAAATTCCAGATCTTCGGGAGTATGTAAATGTGTGATAGGTGTACTTTTTACTTCCTCATCATTTTCGAAGCCTAGAAGTTCTTTTCCGGCTTTATTTAAATAGCTGTTAATCCCGTTAAACTCCAGGATTGACATCAGGTCTTTGCTGTTCTCTACCAAAGTAATAAGCTTTTGCTGTTCTTTTTGTGTAGCTTTCTCAGACCGCAGATCACGGGTAACCGAAGCCATCGCTAAAGGTTCATTCGTTTCAGGATCGGTAATGATAAAGGCATTAATGTAGCAGGGAATTTGTTCTCCGGTTTGAAGATGCTTGTATCTTATTTCTCCCGAAAAACGACCTTTCTTCTCCATTGAAGCGGTCATTTCGGGTTGTAATCTTTCAAGATCTTCCGGTACAAGAAAGTCGTTGGAAGGCCTTTGAAAATTGCTTTCATCTGCTCCTACAAGATTTTTTCCTGCTTTATTCAAGTACACTACATTACCCTGCAAGTCGGTCAGGCCGATCAGATCGTCACTGTTTTCTATAAGGGCTAAAAATCTTGTTAGTTCCTTCTGAGCTAATACATCTTCAGTAATATCAAGAGTTGTTCCGGCAAAGCGATAAGGAGCTCTGTCTTCATTAAAATAAACTTTACCGTTACAGCGTAAAAATCTTACTTCGCCATGTTCAGGAGATGTTCGGAAACTGATATTGTATGTTCCTTTAGATTCAGGCTCAAGTGCTTTACTTACCGCTTTTTTTACCTTTTCTCTGTCAGCTTCGTGAACATAATTAAGCAGTTGGAAATAATAAGCAGTTCCGTTTTTATCAAAGTTGAAAAGAAGCTTAGTCCTTTCATCCAATGTTATCTGGTACGTTATTGGATCCATTGACCATGTGCCCAGTTGTGCTGCTTTTAGAGCTAGCTGAGTGTTTTCTTTGGCTTCCTCAAGTTTTTTTCTGGTAACAATGAGTTCGGTAACATCAGTGGCAGTATTTAAAATACCCCAAACTTTTCCTTCCTCATCTTTTAGCGGTTTATAGGTAAAGTTGAAGTAAAACGTTTGCATTCTGCCATCAATAAAAAGGTCAACGCGATCTTCTGTTGCCTGATATGGAATGCCAGTTGCAAAAACATTATCCAGAATATCGTAATAAGGTTGTCCCTCCAGCTCTGGTAAAGCTTCTCTGAAGGTTTTACCAATAACATCTTCTCCTTTACCCCAAACTTGCAGAAGTGATTGGTTTACATGACTTACCCTCATTTCTGGCCCGATATATAATGCAACCGGAAGTGGTAGCTCTTCAACGAGGGTCTTATAAATATTTTCGTTAACTAAGGAATTTTTATTAGCACTGCTCCTGATTTCCATTATTGCTGAAGTACAAAGTTTGATGCCCCCGAAGATTTAAAGAATAGGATTGAGAATGTCAAAATTAAACACGCTGGTTGTTTAAAGCGATGAAAGGTGTAACACAAAATTTTGGAATTTGTTTATACGGGGGCAAGCAAAAGAACTTTCGTAACAAATTTGATTCTTACATTATCCCGACACAGTACTTTCTATATTTGTTGACGAAATCAACTATTGAAATGAGCAACAAAACAAGCCCGTATATAGGATATGTGATCGGTACAACACGGCGATTAATTTTAAAGGTTTTAGGAGCCGAATTTATTAAGCATCAAATTCCGATTACCATAGAACAATACATTTTCCTTCATACTTTAAGAAGTATGGAAGGCGATGTAACTCAGCAAGATATGGCAAATCATACCTGTAAAGATAAATCTGCTGTTTTAAGAACAATAGATATTCTTGAGAAGCAGGATCTGGTAAAAAGGAGTCAGGTTGCAGGCGACAGAAGAAAGAATACCATTAGTCCTACCGAAAAATGCAATCAATTATTTAATGAAATTTTTGAGCTGGAAGAAAAGATCTTCAGCGGTCTCACTCAGGGGATAAGCAATGAAGATTATGATACAGCTATAAAAGTGCTACGTCAGATACAACAAAACGCAAACACATTACCGTCAGGCAAATAACAAATACAATCGAAATGGACAAAAAACATCGCTTAATTTTTGCAGCTTTAATTTCCTTCCCTCTTTTTCTTGCATCATGTGGAGGCGGAAATGGCAAAGGAGCTGCGCCAGGAGGAATGGCAGGCGACCCGAATCAGGTGAAAGATTATAAAGTAATAGAAATACAACCACAAGTGGCTGAATTGCATACGGATTTTCCTGCAACAATAGAAGGGCAGCAAACCGTGGAGATACGCCCTCGGGTTGATGGATATATTGAACAGATCTATGTAGATGAAGGTGCGGTTGTAAGAAAAGGACAAAAGCTGTTCAGGATTAATGGTGATTTGTTTCAGCAACAGGTGCGTACGGCTGAAGCTAACGTAAGAGTTGCTCAAACGGCTGTTAGTAATGCTCAGATGAAAGTTAACCAGGTAAAGCCTTTGGTTGAACGGGACATCATCAGTAATTACGAATTGCAGAACGCTCAATTAAATTTGCAATCGTCACGTGCTTCACTGGCTGCTGCTCAGGCTCAATTAAAAAATGCAAGGACAAACTTATCATATACCATTGTTACAAGTCCGGCTAATGGAGTTATCGGAACAATTCCTTATAAAGTAGGAGCTCTGGTAAGTAGTAATATTCCTCAGCCTTTAACTACGGTAGCTAATGTGAGTAAAATGTACGCTTACTTTTCTATGAATGAAAAGCAGGTGCTCGACTTTACCAAATCTACCGGAGGCTCTACACTGCAAAGTAAATTAGCTAAGCTTCCGGCCGTAGAGCTTATCTTACCTGATGGATCGGCGTATCCTCAAAAAGGAAGAGTTGAAGCGGCAAGTGCATTGATCAATACTGAAACAGGGTCATCTAATTTCAGGGCTACGTTTGCTAATCCTTTAGGCTTGCTAAGAAGCGGAAGTACAGGTACACTTCGTATTCCGGCAACTATTCCGAATGCCATCCTGGTTCCTCAGAAATCAACTTATGAAATTCAGGGGAAACGCTTTGTTTATGTTTTAACGGCTGATTCGGTAGCATCAGTTCCGGTTGATATTAATCCATCTGCTTCAGGACTATCATTTGTGGTTCAAAATGGTTTAAAAGCAGGCGACAAGATTGTTATTGAAGGCATTGCCGGACTTCGCGAAGGCGCAAAAATTAAACCTGTAGTGGTAAATGCCGACAGCGTTTTTAATGCTTTGAAACAAGAAGAAGCTCAGCATTAATTCATAAAGTTAATTGATGAGCAAAGCCCTGAGATTCAGTTCTCCGGAGAAATTCATGTATCTATTACAAATAATTTATGTTTAGAAGATTTATAGAGAGACCGGTATTATCAACGGTAATATCTATCATCATAGTAATATTGGGGATACTTGGACTAACGTCCTTGCCTATTTCTCAATATCCAGATATAGCGCCGCCAACGGTTCAGGTAACTGCTTCATATCAGGGAGCCAATGCCGACGTGGTTTTAAATAGTGTGGTTGTACCACTGGAAGAGCAGATAAATGGTGTGGAAGACATGACTTACATGACTTCTTCTGCAGGAAATGACGGTACTGCTAATATCACCGTTAACTTTAAACTGGGTACCAACCCCGACCTGGCAGCGGTAAACGTTCAAAACCGTGTTGCACGTGCAAGTAGTTTATTGCCACAGGAAGTTACAAGGGCAGGGGTAATTACAGCTAAAAGACAAAGCAGTAACCTGGTAATTTTTACTCTTTACAGTGATAATCCGGCTTACGATCAGAAGTTTTTACAGAACTACGCCAGCATCAACCTTATTCCTCAGATAAAGCGTATCCCGGGAGTTGGAGATGCAACCGTTTTCGGAACAATGGATTATTCCATGAGGATCTGGCTTAAGCCTGATGTTATGGCAAGTTACGGATTAGTGCCGTCTGATGTCAGTGCAGCTCTTGCTGAACAAAATATTGAAGCAGCTCCAGGACAGTTTGGCGAAGAAGGAAAACAAGCTTTTCAATATGTTATAAAATATAAAGGAAGACTAAAAAGTACTGAAGAATTTGGCAATATAATACTACGTTCTGTTGGAAGCGGACAGGTTTTGCGTTTAAAAGACGTAGCCCGTATTGAACTCGGAGCTCAGGGATATTCAAGTACAACCCGTGTTGACGAAAAGCAAGGTATAGGTGTAGCAATTGCTCAAACCGCAGGCTCTAATGCCAAGGAAGTTATTGAAGGTACACTTAACGTTCTTGAAAAATCTAAAGCATCTTTTCCTAAGGGAGTTCATTATGTTACAGTCATCAACGTAAATGATTTCCTTGATGCTTCTATCGAAAAAGTAATTCACACACTGATTGAGGCCTTTATCCTGGTATTTATCGTAGTGTTTGTTTTCCTTCAGGATTTCAGATCTACTTTAATTCCGGCAATTGCCGTTCCGGTAGCTATTATCGGTACATTCTTCTTTTTAAAGTTGTTCGGCTTTACCATCAATCTTTTAACCTTGTTTGCCCTTGTGCTGGCAATTGGTATAGTGGTGGATGATGCGATAGTGGTGGTTGAGGCAGTCCATGCAAAACTGGATCATGGCTATGCTTCGGCTAAAGTGGCAACTATAGAAGCAATGGATGAAATTTCGGGAGCCATTATATCTATTACATTGGTAATGGCTGCGGTATTTATTCCGGTTTCCTTTATTACTGGTTCAGCAGGTGTATTTTATAAGCAGTTTGGTTTAACTCTGGCAATTTCAATTATTCTTTCGGCAGTAAACGCACTAACGTTAAGTCCTGCTTTGTGTGCTCTGTTTTTAAAGCCGCACAAAGAAGGCGAGCATCATAAAACTACGTATCTACAACGTTTTTATACAGCCTTTAATACGGCTTTTGATGCAACAACCCATAAATATCGCAGATCTTTAAACTTTTTGACAAAGCGTCCGTGGGTGGCTGTTGCTGGTATTGCCTTATTTGCCGGCTTGTTTTATCTGCTAACTGCAACTACTCAAAAAGCTTTCGTACCAAATGAGGATATGGGTGTTGTAATGTCTGATATCAGTTTAGCGCCGGGATCATCCCGTGAAAGAACCGACGAAGTAACTACACAAATTGCTGCAATAGCAAGCAAGGTTCCTGAAGTAGAACACATTCTTCGTATTACCGGCCGAAGCATTATTAGCGGTACCGGAAGTAATTACGGAATGGTAATTATGCGTTTAAAGCCATGGGCGCAACGTGCAGGCAAAGGACAGGATGTGCAGGCCATAATTGGTCAGATGTTTGCAAAAACCGGAGGTATACGTGATGCCAAGGTCATTTTCTTCCCTCAGCCAACTATTCAGGGATTTGGTACTTCGGGTGGTTTTGAATTCCAATTGCAGGATAGAAGCGGTGGTGATATTGCAAAATTTTATAAAATAAGTCAGGATTTCTTTGCAGCACTTAACGCACGACCAGAAATTCAATATGCTGCAACTCCTTTCAACCCGAATTTTCCTCAATATCAAATTGATGTAAATGTTGCAAGGGTAAAAGAAGCAGGCTTAACGGTAAATGATGTTTTAAATACCATGCAGGGTTATTACGGAGGCGTTTACGCTTCTAACTTTAATCAGTTTGGAAAGCAGTACCGTGTAATGTACCAGGCAGAAGCTAATTTTAGAGCCAATCCTGAAGGTTTAAGCAGCATTTTTGTACGAACAAAGACCGGAGCAATGGCGCCTGTAAGTGAATTTATTACGCTGCAGAGAGTTTATGGACCACAAGCTATTACCCGATTTAACTTGTTTACTTCCATGTCTGTAACAGGAACTCCAAAGCCTGGTTTCAGTTCTGGTGATGCCATTAAAGCAATTGAAGAAGTTGCCACCCAAACTTTACCTGCAGGATATGGATATGAGTTCTCGGGGATTACACGTGAGGAATTAACAGCAGGAGGACAAACAGTATTTATTTTCTTACTGGTGCTTGTGTTCGTATTCTTCCTGTTAAGTGCTCAGTACGAAAGTTATATTCTTCCATTTTCTGTATTGTTTTCTTTACCTGTCGGATTGGCCGGGGCTTTCATCTTTGCTAAGATATTCGGGGTAACTAATAATATCTATATGCAGATAACCTTAATCATGCTTGTAGGATTGCTTGCCAAAAATGCCATACTTATTGTGGAGTTTGCTGCGGAACGAAGAAGGCAGGGAATGGCTATTGCACAGGCTGCAATGGAAGGCGCTCAAGCACGTTTACGTCCAATTTTGATGACTTCATTTGCTTTTATCCTTGGTTTGGTGCCTTTAATGTTGTCTTCTGGAGCTGGAGCAGTAGGTAATAAGTCGATTGGAACGGGCGCTGTGGGAGGAATGCTTATCGGAACCTTGTTCGGAGTGTTCGTAATTCCGGTGCTCTTTATCATTTTCCAGACTCTGCAAGAAAAGATTTCAGGATCTCCGCATAATCCGGCAGAAGATGATGACGAAAAGGCTATTGCTGCAAATTAAATAGAATTGTTTTGATGTGGTTTTGTGATAAAACAGGCCATTAAAGACTATAGAAAGAAATCATGACATTAAAATATAGAATACAATTAGTTCTGTTAGGGGTGGTAACAATAGCAATAAGCTCCTGCGGACTACATTCTTACAAAAGGCCTGAAGCAAAAGTAGAAGGCCTTTACAGAGATGTTACCAGTGCAGATACAGTAACCATTGCTACCATGCCCTGGAGTCAGATCTTTGGTGATGCCTATCTTCAGAAACTGATAGAAGAAGGCATTGCTCAAAACCTCGATTTAAAAGTTGCAGCTACAAGGATTCAACAAGCCGAAGCCTATTTTCTTCAAAGTCAGGCTGCATTATTTCCATCCTTGAATGGAACTGCTACAGCAACTTTTAATAAATTATCACAAGCTCAGGGAGGCGGAATAATTAACAGAGCAAGGGTTTACCAATTAGGATTAAGTTCTAGCTGGGAGGCTGATATCTGGGGTAAGTTAAGTAGTTCCAGAAGGGCCAGTTATGCTTCCTTGCTTCAAAGTGAGGCTTATTCCAGAGCTGTTCAAACTGGTTTGGTTGCTAATATTGCTAACTACTATTATACTCTTTTGGCTTTAGATCAGCAGTTGGCCATAACTCAGCAAACGGTGCAAAACTGGGTTAAAACAGTAGAAACGATGCGACAGCTAAAAACTGCTGCACGTGTTACAGGAGCGGCGGTTGTACAAAGTGAAGCTAACAGATATGCTGCAGAAGTTACCATTCCTGATCTGAAGCAACGCATCCGGGAAACCGAA
>Ga0157372_10007322_pt1 | contig 11746 bp, 12 predicted proteins | sample C55metaG_FD_115307 | JGI IMG/M metagenome (GOLD analysis project Ga0157372, IMG submission 115307) | Corn rhizosphere microbial communities from Kellogg Biological Station, Michigan, USA - C5-5 metaG | ecosystem: Host-associated > Plants > Roots > Rhizosphere > Soil | place: USA: Michigan...
ATGGGGCGTTGGCCAACGACGCACGACGGACGACCCACGACCGTTTTATTTCAACGTCGCTGCTAACTGTCTGACGGTATTTATAAACGTATCCGTCGCACGAGTAAGAGTGCGATCCCGCCTATAGGCCACGCCCAACTCACGCCACAGCTCTTCGCCCTTGATGGGAATGAGCTTCACGCGACCGGCGAGCACCTGGTCGCGAGCAAAGCTGGCGCTGATAATTGATACTCCAAGTCCGGCAGCCACAAAGCTTTTAATCATCCCCACGCTCGGCAGTTCCATGCGGACTTGCAGCTTGTCCGCGTACGGACGAAAGAGCTTGTCCATGATGCGGCGGCTGAATCCCGTCTTCGGCAGGAGCATGGGCTGTTTGGCGATTTCGCCGATAGGGACAACATCTAACTTGGCCAGCGGATTTTGTGGGTTGACCATCAACATCAGTTGATCGCGAAAGATCGGGTGCGCCTTCAAACTCGGGCTCTTCACTGGCATAGTAACTATGCCGACGTCGATGGTGCCATTCTCCAGCTTCTCGACAATTTTGTAGCTGAAGTTGCGATAGATGTTGATCTGCACGCTGGGATATAGGCTGCAGTATTTGGCGAAAACATCGGGCAGAACATACAGACAGGTGGCTTCATTCGCACCTACAGTGATTGTGCCGCGGGGCATCGACCCCTGGTCGGCCACGGCGAGTAGCGACTCATCGCGGATGTGCAGCATGCGTTCGGCGTAGGCGAAGAGCACGCGTCCGGCGGGGGTGAGAGTGACATCTTTTCCGGCGCGGTCGAGCAGGCGGTCGCCGTATTCCTGCTCCAGTTGCCGGATTTGGGCGCTCACAGCGGATTGCGAACGAAAGATTTTCTGCCCGGCGCGGGAGAAGCTGCCGAGCTTCGCGACTTCCATGAAGGTGACGAGTTGGTCAAAGTCCATGGTGCGCTGAATTATAACGGACTGCGCAGTTTCGGTTGAAAGCTTTTACACGCCAACGTCAAAAGCTTTTAACCGCAGAGATCCTAGAGCACTACCCGAGATCGCCGAGAAAACCTATCTCGGACTATTTAGTCGTTCGCGGCACTGGCTACGGCAAGTTGCACCAGCACTGGGGAAGACTTCGCGCTCGACGTGTGCAGACCGCACTCCACTTTTCCCGATCCCGACCATCGCCCTGCGCGTTGGTCTTCTCCCGGCAACACTGCACGCGTGCAATGAGTGCATCCGATGCTGGGATAGTTGCGGTCGTGCAAGGGATTGTATGGAACGTCATTGTCGACGACGTAGCTCCAAACTTGTTCGCGTGTCCAGTCGGCCAAGGGGCTGATTTTTACAAGATCAAATTTTGCATCCCAATCGACTTTGCGAATCGCGGCCCGTGCCGACGTTTGATCACGACGGATTGCAGTCACCCAGGCATCGAGCGTCGAGAGCTTTCGGCGCAGCGGCTCAACCTTTCGCAAGTTGCAGCACTGATCAGGGTCGCTTTCCCAGAGCGCTTTGCCGTACGCGAGGTCCTGGTCTCGTGGTGTCAGTTCTGAATAGAGCCGCTCGATTTTGATTCCGTAGCGCGCCTCTACTCGATCTATCAGGTCATACGTTTCAGGGAACAAAAAGTCGGTGTCGCCGGTGAAAACTTGCACCTTAGGATTAATTCGGCGCGCCATGTCGAGCAATGCCATTCCTTCGACGCCCATCCCAGTCGCGAGGGCAACATCTTTGCCGTAGGTGGAGAACGCCCAGCCCAATACTTCTTCGGGCGTCCAACTTTCAGCCAACAGTTTTACTCGCTCGAAATCGGTCCTCACTCGGCACTCTCCAGGGTGTTGGAAGTGTTACTCGAACTTACTTCGGCAAGATCTTGTGAAAATGCGAGATCGCTAAGTTGCTTATGCAGACGACGCGGATCAGCAAGGCGCACCACTTCGCCAATCACCAGCAATTTCGGCGCGGCCAGCGTCGGTGAATCGGCGAGATTGGACACGTCTGTAATGTGTGTCTGCTCAGATTCGCTAGTGGCTTCGGAAATAATGGCGCACGGAGTCGCAGGCGACAGCCCGGAGCCAAGCAGCCGGCTTTTAAGCAGACTTAAGTCGGCTGGCATGTAGACCACCACCGTCGCATTCGAGGGCCAGCGGTCTGGCCAATTCGCGACGTGATCGGATTGCTTGCTGCTGCCGGTGACCAGAATCAAAGTGGACGACAACTCGCGATGAGTAAGTGGAACTTGCACCGCTGCCGCTGCACCCAAAGCTGCCGTGACTCCTGGCACGATCTCGACATCAACTCCGGCTTGGCGCAGCGCTTCCATCTCTTCCCCGCCCCGGCCAAAGATGAATGGGTCTCCGCCTTTGAGTCTCACAACGCGAAACCCAAGTAGCGCGTATTGCACCAAGAGTTGGTTGATGTCGGCCTGTCGCGGGCTCGGTTTGCCGCTTCGTTTTCCGACGTTTACGAGATCCGCACTAGGAGGAATGAGGCGCAAAATGTCGCGGCTGACGAGCTCGTCATGAAGCACGACTTCCGCGGCGCGCAAAACTTTAGCGGCTTTCAATGTGAGCAACTCAGGGTCGCCGGGCCCTGCGCCAACGAGAAAAACTTTCCCTGAGGTATTCAATTACTCCTCCCACGCTGGACGATATTCCGGTTATTGAAAGCTTCACGACTGGCCAATTCGTGCAGAAGTTTCTTACGTGCCTCGACATCGAGTTTGGTGGCGAACATCTGGTCGCGTGCCGCGCCCAACTCAGACAGCCAGCTCTCATACTCCGGTCCAAACTGTTGTTCGAGCTCTTGCCGAAGCCTTTGGGCCAGGGCCGGACTGCGTCCATTAGTCGAAATCGCAATCTGTAAGTCGCCGCGCTGCACGACGGCGCCATAGTAAAAGTCGCAGTTTTCAGGATCGTCGACCGAATTGCAAAGCACATTTCTCAGCCGCGCTTCCTGAAAAACTTGCGTGTTCACTTCGCGTGACGGGGTCGCAGCGATAACAAGAGACACGCCGTCCAAATCGCTGGGCTCAAAAGTTCGCGGCTTCCAGTTGAGAACTCCTTCTCCGAACCATTCTTGAACTTGCGGAACCGCCCACGGCGCAACCACCTCGACTAAGGCACCGGCTTGCAGTAGCCCACGAATCTTGCCTTCACCAATCGGACCCGCCCCAACAACCAGGCAACGGCGCCCGTCGAGTTTTAGGAAAATTGGAAACATTTCGTCCCTTGGCCGCAAAAAAGAAAAAGCCCACCGCCAGCGTGTACTGGCGATGGGCTTCTGTACCGGTATATCTAAATTCTTAGGTCAGTAGCTCTCCCGCGCCAGTGTAGGCACACATACAACAACACGAACAACACTGGCACTGCATTTGGCGGGATAGAGTCATCTGGCTAATAGATGATAGAAAGCGGCAGAGGTTTCGTCAATATTTACTACCCTCCCCGGCACGCAAAATTTGGATGGGCTGCATCGAAAAAGCGCTAGTGCGCCATCGTCGGTCCCTTGCCGCCTTTGGGCTTTTCCATCAGTAAAAGCAATGGCAACATAAGGATAAACATCCATCCCAGGAACCGGAACACGTCGTTATACGAGAGAATTGACGCCTGCTGCAGCAAGGCTCCCCAGAGCGCGCCATGGGCTTGGCGGGCAGCCGTTACGGAATCCGCCCCGCGAGACATGAATGTCTGCTGAAGACCCGCAAGCGCACGCTGGGTTTGCAAGCTAGCGGAATTCACGTGCTGACCCAGGTAATTTATGTGGGTTTGCATGTGGCGGAATTGCAGCGTCTCCACACTGGATATTCCCACGCTGGCGCCGACGTTACGCATGAGGTTGAAAATACTGGTCGCATTGCCCATGCGCTCGCGCGGTACGGGATCATTGGTGACGGTCGTCAAGGGTACGAAAATCAAGCCTAGTCCGGCGCCCTGCAACATCAGCGGCCACCAGAAATTCCAAAAGCCGACCTGCAGGTTAAAGAATGACAGCGCGAACATCGCGCCAGCCGTGGCCAGCAGCCCAGCAGCCAAGAGTTTGCGGGAATCGACTTTCCCCACCAGAATGCCCACCACCGGCATAAACAAAAATGACGCCATGCCGCGCGGCAAGTTTGTCACTCCAGCATGAGTTGCCGTGTAACCCAATAACTCCTGCATGAGAAGCGGCAGCAGCACGGTGCTTCCGTAGAGCACGAATCCGACGATGGTCATCAGGAACGTACCTACGGCATAGGACCTGTATTTAAAGACGCTGAGGTCGATTACTGGATGGGTTGCCTTGAGCTCGCGAATGATCAAGCCGCCCAGTCCCAGGACGGCGAGGACTGCGAGAACCGCGATGAAGTGAGAGCTGAACCAATCCTCTTCCTGGCCCTTATCGAGCATGACCTGCAGACATCCCATTCCCACCGTCAGCAGCCCGATTCCCCAATAGTCGATTCCAGTGCGCTCACGGCGAAGATAGGGAGGGTCCCAGACAAACGCTTGTGTGAGCAGAATCGCGAGCACGCCGATAGGCACGTTGATGTAGAAAACCCAACGCCAACTGTAGTTGTCCGTAAGCCAGCCGCCGAGCACGGGGCCAAGCATAGGCGCGACCACGATGCCCAATGCCCAAAACGCCATAGCTTGTCCACGCTTCTCAGGAGGGAATGATTCAAGCAGAATGGCTTGCGAGAGCGGCTGCAGCCCTCCTCCGCAGGCGCCTTGTATCACCCGAAAGATAATGAGGATTGGAAGTGATGGCGCCAGGCCGCAGAAGAAGGAAGCCGCAGTGAAGCCGGTGACAGCCAGCAGGAGCAAGCGTTTTCGTCCAAATCGGCCTGCCAGCCAGCCGGTCATGGGCAGGATGATCGCGTTCGCTACCAGATACGAAGTCAGCGTCCATGTGGCCTCGTCAACTGTAGCCGAGAGATTTCCCGCGATGTGCGGCAGCGATACGTTGACCACGGTCGTATCGAGCACTTCCATGAATGTGCTCGACATAACTGCTACCGCGATCAGCCACGGATTGATATCGGCACGTGCTTGCGGCTGGGAGCTCATCGTAAGGGGCGGCGGTTCAAGCTACATTCGATTCGGTTTAAGGGTAATAGGCTTCAGGTAAAGTTAATTCTTCTCGCATTTTCGCCGCTGACTTGATGTGATACCTTATTCCGCTTCCCTATCGCTCGGGCGATCTGAAAAATGAGCAATAAACTTCGATCGATTGCAATGCCGCTAGCGCTTGTCGCGGCGGTTGCGCTGTGCGTTGTGCTCCCTTTCCTGAAGCTTGGAATTCCCTCGGGTCATGATTTCGAGTTCCACATGAACTCCTGGATCGAGGTTGTCGATCATTGGAAGCAGGGGACAGTCTATCCGCATTGGGCGGCGCTCGCGCATTACGGATATGGCGAAGCACGATTCATCTTCTATCCGCCATTGTCTTGGACTTTGGGAGGGTTACTAGGACTTCTTCTTCCCTGGAAATTGGTTCCGGCTGCTTACACCTGGATCGTGCTCACGCTGGCGGGATGTTCGATGTTTGCGCTGGCGAAAAAGTGGCTTTCGAATCGGGATGCAATCTTCGCGGCCATGCTTTACGCCGCCAATCCTTACAACCTGGTGATCGTGTATTGGCGCAGCGACCAGGCGGAATTAATGGCGTCAATTTATCTTCCGTTGCTGTTTCTATTCCTGTTGCGAATGGACGAAGACGGACGACGGACAGTGGTGCCACTCAGTTTGATTATGGCTGCAGGATGGCTCACCAACTTGCCCAGCGCCGTGATGATGAATTATTCGTTAGGCGTTCTGGCGCTATTTTTGGCGATCTCGCGACGTTCGTTCACCGTTCTGTTCTATGGCGGCTCCGCTGTGCTTCTAGGAGCTATGCTCTCAGGATTTTTTCTGCTGCCTGCTTATCACCAGCAGAGCTGGGTGAATATCAGTCAAGTGCTGGCGCCGGGGGTGCGCCCAGAAGACAGTTTTCTTTTCACTGGTACCGCAGATCTTGATCACAATCGCTTCAACCTGCTGGTCTCGATTGTTGCCGTGTCGCAATTCGTGATTTTGGCCGGCGCATTTATTTGGACGCGGTCCTCGCGTCGGCAAAAATTCTGGCTGCCTCTGCTGGTCTGGGGCGTCGTTTGTGTTTTGTTGATGTTGAACCCTACGCTTCCATTGTGGAACCATCTGCCAGAATTACGTTTCGTGCAACTGCCCTGGCGCTGGCTGTTGTGCTTGAACGTTCCTTTCGCTGTGCTGGTCGCTATGGGTTTACAGCGCTGGTGGTTGCGCATCGTTCTGTGTGTTGCGATCCTTGCAGTGTTGTTCACCGTCTGGCATCGTGTGCAAAATCCTTGGTGGGACAATGCGGGTGATATTCAGGAGATGCTGGACAATCAGCAGGACGGCACCGGAAATGAAGGAGCCGATGAATATGTTCCGCTCGGGGTGGATCCTTACGATGCCGATCAAAAAGCGCCGCAGGTCCGATTCGAAGGTAAAGGACAGGCGCAGATTACGATCCAAAAGTGGGACGCTGAGCGGCGTTTGATCGATGTCAGTGCAACATCGCCAGGCAATCTGATCCTGCGACTTTTTAATTATCCCTTGTGGGACGTGGGCGTTAACGGCCACGGGGTAGTAACAGAGAGCACGCCTGACACCGGCCAAATGGTCGTGCCTGTCTCTGCCGGCGAGAATCGAATCAGCATCAGATTCGTCGACGGGTGGGACCGCAAATTTGGTTTGCTTCTATCAGGATTTGGATTTGTAGTGATGCTCTTACTGCTCGCGATCGCGAAGCCGCGACCACTCTTGAAAGCTGAGAATTGACACTGCCTAAATGCGAAGAATTCTCATCGCCACCTCGAACCCCGGAAAAATTCGTGACTTTGCTGGAGCTGCGTCTGCTGTCGGGATAGAGGCTGCGCCGCTTCCAAACTTCGCTTCCCTGTCTCCAGTGATCGAAGATGGGGCGACGTTCGAAGCCAACGCGCGCAAAAAAGCCGAGGCGTATAGCCAACACGCAGGGGGTGAGTTGGTCATCGCTGACGATTCCGGACTGGAAGTAGATGCTCTCGGCGGCGCACCGGGAGTGCATTCCGCCCGTTATGCCGCGGATGAACCTCACGCTGCAGAAATGAACGCCGACGACGAAGCCAACAACGCCAAACTGGTGCGTAAAATTCGTCGCGTGCCAGTCGAAAAGCGTAAAGGGCGTTTTGTATGCTGGATCGCAGCGGCGCGAGAAGGAAAGACTTTGGCAGTGTTCGAAGGCAAGGCCGAGGGAATCATCATCGAACGCCCGAAGGGCTCGAACGGCTTCGGATACGATCCGCTGTTTTATTTTCCGGCGATTGGGAAAACCTTCGCCGAATTAAGTCCTGAGGAGAAGGCGAAATACAGCCATCGCGGTGCCGCCTTTCGCGCCTTTCTAGACTGGTATGAGCCGCAACCTTGAACCGCGAAGGTTAGATTCGCGCTATCCGAAAAGGCGCGCTCAGTAGGCGAAATGGCAACATTATCAGGCCAGCTACCAAAGCTAACGCACCGTGCACTGCGATCCCCACGACCCGAAATGGCAACAGGAAAAGCCATACGAATGGGTACGCTATCAGGGCCAACAGCGCCACCGGCCAGCAAAACACAAACAGCATGCACCACAGCAGGAAAGCGATCATACAAAGTGCTCCTGACAAACAATACGGATCTACCGCGGTTTTTGTTCCTGTCCACTCGATAATTTAATGAGCGGCGTCCTCGCTCTGCATCCTTGCTTTTTCAAACTCGTCGCCGTTTTGCCATCCCTGATCCTTCGGCTGAGAAGCTGCCGCCCATCCCAGAGCAAATCCGAAGCGCGCCATGGTTGCGTCGCCCCTGAAATCCATGCTGGGGCTATATTCATCGCTGGGCTGGTGGTAGTGCTTGTTGGTATATTCTTCCGCCTGCTCGGTTCCCCACTGAGTGTTGTGGCCTTTGTATTTCATTCCCTCATTAATGGAAAACGCAGGCACGCCGACGCGCGCCATGCTGAAGTGGTCCGAACGATAATAGTGCCCCGCCTCAGGGTGCGAATCCGGTCGGATGGCAAGACGAAATTCCTTCGCCATCGCCTCGACAGTTGGATAAAAAGTCGTGCGCTCGGCGCCAGACACTTCCACTTCTTCAGGTTCGCCTAGCGGAGGCACGTCATCGAAATTCAGATCGAGGGCAATCTTCGCTGCAGGAATCGGCGGATGCTTGCCGAGATATTCCGATCCCAGTAGTCCCTGCTCTTCTGCAGTGACCGAAGCAAAAATCACTGAGCGCCGCGGCTTCGACTGCGCTTGGGCATACACCCGCGCCAGCTCGAGCAAAATGCCGCAACCGGTCGCGTTGTCGCGGGCACCGTTGTAGATATTGTCGCCCGGCATGTCAGGGCGAATGCCGAGGTGATCGTAATGCGCCGAATAAACCACCGCTTCATTTTTTAATTTCGGATCAGAGCCGGGCAACATCGCCAGCACATTGCGCGATGAAATCTGCCGGATCTTGCTGACCATATGAGCTTTGAGTTTTGCCGGCAACGGAACGGGGCGAAAGTTTCGTGTATTCGCCTCCATCATCATCTTGTCCAGATCCATTCCCGATTTCTGCGCCAGCTGTCGAGCTATCTCAAGTTGAATCCATCCCGCCGCTTTGAGTTGCGGCGCATCGCTCTTCAGAAATTCTTTTTCTCCGGAGTTCGAATTGCGCACGACTTCCCAGGGATAACTCGCCATGTCCGATTTGTGGATCAGGATCACGCCGACGGCGCCCTTACGCGCAGCTTCTTCGTACTTGTATGTCCAGCGCCCGTAATAGGTAAGCGCCGGACCCTTGAAAAATTTCGGGTCATCCGACGATGGCTCGTTTACCAACATCAGCAACACTTTGCCGCGGACATCAACTCCTTTGTAGTCGTCCCACTGATATTCAGGCGCCTCAATGCCGTACCCGACGTAAACAATCTCACTGTCGATGTCATTGGAAGGATGCTCAGTTTGATCGTAAGAAACATATTCATCGAGCGGCTTAAGCTGCATGGCGTCCCCGTGCCGCGGGATCAGTTCAAAAGTTGTTTCAGGTGCGGGTGTGATTCCAACCATGGGAACATTTTGAAAAAATGTTCCGTTGTCACCGGCTGGCTTAAGTCCATCCAGCCAAAACTGAGTGGCGATGTACTCGGCGGCAATGTCGCCACCACGTTGGCCGGTGCCGCGTCCCTCGAGCAAATCATGCGAGAGGAAACGGACATTCGCGCGAATATGTTCGGGATCGATCTTTTGCAATGCGCCAATCGCGGCCGGTGGAAGATGGGCGGAGGCGGATTCCTTTTGGCTGCTTCTGCGTGTATTTTGTGCGACCGATATTGCGACAAGGACTAAAGGTAGGACTAAAAAAACCGTCTTTCGCATTCAGACAGGCTCCTGAGGTCGGAATGAATGGAATATTGTAGCGGAAACACAGAAGTCCACACGAAACGAGTCGACACGCACCTCGGTTCCTAGTTAAATGTTTCGACTTGATTCGGTGCCCGCAACCTGCGGGCTAGTTTCTGGACCCTCAACCAGCTCGGAAGTCTGCAATCTGCTCCGTCGGTTGGAACACTGGCTTCGGTGTCTGCCCATTAGCGGACGCGGCCTTTTTCACAATCTTTTCGAATTCCTGGCGCGACCATCCTACGCTCGAGATTTCGGTTTCTCCGCTTTGAGAAATCCAGAAAGCCGTGGGCACATTGGTCAGCCCGTAGGCATTCGATGCTGGGTAAGTCTTGGTGTCGTCGAGAAGCATCGGAAAAGACAGGCCATATCTCTTCACAAATTCGGCGGTGTCCTTTTTATCATTCTGCGAGATGCCGATGATGCTGAGTTTTCCCTTGCCATACGTTTTGTACAGGCGCTCGAAATAAGGCAGCGCGTATTGGCAGACGGGACACGAATTCTTGAAAAAAACCGCGAGCACCGGCCCTCGGTGGAGCGCGTCCTGCAGAGAAAATTTTGATCCATCCATCGCTGGTAATTCAAATTGCGGAGCTTGCTTCCCCGCTTCGAGAGCTGCCATTCCTCGTCCTCCGAACAATTTCCTGAGTACAGGCCACATGCCGACCTCGTTATTCGATGATATTGGCCTTGCGAAGGATTTTCTTCGTAAGCCCGGTCAGGGGGAGTTTGTGCGCTCTGCTGCGAGCGATCCACTTTCCGATTTCTGCTGACGCCTGTGATCGTGCCACCACGCTTACCACGTAATCAGTCACGGTGATGGAATGCCGCACTCGAAACAAGATTTTCTCATTGCGATCTAAGTGGCTAAGGGCCGGCAATTCCCACATTCCTGCCATCAGACTCTCGTTGACCCCACGTTGAACCAGCAGCACCGAATCACCCTTTGTTGCCAGCGCGAAGGAAACTGCAGCTTTGATCTGCGGCGGCTTGCCGCTTCGCAATTTGCCTGCGCCGCGAGTCCGGCAGAATTTTCTAATCGGACATCGCAGACACAACGGTTCGCCTGGCAAGCAAATCGTCGCGCCCAATTCCATCATCGCCTGATTAAAATCGCCAGGCCGCTCACGATCTAATAATTCCTGGGCCGCATTCCAGGAGTCGGCCGCGGTTGCACAATGCAGCCGGCGCAACACACGCTCCACATTTCCGTCGAGGACCGCAATTGGCTCATTAAAGGCAATGCTGGCTATTGCCGCTGCGGTATAGCGTCCGATGCCGGGCAATTTGCGCCATTCATCTGACGATTCAGGAAACGCACCTGCGGACCTGCGCGCAATCACTTTTGCGCCTGCATGCAGGTTGCGAGCTCGCCGGTAGTATCCCAGGCCACTCCATTCCGCCAATACAGATGAGAAACGCGCTGAGGCCAATTTTTCTACCGAAGGAAAGCGCTGAATAAATTTCCCGTATCGTGGCAGGACCGCCGCAACCCGCGTCTGTTGCAACATGATTTCTGAAACCCAAATGCGGTATGGGTCATGGGTCGCTCGCCACGGCAAGTCGCGCCGGTTATCGTCGTACCAGCGCAACAGTGCGCGGCGCAATTGCGGCAAGCGACGGATATGCAGCGTGCGCGATTCCATGGCTGCACGGATTGTAATGCGAATTGCTTATGGCGTGTTCACTTGGTGATTGACCGCTCCTACGGAGCGCGAAATAATGGGATTTCATCCAGTTATTGCAGGGCCGAGAGGTCACAATTATGGGCGATTTCAATCGCAAAGTAGAAGACACGACCAGCCGTGTAGGCAAGACGGTTGGCGAAACCACTGAACGCCTGGAGAAGGAAGCCAGCGAATTTATCAAGTATCTGAATGATGAAGTCGTGCCCGCGGTGCGGCAGCACTCGACGAAAGCACTGCGTGTGGCCGCGCAGAAGATGCACGACCTGGCCAACTACATGGAGCAACATTCGGCCGGCCGCAAATGAAAAGGCTTTCGTTGCTCTTTTGTCTCTGTGTCTTTTTGTCCTCTTGCAGTCACAAGCCTGCACGGGTAGCGGTGGCGCCTGTGCCTCCGCCTGCGGTTGATCAAGAGCAGCGGCCAGTTCCCGAAGGAACGCCTCCTGCGGTTGCCGCGGAAAAGCAAACGAATCCACCAGAAATTTCTCCGAGTCCCGAAATCGAAGTCAATCCCAACAACCAGCCGGTAGAAGTCGAGACTGGAATTGCCAGCTGGTATGGGGCTCCTTATCACAACCGGCGCGGGTCAAACGGCGAAGTTTATGACATGAACGCGATGACCGCCGCG
>Ga0157372_10007323_pt1 | contig 11746 bp, 9 predicted proteins | sample C55metaG_FD_115307 | JGI IMG/M metagenome (GOLD analysis project Ga0157372, IMG submission 115307) | Corn rhizosphere microbial communities from Kellogg Biological Station, Michigan, USA - C5-5 metaG | ecosystem: Host-associated > Plants > Roots > Rhizosphere > Soil | place: USA: Michigan...
CCACCAAACCTCCGACCACCGCCAGTCCCATGGGGCGGCGCGACTCTGCGCCGGCGCCCAGCCCCAGCGCGATGGGCAGCGTCCCGGCCAGCGCCGCGAGCGTCGTCATCATTATCGGCCGGAAGCGGATCAGGCACGCTTCGTAAATTGCCTCAGCCGGCGATGTGCCTTGCGTCCGCTGCGCCTCCAGCGCGAAGTCAATCATCATGATCGCGTTCTTCTTCACGATCCCGATCAGCATGATGACGCCGACGAACGAGTAGATATTCAGCTCGTCATGGAAGATCAAAAGCGTCGCCAGCGCACCGAGCCCGGCTGAAGGGAGTCCGGAAAGAATCGTGATGGGGTGAATGAAGCTCTCGTATAGAATCCCCAGGACCATGTAGATCACTAGAATCGCCAGCGCCAGCAGGAGTCCCATGCCTTCGAGCGACGACTGGAAGGCGGCGGCCGCTCCCTGGAAGCTAGTACTGACCGAATCCGGCAGAACTTCTTGCGCCAGATTCTGCACACGGTCCACGGCATCTCCCAGCGACACGCCGGGCTGAAGATTGAATGCGATGGTCGTGGCCGGCAGTAACCCCAGGTGCGATATAGAAAGCGGGCCCACGCCGGGAGTGAGTTTTACGACTTCATTTAGAGGCACCAGGTTGCCGCTGGAGGATCGGATGTATAAGAGCCCAAGTGCCTTCGGATCGCGCTGGAACTCAGGCTTCACTTCCATAACGACCCAATAGCTGTCCACCGATGTGTAAATGGTAGAAACCTGGCGCTGACCATAGGCATCGTACAAGCCATTCTCGATCTGTTCTTCCGTCACTCCCAACGACGATGCGCGATCGCGATCGATATCCACCGACAGCATAGGGCTCGATATTTGAAGATCGCTATTGACGTCGGAAAGTCCCGGCAGCGCCCGCATGCGTTTCTCGAATTCCGCGGCGGAACTGTACAGTGCATTCAGATCCTGCGATTGCACCGTGAACTGGTACAGGCTGCGTCTCTGATTACCACCGATGCGCACCAGAGGCGGATTCGTCAGATAAGTACGCATCCCCGCAACGCCATCCAATTTCGGCCGAAGCTCATTGATCACTTGCTCCGGCGTCAGCTTCCGCTCGGTGCGAGGTTTCAAACGCACGAAGAAGCGTCCCTGGTTCACCGACGCTTGCTGGCTGCCCGTTCCCATAAATGAGATGAAGGCATCGATATTCGGATCTCCGGCCAAGGTGCCGGCTGCCTGCTGCTGCAGCTTCGCCATGGCATCGAAGGAGATGTCCTGCCGGGCTTCCGTATTCCCTTGAAGCTGGCGGATATCCTGATTGGGGATAAAACCCTTCGGCACCACGCCCGCCAGGTAGATGGTCGCCACCAGCGTCCCAGCCGCGCCGATCATTGTGACCACCCGATATCGCATCACGCCGCGCAGCATCCAGGCATACGCCGACATCATTGCATCCAGAAACCGCTCCGACGCGCGATAGAGCGCGTTGTGCTGTTCCGTCGGAGGCCGCAGAAACCGGCTGCACAACATCGGCGTCAGGCTGATCGAAACGAAGCCAGAGATCAGAATCGCCACCATGATGGTCACGGCGAATTCGTGGAACAGCCGCCCCATGATTCCGCTCATGAACAACACCGGGATGAATACCGCTGTGAGCGAGAGAGTCATGGAGAGAACCGTGAAACCGATCTCTCGCGCGCCTTCAATGGCGGCTAGCATACGGCTCTTGCCCATTTCCATGTGCCGGACGATATTCTCCAGCACCACGATGGCGTCATCCACCACAAAGCCCACCGAGAGCGTCAACGCCATCAGCGACAAATTGTCCAGCGTGTATCCCAGCAGGTTCATCACCGCGAATGTGCCGATCACGGAGATCGGCAGCGCCAGGCTCGGAATCAGCGTGGCGGAAAAATTGCGTAAAAAGAGGAAGATCACCAGGACGACCAACCCTACTGCCAGCGCCAGCGTGAATTTCACGTCGTTGACGGAGTCGAGCACCGGCTCGGAACGGTCTAGTAGAATCGTCAGCTTCACCGAAGGGGGAATCTGTTCGAGGAAGGTCGGCAGCAGTGCGCGGATTCTTTTCACCACATCGACCGTGTTCGTCCCTGGCTGCCTCTGGATGGAGAGGCCGATAGCGCGCTCACTCCCGCCCGCATCCACCAGCCACACCGCGCTCTTGTCGTTCTGGGCGCCATCCACAACTTGCCCCAGTTCGCCCAAACGCACTGGCGATCCGTTCCGGTACGTCACGATCATCTGGCTGAATGCGGGAGCGGTCATGAGCTGGCCGCTGGCCTTGAGGGTCATGGCCTGTTCTTTGCCCCATAACGTGCCAACCGGCAGGTTCACGTTGTGCTGCGAAAGCGCCTGTTCTACCTCGTCGATTCCAATGTGGTGCACTGCCAGAAGGCCAGGATCCAGCTGGGCGTGAATCGCCCACTTCTGCGCCCCGAACACATTCACCTGAGCGACGCCGGCGAGCTGGGAAATCCGCTGGGCCATCAGATTTTCGGCATACTCGTCTACGGCCGTCAGCGCTAACGTCGGCGAAGAGAGGGTGAAGAACAAGATGGGCTGGTCGGCTGGGTTCACCTTCTGAATGGAGGGCGGCGTGGGCATTCCCGGCGGCAACTTCTTGAGAGCGACGGCGATGGCGTTCTGAACGTCCTGCGCCGCCGCATCGATCGAACGATCCAGGGTGAACTGGATGGTGACCGTCGTGGCCCCGATGCCGCTGCTGGATGTCATGGAATCGATCCCGGCGATCGTCGCGAACTGACGCTCTAGCGGAGTCGCCACCGAGGTCGCCATGGTCTCGGGGCTGGCCCCCGGTAGGGCGGCCGAGACCTGAATTGTCGGGAAATCGACGTTTGGCAGGTCGCTGACCGGCAGGGAACGGTATCCGGCGATCCCGAATAGGACGATGCCGATCATCAGCAGCGCAGTCATGACTGGCCGCGTGATGAAAATTTCAGTTATCTTCATCGAGCAGTGCGGTTAGGCCAGTCCCCAGTTTAGCTGGTAACCCATGGATTTTGAACGGCAATTGGGCATATGGGACTCTGGTCCTCCGGAGGATTTGGTACTCGCAGTACCACCGTCCAGGATGGCCCATCCCGACCCTGCGGCTAAACTGCCTTCACAGGAGACAGATAAATGACAACTTTACTGGCGAATCTGTGGGTGGATCGGCGAGGTCAGGATATGACGGAATATGCCCTCCTCGGCGGCATGGTTACTTCCATCGCCGTGGCCGTTGTTCCCGAACTGTTTGCCATCGTGCAGCACGTCGGCGAGGTGCTTCTGTCCGTAACGCAAGCCTGCGCCCAATACGCACGGTAGAATAGCAGTTCATGCCTGAACTGCTCGCGGGTAAGACCGCGCTGATTTTGGGCGTAGCGAACAAATGGAGTCTCGCCTACGCCATTGCCCAAGCGTTCCACCGCGAAGGCGCCAAACTGCTGCTGACTTATCAAGGAGATCGTCAAAAAGAAACCGTCGGCGAGCTGGGCTCGGCCCTGAACGCTGCGGCGATTTTCGAGTGCGACGTTACCCGCGAGGAAGATCTGGCTCGCCTGGCTGAGACCGTGCGCCAGCACGGCCGCCTGGACGCGCTGGTTCATAGCATCGCTTTCGCCAATCGGGAAGACCTGACGCGTCCGTTTCTCGAAACCTCGCGCGAAGGGTTCACGCTGGCCCAGGACGTGAGTGCTTACTCGCTGGTATCTACTGCCCGCACCGTCGCCCCACTGATGACCGAAGGCGGATCCGTGATCACACTGTCCTATCTGGGCGCCACGCGCGTGGTGACCAACTACAACGTGATGGGCGTCGCCAAAGCCGCGCTCGAAGCCTGCGTACGCTATTTGTCGAGCGACCTGGGTCCTTCGAACATCCGGGTCAACGCGATCTCCGCGGGTCCGGTGAAGACTGCCTCGGCGCGAGCCGTTGCGGGACTTTCGAAAATGCTGGAATCGATGCCCACGCGAGCGCCTCTGCGTCGCAATTGCACCCCCGAGGAAGTCGCCGACACCGCCGTGTTCCTGGCCAGCGACCTGGGCCGCGGCGTCACCGGCAACGTGTTGTTCGTCGATGCCGGCTATCAGGTAATGGGTTTCTAGGCCAACGCGCCAGTTGCTTGTCGAAAAAGGTGTCCGAAAAAGGGGTCAGACGACATTTTATGGGACCTATCGCCCTCCCGCAACCATCGGGAGGGCAAAATGTCGTCTGACCCCTTTTTCGCGCAGGCTCGCCTGTATTGCGGATCAGATCGTCCGGACTCAGTCTCTTGGCCGCATCGAGAATCCTCTGCGATGCCCAGCCGGAATATCGAAGATGTGTTCGATTTCAGCAGGTGTCATGTCTGTATTCTCTAATAAGCAGGATCATGCCGGAGCTGCCCGACGTCACGGTATATATCGAAGCACTCGAGCAGCGGATTTGCGGCCATCCGCTGACCAAAGCTCAAATCGCCAGCCCGTTCCTGGTGCGGACAATCGACCCGCCAGTGGATTCGTGCGTGGGACATGCGGTTACGGCGATCCAGCGCGTCGGCAAGCGCATCGCCATCGGATTCGATAACGACATCTGGCTGGTGCTTCATCTGATGATCGCAGGGCGGCTGCATTGGAGCGAGAAAGCGAAAAAAGCCGACGGGCGACGGACTCTGGCGGCTTTCGTGTTCGATAACGGATGCCTTACGCTCACCGAGGCCGGATCGCAAAAGCGCGCGTCGCTGCACATGGCGGCGGGCAGGGCGGACCTGGCGGCTCTGGATCCGGGAGGCATCGATGTCATGTCGGCGTCGCTCACCGAATTCACCAGTGCGCTTACTATCGGAAACCATACGCTCAAGCGCGCGCTCACCGACCCGCACGTGTTCAGCGGCATCGGCAATGCGTATTCCGATGAGATCCTCCATCGCGCCCGGCTTTCACCGATCACGCTGACGTCGCGATTGAGCGCAGACGAGATCGCCAGGCTGCGCCTCGCCACGCGGGCCACCTTACAAGAATGGATAGACAGGCTACGCGCCGAGGCCGCAGGCGGATTCCCGGAAGGCGTTACGGCATTTCGCAAAGAGATGGCCGTGCATGGGCGCTACGGACAGCCTTGTCCCGTTTGCGGCACGAAGGTCCAGCGCATCCGCTACGCGTCGAATGAGACTAACTACTGCGCCCAGTGCCAGACCGGCGGCCGATTGCTGGCCGATCGCGCGCTCAGCCGGTTGTTGCGGGAAGACTGGCCGCGGACGCTGGAAGAATTGGAAGAACGGAGGATAGCGAAATGAATCTTACGAACACAGTTGCGCTGATTACCGGAGCGAACGGCGGATTAGGCATGGCCGTGACCAAAGCATTCCTCGAAGCGGGCGCGCAAGTTGGAGGTGTCTCTCCTAAGATTCAAGACTCGGATTTCGGACATCCAAACTTCAAGGCATTTCCCGGTGAAATCGCCAGCGGCGAATCAGCCAAGGCACTAAGCTCGGCGGTCGTCGCGAAGTTCGGACGAATCGACGTCTTGGTCCATCTGGTCGGCGCGTTCAAGGGGGGAAAGCCCGTAGCGGAAACCGACGACGACACGTTCCGCAGCATGCTTGATGCGAATCTGCTCGCGGCGTTCTACATCATTCGTGCCGTGCTGCCCGATATGCGCACGCGAGGCAGCGGACGAATTCTCGCCATCGGAAGCAAGGCCGCCATCGAGCCCGCGCCGAAGATCGGCGCATACGCTGCGTCGAAGGCAGCGCTTGTATCGTTGGCACGGACCGTGGCGATCGAAAATAAAGATCGCGGCATTACTGCGAACGTCGTCCTGCCGGGAACCATGGATACTCCCGGGAATCGCGCGGCCATGCCTAACGCGGATCCTTCGAAGTGGGTGCAGCCCGCGCAGGTCGCCAGCATGCTGGTTCATCTGGCAACGGACGAAGCCTCGCAGATCAGCGGCGGGACGATCCCGGTGCTGGGCCGCGAGTTGTAACCGTGTACGATGTCGCGGTAGTCGGCTCTGGGACCTTCGGCGCGTGGACCGCTTGGTGGCTGGCCAAGGCCGGCAAATCAGTGCTTTTGCTGGACGCTTGGGGTCCAGGCCACGTCCGATCCAGCTCCGGTGACGAAAGCCGCGTGATCCGCATGGGCTACGGCGCCGATGAGATTTACACCCGCATGGCGATGCGGTCCCTCACCCTGTGGCAGGATTTATTTCAGCAAACCGGACAGTCGCTATTTCACAAAACCGGCGTGCTGTGGATGGCGCGCGATGGTGCGAAAGCCGGGCAGGATACCTGCATCACTCTGCGAAGCGCGGGCGTCCCCTTCGAGATCCTGACGTCCGCGGGCCTCGCGAAACGCTATCCGCAAATGCATGTCGCCGACCCGGACCTGTTCGGCATCCTCGAGCCCGGCAGCGGAGCGGTCCAGGCGCGCCGCGCAGTAGCGATCGTAGTAGAAGCCTCCATCCAACTCGGCGTGAAATACGCAACAGCCTTCGTTCCGCCCGATTTTAACCGTGAATCCATTCCCGCGAAAACGATCGTATTCGCCTGTGGGGCATGGCTGCCCAAGCTTTTCCCCGATCTGCTAAGCTCTCGCATTTTCCCGACCCGCCAGGAAGTTTTGTACTTCGCACCACCCGCAGGCGACTCCAGATTCTCGCCGCCGCACTTGCCGGTTTGGATAGATTTCGACCATCCTCTCGGTCCGTATGGCATTCCGGATATCGACGCCCGCGGATTCAAGCTTGCATTCGACCGGCATGGTCCAGCCTTCGATCCGGATTCCGGCGACCGCGTCGTAGGAGCCACCAGCATCGCAGAGGCGCGCAACTTCCTGGCAGAAAGATTCCCTGCTCTCCAGGATGCCCCTCTAACTGAATCCCGGGTCTGCCAATACGAGAACACCTCCAACGGCGATTTTCTGATCGATCGGCATCCCGATGTTGAGAACGTCTGGCTGATCGGCGGAGGCTCGGGCCACGGATTCAAACACGGTCCGGCGGTCGGCGAATACGCGTGCCAGCGCATCCTGGGCGGCGACGCGACAGAGCCTCGCTTCTCCCTACGCAGCAAGAGCCTCTCTCAGCAGCGGCCGGTTTTCTAGATCGAGCAGCGATAATGAGATGAGCCGTCATTGCAACCAACCCCTTCAAAGAAGCACAACGGACCTCTACCGGGCTTCTTTCACAGCCTCGGCCCCGGACTGATCACCGGAGCAGCGGACGACGATCCTTCCGGCATCTCGACCTACTCGGTCGCCGGCGCCACCTATGGATACGCGGGGCTGTGGACTGCGCTTTTTTCATTTCCCCTCATGGCTGCCGTGCAGCTCATGTGCGCTCGTCTCGGCATGGTAACGGGCCGAGGACTGGCGGGCGTGATCCGAAGAAGGTATTCACCGTGGGTGCTGTGGCCAGCCTGCGGATTGCTGATCGTCGCGAACGTGTTCAACATCGGCGCCGACCTGGGCGGTATGGCGGATGCGATGCAGATGGTCACGGGCGTCCGATCCTATTTCTGGACGCCGGTGTTCGCAGGTTTGATCATCGCGCTGCTGTTCTTGACTTCGTACCGATCCATGGTGCGCGTTTTCAAGTGGCTGACGCTGGTCCTGTTCGCATATGTGATCACCGCTTTCCTGGTAAAGCCCAACTGGGGGCAAGTGATTCGAGCAACCGTGATTCCGCATGTCGAATGGACGCGATCCTATATGTCCGTCCTGGTGGGAATCCTGGGCACCACCATCTCGCCTTATCTATTCTTCTGGCAGGCGGCTCAAGAAGTGGAAGAAGATCGCGAGCACGGGAAAAAGACTGTGGCGCAACGGAAGGGTTCCACCGACGACGAACTCGCGGCCGCCAGAACCGACATCATGACCGGAATGTTGCTCTCGAATCTGGTGATGTATTTCATCATCCTGACCACGGCAGCCACACTGAACGCCCATGGCGTGAAGAATATTGAGACGGCACAAGAAGCTGCTGACGCCCTTCAACCTCTGGCCGGCAAGGGCGCCTATTGGCTCTTCACCCTGGGCTTGATCGGAACGGGCATGCTGGCCGTGCCAGTTTTAGCGGGTTCCTGCGCATATGCCATCGCGGAGGCAGCTCGCTGGAAGAATGCCTCACTGGGCAAGAAGCCTCACTCGGCCAAGCGATTCTATGCGGTGATTGCCGTAGCAGTGGTGGTAGGCCTTGCGCTCAATTACGCCGGCCTGAATGCCGTAAAGATGCTCTTCTGGTCGGCGGTGGTCAACGGACTACTTGCGCCGCCCCTGGTGATTCTGGTGGTTCTGGTGACCAGTGATAAGAAGATCATGGGCACTCGAACGAACTCACCGGCGATGCGAATACTCGGATGGGCTTGTGCGGCTGCCATGAGCATCGCCGCCGTCGCGCTCGTCGTGCTCTAGGTGATGCTATAGGTTGAAACAGCGATGGACGTAACCAAAATTAGCGCCGGCAGAAATCCTCCCACCGATCTGCACGCGATTATAGAAATCCCCGTCGGCGGCACACCGGTAAAGTACGAGCTCGACAAATCCTCCGGCGCGATGTTCGTGGATCGATTTCTCCACACCGCCATGTTCTACCCCGGCAACTACGGATTCATCCCGCAAACGCTATCGCAGGACGGAGATCCTTGCGACGTGTTGGTAATCGCGCCGGTGCCAGTCGTGTCCGGCGCCGTGGTTCGCTGCCGCCCAGTGGGAGCTTTGCTGATGGAGGACCAGGCCGGGCTCGATGAGAAAATCATCGCCGTACCGGTTGACGATCTGCACCCGTTTTACGTCGATATCGGCTCCTACCTCGATCTGCCTAAAATCCTACGCGAGCAGATCGCGCATTTTTTCGAGCACTACAAAGACCTCGAAAGCGGCAAATGGACCCACATCGGCCAATGGGTAGACGTGCCAACGTCCGAGCGGCTCATTATGGAAGGAATCGAGCGCGGGGCGCAACGCAACCGGCGAGACATCCCCTAATATTACGACTGATATCATTGTCCCCATGCGTTTGTGCCGCTTTGGGGATTCGCGCCTAGGATTAGTCGAGGGTTCAGAGGTGACCGATGTCACCGCGGCGCTGGATTTCCTGCCGGCCTACCGATATCCTCTTCCCGGCTACGATCTGCTCATCGCAAATCTGGACGAAGTAATAGAACGCGTCCGGGCGATCACCGCTAGTTCTCCCGCTCTGCCCTTGGAAGGTCTGAAGCTGCTCAGTCCGGTGGCGAACCCCGGGAAAATCATCGCCGCGCCGGTCAACTACGCCAAGCACATGAGCGAGGTCGCCAGCGATTCGCAACTTAGTGCCGGCAACCCAAGCCACACCATTACGATTCAGAAGGCGGGCCTGTTTCTCAAAGCCAACAGCGCTCTGATTGGCGCAGGTGAAGGAATTGCGCTCAGACATCTGGAGCGCCGCAACGATCACGAAGTGGAGCTGGCCGTCGTCATCGGCAAGCGTGCAAACAATGTCAGCGCCAAAGACGCGCTCGATTATGTCGCCGGCTACAGCATCGGATTGGATATCACCATCCGCGGCTCCGAGGACCGCAGCTTTCGTAAATCGCCGGATAGTTACATGGTCCTGGGTCCATGGCTGGTTACAGCGGACGAAATTCCGAATCCCGGCGAGCTGGACTTATCCATCGTCCTGAACGGAGAAATGAAGCAGAACTCAAACACCCGATTCATGACGTTGGGCGTGGCCGAGCTGATTGAGATGGCCTCGTCGTTCTACACACTTCATCCCGGCGATGTCATCATTACCGGGACTCCGGAAGGCGTCAGCCCCATCGTACCGGGTGACACGATCGTGGCGGCCATCGAGAAGATTGGCAGCATGGAAGTGAAAGTTCGCGCGCCAGAGGCCTGATGGAATCTAGACCAGGAATTTCCGCCGAGCGGCGCGAATATTATCAGCGGCTGCAGCAGAAGCACGCCGCTCCGCTGTGGGAAGTTCTGGGCGACCTGATCCCGTCCCAGCCGCGCCCTCCGGCGAGTCCCGCGCTATGGCGCTTCCAGGAAATGCGCGCGCTGCTGCTCGAAGCAGGCCGCCTGATCACCGCCAAGGAAGCCGAACGCCGCGTATTGATTCTCGAGAATCCGTCGATGCCTGGGACTTCGCTGATCACCCAGAGCGTCTACGCCGGCCTGCAACTGGTCGATCATGGAGAGACCACAACCACCCACCGTCACGTCACGTCCGCTTTACGATTCGTGATCGAAAGCGAGCAGGGTTATACGGCGGTAGATGGCGAACGGACCACCATGCATCCAGGCGATTTCGTCATTACGCCCTCGTGGACCTACCATGATCACGGCAACCCCGGCGACACGCCCGTCATCTGGCTGGACGGTTTGGATATTCCCATCGTGAATCTGCTCGGGACGAGCTTCGCCGAGCCGCATCCGCAGGGCTTGCAGCCCATGACCCGTAAAGAAGGGGACGCGGCCGCCCGCTACAGCCAGAATCTCCTGCCGGTCGATTACACACCGAGTCGATCGACCACGCCGGTCTTCAATTATCCTTACGCGCGCAGCCGCGAGGCGTTGGATTGGCTGTATCGCAACTCGCCGCTGGACGCCTGCCACGGAATCAAGATGCAGTATTCGAATCCGGCGACTGGCGGCTCCCCCATGCCGACCATCGGCGCGTTTCTACAATTGTTACCCGCCGGATTCCAAGGATCTGCCTATCGCTCCACCGACGCGACGGTGTACTGCGTGGCCGAGGGCGGCGGCCGCAGCCAGATCGGCGGCACGTCCTTCGAGTGGCGAAAAAACGACGTCTTCGTGGTACCGTCGTGGTGTCCTGTGTCGCATCAGGCAGCCGGCGAGGCCGTATTGTTCAGCTTTTCAGATCGGCCTGTCCACAAGGCGTTGGGATTGTGGCGCGAAGAGGCTCCGTGCGTATGAAGATCAACGTTACTAACATCATCGACGATAGCCCGGTAAGCGCATTTCAAGTCAGCACCTACCTGCTATGCTTCGCCTGCCTGCTGATGGACGGGTTCGACGTGCAGTCGCTCGGCTATGTCGCGCCGGCGTTGAGCAATGAGCTTCACATTTCGCGAACGCAGTTGGGACCCGTCCTAAGCGCCGCTCCGCTGGGCGTGCTGCTCGGATCCATTTTCTTCAGCATGCTGGCCGACAAGGTCGGGCGTCGTCCGGTTTTGATCGTATCCACCATCTTCTATGCGCTGCTGACCTGGATGACCGCGCGCGCGGATTCCCTCGAGGAGTTGCGGATCGTGCGCGTCATCGGAGGCCTCGGAATGGGCGCGATCATGCCCAACGCCATGGCTCTGGTCAGCGAATATAGCCCGCAACGCTCGCGCGTGACCATCATGATGGTGGTCGCGAACGGCTTCACCGCGGGCGCGGCATTAGGCGGATTCGTCGCGGCGTGGCTCCTGCCACGCTTCGGATGGCGGTCCGTATTCTACTTCGGCTCCGCTGTACCGATGGTTATCGCGATCCTGATGATCGTGATGCTGCCCGAATCACTGCAGTTCCTGGTGCTGCAGAAGAAAAGACTGGAGCAAGTAGGCCGCTGGCTAAAGCGAATCGTTCCATCCATCAACGTGACCGGCGCAGAGTATATTCTGCCCGACGCCGATCGCAAGAAGGGCGGCATCAGCTTCATCCGGCTGCTCTATGATGGCCGCGCCGCTGGAACTCTTCTGCTCTGGACCGTCAACTTCATGAACCTGCTGAACCTGTATTTCCTGCA
>Ga0157372_10007325_pt1 | contig 11745 bp, 7 predicted proteins | sample C55metaG_FD_115307 | JGI IMG/M metagenome (GOLD analysis project Ga0157372, IMG submission 115307) | Corn rhizosphere microbial communities from Kellogg Biological Station, Michigan, USA - C5-5 metaG | ecosystem: Host-associated > Plants > Roots > Rhizosphere > Soil | place: USA: Michigan...
CGCGCGTCGATTCCCGCGTGCTCGGTGATGCCGCGGCCCGTCGCACCGAGCACGCCGAGGGAGTGCGCCTCGTCCACCATCAGCATCGCGTGGTGACGCTCCTTGACCTCGACGAAGCGTGCGAGATCAGGGATGTCACCATCCGCGCTGTACACGCCCTCGATTATGACGAGGGCGCGTCGATGCTGCGTCCGGATGCGACCGAGCATTCCATCCAGTGCCGCCCAGTCGTTGTGCGGAAAGACCAGCCGCCGCGCACCGGAGAACTCCGCGCCCTGCATCGCGCTGTTGTGCACGAACGCATCACAGAGGACGACGTCCTCCGCACCCAGCAGGTGCGAGATGGTGGAGACGTTCGCCGTGACGCCGCCGATGTACGCGATCGCGTCCTCGGTGCGGAGGAAGCGTGCGAGCTCGAGCTCCAGCTCGCGGTGCACGGCGCGCTCTCCCGACACCACCCGGCTCGCCGAGACTGACGTTCCGTAACGCTCCACCGCTTCCTGGGCGGCACGAGTCACGTCGGGATCGCCGGAGAGCCCGACATAGTTGTAGTTGGCGAAGTTGATCAGGCGCCGGCCGCCGATGACTGCTTCGCTCCCCGTGATGCCGTCGTGCACGTGGAAGAACGGGCTCGCGATGTCGTGTTCCTCCAGGGCACCCAGCCGCGCGCGCAGCGCGCGGTATTCGCTCCACTGCGAGATGTCTGTGCTCGCCTCGCTCGGCGCACCGTAGGTCGGCCAAGGCGCGACGGTGTCGACGCGCGGGGCGCTGCGCGAGACGTCGCGTCCCTCGAGCGACGCGAGATGCCGCGCCAGCGACCCGATGTCCGGCTGCTCCCAGAGTCGCGCCGGATCGATGCGCCGACCGAAGCGGCCCTCGAGCGCCACCATCAACCGCGTCGCGGCGAGCGAGTCGAGCCCGAGGTCGCGCAGGCTCGTGCGCGGATCGAGGCGTGCCGGATCGACCGCCAGCTCCTCGCGCACCCAGTCGATCACGAAGGCCGTGATGGCATCCTTCGGGGCGACGACATCGCTGCCGCGCGTCTTCCATCGGCCCACGATGTCGAGATTCCCACCGACATACGCCACGCGGCACGCCCGCCGCTGGATCTTGCCGCTCGAGGTGCGCGGAATGGTGTTCTGGCGAATGAGCACGATCTCGTCCGGTACGATGCCGACCGTGCCCGCGAGCTCGGTGCGAATCGACTGGAACAGCGCGCTGTCCTCACTGCTCTTGTGGTGGCGCGTCACTTCGGCGACGAGCACGAGTCGCTCCCGTGATTCGCCCGACACGCTGAACGCCGCCGTGTAACCCGCGCGCAGGCTCGCGTGACTCCGCTCCGCCGCGACCTCGATATCGTGCGCGTAGTAGTTCCGGCCGTCGAGGATGACGAGATCCTTCAATCGTCCGGTGACGACGAGCTGACCGCCGACGAGCACGCCGAGGTCGCCGGTACGAAGGAACCGCTCGTGAGATTCCGCGAGTCGCGCCTGGAAGGTGGCAATGCTCTCCTCCGGTCGGTTCCAGTAGCCGGCGGCCACGCTCGCTCCCGCAACCCAGACTTCCCCGACGTCGCCTTCGCTGCACCGTACGCGCCGGTCGGGATCGACGATAGCGACGGTTTCCTCGAGCACCGGGCTGCCGGACGCCACCAGCACCGCCGCGGGCGCATCCGACAGCGGCTCGCGCAGCTCGCCCGATTCCAGCGCGCGACGATCGGCATGCACGAGCAATGGCGGACGCTCGGCTGGGCCTCCCGAGACGAGCAGCGTTCCCTCGGCGAGCCCGTAGCAGGGAAGAATCACGTCGGGTCGCAGCCCACTCGACGCGAAGGAATCGCCGAAGCGTTCGATGGTATCGGCACGGATCGGCTCCGCGCCATTGAACGAGGTGCGCCACGCCGAGAGATCGAGCGAGGCACGCTCCTCATCCGTGATGCGTTCCACACACAGGTCGTACGCAAAGTTCGGTGCGCCGCTCGTTGTCGCGCGATAGCGCGACATGGCCTCGAGCCAGCGGAAGGGGCGCTGCAGGAAGGTCGCAGGCGCCATGAGCGCCGCCGAGAGTCCCGCGTAGACGGGCTGCAGGATGCCGCCGATGAGGCCCATGTCGTGGAACGGCGGCAGCCAGAAGACGCCGTTGTCACCGCGCCGATGCGCTGATACGCGATGAATGATCGCCGAATTGTGGAGCAGGTTGGAGTGGGCGAGCATCACGCCACGGGGGTCGCCGGTGGACCCCGACGTGTACTGCAGCATGGCGAGCGAGCCGCCGGTGACCGAGGGGGCACGCCACGCGCCGGCGTCACCCTCCGCGAGCCGACCGGCATCGAGCCAGGTGAGTCCCGCCACCTCCGGCGTCAGCGCGAGCCAGCCGTCCAGACGCGCCATGAGCGCGTCGGTGGCGAGGGCGAGTCGCGCGCCGCAGTCGGCGACGATGCGAGCCACGCGTGGATCAGCACGCCTTGGGTTGGGCGGATAGGCTGGCACCGCAACCGCCCCGGCGCAGAGGCAACCGAAGAAGGCGGCGACGTAATCGAGGCCCGGCGGCACGAGCAGCACCACCCGATCGCCGGGCACCACGTGCTCGGCGAGGTGCGCGGCGATGGTGCGCGCGCGACGTTGGAGCTGGGCGAAGGTGAGCGAGCCGTCTTCGCGCCCGTCGCTGTTGATGAAGCGGAAGACGACGTGGTCGGGCTGCTGAGCCGCTCGGTAGTCGAGCAGGTCCACGAGAGTCTGCACTCCCGCGTCGCGCGCATCGTCGCGCAGCAGATCACCCTCACTCACGTCGTCTGTTCCTCCGTCGTTGCCTGCTCCGGCTTGCGCGCGGCCTTCGGTGGCTTCAACCAGCGCGCCTCGACGTACCAATTATAGGTACGGTGCAGCCCGTCGAGCAGGGGCACCTCGGCGCGCCAGCCGAAGTCCTCGCGCGCTCGCGTAGAATCGCACAGCCACCAGCGTTGGCGGGCGAGAGCGGCCTTGTTCCGGTTCACGATCGATGGCCGTCCGGTGATGGCGCTCACAAAGTCACCTCCGCGCGCGGCCAGCCGCAGCAGCGGTGACGGCAGTCGCACCGGAAGCGGCGTGTTGTCGAGCACCGCGTCGATCGTGTCGTAGAGCTCGCCCCACGTGACCGGCGCCTCGTCGGCAACGAAGTACGTGCGTCCCGCCGCCGCCTGGTGCTCGGCGGCGAGGAGCAGGGCTCTCACGAGGTCATCGACGTATACGAGCGACAGCGCGTGGTCGCGCGGCACGACGCGGAACGCGACGCGATGCCGCTCCTGCCGGAAAAGATTCAGGAAGTCGCGATCGCCGGGCCCGTACACCGACGATGGACGCACGATGGTGATCGGCAGCGAGTCGCGGTAGCGGACGACCGCCTGCTCCGCCTGGAGCTTGCTGCGCCCGTATGCCTCGACCGGTCGCGGACGATCGGTTTCGCGCACGGGAGCGCTGGCGTCGCCTGCCGGGCCCGCCGCGGCCTGCGATGACACCAGCACGACGCGCGGCGGACGTCCCGGACGCGCGGCGAGCGCGGCGAGCAGGTTCGCCGTGGGAAACACGTTGCCGGCGCGAAACTGGTCGAGGGTGCGACCCTTCGTCACGCCGGCGAGGTGGAAGACGCGGGTGACGCCGTCCCAGACGGGGGATTCGCGCACCGAGCGGTCGTCGAGGAGATCCGCCTCCCAGTGACCGATGCGTGGATCCCGGCTGTCGCGCGGTGTCTCCGGTCGCACGAGGGCACGCACCTCCGCCCCACGCTCGAGCAACGCATCCACCAGATGCCGGCCGATGAAGCCGGTGGAACCCGTGACGACGACGATCATCGCCGGAATGTGAACGCCGCGCGCCATTCCGCCTAGTGCTGACGGCGACTGGAATCCGCGCGCCGACCGCGTAGGTTACTCGCATCCACGGTGCGGTAGCTTAGTTGGTCAAAGCACCCGACTCATAATCGGAGGATCGTGGGTTCAAGTCCCACCCGCACCATTTCCCGCTGACCGTGCGCCGCGTCTCCATCACCGTCGACTTCGAGCCGGACTGCCCGCCATATCTCAGCTCGTCGTTCCGCGGCATCGAGGAGGGCGCACCGCACCTGCTCGCGCTCTTTTCCGAGCTCGGCGTGCGCGCGACGTACTTCACGACGGGCGAAGTTGCCTCGCGCTATCCTGAGGCGGTCCGCGCGCTCGTGGGCGGCGGCCACGAGCTCGGCTGCCACGGCGTGACGCACACTGCGTTCGACACGCTCGACGAACGCACCGCGCGCTGGGAGATCGAGCAGTCCGTGCAGCTGCTGCGCACCTTCGCCCCCGTCTCCAGCTTTCGCGCACCGTATCTGCGTTTCCCCGAGCCCTACGTGCGGCTGCTCGAGGATGCCGGCTTCGCTCTCGACTCTTCGCTCGCGAAGTACAAGGCGTCCTATCGCGCGCCGCGGCTGCCCACGACGCTCACCCGCATCCCGGCGTCCATGACGTCGTCAGTGCTGCGGCTGCCGGCCTGGATCCGGAACCCCTGGCTGCTCTCGCTCGCCGACCCCGTGGTGCTGTTCGTGCACCCGTGGGAGTTCGTGGATCTCACGCGTGAAGACCTGCGCTACGACTGCCGCTTCCGGACCGGCGCGGTCGCCCTCCGCTGCCTGCACGAGGTGATCGACCTCTTCGCCGGGCGCGGCGCCGAGTTCCTGCCGATGCGCGAGCTGACAAGCGTCGCGGCGGCATGAGCGCCGGCTCGCCGCGCGCCCGCATCGCGGCTCGCGTCGTGGCGGTGCTGGTCCTCGGCACGCTCCTCGTCATCGCCGTTCGCCAGTTTGATTTCGCGCGGGTGCTGACGACGCTGGCGACGGCGCGGCCGGAATGGCTGGTGCTCGCCGCGGGGTGCTACCTGGCCATCCTGCCGCTCTGGGCGCTCGAATGGTGCGTGCTTGCGCCTGCCGACGGCCGTCCGATGTTCGCGCGCATGCTCGGCGTGGTGTCGATGACGTCATCCGTGCTCAACACGACGCCGATGCTCGTCGGCGAGGCAGCGGCCGTGCTGTTTCTCGTCGCGCGCGCCGGCCTGACGCGCGCCGCCGCCCTCTCCGTGCTGGCGATGGATCAGCTCGTGCTCGGCATCGCCAAGGTCGCGGTGCTCGTGACGGCCACCTGGCTGCTCACCCTCCCGCGCTGGATGGAGCGCGGCATGCGCACGCTCGGCGCGCTGGTGGCATTGCTCCTCGTCGCCCTGCTGGTCATCGCGTGGGGCGAGCGCACCGTGGCCCGCGTCGCGCGGCGTCTTCCCGAGCGCGCCGGACACCTTCTCCACGCGATCGCCGCCGCCCTCGCGCCGCTCCGGTCGCCGTGGCGTGGCGGCAGCGCGCTGGCCCTTGCCGTGCTGAAGAAGCTGGCCGAGATCCTCGCCATCATCTGCGTGCAACATGCATTCGGTGTCGCGCTCCCTGTCTCCAGCGCGGTCCTTGTCCTGGCGGCACTCAACCTCGCGACGCTGCTGCCGGTCGTGCCGGGCAATGTCGGCGTCTATGAAGCGGCAGTGGTGCTCGCGTACGGCTACCTGGGCGTGGACGCCGGGCGCGCACTGGGAATGGCGCTGATGCAGCACGCCTGCTACTTCGCCGCACTGGCGCTGCCGGGCTACGGCTGGTTCGCGCGCGGCGTTCGGTCGCGGAGCGCCGCCGCCTCACCGTAGTACTTCAGGTGCAGCGCGGCCACGTCCGTCCAGTCATAGGCAGGCGGGACGGACCGGTTGTGCGCGGTGACGTACGCGCGGAATGGCGTCTCGATGGCGAGGCGCGAGATGGCTCGTGCGAGCTCCGGCTCATCGCGGACGAGGAGGCCATCGACACCGCGCGCGATGAAGTCGCGCGCGCCGCCGGCCAGCATCGCGATCACGGGCAATCCCGCGGCGCGTGCCTCCAGCGCCGCGATGCCGAACGACTCCCGCTCGCTCGGCAGCACGAACGCGTGCGAGCGTCCGTAGAGTTCCCGCAGTTCCTCCCGGCCGAGCTGGCCGGGCAACTCGACGAGATCCCCAACATCCAGTGAGCTGGCGAGACGCCGCATGGCGCGACGCTCCGGCCCGTCACCGGCGACGATGAGTCGCATCGCCGGCGTGCCGGCGTTGAAGCGCACGGCGCTCGCAAAGGCGCGCACCAGCCGCTCGGGACGTTTCTTCCGGGAAAGCCGCATCGCGCTGGCGAACACGATCTCGTCGGCATTCGTCTCCGCCTTCCCGGCCATCCGCCAGTACGGCACGTCGATGCCGTTCGGGAGGACGCAGATGGCAGCGCCAGGCATCCACTGCGCCGCCTGCGCGGCCACCACACTGCTCACCGCGCTCAACAGGATCCGCTCGCGCGACCAGCCGAAGAGTGCCTCGCTGGCACCGAGCAGGAATGCGCTGCGGTGCAGCATCGAATGGAAGGTGACCAACGACGCCGCGCCTTCGCGCGCGCCGGCCAGCGCGCCGGCGTACGCCACTGGCGAGATCACGCTCGCATGAGCGTGCACGACGTCGAACCGCTCGGCGCGCAGCACGTCGCGCAGGCGCGCGATCCCACCCGGCGTGAAGGCAAATCCGGCGCCCGCTGCAAGCGCGGCACGAACACGATGAACAGGCACCCCGTCCACGTCGTCCGGACCACGGGTGGTGGTCACGACGCGCGCGTCCACTCCGTATCGGCGCAGCGCGAGCGCGAGATCGCGCAGGTGCAGCTCGATACCTCCCTGGCGCGGCAGGAACCAGTCGCAGACGAGGGCGACACGCACGTCGATCGGCCCCTAGCGATCGAGACGGAGCGCGACGTCCAGTCGGTACGAATGTCGGCGGTCCGGGCCGAAGTCCGCGTTGCGGATTCGCTCCGCCGATGCTCGAGCGAGCAGCGTGAGCTCGCTCCATCCGGGCCATTCCACGGACGCGCCGAGCCGGTCGCGAAGCTCGTTCGTCACCGACCCGACCCGGTGCAACGTGAAGCGCGTCATCTCGTCGGTGATCACGTAGTCGGATCGGCTGTAGAGTTCGGTCCGCGCATCCAGCGCAATCCGCCCACCGTGCGCAGCATGCCACGCGACCGTCCCACCGAATGCCTTCGCGTCAGGGCCGAGGGGATCTCCAAGGAATTCACCACGCGTCGTGATGCCGTTCGAGAGCTGGCCGTGCGTGTAGGTCCGCACGCCCGTATGCGCGACCGCGAGGCGCAGCGAGAACGGTGACCCCGACACGCTCGGCAGCTCGGCGGAGAAGGTCTGCGCGCCGTCCCAGCCGAACAGCGTCGGGATCCGGTGGACGTCGAAGTCGTCGATCAGGAGCTCGGTGGCCAGTACGATGCCGTCCAGCTTCGCAACGCGCAGGCGCGCATTCACGCCGAGCAGCTTGTCCGATTCCACATCGAGCGTGCGGCTGGAATCGGTGTAGTTGTGCTGCCGGAAGATGTCCACGAACGGCAGGAAATCGACGAGCCGATTGCCGAGTGAAGCGCTCGGCGCGCCGGCACCGCCGAAGTGATTCATGAAGGTGGCGCCCAGCTCCAGCGCGTGCGCCGGCCGCACGCTCACCTTGTACGCGAGCAGCCTCGAATGGGAGCGCACCACGCTCGGGCCGAGGTCCGCGAGGAGAAGCGTCGCCTGGGTGGGACCGAGCGCACGGAGAAAGCCCGGGAGCGTGAATGGACGGTCGCCGGATAGCGAGATCTGGTCGAGCGCGGGCGCGTCGCTGGCGAGGAAGAGGCCGTCTTCATCAGTGGCCGCCCAGGCCAGCTGCTCGCGACCGATGGACAGCGCGAGATTGCCCGCGCGCATGCGCACGCCGCCGAGGAGGAGCGCCAACCGCGTGTCGGAATCGCCGGGTCTCGGCAGAGCCAGCTCGAATCGTTCGCGTGCGTGGGCCGCGAACCAGCGCGAAAGCTCCACACGCTGAGCCAGCTCGAGGGCTCCCGACTCGCCCCGCACCGCGGGCAGCCCGAGGCGCCGTGGCGCTGCCAGCGGATCGATCGTCGCCTCGAGCAGCCGGGGAAAGGAGCCGGCGAACCCGCGCCGATCGGCGTCGGTGCTGACGGCACCGACGGAGGCCGCGTCGAGGAGGACGAGCCGCGGAAGAAGGGTCGCCCTCGAGCTGTCCACACGGAAGCGCTCGGCAATGCGGCTGACGATGGCGGTCGCCTCCCCGGCGCGCAGCACCGCGCCGGGTTGGGACGCGAGCCGGTCGCGTGCGAGTCCGGCAAGGCGCGCCAGCTCTCGCCGCGAGTAGGGCCGCTGACCGACGATGGTTGAGTCGAGCAGGCCAAGCTGCGCAAGCCGGTCCACGTCGCGGTAGACGGGATCGGACGGAGCGACTGGTGTCGTCCCCTGCCCGGTGGCGCGGCCGACCGGCACGAGGAGAACGAAGAGGGCCGGCAGCGACCAGCGACGCAAGCGAGAACGGTATGTCACGCGCGCAAGTTAGTTTCCGTCCCCGAAGCCAGAAAGCGGCGCCGAGGCACGGCTCCCGCGTAGATGCTCGCCACTTCCATGAGCGAATCCACGACTGCACCCACGGGCGCTGCAAGCCGCGCCAGACCAACCAGCGCCGCCGACGCCGCGGCGTTCGTCAGCCGCCACCGCTGGCTGATCCTCTTCGGGCTCATCACCGCTGCCGTGATGGAAGTGCTCGACACGACGATCATCAACGTCGCGCTGCCGCAGATGGCCGGCAATCTCGGCGCGACGCAGGAGGAGATCGGCTGGGTCGCGACCGGCTACATCTTGTCGAACGTCGTGGTGCTGCCCATGACGGCGTTCTTCACCGAACGCTTCGGCCGGCAGCGCTACCTGACGACGAGCATCATCATCTTCGTCCTCGCGAGCTTCTTCTGCGGGACATCCGGCACGCTCACGGAGCTCGTGATCTGGCGGATCATCCAGGGCGCCGGCGGCGCCGCGCTCCTCTCCACCGCGCAGGCGACCATCCGCCAGATCTTTCCGCGCGAGCAGCAGGGCATGGTGCAGGCGATCTTCATCCTCGGCATCATCGTCGCGCCGACGCTCGGCCCCACGCTCGGCGGCTGGATCACCGACAACTACACGTGGAACTGGTGCTTCTTCATCAACGTGCCGATCGGCATCGTCTCGGCGTTGCTGGTGAGCACCTTCCTGCATGATCCGCCGGAACAGCGCGCGCGGCGCGGCGAGGTGGACTGGCTCGGCATCGGCCTGCTGACGGTGGGCGTCGGCTCGCTCCAGTACGTGCTCGAGGAAGGCAACCAGAAGGACTGGTTCGCCGACGCGACCCTGCTCCGCCTCGCGATCCTCTCCGGCCTCTGCCTGGCGACCATGCTCTGGTGGGAGCTGTCGCCCCGGAACAAGCACCCGGTGGTACAGTTTCGCGTGCTGAAGAATCGCCAGCTGTCGGCATCCATCTTCCTCTTCGTCGCGCTCGGCTTCGGTTTGTACGGCGGCACGTTCATCTTTCCGCTGTTCACCCAGAGCATCCTGCGCTTTTCGCCGACCGAGACCGGGCTCGCCATGATGCCGGGAGGCATCGCGACCGCGGTCACGGCGATCATCTGCGGCCGGTTGCTCAATGGAGAGAAGCCGATCGCCGACTCGCGGGTGCTGATCGCCATCGGCATCGCGCTCTTCCTCGTTTCGATGTACAAGCTCGGCCACCTCACGACGGCGGCCGGCGAACCCGACGTGCGCGCGGCGCTCATCATTCGCGGCGCGGGGCTGGGCTTCCTCTTCACCCCGATCAACAACGTGGCCTATGGCAGCCTGGAGCCGCACGAGGCGCAGCAGGCGTCGGGGCTGATCAACCTGTCACGACAGCTCGGCGGATCCTTCGGCATCGCGATCCTCGCCAACTATGTCGTCAAGCACACCCAGCTTCACCGCCTCGACCTCGTCAGCGACGTCGCCGCCGGTAGCCCGATGACGACGCAACGGCTGCAGGCGCTGACGATCCCCTTCCTGAACCGCGGGCTTTCGCCGTACGAGGCGCAGCACGCGGCAGTCGGCCTGCTCGACAAGCAGGTCACCCTGCAGGCCGCGATGCTGAGCTACAACGACGCGTGGATGCTGCTGCTGATCACGTTCGTCATCGTCTCGCCGGCGATCCTGCTGCTCAAGCGGCCAGCCCACGGCATGATGGGCGGCGGCGGCCACTGACGAGGCGCCGCGGCTCGCGCTAGCCGACGACGATGCGCGCGAGCCGCTCGACGAATTTCTCGAACCGGAAGCGTTCCTCGAACCGCGCGCGGCCGGCTTCGCCCATCGCTCTCCGACGCTCCGTGTCTCCGAGCAGGTCGATCACGGCCCGGGCGAGCGCATCACGGTCGCCGGTCGGCACGAGCATGCCGGTCACGCCATCCTCGATCACCTCGCGACCGGCGTCGTCGGCGCCGGCGATGCACGGCACGCCGGCGCGCATCGCGCGGAGGTAGCCGAGCGCCGACGCCTCTCCGCGGCTCGGGAGCGCGAAGCCTCCGGCCCGCACGAGCATGGCGTCCAGCGTGGCATCGGTGACGAAGCCGGCGAATCGCACGCTGCCGGCGAGGCCGAGCGCGTTCGACTTCGCTTCGAGCCGCTTCGCATCGTTCCCGCGGCCGACGATCGCCAGTCGCGCGTCAGGACGGCGCGCGAGCACCGCCTGCCATGCGTCGAGCAGGTCCTCGTGTCCCTTGTGGCGCTCCGTGTCGTTCATGCGACCAGCGATGACGATGGTGCGCGGCGTGATCGTCGCGACGAGCGCGCCGTCGAGCGCACCCGACGGCGGCTCGGGGAGCAGCGAGAGCGGACATACGTGTGGACGCTGCACCTCCGGGTGCGCCTCGTGTACGCGCTCCGCGGTGTGCTCGGAGTTGGCGATCAGCAGCTTCGCCTCGGCGAGCGCGCGGCGCCTCGCCGGTTCGATCTCCGGATCCCACGCTTCACTGCCGTGCAGGAAGACGGCGTACGGGCGGCGCACCCGCGTCGGCAGTCCGACTTCCGCGGTCGCCACGCCGAGGTGATTGAACATCACCAGCTCGGCGCGTCGGCCGCCGCGCAGCAGGCGCGCCGTGAACAACCCGCGCTGGAGCAGTGAGGGATCCGCCCCGCCCTCCACGTCGGGGAACACCGTGATCGTGCGGGACGATGGCGCGAGCTCCGTGAGCGCACGCTCGAGCAGCAGGCCGACGTAGGCGATCCCGTCGTCGGGGACGCCCCGATCCACCAATGCGAGCAACGTGGCCGGAAAGCCCGGCCATGCGACATGAGCCTCGGTGGCCTGCGTACTCTCTTCGCTCACGATGCGCCGCCCGTCCGCACCTCGCCGTCGGGGCGCACGTCGGCACCGGCCTGCTCGAGCCGTCCCCGCAGGCGCTCCGGCAGGCGAGCGCGGACAACCATGCAATCGCCCTCGGAGCGCTGGTCGAGTACCTCGCCGTGGGCGTGAATCTCCGCGAGCAGCCGCCCGTCGGCATGCTTCAGCCACACCTCCGCCACCGGCCGGCGCGCCCGTACCGCGTGGCGCAGCGCACGGCGGAGCGGCGCCAGGCCGTCCTCTGATGCTGCGGACACGAAGACCGCGTTGGGCACGAGCGCCGTGACGCGCTCCTGCAACGCGAGCAGTGCGTCTTCGGGGAGCAGGTCGATCTTGTTGAACACGAGCAATACCGGCTGCTCTGCCAGCCCGAGTTCGACGAGCACCTGATCCACCACCATCCGCTGCTCTTCCCAGAGCGGGTGACTCGCATCCACGACGTGCAGCAGCAGGTCGGCGTCGCGCGTCTCCTCGAGCG
>Ga0157372_10007330_pt1 | contig 11743 bp, 10 predicted proteins | sample C55metaG_FD_115307 | JGI IMG/M metagenome (GOLD analysis project Ga0157372, IMG submission 115307) | Corn rhizosphere microbial communities from Kellogg Biological Station, Michigan, USA - C5-5 metaG | ecosystem: Host-associated > Plants > Roots > Rhizosphere > Soil | place: USA: Michigan...
GAATTACCGCATCGAGTGAATTTGAGTGAACCGAGCATATATCAACCACGAATCAGGCGAGGTCAGGGCCGAATTCCGTGTTTTTCCGGCTTTTTTGCGGGTTTTCTGGAAATTGGCGCAGAGACAATTGCGATGTACCTCTATATGTTGTGGTTAGAGCAGACATTACGACGACTGCTAGTGTAGTTAGCCGTGTCAATGCCAGCCGAACTGAGGACACGTAACCTAAGTACAACAGACGGTACTAAGGTCTTATGTATGGGGTAACGCCGTGAATGTATGAGTTAGTGGGTGGAATGCAGAGAGTTGACGGCGGCAATCCAAATTAGATGTGGACTGTTAAAAGTCAGAATGCAGAAGTGTATCGGCAAATCTAAATCTCTTTTTAACTTTTAACCCGACACGCTACAGCTCTCGTCGTCAACTCCTGTAATCGCCTCATACCGTCAATTGACACGACTCGCCGTTCTTAATGATTGTAGAGAGCGAGGAGTCTGAGCATGACACAACCATTGCGCCAACATGTCTCGACGGGATCGCCTTTTGACCGAGAGTTGGATTTCAAGAGCCGTACGAAGCGGGAAAGTCATTGCCGTCACAGGCACGGCGCCGCTTGGCCCGGATGGGAAGACAGTCGCGAAAGGCAATGCCGCAGCTCAAGCCCGGAGATGGTTCGAAATTGTGCAGTCCGCAATTGAGCGATTGGGAGGCAAGCTTTCCGACGTCCGGCGCACCAGAATTCTGTTAACTCGGATAGAAGACTGGGAACAGGTTGGCGCAGTGCACGGCGAGTTTTTTGGGAGCATTCGGCCTGCAAACACCATCATGCAAGTTGTGCGTTTTATCGATCCAGATTTGCTGGTCGAAATCGAAGCGGATGCGATTATAGAGGATTGATGATGAGTGATAATGCCTGTTCTCAACAGTCATCGGCTAGCCGCAAATCCCCGGCATGATTAAATAGCTCGATGAAAGCCTTCCAAGTACACCAACAATTGACTTCCTGTTTGCCCGTCATCCAGCCAGAATGCACTGGATGAGAGTTTCGTCAACTTTGTTCCATGAGCGTAAACTGCTTCATGATGAAAGCTATCTTTCAGGCGATTCTGCTCACAGGAACGGTACTCGCCCAAACGGCACAAACGAATCATCCGAATGCGCCGAAGAGGGCGGTCTCCGTAACTGTGATGCCGTGGTCACCGCCTGCCGAGAATGCGTTGGTGCACATCTCTAGAGTTGAGTTGGTCGAAGATTCGCTGCGGCTTGAAATAGAAAATGGCGCACCCGACGCTGTGGTTGCGGTTGCCATAAGCTATCCATTTTCCGGCTGTTTTATTGGGCATGCCGCAATAGGGAGCGGGGATGCGAAGAGAATTCCCGGAATGGACTCCATCGACATTCCCGCGCACGGTCGAACCTCGTATACCGATGATCACATGGCTTCTCATCTAGCGGTTGCTGCAATCATGCAAAAGACACGATACGTGCAGGCTGACGCTGTGATCGGGGCCGTCGTATTCGCCAGCGGTAAGAAGATCGAAATAGGAGCGAAGCCAAAGAACAGCTCTTACACTGACCCGGCAGGACTCGCTGAGAAGGATATTTGTGAGAAATGGCCGTGGGAAGAAGTGTTAGATGAGGTGCATGCCTTCCAGCCACCTCCTGACAGAATGGATATTCCATTAAGTGGCAACCACGGTAAAGCAGGCGTGAGCTACACCTGCGGTGTGCTCGATAACGTCCTTCACTGTCCGAATTAATACCCTAAACACCGCCGAAAAAACTCAAGGGAAAGCGTAGCACCGGATAACTGTCGAATTATCTAGATATCACTCATTGACGTGCCAAAAAGCGGAACCGATTGCCCTCAAGTCGGGTTCACAACGTTTCTAAAGCCGGAACTGCACTTCGACGTTGATTGCCACCGCGACTGGCTTGCCATCTTTCAGGGCGGGTTGGAATCTCCATTGCTGGACGGCTTCAATGGCCTTTTCGTCCAATCCCATCCCGAGCGACCGGGCTATCCGTATGTCTCGTGGGAGACCATCCGGTCCCACAGTGAGGGATAAGACGCAGGTCCCCTGATATTTAGCTCTTCGCGCCTCATCCGAGTATTCAGGATCGGGCGAGTACGAGACTCGGGGGGCGCTCACACCACCACCGACTCGAAAAACGCCACTCACAACTCCAGGTGGAGGTGCCTTGGAAAGCCCCATCCTGATGGGCAAATGCGATGCCACGGAGGTTGACAAGGGGGCGGGCTCGGGAAGCGGCAATTCGAGTTCTGCATTTTTCCGGTTTAGATCAAAATTGAAAGTGAGATTTTGTTGGACGCTGACGGCCTTCCCGTCTTGCGTGAATGGTTCAAATTCCCATTTGAGGACTGCCTCTTCCGCGGCATTGATGAGGCTCAGATCTCCTCTGATCCCGGCTGCCCGGTCAACCTTCCCGTTCTCGTCTACCGTAGCCTGCAAGACTACGTGGCCCTGTATTTTCTTTTTGCGAGCTTCTTTCGGGTACTTAGGATCTTCCTTGTGAATGAGTCGCCCTGCAACAAACCCCTGCGCTTGAGCCTGTGCCGCAGAAGAGTTTTGGGAAGAAGGCAAAGCTTCACCCGGCAACACAGAGGTTGGTGGAGGTGTTGAGATTTGAGCACCGCAGACAAGTGACAGACTAAGAACACCGATGACAACGCATGAGTTCATGTGAGAGCCTTGCCTCCAAGCTATGACCTGGAAGTGATGATCCTACCATCAACCGTCTACAACGTTGGACGTTCCGAGAGTTTAAAGACCCGATTGAACTTTCGTTGACGATAAATCTCTATTACACTCATCCGGTCGCGGAGTGATAATACATTTGCGACAACTGTCTTCCAAAATCCCTGCACTTCTAAATCAGGGTCGCGAGCGCTGTCGCCTGCTTACAATAACTCTCACCAAACCTAAACTCACGTTTGTCGTGATGAGCCCACTCGCACATACACTTTGGGGCTACGCTGCGGTTCTCGCGTTCAGCGGCTATCTATTGCGTCAGGCCCGCAAACCCGACAAATGGTTCGGCAGGATCTTTGCCCGAGCCATGAACAAAAGTCACGACGCCATGACCACATGGGGTCTAGATCACGTGATTATCGAGAGACAGTTTCGTGTCCTGGACATCGGATGTGGCGGAGGTCGTACTATCGCAAAATTAGCAGCGATTGCGAGCGCTGGGGTGGTTGATGGCATCGACTATGCCGAAGGCAGCGTCGCCGTTGCCCGCGGATACAATGCGAACCTGATCGAGGCCGGGCGCGTTGTCATACAGAAGGCATCGGTTTCGAAGCTCCCGTTCCCTGACAACACATTCGATCGGGCGACCGCCATCGAGACTCAGTACTACTGGCCCGATCTCAAGGGAGACATGCGCGAGATTCTGCGGGTGTTGAGACCCGGCGGACGGCTGGTCGTCATCGCCGAGACCTATAAGGGTGGCAAGTATGACCGGTTCAAATGGCCAGTGATGTGGTTATTGCGGTCCTCGCACCTGAGCGTGAGCGATCATCGGGAGCTCTTCGCATCAGCCGGTTACGTGAATATCGAAATATTCGAGGAACACAACCGAGGGTGGATCTGCGGGGTGGCAACAAAGCCATCTCTCGCGGTTCTGCTCTAAGTTGAGAGTCACGAGATAAGAGAGGATATCGTCGCAGCGGAGTGATAAAGTTTTGAGATGCGATTCAATCGGTCTGTGCCTCCGTGCGTCGTAATACCGGTACTCATTTACCCCGATCCCGGTGCGGCAGCCGATTGGCTGTCAAACGCTTTCGGCTTCAGCGTCCGTCTTCGCATCGCTAACCACCGAATCCAGATGAAGGCCGGGGAGGGCTGCTTCACCATAGCTGAAGGCAATGTGGTGCCCAACAATTCGCATATCATTCAGGTTCGTGTCGAAGATGCTGCGGGCCACTGCGCGCGCGCGCGACAGAATGGAGCCATAATTCTGACTGAACCGCAAGTGCAGCCTTATGGCGAACGCCAATATAATGCGCAGGACTTTTACGGCCATCGATGGGACTTCACCGAAACGGTCACCGATGTTTCTCCCGAAGAATGGAGTGGCGGCGAATTTCACCTTGAGTAAGAGTAGGGTTTCCACTCCGATTTCTAGTCCACTCCAAGAAATTAGCCATCAGCCCAGATTTTCCTGAGAGCTGATGGCTGAAAGCGGGCGCCTAACTTAGTAACCTCGGTTCCCTGAAACCAGCACGTTGTACGGCACATCGCGAGGAATGTTGTACTTGGCCATGATTTCGTTCAGCTTCTCCTCATCCTTGGCATAATCATCGCGATCATGTTTCGCGCGGTCGCGCTGAAACTTCTCATACGCTTTATCGAACTTTTTCTGATCATCCGGCGAGAAGCGGCCCTGATATTCGCGCACATCCATGCGTGGCGCATAACCATTGGTTGTGGCGATCGCATTGAAGGGCGTGTTCTGCGGAATGTTATTACGCTGCATCAGTTCTTCCATGTTGCGTGCGTGTTTGTCGATATCGTCGCGATCATTTTTTGCATTCGCTTGTTCCCACTTGGTGTACTCCTTGTTGAATTTGTTCTGATCGTCGGGCGACATCTGATTGTTATATCCGCGATTGTCGTAGCCAGGATTATTGTTGTAGGCTGGCGGCGGCGCGACTTCGTTCTGCGACGCCACGCGATCGTACGGTGTGTCTGCAGGAATTGAATACTTGTTCATCAGGTCCTGCATATGGTGTTCTGAACTCACCATGTCATCGCGGTCGCCATTCTGCCTGTCCGTAGCCCAGCGTGAATAGTAATTGTCGAACTTCTGCTGATCATCCGGACTCATCTGTTGTTGCGCTTGCGCGAGACCCGGCAAAGCCAGTGCGGCCAGCACAATTAAACTTCCCAAAAATTTGGTCATAGTTCCTCCGGCAAAGTTGATTATGTCTATCTTCCAGTCGGAGATATGAGTAAGGCGATGGGATGCGGGTTGGCCGAGAGGAATTGCTTTGCTGGAAATGAAGTCCATCCAAAGCTGAATGTGGGTACTTTTACCTAGGGGACAGCTCGGAACAGATGCATTGTGGGAGTAGGGGCGGCCACGTACAGTTCAGACGTAAACAGGATGAGCTCACTCGGCATATCGCGACACAATCTACTGACATCGTTCTAGAAAAAATAGCTGGCAAGCGAACTCGCGAATGCGACAACGGAACCCGGTTCTTTTACAAACCTTTACCTTGTCATTCCGAGATGCACGCATCAAATTTTTTATGCGCTCTCAATGGATGGGTGTACTTGTGCTGTTCGCCGGCACGCTCTTGTCTGGGCAGCAGGACACGGAGGCACAATCCAAGCCTGCGGCACAACAAACTCCGCCCATCGCGGTCAATGTGAAAGTCGTTAATGTGCTAGCTACAGTGCGCGATAAGCACGGGAAAATCCTGTCCGATCTTGGCCAAAGCGATTTTACGCTGGAAGAAGATGGCAAGCCGGTCACCATCCGATACTTCGCTAATGAGACCAACCTTCCGCTAACGCTTGGGGTGCTTGTGGACACCAGCATGAGCCAGCGCCGGGTGCTCGACCAGGAGCGCACCGCCAGCAAAACTTTTCTCGATCAGGTCTTGCATGAAAAAGATACGGCCTTCCTGATCCATTTCGATAAAGAGGTCGAGTTGCTGCAGGACTCGACGGCGTCGCGGCCCAAGCTTGAATCAGCGCTTGACGCGCTGAAGACGCCGGAGCCGACCCAGGAAGACAATCCACCTGATTCGGGCGGGCGCTCTGGCGAAGGCTGCCCGCGCAGAAACGGCGGCGGCGGCGGTCGGCATGGGGGCCATCACGCTGGAACGCTGCTTTATGACGCGGTCTACCTTGCCTCAAACGAGCTCATGGCGAAGCAGCAGGGCCGCAAGGCGATAATTATTCTTTCGGATGGCGTCGACCGGGGGAGCAAAGAAAGTTTGGAGAGTGCGATTGAATCCGCCCAGCGCGCGGATACCATTGTCTATTCAGTGCTCTTCAAAGACAACGAGCAATACGGCAACCGCGGCGGTTTTGGTTTCCCAGGCGGAATGGGCGGTCCTGGCATGGGCGGAGGGCGGCGCGGAGGCGGGCGTAGGGAGCCAGAAGAACAGCGCCCCGACGGTAAGAAAATCTTGACGCGGATCTCAAAAGAAACCGGCGGACAGATGTTTGAGGTTTCCAAGAAGCAGCCGATCGACCAGATTTACAGCAGCATTCAGGAAGAACTCCGCAATCAGTACAACCTGGGATTCACTCCTGAAAAAGGCGAGTCCGCCGGATATCACAAGCTGCTGCTAAAAGCGAAGCCGAAGGATTCCACCGTCCAAGCCAGAGACGGCTACTATGCCGGTGAGTGAGCTGGCCGTCAAAGCTCCGCAGCCGCAACGTATTGCGAGCAGTCGCGAATGCGACGAAATTTAAATAGCCCAGCACGTAAGTGCGGGTAGAAATGCGCCATGACCAGAGTTCCTGCAGGGACGCCACTCGATGTGGCCGGGCTGTCGTCCCTGCGGCACTCCTGCACTCCCGTCACATTCCGGCACTTACGTGCTGGGCAAATTAAAATGGCGTCGCATTCGCCACTTAAACTCCTGCTTTTAATGGCTTTTCCGGCCCAGAAATGGCGAAACTCTTTTGCACAACTAGGGTTTAAAGTAGTGGCAGCTCGAAGGCCTGCTCCGCCCGTCTCTGGTGCGGCGCTTGGGAAGCCCGAGTTGCTCTCGGGGGAGGTTCCGATGAGAACTCTTTACCGCATCCTTTGCGTACTTACAATTTCGACATTGATGTCGGCCTCCGCGCTGATGGCTCAGGCCCAGCAGGACGATCAATACGACGATCAGCCGCCGGCTGCAGATCAGCAATACGACCAGCAGAATAATCAGGCTCCCGTCGACCAGCAGGACCGGCAATACAATCAGGACGATAACCAACCCGCGCCCAATGATCAGCAGGCAGCTGCGCCGGATTCACGCTACAACCAGACCCCAGACGATCAGCGCTATGATCAGAATCAGACCTACGACGGCGATGACAATCAACCTGCGCAACCTCAGCGCGTAGCGCCCAATCCGCGCGACGAGCAAGCCCCGCGCGCAGAAGATCAGCCTCTGGAAACCCCCCAGTCTGATCCCCGGTATAATGCCGACAACGATCCGCGGAACACCGATCCGCGCAACAATTCTGATTCGAACACTCCCGATCCTCCATCTCGCGCCGCTCGTTTGCAATTCACCACAGGTTCAGTCTCGGTGCAGCCGCAGGGAACTGGCGATTGGGTTACGGGCGAGATCAATCGTCCTCTCACGAACGCCGACAACATTTGGGCTGATAAAGATTCGCGGGCGGAAATTAGCGTGGGCTCTGGCATCGCGCGCATCGGCTCTGAGAGCAGCCTGACGATCACCGATATCACCGACAATTTTGTGCAGCTGCAGCTTCATCAGGGCGCGCTCATTCTTCATGTTCGTCATCTGGACGATGGGGAAAAATACGAAGTCGATACTCCGAATCAGGCGTTCACTGCGTTGAAGCCCGGAGATTATCGTTTTGACGTGGACTCTGACGGCGACAAAACTATCATCACTGTGTGGCGTGGCGAGGGCGAATCAACCGGAGACGGTCCGGCAGTGCGGGTCCGCGCCAATGAGCAAGTTCGCTTCAGCAACGGCACCTCAATGACAGTCGACTCTCACGCGGCACCTGCCCCGGATGAATTCGACCAATGGGCAAGCAATCGAGACAATCGATTCGATCACTCCGAATCTGCGCGTTACGTTTCGCCCAACGTCGTCGGCTCCGACGATCTCGATGAATATGGTAGCTGGCGCAATACTCCGGAATACGGCGACGTCTGGACACCGGCGGTAGCACCGGGTTGGTCGCCTTACACGAACGGCCATTGGATTTGGCAATACCCGTGGGGATGGACCTGGGTTGAATATGAGCCTTGGGGCTATGCTCCCTTCCACTATGGGCGTTGGGTTTATGCCGGCGGCTTTTGGGGATGGGCGCCTGGACCGTTTTATGCTCGGCCCTACTACGCTCCTGCTTTAGTGGCGTGGTACGGTGGCGGATTCGGAATTGGCGTTGGCTTCGGCGGCGGATTTGGCTGGTGCCCGCTGGGTTGGGGTGAGCCATTTGTTCCCTGGTATGGCGTGAGCTTCGGCTACTTCTCACGCGTGAATTTCGGATATCACCGCTTCGGCGACCTGCACGGTATTTACGGGCATAACTTCGATCACGGCCGGTTGGTGTCACGAGGCGGCGAGCAGTTCCACTATGCAAATTTGCACAACCCCGGCGGATTCACTGCGGTCTCACGCGACACTCTGGTGAACTCGCGTTCGGTTTCGCGCAATAACCTGCGAGTTTCGCCGAGCGCTTTAAGCCGGATGAGTGCTGTCCACTCGCCCGGAATCGCGCCATCGCGAGCGACCATGGAAGGATCGCGCGGCGGCAGAGCGGCAGTTCCGCCGCAACACGCATTTGCGCGTCCTGTGGTGAGCCGTTCGGCTTCACCGGCTAGTCGCGGCTCATTCAACTCGGCTAACAACCGGCCGAGTGGCTCAATGGCAAATCGTGGACCATCGGCTAATGCGAATTATGGCGGTCGGTCAAACGGTCCGATGAATTCGCGAGCACAAATGTCGTCGCGAAGTAATGTGCCGCGACCTCCTTCCAGTTCGTACTCGCGCTCTTCGGGGCCTAATAGAGCGTATGGACGTGGTGGATCGTATGGCACACCTTCAGCCCGCGGACCGGCGTATGGTCGTTCGCCATCTGGTGGTGGAGCTTATGGTCGTCCGGCGCCGTCATACAGTCGTCCGACACCGTCATACAATGGCGGTCGAGCGCCGGCTTATGGTCGAGCGCCTGCCTATAGTGGCAGGGCTCCAGGTTATGGTGGAGGATCTTACAGCCGACCTGCTCCTTCATACGGCGGAGGTCGTTCAGCGCCAGCTTACGGTGGAGGCGGTCACTCCGCTGGACCTAGCGGCGGAGGCGGTGGGCATGCGCCATCCGGTGGCGGAGGAGGCGGCCACAGCGGCGGTGGGGGCGGAGGCCACAGCGGGGCCGGACGTCACTAAAGCAAAACAGACTGTTTACCAAAAGCCGTCCTACCGGACGGCTTTTCTGTTGGCCACGGGAAAGCATCTTAATCGGAGCATATAAGTAGCGCGACTAAACTGATTAAAGGCGAGGCTGAATGACATCCGAAAAGTTTGCTCGTAACTCCAGCAATGCCGCTAAGCGCGAGGACCATAGCTCAACCCCAAATCCCAGAGACCAGGACAGCGGCAAAGGTGCCGTAGAGGAAGATCAAAACCAAAATCAGAATGACGAAAGCGGCAATACCAGCATGCAGGGGCAATTGGGACACCGAGACAAGAATTCAGAGTTGAAGGACGCTGACTCCAATTTGCCCGGCTGAGCGGTTCGATTCTAGTGAACCTCATCGCCGGATGGGGCGAGGTCTGGTGTGTCCAAAGTTTGGGCCGTGGGTTTTTGCGGCAAGTCGGGCGGAGGCTGGAATTCGCCTGGATCCTTTCCCGCCAGTGCCGCGCTCATGAATTGCATCCAGATGGGCAACGCGGCATGGGCGCCGGTTTCCTTGGCTCCCAGCGATCTCTTCTCGTCATAGCCCACCCACACACCGGTCGTTATGCCGGGGGAAAATCCCATGAACCATGCATCGGTAAAATCATTCGTCGTTCCAGTTTTTCCTCCGAGAGGGACCTTCAACTTGGTGGCGGCCACCCCGGTACCGTGTTGGACCACAGCTTCAAGCATTGAAGTCATGATGCGCGCCGTGCGTGAGCTGATCACGTCCTTCACATCCGGATAATCTTCTTCCAGCACGCGCCCATCGTAATCGGTCACCTTGGTGACAAGGCGCGGGACTAGGCGTACGCCATCGTCGGGAAAGACGCTGTACGCCGATGTTTGCTCGATGAGCGTCATCTCCGCCGCGCCCAGCGCCACCGGCAAGTAGGGTGGCAGCGGCGACGTGATGCCAAATTTGCGCGCGTAATCCTCTACGGTCTTGATGCCGATCTTGTCCGCCAGTTTTAGTGCCGGGATATTCCGCGACTGTGCGAGCGCGCGTAACAGCGTAATCGTACCCTCATATTTATTGTCGTAGTTGTGCGGGAAATACTGCCCCGAGGCAGTTTGAAAAATCACCGGCGAATCCACGACAGTATCGTCAGGCGTCGCCCCTTGATCGATAACGGCTGTGTACACATAGGGCTTGAACGACGATCCCACTTGCCGCAGTGCCTGCGTGGCGCGGTTGAATTTGGACAAATTAAAATCCCGTCCGCCAACCATCGCGCGAACCTCGCCACTCGCGTTGTCGATTGCCAGCAATGCGCCCTGCACTCCCGAATCTTGTTCAAGACTTACTCGCGCTTTACCACCCGGCGCGACTGACAGAACTTTCACATATACGACATCTCCGCGCGAGAGCAGGCGCGGCAAGGGAATTTTGGTCCATGCCACATCTGCGTGTGCCAGCGTCGCCAGGTAGCCGCCAACTTTTATCGTGGCCGCATTTGCTGATACCGCGGTTACCAACCCATGCGCGTAACCGCCAGGCGTGAGTTGTTCGATCCAATCGGGGTGCTGATAAGAGCTCAGTGTCTGGCCTTCGAACAAAATATTTTCCAGATGTCCGCGCCAGCCGTGACGGCGTTCATACGCAGCCAGACCGTCGAGTACCGAGGCATTCGCCGCAGCTTGCCAATCCATGTCGAGTGAGGTGTACACCCGCAGACCGCCGGCATGGACTTCATCTGCGCCATATTTGTTTTCGAGATACTGCCGAACTTCTTCGACAAAATAAGGCGCGAGCGAATTCGGATCATGCGCCAGGTTCAATCCCAGTGGCGCATTGCGCGCCTCCTCTGCCTGCGCCACTGTGATTTTTCCATCCTCGAGCATGGCATTGATCACGAGAGTTCGCCGGTGAAGTGCGTGATCTGCATGGTTGATCGGCGAATAGTAAAGCGGGGACTTGGGCAAGCCCGCAATCAACGCGGCTTCGGGAAGCGTGAGTTGCCGCGCCGGCTTGCTGAAGTAATATTCCGACGCGGCCTCGAATCCATAAACTCCGTGGCCTAAATAAATCTGATTGGTGTAGAGAGTGAGAATCTGCTGCTTGGTAAATCGCCTCTCAATCTGGATGGCCAGAAGCGCCTCCTCGATCTTGCGGTGGAATGAGCGGTCGGGCGAAAGAAAAAGATTGCGCGCCAGTTGCATGGTGAGCGTGGACGCTCCCTGCACTTTTCCGCCGGATTCGATATCGCGAAATGCCGCACCCGCAATCCGCCAGACGTTGATGCCCCAGTGCCTGTAAAACTCTTTGTCTTCGACTGAGATCAGGGCCTCAATCAGTACCGGAGGGAAGTCGTTGTACGAAGACACTACGCGCCGCTGCAGGGCAAACGATCCGATAATGTTGCCGTGAATGTCGTAGAGCTCGCTGCTCGAAACCGGCCGGTAATGCTCGAGGGCTTCGACTTGAGGGAGATCGGTGGAATAAACGAGCAGAAGGCCGCCGACTACTCCCACTGCCGCCGCGAGCAGCACCAGCGCGCCAAAAATCAGGCGGCCGACCAGCCGCTTGCGGCCAGTCTCAGCCGGCTGCAGCTCTTCTAAAACTGCTTTCATGAAAGCGTGTGCTTAGGATAGCAGGCGGGAACAGC
>Ga0157372_10007332_pt1 | contig 11740 bp, 5 predicted proteins | sample C55metaG_FD_115307 | JGI IMG/M metagenome (GOLD analysis project Ga0157372, IMG submission 115307) | Corn rhizosphere microbial communities from Kellogg Biological Station, Michigan, USA - C5-5 metaG | ecosystem: Host-associated > Plants > Roots > Rhizosphere > Soil | place: USA: Michigan...
CGATTTGCCGTCAACCCGGGCTAGCGGTATTGTAGCGTCCGGCAGGCAGCTCATTCGTGAACTTCGATGCGGGAGACCTCATGGGACGGCTGGCGGAGCACACAGACGTTTGTGTCGTCAACGAGCAGGGAGAGTTGAAGTGCGACCCGACCATTTTAGCCACGCCGAGATACACCGGCGCGCGTGCAGCGATCAAGAACGCGCTTGGTCCCGTCTCTGATCCCAGGCTCGACCTCATCATGCAGTTGATCGAAGAAGTGCTGCAAGCTCCGATCGACGACAGCTGCTTCACGATTCGGAACAGCGACATCGAGGAGAGCGTTCACGTCCTCGTCCAAAAGCCGTCGCCCGTCATGCTTCTCTATAGATACATCCAGCTGCCTGGTAACATCATGGCGACCTGGTTCATTCAACAAAACAACTTCGACGCGGCGAGAGACGCCCTTGACGACTGGAGCAAGGGCAACTTGAAGCCTGGCTGTTGAGCGAGTCTGGTCAGCGAACTGCCGTCATGGACACGAACCGCGGGTCGGCCCGCAGCGACTTGAACCAGGGCATGCGGGCCACCTGCCGACGCTGAATGGGGAACGAGCTCAAGTAACGCTCGAGCAAGCGAAGCGCGTCTTCGTTCTGCCCGAGCAGCGCCCTGACGTGTGCCTCGCCGAAGTCGGCGCTCGGGGAAGGAACGTCGTTGGGCAGCGCCGCGCGCGTGCGGGCGACGATGGCGTTGGCGCTGTCTCGCAAACCCGCGTGCGCGGCGACGGCCGCGACAAACAACCTTCTTGTCGCCAACCCCGACTTGAGCACGTCGGCCGTATAGCGCTTCTCGGCGTCGTCGAGTACGCGCCAGGCCCGAGCTACGTCTGACGGCTTGTCGCCCGTCCAGCCGAGTGTCGTGAGCTCACAGGCAAAAAACCGCGGGTCATTCGGGTAGCGCCTCTGTCCCTCGGCGCACCATCTCGCCGCGGCCTCGTTGTGCTCGGCGCCGAGCGCGGAGAATTGCAGACGCGCCAAAACGTCGGGCGCGCTCGACAGGTATTCGTCCGTCCGAAGCGCCTGCCCTGCCGCGTCTTCGGCTTCCGAGAAATCTCCGGAAAGACTGAGCAGCGCGCTGAGGTCGTTCCAAGCCGCCGCGAGATTCGGACGACGGTCGAGCGCCGCGCGGAGGTCCGATTCCGCCAACGCGCGGAGCGAGTCGCTCGTCGCGTCGCGTGCGGATCGCCAAAGCTCCATGCGCGCGCCGCCCCGAAACCGCAAAGCGTCTGCGTCATTCGCGTCGCGGATCAGCGCTTGATCCGCCCAGTGAATCGCGTCTCGGTACCTCGCGCGGGCGGAGTCGCGGCCGGCGGCAGCTCCCGCGGAGCCGGTGGCAGCAGCCGCTTCCTCCGTCCTCGCCTGCAGCATGCTCAATAGCGCTCGCTCGACGAATGGTTCGGGCCAACGTGTGTCCAGGCGAGCAGCCTCGATCACGAGCGAATCGGCATGCAGGAATCGGCGTGCGCGTTCTTGCGCGGGAAGTTGCCACGCTTTGCTCAGGTCGCCCAACCGCAGCGCGCGAACCCGTTCGACGAGCTCCCATGCCTTGGGATTGCTCGCCCCCCTTTGCGTGGTCGATATCCGCACTTGCTCGCCGAGCCGGGATCGGAGAAAGCGTGCCGCGTTGTCGACCACAGCCGACCGTACCACTAAGAGATCCGGCAAGGTCCCCGACGCGTCCTGGCTCGCGAGCTGTTGGCCGGTTCGCCCGTCCACGAGCCGGACGGTGACACTCACGCCGGACGCGATGGGTCGGACGTCGCCCGTGATGACGCTTCCGACGCGAAGAACCCGCGCCAAACTATCCACGCCGACGGACTTCGCGAGCAACGGCGCCACTCCGTTCTTGCTCACGACCGTGAGCGCGTGAACCTGGGCAAGCTCGTCGATGAGGTCCGTCGTGATTCCGTTCGCGACATACGCCAGTGACGTATCGGGCGAGAGATTCTCGAACGGCAGCACGGCGACGCGCGACGGATCGGGTGCGTCGTCGGCCAGACGAGCCGATGATCGCGATTGCGCAAACCTCCACGCCCACGAACCGCCTGCCACGAGGATCACTCCCGCGGCGACGAGCACTGCAGCCCGTAACCAACTCGTCCGCGAGGGCACAGCGCTCGCCGATCCGGTCGTCGTCCGTATCGAGGCCGTATCCCCCAACCCATCCATGGCGCCGAGAAACACTCCGGCCGACGCAAAACGATCGGCGGGATCGGGGTGAAGCGCTCGCGCCACTATCTCGTCGAACACCGCCGGAAGTCCCGGTCGCATGATGCTCGGCGGCACGAACACGCCAGTCATTTTCCGCGCGATCACGGCTTGACCCGTACTCGCGTCGAACGGTGCACGCCCCGTAAGCATCTCGTACAGCACGCATCCGGCGGAATACAAATCACACCGCGTGTCGACCGTCGCGCCGGCGAGCGCCTGCTCGGGGCTCATGTAGGCCGGCGTTCCCACGGCGACGCCGGAAACTGTAAGCGTAGGCTCGTCGTCGGCGTCCGCGATGCTTCGCACGACGGGTCTCGCGATCCCAAAATCGGCGACGACCGCGTGGCCACCGGATAGCAGGATGTTGCCCGGCTTGATGTCGCGGTGAATGACCCCGTGCTCGTGCGCGTATTGAAGGGCTTCGAGAATCTCTCGCGCGATCCGAACCGCATCGCGCAACGGCAGGTGACCTTCCCGAGCAAGGCGGTCGCGCAGCGTCTCGCCTTCAATCAACGGCATTACATAGAACAGGAGGCGCGCACCGTCGGTCGTGGTTGCTTCGCCGGATTCGAGGAGTCCGAGAATGTGCGGGTGTGTGAAGGCCGCCGTGACCGCGATTTCACGGCGAAAGCGCTCCACCCCGATCGAATCGATCACGTCGCGCCGGAGGATCTTGACCGCCACCTGCCGATGGTGGTGCAGGTCGGTCGCGCGATAGACCTCGGCCATTCCCCCTCGCCCCAGGAGGCCGCCGAGCTCAAAGCGGCCGTCGAGGAGTGCCAACTCTGGGTTGGAGGGATGACTCATGGTCGCCGGGACGGCGGTCTAGCGGTTGAGCATACGCGCGCGAACGATGGACGGGCACGGAAGACGATCGCCATGCCGCCCGCGCCGAGCTCGCGATCGATGCGATAGCGGTCGGCGAGCGCAGTTGTCAGTCGCGTGAGAACGTCGTCGTTCGACACGGTTTCCGGGGCCGGCGGGGAGGCTGCGAATGTATCAGTCGCGAGGCAATACCGGCTAGCTCCGACGCGACGCGTGTCGAGCGCCAGCGCAGTCCATTGGTCGCCGCGAACAAGGCAGTCAACCCTCGCCAGCGGATGATTCATCGCCGCCGGCGCGCGGGCTACCTGCCATGCTTGCTTGCACGCTCGGCGCCGAAGACTCTATCGTCGCGTGATCACTATATCCCCAACGGGATCTACCGACTCGCCAGGAGTGCCTTGAACTCCGCGTCGTTCCTCAGAGGATCCCACACCGCCGACGATCGCAGCTCCGCGATCGTGACCGTGATCGGCACACCGAGCGCGATCTTGAGTTGCGCGACTGCGTCGTGCGGCCGGCCGGCCAACTCATAGACGATCGCCATCGTTCGGTTCATCGACGATCCTTCCATCGCGTCGTTCTTCGTGTTGTAGCGCGCCAGCGCCGACTCACCGAGAGCCACGGCTCTCGCCGATTCGCCGGCCGCCGCCAGTGCGAGCGCCGAAGACATGTCGGCGGTCGCGCCAATGCCGAACGCATCGCGAGGCCGGCGCTCCGCGCTCTGGCGGACCATCGCGCCAACCGTGACGGCGGAGTCGGCAAAAAGTCGAGCCGCCGATCGATCGCCGGAAAGTCGCGCGATCACGGCGTACGCGGCGAATTTGCTTTGCGTGGGGTCGCCGGTGATGTTGCCGTCCGCGTTGGCGAACCCGAAGTCAGACGCGCGAAATCCCGCCATCGCGCCGGCGAGGTCGTGACGCCAAAGCGCGAGCTCGGCGTCGAACCACGCCAGGTCCCTGGCATCCAGCGAACCCCGCAGTTGTGCGACGGAGGCCACGGCGCCGGACGTGTCCCCCTTCGCCAAACGCGCAGCGAACTGGTACGTCATGCCAGAGATCGATGTCGAGTTGATGCGAAGTACGTCGTCCGCCGCCTGCCCCGCCTCGTCGAACCGCCCGAGCACGAAGTACATGTCCGCGAGGTTCTGCCTCGCCGATACGTCGCGCGGATCCACCTCGCGCGCGTGGAGCACCGCGGCGAGCGCCTCGTCGAAGCGGCCGAGTCGCCTGAGGAGCAGACCGGATGCGTTGCCCAGTTCAGCCGATTTTGGCGAAGAGCGCTCGGCCTCCCGGAACTCGGCAAGCGCGCCGGCGTAGTCGCCCGAGGCGTAGTATGCGTAGTAGGCGGATGCGATTCGCGTGTCGATCGACTGTGGCGCCAGCGCAATCGCACGATCGAGCGCGCGTCGCGCAGGCAGGGAGTCGAACGACAAACCTTCCCGCAGTAACCAGCTGTGCGCCCGAGACAACGAGGCCCACGCTTGCGCGAAGTCCGAGTCGAGAGACACGGCCCGGGAAAGAAGCCGCACCGACAGTGAGTCCCGCTTCGCCGTGCCGCGGTCGATCCAGGCGAGCTCGCCGCGATGATACAGGTCGAGCGCTTCGAGACTCCGCGTCGGCGGCTTGGAGATTTCCGCTACCGCGGCATCCGAGAGCGTAACGCTCAACGCGGCCGCCACTCGGCGCGCCACCTCAGCTTCGATGGCGAACAGGTTCGCCGTCGTCAGCTCCTGATTGTACGAGTCGGCCCACAGCTCGTGTCCGTTCGACGCATCCTCCAACGCAGCCTGGACGTGGACCTGCCCGCCCGCGCGCTGCAGCGTGCCGGTGAGGATGCGAGAAACGCCAAGCTCTTTCGCGATCGTCTGAGATGTTTTCCGGCTGCCGAGGTATCCGCTCGACGATTGGCGCGACGCGACTTGCACGCCGGGGAGCTTCGTCATCTGCGTGACGATCTCGCCGTGCATGCCGAGGATGAATGCGCGATTGGCCGTGTCGCCCGAGATGTCCTCGAACGGGAGGATCGCGATCGACTTGTCGTTCGCCGCGGCGCCCGGCGCGCGCGACTTCCATAGATAAGCGCTCGCCGCGAGCAAAAGGATGACCACGGCGGCCGCAATTGTCGGGACGCGATTCTTGGTGCGCGCGGCGGGGGGCGGAACCTCCGGCGTTGGGACTGCCGTGGCGTTCAACGGCCGCGTCTCCGTGGGCGTCAGTCCGCCACTCGGCGTGAGCACCGATTCGAGCATCGGCACGAGCTCGTCGGCGCTCTGCCACCGGTCGGCCGGCTTCTTCTCGAGGCACTTCATTATGAGTGTCGCGAGAACCGGCGGGATCGACGGACGGCGCGCGGTCACCGGCTCGACGACGCTCGTCACATGCGCTGCGAGAACTTGCTGCGGCGTCATGCCCGTGAACGGCGGGCGCCCGGTGAGCAGCTCGTACGCCATCACGCCGAACGCGTAGATGTCGGCACGCTGATCGACGTGTGGGTCGGCCACCGCCTGCTCCGGCGCCATGTAGGTCGGCGTTCCGAGCGCGATGCCGACCGACGTGAGCGAATTGCGTCCCGTCGCCTCGCTCAACGCCTTGGCCACGCCGAAGTCAGTGACGAGCGCGTGACGCCCGCGCAGCATCACGTTCTCCGGCTTGAGGTCGCGATGGACGACGCCGTGCTTGTGCGCTTCGGAGAGCGCGTCGGCGACGTCGCGGAGAATCCGCGCCGCGTCGGTCACCGGCAGCTCTCCCTCTTTGACGAGCCGGTCTCGCAGCGACATCCCGTCGACGAACGGCATGACGTAGAAAAGCAGCCCGTTCGCGTCGCCGGAATCGAAGAGGGGCAGCACGTGCGGATGTTGCAGCGCGGCCGCCACTTTGATTTCGCGGAGGAACCGTTCCTTGCCCAGGGAGGCGGAGAGGTCCTCGCGAAGGACCTTGATGGCCACCTGCCGCTCGTGCCGCACGTCGCGCGCGAGGTACACCGTCGCCATCCCGCCCGCGCCTATCTCGCGCTCGACCACGTAATGGCCGGCCAGACCTGCGTTTAGTTCGTCGAGGGTCGCCATCGGCGGCGGTCCGGAGGGACGGGGGAATGGGCGGAGACGAAAGGTACCTCTATCGCGTGGCCATGCGTGCGCGGACGACGGAGCTCCAGTTGGACACGACGATCATGCTGCCCTCGCTCGCGGACTTGAGAAACACGAAACGCCCGTCGGCCATGACGTCGTAGTTCGCGTGCGGGTTCGCCGCGAACTGGTAGGTGTCGGCGAACAACGTATCCCGTCCCGCAACGACGAACCCGCTCCCTGGCGCGATGCGCGCGGCCATGAGGTGACCATCACCGCGATAGAACAACTTGTGACCGTCGCGCGACCACACGGGCTCGGTGCCGCCGTTCGCCGACACCTGCACTCGGCCGCCCGGTCCGGGGAACGGCTGCACAACGACTTCGACGCGCCCCGATTCGTCCGTCGTGAACGCGACCCAGTGGCCGTCGGGTGAGATGCGCGGCATGGTCTCGATGGCCTTGGCGCTGGCCGAGACGAGGTGCGGCGTCGTGTCGGGGAGTGTTCTATAGAAGATATCGGCGCCGGTCGTGTCGAGCTGGTAGATCACGTTGTGCATATCGGGCGTCATCACGCCCTCGTACACGTCGATTTTGGAGCCCGCGACCAATGGGATTGCGTCAGAGCTGAGATCGACTGAGCGCGACCAGATCGCCGAGCGCGCGCCGCGGTCGGAGCGATAGAGAACGCTCTTGCCGTCCGGAGTCCACTCGGGGCGGTCGTTCGACGCGCCTTCAGTCGTGAGCCGAGTCATCGTCTGTGAGCTCATCTCGAGAAGCCACACGTCTCGGCGGCCGGCGTCGCCGATGCCGATCGCCAGTCGTTTTCCGTCGGGCGAGAGTCTGGGGAACGCGTATGGGCGCGCGTCGGGGAGCAAGGTGTGCGCTGTGCCGTCGGCGCCGACCGTCACCACCTGCGACGACTGCGTGCCGCTCTGATAGAAGAGCGTGCCATTGCGGGCGATCGCCGCGCGTGCGATGCCGGTGGTGTTGTCGATCGCGACGTCGCTCACGAGTTGCACGGGCGTGCCCGTGATCTTTTTTCGGTGCACGTCGATCGGCACGCCCATGATGACGCCGCCCACCGTCACGTACGTGAGAACGCCGTCGACGATGCCAAGCGGGTGGACGCCGGGAAGGTCGAACACCACGCGCTCGCCGGTTTTCAGCGAGGCCATCGCGATCTTCGCGCTGGCGATTGATCCGCGCGCCCAGCTCGAATAGAGGACGGCGTTCGCGTCGTCCACCACCACCGGTACATCCTGATAGGATTCGCCCAACGCGTGGTCCGGCTTCATCAGCTCGCGCGCGTCGCCTCCCGTCTCCGGGATCGTGAACACCGCCACGTTGCCGGAGACGACGATCTCGCCGGCAGACGACCAGCTCATTCCCGTGAACGTGGCTGGCGCCGCGCCGAGGAGCTGTGGACGGCTGCCGTCGAGCGCAACCTTGAAGATTTGATTGGCCCGTACGAACGCCACCCATTTGCCGTCCGGTGAGAAGGCCGGATTGACAGCGTCGTATGTATCCGGAAGCGCGTGCGGCGTGATGTCGTCGAGGTTGCGAACCATCAACCACTGTTTGTGGTCGTCGCCGAGGGCCATGTACACGAGCGTGCGACCGTTGGGCGATATCGCGAGCGTGGTCAGACCGAGCGAGTTCGCCTGCTGGCTCTGAAGCGCGGGGATGGTGAATCGCACGACCTCCCCGGCGTCGCTCGGCCGCGTGTTGCGGCGCGACCAGCCGGCGAAACCGACGCTGACGAAGGTGAGCGCGGCGAGCGTGAGCACGAGCGGATCTCGCATCCGTGCGCGCCAAGAAATCGTGACCGGCGTCGTTCCTCGAGCGCGCGCCGCGCTCATGCTTGCCTGCGGCGCTCCCCCGGTCGCGCTCAACGCCGCGACGAACTCGCGCGCCGAGCCCCACCGGTCGGCGGGAAGCTTCTCGAGTCCGCGCATGACGGCGTATTCGATGTGATCGGGGATCGACTTGCGCTGCGAGACGATCGGGCGCGGCTCTTCGGTCATGACGCGCGACAGAATTGCCTGCACCGTCGGTCCCGTGAACGGCGGCTCGCCGACGAGCATCTCGTACGTGACCGCGGCGAGCGCATAGAGATCGCTCCGCGCGTCGATCGTCCGCTCGCCCGTCGCCTGCTCGGGACTCATGTACTGCGGTGTGCCGAGGCTCAAGCCCGTTTGCGTCATGCGCTGACCGCCCGCCTGCTGCACGGCGAGCGCGATCCCGAAGTCGGCGACGGTGGCGTGGCCGCCCTGGAGCAGAATGTTCTCGGGCTTGATGTCCCGGTGAATCACGCCCAGCTCGTGCGCGTACCCGAGCGCGTCGGCGACCTCGCTCGCGATCCGAACCGCGTCATCCGCCGGCAGCTGCTTCTCGCGCCCGAGGCGGGCGCGCAGGGTCTCGCCCGTGACGAGCGGCATCACGTAGTACAGCAGGCCGTCGGCGCTTCCGGAATCGAGCAGTGGCAGGATGTGCGGATGCTGCAGCCGGGCGGTGGTGCGGATCTCGGTCAGAAACCGCTCGCCGCCGAGCGCGGCGCCGAGGTCCGGGTGCAGAACCTTGATGGCGACATCGCGGTCGTGCCGGAGGTCATGGGCACGGAAGACAGTCGCCATGCCGCCCGCGCCGAGCTCGCGATCGATGCGATAGCGGTCGGCGAGCGCAGTTGTCAGCCGCGTGAGAACGTCGTCGTTCGACACGATTTCCGGCGTCGCGTAGGGAGGCGCTAATGTACGAGCCGCGCTGCGAGACCGGCTAGCTCCCGTGTGCGATACTCGGTGCGGGACTGTCCTCCGCGGACCGTTCGGTGCGAGACTCGGGGTGGGGCTGTCCTCCGCGGACCAGTGAAGTATTGCCGACACTGCCCGGCAATATTTCCTCGGCTCCGCTCCGGACAGCCCCACCCCTCGCCACTCTCTGGCCGAGAACTGCGACAGCGTGCGCGCCGGTGCGTGCGGGTGGTTGCGCGCGCGCCGGTTGGCACGCGTATCGTGCGGAATGTCGCCCTACGATGACCCGATCTCGGCGCTCAAAGAGCAGGCGCGCGCACACCTCGCCGACTGCCTCCGCTACGGCAACGGCGACGACCTCGGCTCACTACTCGGCACCGATCGCTTCCGCATCGCCGATCTGCGCCGCGGGCGCCTAGCGCGCTTCTCGCTCGAGATGCTGATCCGATTTCTGGCGCGCGCGGGCATGCGCGTGGAGCTCCGCGTCGAGCGCGCACCACGACCGCGGCGCGCGCCCCACGATCAGCCGACGCGCTGAGTCGCCCGCACCCGGAGGCAGCGACGAGACGGCCCGAGGTGTGGAGGGCGAGCCGAGGCAATATATTGCCGGGCAGTGTCGGCAATATTGCGCTGGTCGCCCGGAAGACCTCGGGCGGCTCGTCGCGTGACGAACGAATGCCGGCTCCGCGCGTGGCGGCGCGGCGCGTGACGAGCGAATGCCGGCTGGACGCGTGTCGCGTTGCGCGCGGGGATGTTGCGCGCGCATGTTCAGCCGCGTGGACCAGGACCTCGAGTCAGCACTAGCCGGCCGCTTTCGCATCGAGCGCGAGCTCGGCGGGGGTGGCATGTCGCGCGTGTTCGTCGCCGAAGAGCTCGCGCTCGGCCGACGCGTGGTCATCAAAGTCCTCCCCGACGAGATCGCCCATTCGGTAAGCGTCGAGCGATTCCAGCGCGAGATCGCGCTCGCCGCAAAGCTCGCCCATCCGCACATCGTCCCGCTTTTGAGCGCCGGCGACGCGGGCGGGCGGCCGTATTACGTCATGCCGTTCGTGGACGGCGAGACTCTCCGCGCGCGCATGACCCGCGCGCCGCTCTCGATTGCGGAAACGGTGAGAGTGCTCCGCCAGATCGTCTCGGCCTTGGGAGCAGCTCACGCCAACGGGATCGTCCACCGCGACATCAAGCCCGAGAACGTGTTGCTCACCGGCGACGCCGCGTCCATCACCGACTTCGGCGTCGCCAAAGCACTCGCCACCGCGGCCGCGGCCGATCGTTCGCAAAACCTCACCGAGACTGGCCTCGCACTCGGCACTCCGGCGTACATGTCCCCGGAGCAAGCCGTCGGCGACGCCGCGATTGACGCGCGCGCCGACATCTACGCGTTCGGCTGTGTAGCCTACGAGCTCCTCGCCGGCGCCACGCCTTTCAAGGGCATGACCTCGGCCCTATTGGTCGCCGCGCACGTCCACCAACAGCCTACTTCCATAGATACGGTTCGTCCGGACGTTCCACCCGAGCTCGCTCGGCTCGTGATGCGCTGTCTGGAAAAGGACCCGGCCGAGAGGCCAGCTGACGCCGAGTCGATCGCTCGAGAGTTGGATTCGATTCCAATCACCACTGGATCCGCCGCCACTGTCAGTCCCGCGCCTGGTCAGCGGAGAGTCGTGATCGGTGCAATCGCCGGACTCGCGTTGCTGCTCGCGGGGGCTTATGCGGCGCGCCGAGGTGGGTTGGCGACAGTGCGCACTCCAGTGCTCGCCGTACTCCCGCTCGACAACGAGGGCCCGGATTCGACGCGCTACTTCGTCGACGGTCTCGCCGCCGCGATCAGCGATCGACTCGCCGGCGTTCCGACGCTGCGCGTGATCGATCACCAGAGCGCGGCGTCGGTCGCCAAAAAGGCGACGACCGCAAAAGAAATGGGCGCCGCGCTCGGCGCCGAGTTTGTGTTGCGCGGCGCGGTGCGCTGGGATCTTTCCGCCGCCGAGAAGCGCGCCGAGCTCACGGTCAATCTCGTGAACGTGTCCGATGGCACGTCGCGTTGGCACAGCGATCCCATTCCGTTCACGCCGGCCTCCAATCCATTCGACGTGCAGCGCCAGGTCGCGACGAGCGTCGCCGAAGCACTCGACGTCGCGCTCACGCCGCAAGACCGCGCGACACTCGCCGAGCGTCCCACTGAGAATGCCGCAGCGTTCGACGCCTACCTTCGCGGCATCTCGGCGTACGAACACACCGTCAGCTCGGCGGGCACGGTGCGCGCGGCCGAGTACATGGCGGAGGCGGCCAAGCTGGATCCCGGATTTCTCTTGGCGCGAGCGCGTTGGCTCGACTACTCGTTCACCCTCGCCGTTGCGAGCGGCGACGCTCCGCCGGTCGACTCGATACAGCGCGTCGTCGATTATATGAAACGGCGAGCGCCGAACGACGCCAACACACTCCTCGCCGAGGCCCTCATGGGCCAACTCAGAGGCGAGAGCGACTCCACCGCCACGCGGACGCTCAAGCGCGCGTTGGAGGTGGCTCCGAACAATCCGTTCGTTTTGGTCGGGAACGGCATTCAGCAACTATGGTTCGACGCGAAGTCTTTCGAGTCGTGGCCGCTGTTCGAGCGAGCCATTCGAGTCGCCCCTCGGAATCTCGAGATTCTCCAGAACGCCGCTCAGAGCGCGGTGATGATGCGGCGTGTCGATGATGCCCGGAGCGTCACGGCGCGCGCGATCGCCATCGACCGCGACAACATAGGGTTCGTGTATCTGAACGAATTCATCGCCGCGGCCACCGGCGACAGCGACGCGGTGCTTCGGCACTACAACGCCTCGCTCGCCGTCAACGGTCGGCCGTCCGCGTGGCTC
>Ga0157372_10007335_pt1 | contig 11734 bp, 10 predicted proteins | sample C55metaG_FD_115307 | JGI IMG/M metagenome (GOLD analysis project Ga0157372, IMG submission 115307) | Corn rhizosphere microbial communities from Kellogg Biological Station, Michigan, USA - C5-5 metaG | ecosystem: Host-associated > Plants > Roots > Rhizosphere > Soil | place: USA: Michigan...
AAATCCTATCTTCGAATTTATGGCAACCTATAGCTTTTAAAGATGAGTGCAAAAACAGTTTTTATTATCATCGTAACCGCTCTTGTTACAACTGTTTTGGTTAGTAATACCGGAGAAATGGAATTATGGTTCTTTGGAGTACAAAAATATTCAAAACTAGCAGTACTGGGTTCAATGCTTGCAATTGGATTTATTTCGGGAATTATTGTGATGTCGGGATCGTCAAAAAAGGTTAGAGTGCAGAAAGAAGAAACTCCGGAAAATGAAAGTGAAGAAGATGAAGGTATGCCTTATTTAAAGAAAACTTCAACGCTTAGTGATGAGGACAGAGATTATATAAGCTAAGCTTTTTGATCGCGTAAGCTTTCTTATCTTACGCGATCATTTGCTAAACATTATAAAATACCTCATTGCCTTTCTCCAAATCATCAAGCTTGACTTCTCCCTTAAATATTCCGTAAACTGAAGCTCCGCTACCACTCATTGATGAGTAAAGAGCTCCGGCTTCATAAAGCGCTGATTTAACTCCACGAATAGATGGATGATTTTTAAAGATAGACGTCTCAAAATCGTTCTTTACATGATACTTCCAGTCGCTTACTGGTAATGATATAAGTTCTTTAAGGCTCTTTTCTGGTTTTGCCGGACGTACCCCCCTATACGCTTCACCGGTGGATACATGCACCGGTGGCATCACTAAAACGATAAAATAACCATCAAGAGAAAAGTTTAATTGTTCAAATTCATCACCCTTGCCAAAAGCAAAAACCGGGTTATTACGAATAAAGAATGCACAATCGGCTCCCAATCTCCGTGCATAATCTTCCATTTGCTCTGTAGTCAATCCGAGTTCAAACTTTTCATTCATCAGTTTGATAAAAAAAGCTGCATCAGCAGATCCGCCACCTAAGCCAGCTCCAATAGGTATGCCTTTGTGCAAATGAATGCCAACCTGAGGGATATCAAAATCATCGCTTAATAAATGCCAGGCTTTAAGACAAAGATTTTCATTTGCATGTCCGGGAATTTCTATTCCCGAAGATTCAAAAGTTAAGGAATCACTTTCAATAACCTCCAATGCATCCTTAATTTGAACAGGATAGAAGATAGTTTCGAGATTATGATAGCCATCAGTTCTTCTGTTTATGATATTTAAGCCGATGTTGATCTTGGCGTTTGGGAAGACGATCATTTATTGTTGAAATGTTTTTATAAGATTCGTAGGACGGTAAAAATACATTTATTTTCTTTGTATGGATTAGTGAATAGTTCATGGTTTATAGATCATGGCTACTGCATATATTAAATGGCACGAAAGAACGTTTGTTTTACCCTAAGTAAGATCAGGGTATGAATTATAAGCATTCAGCTATTACTATGAACTATCATCTATTAACTTCTAAAGAATGAAACAATATCTGGATTTAATGAAACACGTGCTGGAAAACGGCACTCAAAAACATGATAGAACGGGAACTGGAACGATAAGTGTTTTTGGTTATCAAATGCGCTTTGATCTGGCAGAAGGATTTCCAATGGTAACCACTAAGAAACTTCACCTGCGATCTATTATACATGAACTGATCTGGTTTTTAAAAGGCGATACAAATATTAAATATCTTAAAGATAACGGCGTAAGCATTTGGGATGAATGGGCAGATGAAAACGGAGAACTCGGACCAGTATATGGTTCTCAGTGGAGATCGTGGCCTACTCCGGATGGAAGACATATTGATCAGATTACACAGGTAATAAACCAGATTAAAAAAAATCCGGATTCCCGCAGGCTTATCGTTTCTGCCTGGAACGTTGCTGAAATTGAAAATATGGCTTTGCCTCCTTGCCACAGTTTTTTTCAGTTTTATGTAGCTGATGGAAAATTGAGTTGCCAGCTTTATCAAAGAAGTGCTGATATTTTCCTTGGCGTACCTTTTAATATTGCTTCTTATGCTTTATTAACTATGATGGTTGCACAAGTATGTGATCTTAAACCCGGAGAATTTATTCATACTTTGGGAGATGCACATTTATATAATAATCATTTAGAGCAGACTAAGCTTCAATTAAGCAGAGAGCCGAAACCATTGCCGGTTATGAAACTGAACCCTGATGTAAAGGACATTTTCGAATTTAAGTTTGAAGATTTTACGCTGGAGAACTATGAACATCATCCGCATATAAAAGCTCCTGTAGCAGTTTAATACATTAATTTAATTTTGATAAGCGAGTAATCGCACTTTATAAATAGGATGATACTTTCGGCCGTAGTTGTTGTTGACTTAAATAACGGAATAGGAAAAGATAACAAGCTTTTGGTGCATTTCCCCGCAGACTTAAAGCATTTCAAAAAGATCACTTCAGGACATACAGTTATCATGGGAAGAAAAACCTATGAGAGTATGGGGAAAGCTTTACCGAACAGACGTAACATTGTTGTAAGCAGAAATCACGATTTTAAATTAGAAGATGCAGAAACAACAACTTCCCTTCAGTCGTCAATTGATCTGGCTGCCGGAGAAGAAGAAGTTTTTATTATTGGAGGAGCTGAAATTTTCAGACAGGCTTTACCTCTATTAAATAAGATACATTTGACAAGGATAAATGAATCTTTCGAAGCAGACACTTTTTTTCCCGAGATTAGCGTTGAAGATTGGATAGAAGAAGCAAGAGAAGATCACCACCCAGATGAAAAAAATCCGTTTGAGTATTCCTTCCTCACCTACAGAAAGCGTTAGCGCAACCCCCTGATATTTTCTTAATTAAGAATTTTATAAAACAAAAATTTACTTAGATTTGCCGTCTTATCAAAAAAAGGCTTATTAAATAAGATATTACTATATAATTATTACTAAACTAAAATGCAAGGTAAAGGATTGATTAAATTCGTCGCTATAGCATTAACGATAGGGTGTTTGTATGCACTTTCGTTTACGTGGGTAGCTAAAAAGGTTGAAAAAGATGCAAAGGAATATGCTAAGGGAGATCCGGCCAGAGAAAGAGCATATCTCGACTCTATGGCTACTCAGCCTGTTTACAATCTCGGTTTCACTAAATTTACTTATTCTAAAGTAAAAGAAAACGAAATTCCTCTAGGTTTGGACCTTGAGGGGGGAATGAACGTTACAATGGAAATTTCTTTAACCGAACTGGTTAAGAACCTTGCGAACAACAATCCTGACAAAACATTTAACACTGCTCTTCAAAATGCAAGTGAAAGACAGAAGTCTTCACAAAAAGATTTCATTACTCTTTTTGGCCAGGAGTATGAGAAATTAAATCCGAATGGAAAACTTGCAGCTCTTTTCTCCACTAAAGAGAACGCGGCTTTCATAAAGCCAGACGCAAGTAACTCTGATGTTATTTCTTTCTTGCAGAAACAGTCAAAAGATGCTATCGACCGCTCATTCAATATTCTTCGTACACGTATTGATAAATTTGGCGTAACATCTCCAAACATTCAGCAACAACAAGGTACTAACAGGATACTGATTGAGTTACCGGGAGTTTCAAGTGTTGATATTCCTCGTGTTCGTAAGCTTTTACAAGGAACTGCTAAACTTCAGTTCTGGGAAACTTATGAGAATGCTGAAATTTTCCCATTACTGGAAAATATCAATAAAACTATTGCAGCATCTCAAAAAAGCACTGATACTACTGCTAAAGCAAGTACTGCAAGCACTGATACGGCAGCAGCAGGAGGTAAACTTGCTACTTTAGGAGCTAAAAAAGGTACTGAAGGAAAAGGAAAAGATTCTTTAAATGTTAATCAGGCTGAACAAGCTAAACAAAATCCATTATTCTCAGTACTTGCACCTGCAACCTATCAGGCAGAAAATGGACAGCAAAGTCTTCGTCCAGGTGCGGTTGTGGGCTGGGCTGCTCAGAAAGACACTGCTAAAATCAATTCATACTTTAATTTACCTACTGTTAAATCTATCATTCCATCGAATGTTAGATTATTATGGTCTGTTAAACCAGTAAGTGATGAAAGCAAGGTCTTTGAATTATATGCATTAAAAACATCAGGCTTTGGTAACGGACCAGCTCTTGAAGGTGACGTAATCAGTGATGCCCGTGCGGATGTTGACCAACGGGGTAACAATGAAGTTTTAATGTACATGAACTCTGTGGGTGCTTCTCAATGGGCAAGAATCACCAGAGATGCAGCAGGAGATGCTAACAATAAAGCAGATAACAAAGCTATAGCTATCGTTCTTGATAATTATGTATACTCTGCTCCTACTGTACAGAATGAAATTTCAGGAGGAAGTTCTTCTATTACAGGAAACTTCACTCCGGAAGATACAAAAGACCTTGCAAACGTTTTAAAAGCCGGACGCTTACCTGCTCCTGCTAAAATAGCAAGTGAGTATGTAGTAGGACCTTCATTAGGTTTAGAGTCTATTAATAAAGGATTAATCTCATCTATAGCAGGTGTTATCGTGATCCTTATTTTCATGGCTTTATATTATAGCAAAGCCGGTTGGGTAGCTAACGTAGCTTTATTAGTTAACCTTTTCTTCCTGATGGGTGTGCTTGCTTCTTTAGGGGCAGTTTTAACTTTACCAGGTATCGCAGGTATCGTATTATCACTAGGTATGTCGGTAGATGCGAACGTACTTATTTATGAACGTGTTCGTGAGGAACTTGCTGAAGGAAAAAGTATTCGTCAGGCAATAGCTGAAGGTTTTAGCAAAGCGATGTCATCAATCCTTGACTCGAACATTACAACTTTCTTAACTGGTGTTATCCTTTATATTTTTGGTAGCGGACCAATTGTAGGTTTTGCAACTACGTTGATGATCGGTATCCTTACTTCGTTATTTGCGGCAATCTTTATTACCCGCCTTATTTTCGAGTGGATGCTGTCTAAACAACAAGACATCAGTTTCTCTATCAAAGCAACTCAAAACCTTTTCAAGGATTCTAAATTTGACTTTATTGCCGGCAGAAGAAAATTCTATGTATTCTCCAGTGTAATTATCATTGCAGGTTTGGTATCTATCTTCACCAGAGGCTTTAGTTTAGGTGTAGATTTTAAAGGTGGGCGTTCTTACTTTGTTGAGTTTGACAAAACCGCAAAAGTAGGCGATGTGCGTAATGCATTAGAAGCTGAGTTTGGCATTGCTCCGGAAGTTAAAACGTATGGTTCGTCTAATGAAGTAAAAATCACTACTTCTTACATGATTGACGAAACATCTGAGAAAGCCGAAGCTCTGGTAACTAAAAAGCTGAATGATGGATTAAAGAAAATAAGTCAGCACTATGAGATTAAAGATGCACAAAAAGTAGGTCCTACAATCGCAAACGATATTAAAAGATCTGCAGTATATTCAGTTATTGCTACCATCTTTATTATATTCCTTTATATCCTGGTTCGTTTCCGCAAATGGCAATTCGGTGTATCAGCTATTATTGCCTTAGCACACGACGTACTCGTATTGTTAGCTTTATTCTCTTTATTAAATGGTGTTGTTCCATTCTCTTTAGACATAGACCAGGCGTTTATCGCCGCTATTCTAACCGTAATGGGTTACTCTATCAACGATACTGTAGTAGTATTTGACCGTGTAAGGGAATATATTGATCAGCATCATTCTAAAGATGAAGATATGCCAACGGTAATTAACAATGCATTAAACAGCACATTAAGCCGTACAGTAGTTACAGGTATTTGTGTGATTGCAGTATTAATTATCATCTTCATCTTTGGTGGAGAAATTCTTAGAGGATTCTCTTTCGCGATGCTGATTGGGGTAATTTTCGGAACTTATTCTTCTCTATTCGTTGCTACCCCGTTTGTAGTAGAGCTGATCAGAGAGAAAAAAGATGTAAAAACACCTGCATTGCAGAAGTAATAACAAAATTCAGGTTAAATAGAAGGCCTTTGCGTTGCAAAGGCCTTTTTTATTAAAGAAAAAACCGTATTTTTGCAAAAAACATAACAAAAACTAAATTTCGTTGCGAACTTCACAACCTCACAACATTTTAGCTTAAGCAAGGTTATTATTAATTAAATTCTTGTAAATTCTTAAAATGGAAATAAGAAACAGCTCAACAAACTTCCCCAAAGTAGTAATAGTAGGTGGTGGATTTGGAGGTATTCAACTAGCAAAAAATCTGGCTGACAAAGATGTACAGGTATTAATGCTCGACAAGCATAATTATCATACTTTCCAGCCATTGTTATATCAGGTTGCTACTGGCGGGCTTGAAGCTGATTCGATTGCATTTCCATTACGTAAAATATTTAAAGGACAGAAAAACTTTAGCTTCAGAGTTGCAGAAGTAAAGAAAATATTTCCTGAAAGAAAAGCAATTACAACGAGCATTGGCGAGTTTTTCTATGATTATCTTATACTGGCGACGGGATCTGACTCTAATTACTTCGGATCAAAAGAGCTTGAGCATTACACAATGCCAATGAAGTCTATTCCTGAAGCTTTAAACCTTCGGAACATGCTGCTTCAAAACCTGGAGGAATCTTTAATAGAAACTGATCCGGTAAAAAAAGCAGGACTATTAAACTTTGTGGTAGTTGGTGGAGGACCTACTGGCGTGGAGCTTTCAGGAGCTTTATCTGAATTAAAAAGACACGTTCTTAAAAAAGATTATCCGGAATTGGATGTCTCTCAGGTCAATATCTATCTGGTTGAAGGAGCACCTGTATTACTAGGACCAATGTCGCCACAATCTCAAAGTCACGCGAGAGAGTTCTTAGAAGAAATGGGCGTTACTGTTTTAACGGATGTTAAGCTTAACTCTTACGATGGTGAAGTAATTAAGCTCTCAAACGGACAAGATATTATTACGAAAAACGTACTTTGGTCGGCTGGCGTAAAAGGAGCATTCCCTGAAGGTATTCCTCAGGATAAAATTGTTCGTGGTGGACGGATTAAAGTTGATCAATTTAACAGGATTGATGGCTTTAAAGACATCTTTGCAATTGGCGACTGTGCAGCAATGCAAACAGAAGAGTATCCTAATGGTCACCCGGGAGTAGCACCAGTTGCAGTTCAACAAGGTAAACATCTTGCAAAAAACATCTTAAAGATCTTCAATAACGAAGAACCAGAGCCATTCAAATATTTTGATAAAGGATCAATGGCTACTGTTGGCCGAAACAGAGCTGTAGTAGATATTGGTAAGATCAGATTCCAGGGTGTATTTGCCTGGTTTGTGTGGATGTTTGTTCACTTAATAACACTGGTTGGATTTAGAAATAAACTGGTGGTATTAGTAAACTGGGTTTGGAGTTATTTCAGTTTAGACCGTGGCACCAGGTTAATTATTGGCAAGTTTAAACGAAAACCGCTGATTGAAGAAGTACCATACGAGAAAAGCCAAAAAGGCCAGACCGTATTTTAAACTCAACAAAATTTTATACGCCTGGCACAATTGTCGGGCGTTTTTTATGAATAATGTACCATCTTATAATGCATTATTCCGGCTTCCTCGAACTGTTCACCCTCCTCCTTAAAACCAAACTTTTTATACAAATTAACAGCAGCAAGCTGAGCATGAAGATAGACGTATTCAGCATTTTCAGGTAAATCTATTAGTACTGCTTTCAAAAGTTCCTGCCCTACTCTCATTCCCCGAAATTGCTTTAATACAGCAAACCGTTCCAATTTATATCCTTTGTCTGTTTTGCGCCACCTTGCGGCTCCTGCAGGAATCGAGTGTACAGTAGCCAAAAAATGTATAGACTCGTCTTCATATTCCCATTCCAGTTCGGGAGGGCACCTCTGCTCTTCCACAAAAACCTCCCGGCGAATTGCAAATACAGCTTCAAGATCTTCCGGAGCAATAACTTTACTTATGCGGATTACTTTTTCTGTGATGTTTTTGTCGTCTTTCATTATTAGTCGTAACCTTCAAAATATGCCTTTCTAAAGCAGCCTCGTTTGAGTGAGATTCTTCAAGCTTGGTTTCCTGGTCTTCTTTCGCCAACTTAGCCAGTTTAGCATAAAAATTATGTATAGCATCAAGCTCCTCTTCAGTCAAATCTTCAATATCAACCATTCTGTTACTCGCTTTCGCACTTGAAGCAATAAGCTCATTAAGCTTTAATTGAATTGCCTTCGAGTCCTTATTCTGCGCCTTTTGAATAAGGAATACCATCAAAAACGTAATAATTGTTGTCCCGGTATTAATTACAAGTTGCCAGGTTTCTGAATAATTAAAGATCGGACCTGTTATTGCCCAGATAATAACAATTAGTGCGGCACTGATAAATGCTGTTGAACTACCGGTAAATTTAGTAGCCCAGTTGGCAAACTTTTCAAAAAAGCTATTCTTCTTCATACATGATAAATAAAAAACCCCCGCTAAATTAGTAGCGAGGGTTATACAACAATCTTTGTAGGATTAAAGTTTAGAGTTTACATCTAAACAATTTAAATCTGCAAATGCCTGAGTTAAACGCTTAACGAAAGTTTCTTCGCCTTTACGTAACCAAACACGTGGATCATAATATTTTTTATTTGGAGAATCCGGTCCTTCAGGATTACCGATCTGACCTTGAAGATAATCTTTCTTAGCTTCATAGTAATCATGAATACCTTCCCAGAATGCCCACTGCATATCTGTATCGATATTCATTTTAATTGCTCCATAAGAAATTGCTTCTCTGATTTCTTCCTGAGATGAACCTGAGCCACCGTGGAACACAAAGTTGACAGGTTTTTCAGCTTCTAAACCAAATTCTTTTTTAATATAATCCTGAGAGTTTTTAAGAATGATTGGAGACAATTTTACGTTACCTGGTTTATAAACACCATGTACGTTTCCAAATGCTGCTGCTACAGTAAATCTGTGGCTTACGCTGCTTAACTCTTTATAAGCATAAGCAACTTCTTCTGGTTGAGTATATAGTTTAGAACTGTCTACATCTGAATTGTCAACACCATCTTCTTCTCCACCAGTAACACCTAGTTCGATTTCGATGGTCATACCTAAAGCTTTCATGCGCTCTAAATATTTTTTACTGATTTCAAGGTTTTCTTCGATCGACTCTTCAGAAAGATCAAGCATGTGAGAAGAAAATAATGGTTTACCAGTTTGCTGATGGAAACGCTCTCCATGAGCTAACAAACCATCAATCCATGGTAATAATTTTTTTGCAGCATGATCTGTATGAAGAATTACAGCAACTCCATAATGTTCAGCTAATAAATGAACATGGCGTGCTGCAGATACAGCGCCCAGGATACAAGCTTCAAGTTTTGAGTTATCTAAAGATTTTCCTGCATAAAATTGAGCACCACCGTTTGATAACTGAATAATAACAGGTGAATTAACAGCCTTTGCAGTTTCCATAACAGCATTTACTGAATTTGTTCCAATAACATTTACTGCTGGTAAGGCAAACTGATGCTTTTTCGCCTGTTCAAATAGTTCCTGTACAGCATCGCCGTATAGTACTCCTTTGTAATTTTTTAAATTCATTTTTTATTTCCTCTTTACAAAAGCCGAAAATATAAATTTTAGTTTTAGAATAAGCGATCAAAATCAGAAAAATCCACACAATTGATAATAAAACTATCCTTTTCTTAAAAAATTCGTTTATTTGTACCGCTTATTTCCAAAGACATGGCTTGGTTTAAAAGAGAGAAAAAAGGAATTTTCACATCTACAGAAGATAAAAAAGAAGCACCTGATGGCATTTGGAATAAATGTCCGCAATGCAAAAAACCATTGCATTATGCAGAGCAGGTGGAACATAAATACGTTTGTCATTACTGCAGCTATCATTTAAGAATCGGATCTAAAGAATATTTTTCAATACTCTTTGACGATAATCAGTTTACAGAATTGTTTGGAAGCCTTCGTTCTGGTGACCCACTTACTTTTTCTGATTCAAAAAAATATACAGAAAGACTTGAAGAAAGTTATACAAAAACCGGCTTAAATGATGCTATAAGAGCAGGTCATGGAAAAATAAACGGACATGATATTGTTATTGCATGTATGGACTTTAGCTTTATCGGCGGTTCAATGGGCTCTGTGGTAGGTGAAAAGATAGCAAGATCTATTGATTACAGCATAGCAAATAAAATCCCTTTCCTGCTAATTTCTAAATCAGGGGGAGCTAGGATGATGGAAGCGGCATTTTCATTAATGCAAATGGCCAAAACGTCTGCTAAGCTAGCTTTACTTGCAAAAGCAGGTATCCCTTATATTTCATTAATGACTGATCCGACCACCGGTGGTGTTACAGCTTCATACGCAATGCTTGGCGATATCAATATTGCAGAACCTGGTGCATTAATTGGTTTTGCAGGCCCCCGCGTTATCAAAGAAACGATTAAAAAAGACCTTCCAAAAGGATTTCAAACTTCTGAATTTGTTCTGGAGCACGGTTTCCTTGATTTTATAGTAGATCGCAGACAGATGAAAGACAAGTTAGCCACTTTTATAAAAATGGTTTACAGCAATTAAAATATTACCGTCCCGGAAAAAGGGACGGTTTTTAAATCCTATTTAACCGATTAATTCTACCAATAAAACTTCATTACTTTTAAATCAATTCAAGCAGAAATCCGACATTCATTAATATCTTAAATTATTTCATCTAGTAAAAAAGCTTCCATCTATTAACCTGCTATGAAGAATGCTCAAAGCATTTATTATCTCATTGGAGCTACAATTGTAATCATTGTAGTAAATACAATATTCTTTCTGATGCAATCGTCCAGAAATGCCCGGAACTACGATGCATCCAGAAAGACCTATGAAATAATTGAGACTACAAACTTTTTACTGGATAATATAAAGGATGCTGAAACAGGAGAAAGAGGATATCTGTTAACTAATGATACAAGTTACCTCCAACCTTATAAAGAAGCAGAAAAACGACTGAGTGATGTTTATTTAAGTCTTTACTCTGCTTTAAGTGACAATCCTGCACAACAAAAAAATCTGTTACGACTAAATCAGCTTATTAAAATTAAAAGAGACGAGTTAGCCGAAACTATTTCATTGCATGGCAAAGGACACTCGGGCAGTGCGTTACTAAAAGCTCAGGGACAATCAGGGCAGGACGTAATGAACGAACTAAAGCAGCTGATCAACAGGATAACCTCTATAGAAAAAGAAAAGTTACGAAACAATAATGCTTCTATTGAGAAACTTACTAAAAGGACGCAGGTATTTTCGGTAATAAGCAATTGGGTATTGTTGGTGATTGTTATTTCTTCGCTTATAAGTATTGTTCAGAACAGGGAAAAGCTTTCGGAACTGTTTAAAGAGGTTGAAAACAAGAATCAAATACTTGAAGACCAGAAGAGCGAATTGCAGAGCTTGAGTCAGGATTTAATTAAACAAAACCATGAGCTTGAGCGCTTTGCGTATGTAGCCTCTCACGACTTGCGTTCTCCGGGTGTTAACCTCATTGCATTGCTTCAACTTTATGAAGAATCTGATGATGAGCAGGAGAAGAATAACCTCATGGACATTATAAAAGAGGTTGCGGATAATCTGATAGTAAAACTTGATGACCTGATTGAAATGCTGCGAAGTAAACATGAATCTTACGCCGTTCATGAACAATTAACATTTAAGCAGGTGTACAACCAGGTTGTTAAAAACCTTTCTGCAGATATCAAAAAATCCAATGTTATCCTTAACTACGATTTTTCAGAAGCACCTTCCATAAAATATCCTAAAAGTTATATGGAAAGTATCCTTCAAAACCTTATATCGAATGCCATAAAATATAGGAGCCCTAAGA
>Ga0157372_10007337_pt1 | contig 11733 bp, 6 predicted proteins | sample C55metaG_FD_115307 | JGI IMG/M metagenome (GOLD analysis project Ga0157372, IMG submission 115307) | Corn rhizosphere microbial communities from Kellogg Biological Station, Michigan, USA - C5-5 metaG | ecosystem: Host-associated > Plants > Roots > Rhizosphere > Soil | place: USA: Michigan...
AACAGCGGGGTTCCCGGGGCTGCGTTCTGATACTGGTGAAAGTACAGCAGCGAGTTGTCGCCATAATTCCCGATGTACGCATTCGGCCCCCAGCCCCAGAAGTCCGGCCCATCCAAGCCCGCGCCGATGTCCTGGTAAATCTTCCAGCTAATTCCGGCCTTCACCAGCCGCTCGGGATAAGTCGACCAGTCGTAACCGACTTCCGCGTTGTTCAACACAGGGCCGCCTCCGCTGCCGTCGTTGCCGACCCAGCCTGTCCACATGTGGTAACGATTCGGGTCTGTCGGCCCAAGCAGCGAACAATGATAGGCGTCACATGTTGTGAACGCGTCGGCGAGAGCATAGTGAAATGGAATATCTTTGCGGGTGAGGTACGCCATCGAGGTCGTACCCTTCTGCTCTACCCACTGGTCGTATTTGCCGCCGTTTAGCGCAATGTGCGTTTGATTCCAGTTGTGATCTGTGTCCTCTATAAACGTGAGCCCAAGATTCGATACATCCGGCCGGAACGGCAGAACATAGCCACCTTTGCCGTCGGGCTGGTACCAGACGGGATCTCCGTTGGCGAATCTGGCAACGCGGGGATCGCCAAAACCGCGGACTCCACTGAGGGAGCCGAAGTAGTGATCGAAGGCGCGGTTCTCTTGCATTAAAACAACGATGTGCTCCACATCGCGAATAGAGCCGGTGCGGTTATGGGCGGGAAGCGCGAGAGCGCGAGCAATGCTGGACGGAAGCGCAGAAGTGACGGCTCCAGAGCTGAGGAGCTTTAGAAACGAGCGGCGATCTGTGGGCACGGTGATCGACCTCCTGGGGAAACGCGGTTCTCGCGTTCGATCACCGACAATAGCCTTTCATTATTGCGAGAGCGTCACCAGACGATTGCAATTCCGTGACGAAAAGAAGGGCTCTGATTCACGAAGCGGCGAGCATCGACGGGGAAGCTCAACACTGCTGTCAGGAACAAGACACTGCCAAGGCATAGGTATCAAAAACGGGCTTCTCGGAAGTCAATTGGTGCGAAATCACCAAATATTTCCAGTTGTGGTCATTCTGGAAATACGACTTGACCTGTTAGCGTCAATCGATCTCCTAGCTCTTTCTTTGTGCTTCCCATAGAGGTTCGAGTGGTGTATGACTCTTTCCCATAGAAGTCCGGGTGGAGAGATCAATGCGCAAAAGCAGCCAGCGCGACGCTGCTGGCCGTTGCGGTTTTGGCCTGCCTCATTCCCGAATGGGGAGAGTCGCGAATCAATCCAACGAACAGGCATTGCGAACTGAATAACCAGGAAGTTCTTGAGGGTCGAGAATACTCCGTAGTTTATGTGGTCTCCGTATTCTCGAACTCTCGGGAAGAGGGGGACGTCTCATTTAGTACGTCCTTCCCTCGTTTTTTGCGGTTTTCTCAATTCCTGCTCATAGCTGCCGAAGAGCTCATCCCGATGAGTAGTTAATCGCCGAGTCACTCACCGAACCTGATTTGTATCGAAAGGTCGGCCAACCTCCAGCAATTCTGAATGGAACCGAAATCCGGGATCCCTAGGCGAGAAGCCCATTAAAGGTACCTCGCCCTGAGACCGGTATCGCAGGTCATCAGCGTGGTGGATGAGCTTAAAGAACCATGACGTCTTTCATGCTCGCGCCACAAGCTGGAAATCACGCTGGCACCCATTGAAAGTCTGTGGAAATTGTCGTCTCGGCAGCCCATCGCTTGCCTCAAGAGTGCGTCCACAGATCACTGGCCAGCCAATCTCTACCGTAAACATGAACCCTCTTCCAGCCATTCGGCGCGCTCGCCGTCGTATAGATCAGGCAGTGCGACCTCATAGGCCGCGAGTGCGAAACCGCCCCGCAGTGTCCTGTTCCACTTTGGACGCCGAGCACAGACCAAGAAGGGCGCTGTTCCAATATTTGGACGCATGCTTGCCAGTCACCAGCGCAGCCTGAGTACCGCACATGGTCTGAATGAACCGGCAGGACAAGTCGCGTCCATGAACTAGAAATCGTCAGGATAAAAGGAGCATTGCAGAGAGCGGAGGAATTGAGCGATGATGTGCCCGCAGCTATCGAAGGAGCTCCCTGAACCCTTCAGTTTTAAACAACGATTCCATTTGGAACGACAGAGCTCTTAACCTGAACCTCTTATGATTAGAAGACGGTACCTAAAAGAGGCGCTATGTGCGAAAGGCCGCCCCAAAGCGGTCGCGGATCATTTTGCAAATAGATCATCTCGCATTGGAATTGAGGTAGATGTTTTTGAGGGCGTTGATCGTGTTGCCCAATTCATCGTTGGTAAGTGGCCGGTCGTAGAGCAGGATTCTCGCCAGTTCTCCATCAAAAGATTCTTCACCCGGATGGTTGACGGCGTCCCGCTCCTGCCCAATCGAGAGTCTCGAGGAACAAGCGTTTGGGTTCACAGGGAAGAGCGCAGAGCTCACAGCATTGTTGCTGTCCACGAAAACTTCTACCGGAACTGCACCCAGTCCTGATCCCATCCTGCCGGCAACGATGTACCACTGGTTCCGTTGAAGACGGGGCCCATTACCTTTGGGTTATTCGCGTCATAGCGGCCAAACGTAATACCGTTTCGCGACCCCATCCACAGCGTATTGTCGTCGTCTAGTCCAGCCCAGAATCCCTCATACTTTTCACCGTTCTTAAGGTTTCCCAGAAACACGTTTACATTGGGAGACCTGCCGATTTGAGCATAGGGTGACACCAGTGCGATCCAGGTATATCCACGCCCATTGATGAGGCCTCGAAAGGAATCTTCGTTTTCGCTCACAAGCTCCGACTCGCGGAATACCAGACTGCTGTGCCCATCCAATGCCCTCAGAGAACGTCGCAGCTCGGGTCGGCCGGATCCGGCCTGCTTCCGGCCCTCATCTCTCTTCTTGAAATCCTTCGCCGCGATGTCGGAAACCTGATTCGTCCACGACGCCACTCGGTTTCCATCTTCGAGCGCGACACCATTGTCGGCATCGAGATCAACGATCAGTCCGGACGTCTCGATCGTTGACGGACCGAGATTTGCGCTTCGTTCTGACGCCCAGCGTATGCCCTCGGCCAGATGCGAGCGGAAGTTGCTTTCTTTGAAGGATGCCGCCGTGTGTCCGAGTGCGGTGTAGAACGCACGTCCTCCTTCGAAGTCGTGGCACCACGATACCGCATGAAAACCATTTCCAGCGCCGTAGGAGTTCTCATCGACGGTGAGGAGAATATAGACCGCAGATTTGAGTTCCGGCTGCTCGATCCATTCATACCACTCGTCGGTGTGGCTCCACCGATGCGGGAGATCGGCCGTCGACGGGTGGTCTGATGTCACGGTCAATTGTGCAGTGGCGGTTCCGTCAGGATGGTCCTTGAATCGAGCTCCCACCAAGCGTTCGTACCACGGCCAGTTTGGTTCAGTTACATCTTGTCCGAACGCAGCCATATGGATTCCGACATACCCGCCTCCCTGCTGTATGTACTCTTGGAAAGCTTCTCGTTCCTGCCCACTTAGGAGGTCACCGCCCGTGTTGTTCCAGACCACCACGTCGTATTTGGAAAGATCATCATGGTTGAACACAGCAGGATCGTCGTTGACGACGACGCGCCAACCCCGGTCAACTCCGATCTCGCGGATCGCCGTCACGCCTGCTTCGATGGAGGCATGACGGTATGAACCCGGAGCGACTCGGGAAAACACCAAGACCCGCACAGCAAGGGCGCGATCAGCCGTAAAGAAAAGCGCAATGGCGCAAAGAAACACAAAAATCAACTTGGAGCCCGGCATATTCAGCTGCATCTCCTTACCTCTCTCAATTTTGGCGAGTCCGCCCTCATGCATGGACGCGTCCTCAGATCACTTTCATCCATCCCGTGTTTGATACAGCGAGTTCATGAATTCGATCGATAACTACGTCCGCTTCGGCCAACATCTCTCTCTTGTATGTGTTCGTCACTGCGATGACCCGCATTCCGGCGGCGCGAGCCGAGCGGATTCCGTTTGGTGAGTCCTCGATGGCTAAGCAGTCGGAGGGGTTGATATCCAATATGGCCGCTGCCGCCAGGTAGGGGTCGGGTGCAGGTTTGGCGCGCGAGACATCGTCTCCCGAGATAAAGTCTGGGAAATCCGGCTCGAGTCCTGAGCTCCGCAAGCTGAGGAGCACCTTCCGGCGAGGGCCGGAAGATGCCAGAGTGAAGGGGATGTATTTCTGTTTGAGCGCCGCGATAAATTCTGGAATGCCCGGGCAGGGGCGTAACCCATTTGACCGAATAAGGCCCATGTAGTGGAGCTGCATGCGCTCATCCAAATTACGCCCGAGCAAAGAGACTCCGGACTCCTGTTCAAGTTCGATGAGAGTTTCATGGTGACTCCGACCAGAGAACCTTGTGAGTGATTCCATGGGCATTTCCAGTCCAGCATCCCGAAGGGCCATATGGAGTGAGCGCAGGCCAAGCATTTCGCTCTCGACGAGCACTCCGTCACAATCGAATACCACAGCACGAACCTGTGACAGCAGGGATCGCGTTTCATCGCGCTTCTCAATTGCCATATTTGCCAGACACCACGGAAATGTACCCTGATACGAAGAGCCGCGAACATTGCTGCTTTTGCAGCAAGGACCTTGTCAGGTGCCTAACCGGACGGCGAACCAACAGATAAAAGTGCTTCCTTCCACGATCATCGACTCTTTCTGGCAGGCAGGTTCTCCTCATTACTCCTGTCCGGTTGAGCACGGGTAACGAAAAGCCGCTGCGATACTTCCGACGCGAGCGATTCCGTTGCGCAGAATCGCTCCTGAATCCTTTATGCCGTCGAGTCATCTCGGCTCCTCCTGCGAGTTGCCGTTTACCCGAGCGGGCGCAGTGTGCGCTGGGTCGGCTGGAAACTCCGGAATCGCCGCGCCGTCGGCGCGAGGGTCAGAGGCGGCGAAGTTCATCTTTGTAGTGTCGTTGTGTTCGACAGCATTGCCGCGTCCCATGTTCGCGGTGTACTCCTTGCGCACCTCAAGGATGTGTCCCTTGTTTGTAAGGCTGTCGATGGTGGGCTGGCCCACACGTGACTCGATGAGAATGTTGCAACCGAGTTGTTGCGAGACGGTGAAACGAGCCGTTTCCAGGGCCGCCTGAATGTTCATGCCGTAGTCGACCAGGTTGGATACAAACTGAGCATGCGCGAGGGGCTGATTCATACCGCCCATGATGCCGAAGCCGATGTGACGATGACCCTTCTGCATAAAGGCTGGGATGATGGTGTGGAATGGGCGCTTGTGTCCATGAAGAACGTTGGGCGAGCTGGGGTCAAGCGAGAATGCGGATCCTCGATTGTGCAGTGGAAAGCCCATGCCTCGAACGGTGATAACGGAACCGAAAGAACTGTAGTTGCTCTGGATCATCGACAGGATGTTGCCTTCGCGATCGACGATCGTGAAGTACGTAGTGTCACTCTTTGACAGTGCCTCAGCAGCAACGTCGCAGTTTGCGCGAGCGGGATTAATGAGGGACGCACGCTTTTTGGCAAAAGCCTTCGACGTAATTTGTTCAACGGGTATTTTGCTGAAGTGAGGGTCGCCGTCGGCTGCTTTGACATCGGCATATGCCAGCTTCATGGCTTCGATGCGCGTGTGCAGCTCTGCAGGACTGTAGGGACCAGCAGGATCAGGATCGAATTGTTCCATGATGTTGAGCATCTCGAGAGCGGCGAAGCCATCGCCATTTGGCGGAAGCTCTGAGATCTGCCAGCCATGATAGGTACTATCAACCGGCTGAACCCACTCTGCCGCATACTCAGCGAGATCCTGTGGCGTCATGGTTCCGCCGTTGGCTGCGGAAGTTTTGAGGATCGCGTTTGCAATTTCTCCCTTGTAAAAAGCTGCCTCGCCTTGTTCTGCGATTAATGTCAGGGCATGGGCGAGGCCGGGATTACGGAAGAGCTCGCCCCGCTCGGGAGCTTTGCCACGTGGCAAAAATACGCGCTTCGCTTCAGGATCGGCGAGAAGCTTACTCCGGCTGGCCCGCCAGTCGTCATCCATGATTTCCGGAACTGAGAAGCCTTCGCGCGCGAAGTAGATCGCTGATTGAAAGAGATCTTTCCACGGCAACTTGCCGAAACGAGAATGAAGCTTTGCCCAACCATCAACGGCGCCCGGAATCGTGACGGAATCGATGCCGGAGCGAGGCATTTCATTGAGTCCCTTGCTCTTCAGATGTTCGATGGTAAGGCCAGCGGGAGCCCAACCACTGGCATTGATGCCGGTGAGCTTGCCAGTCCTGGCTTCGTAGTAGATCGCAAACAGATCGCCGCCGATGCCATTCATCATAGGTTCTTCAACTCCGAGCACTGCGTTCGCCGCAATGCCGGCATCGATGGCGGAGCCGCCGCGCTCGAGAATACGTGCACCAGCCTGGGATGCCTGCACTTCACTGGTGGCGACGATTCCGAATGGAGTGGATACGACCGATCGACCGTAAGAGCGATCCTGAGCATCAAGCAACGAAGCAAGAGCCAGTCTTGCGACGATGACGACTACGACGATCTGCGTGATCTTCATTCGGACACCTGGAGTGAGAAACCAATTCCCGATCTGTTTTTCTAGCCTGAGATGCAGCTACTGTGAATCCTTCACACATCGAAAGCCGATTGCGCCCGAGCGATCGTAACCAGGAGACATGAGAAGAAGCTTTCCGTGCTGGTCATTTCGATACGCTTGGGGGAAATACCACTTTGAACCCTGGGGCCGGTAATGGCTGCCGCCTCTTAGGATCGCTGCGCGGGTGTGGTCGTCGAGATACTCGTCGGTCCACTGCCAGACATTTCCAACCATGTCCATTGCGCCGAAGGGACTTGCACCGCGAGGATGAGCTTCAACATTGCTGGCCTGCGCCATGACCCGGCCAGTGTCGGGCGGCGGTGCAGGCGCGTCCACAGGATCAATCTGCCACGGACAGGAATAGGGACCACCGCTGGTGACAGGCGCAAGCCAGTCGCAATTGCCCCAGGGGTAGATGCGGCCGTCGCGGCCCTGAGCCGCGTATTGCCATTCCCACTCGTGAGGCAAGCGCTTTCCGGCCCAGCGAGCATACTCACGAGCATCTTCGAGCGAGACCCAGGTCACGGGCTGGTCAGCTGCTCCCTCAGGAAACGAGCCGTCTACCCAGTCCTTTAGAAAGCTGCTCGTATCCCGCGGCGCATAGTGAGTGTCGTCGATAAACTTCTTGAACTCCGCGTTCGTCACAGGATACTTGTCGATGTAGAAGGATGGGATGCGCATTGGATGCACATGAAAGCGTCGCGGCGTGTCTTCCCACGGGTATTGCACATCGGTGCCTGCATCGTTGGAGCCTTCGATCTCGATGCCGTTCACTTTGAAAAGGAAGTCACCGCCTTCGATGCGGATCATGCCGGGAGGTGTAGACTGCGCCGGGGATGTCCGTGGAATGTCCACCATGTGTTGGGGAATCGGCGTCCACACGTGCGGGTAGCTGGCGAGATCCTTCGCGGTGGTGGCTTTCATTTTCGCCATCAGCCTCAGAGTGGAAGCATCTGTTTGGCCATCGACGGCGAGAATAGCGCCAAAGCCGTGACCTTCAATCGGAAAGCTCAGGATAGCCTTGCCTTGTTCGATTTCGGGCTGGAGCTCAAGGCCGTGATAAAGGTCGAAGAAGTGTACTCCGGGTTTGTACTCTACGTTCATCTGCAAACCACTCACGAGGTATTCATTGCGATTGACGATCGTCCACAGCGTACGATTGTCCTGAGGCCAGCGGCTTGCGTAGACCCCTTCCCTTTCCATTGGGTAAAAGGGCTCCCACTCCTGGCTGACCAAAAGCGACGACATCGCGCGCTCAATGGTTGCGATGCGACGTACGGCTTCGCCGTCGCGTGGGGTGATTCCATTCCATATTCCCCAGATGTTTTCCCAGCTTTGCCAACCTTCCCCGTTGAAGAACGCAAACTGCAAATTGTCGGTTTTGTCCCGGGACCATCGGTCTTCGACATTCACCTGGTGGCGGGGCTCAAGCCAGCGAAACCGATCGACCGTGGGAATTCGCTGGAATCGATAGTTGCCCCAGGTCAGAAGGTTCCAAGCCAGGCCTTCGTCGTGCGGTCCGTGTTCCGGTTCAAAGGCGAGAGGGTGGCCGATTTTTTCAGCCGCGAGCGAGAAGGCGAGCGGTACACCGTCCTGTGTGTCGCCGTTGATTCCGTCGGCGTCGATATCCTTCATCAGTTCCGCAATTGCGTCCTGCCATCTCTTGCCGGGATCCCTGGTTCCTTCATCCCACATCATCATCGGGAACAAGACACGCACGCCTCTCCGATGGAAATCGGAGACCATTTGGCGCAGACCTGCAAGACCCCCTGGCATAGAAAGCCACATATCAAGCTGATTGCGATCATCGATCCCGAGGTTAGGGTAAGTAGCCCATATAAGTACCGCGTCGATTCCACCGTAGCGATCATCAAGGTCTTGAAGGTAGCTGTCGACGGTGTACCTGCCCGCGGTGACGTCGTAGAAGTAGCGATCGTGAACCATCATCTGCGGCTGAATAAAACTTGACCGAGTCCACTTGAGTGCGTCGAGGGTGTATCGCGAGGAATCGAGACCAACCCGAATTCTGCGTTCGTTCCGCCAGCGGGTGATGTCGGTCAACCAAGTCTGGTGGTCAAGTTGCGAACAGGGAAGGTTGGACTCTTCGGTGTCGTCACGCAGAATAAGGCATTTGCTCGGCGGGATCTGCGGGCCGTCGGGTGGATAATGCGTGTCCTGCGCGCCAGCGGCAGAGACGAGCAATGCGCTGAACAGAACGACGACGGATATTAAGCCTGGTCTGGTGACTTTCATGCTGTTGCGAGTTGCTTCTATGTTGCCAACCATACCTTTCAAATCAGTTTTACTTTGCAACGGGAAGGCCGCGCTCGATGCGGCTCGCGGCCTCGGCTCCCAGGATGCGATAGCCTTCGGCATTGAAGTGAACGTTTCGAGGCTGTTGCAGCGTTTGCAACGAAGTTTTGACGAGGCTCCAGAGATCATCAACCTCTATCCCAGATTCCTTCATGATTTCCTTGGCGGCTGCGTTGTAACGAGCCTCGTCTCCGGGAACTCGGCCAACTGCTCCGTTCGGTACGGGCGTCGTAGTCGCAAAAATGAGCCTGGCACCTGTACGACGGAGAGTGGCAATAATGTTTCGAAGATTGGTTTTGTATTGCTCGATGGAGGCGACCTGCTTTCCTTTGTCGGGGGTCACGTAGTCGCCTTTTTCGTTGAGGTACTTGATATCGTGAAGCCCGAAGTTGAAGTAGATTACCTGCCAGGACTTCTCTCCGAGCCATTGGGTCACGTGCTCTGCTCCGAACTGGCTCGGCCCGCAGTTCACAGTCGGATGCTGTACATTGGCTTTTCCTGCGAGCAGCTTGCGCACCTCCCATGTGTATCCCATCGAAATGGAGTCGCCCATGATCAGCACGCGAGGCAGGCCTGGATCTTCAGGGACTTGCACGAAGGCAGGGTCTGGAGGTCCATCGTCCGGCACTGCTAAAAATGCGGAGGGCGTCTGCGCGGGTAACTGCGACGGGAGAATAACGATTGTCGCGCATGCCACGATCAGCAATACATGCCGAAGCATTGACGGTTTCCGAAACTGACGGCCGGGATCATGCATTCTTGTACTTGATCTCCTTGCAGGGGATCTGCCCGGATGCGACTTCGATGAAAGGCTTACCGTCCTTTACGCCTACGGTTCCGAATCCGGTGGCGGTGGAGAGGAAGCAGCGGAAGTCGCCTCTGATGGTGGGTTCCAGGTAGAGAACCTTTTCGACGGCATCGTATCGTGCTCCGCTAAATGCCTGCAAAAGGGCGAAGGAAGACATGGAACGGGCATACCAATGCCCTGCTTCAATCTCATCGAATGGGTTTCTGACCCTACCGTCGTATCGGCTTCGACAGGCTCTTACGATTTCCAGTCCTTCATCGATTTTTCCGCGAGAGATCAAGTGAGACGCGACCTGGTGCTCTACTCCTGTCCAGACCTCGTCTGCATAGATCATTGCCAATGAGGGACGTCCGCCACGCGGCCACGAGCATGTAAGGAGGCCAGCTTCATTGCCGCAGGCGAAGTGCGGGCGTCTTGTATTCGCGTGCCGGGAGAGATCGCGCTTGAAGTTATGCCGGTGGACGGAAAGCAAGTGGCGCCGAGTTTTTTCCGAGTCCACCAGTTCACCCAAACCGCACACGAAGGCGAGCCACGCGCCGAACAGACCGTCGGAGAGGCAGCCTGCTCCGTATTGATAGGGCGGACCTTCGGCGTTCGCTAATTCGAGAAACTCGGGAAAGGCGGGAGAGTCCGCGTCCACTCGAGGATAACGCGTGCGCAGTTCGCGCCAGTTTGAGTCCTGGCCGAAATACTCTCCATTGAAAAGCAGCTGTAGGCGGTCGGAACATCTGCCGGCCAGCTCAGCATAGTCATGTGTATTGTCAGCGAGTGCATTGCCCATTGCTACTGCGGCCTTGAGCGCGGCGAGGTAGAGAGAGGTGCACATGCTGTCGGCACCCCAGAATTCCACGTCGTATGTATTAATATGTGGCTCTTCGATCACACCCCTGCGCTGCGGATCCCAGGTACGGATACAGTAATCGAGGCTGGCACGAATCTTCGGCCACCATTGACGCAGCCATGCAGTATCTCCACTGATCCGCCAGTCGCGATAGAACTTGATGATCCCGCCGAGTTGCCCATCTGCAGCGTCAGGAGCAGAGTGGGCAGCATTGAGCGGCCGAATGGGTAACGCAGCGCGGCAAAGCTGTTGGCCTTCTTCGTTCTGATTGCAGCCGAACTCGGTTTCACGCAAAGTTCGCTCGAGATTGGGAAAGAGATGTGCAATTGTCTGCGCGTAATTCCAGACGTGCGTCGAGGAGCCGTAGCAGGAGCCGTCCGTTTCGCGGGTGCCCTCCCATCCCCACAGACGGCCGTCATGCTGGCGAAGGATCGTTGGGGATTTCAGAATGGCCAGATTGCATGCGACCGCTTCAACGACTTCTGGAGGCAGGGTGGTATCGAACAGCGAGCGCGAAAAGCGCTCGGCCGCATCGCGGAGAGCGTGGTAATTCTGTTGCCAATAGAGATCAACGGCATCAACGCTGGAGAAGCGGCTTGCATACCAGGGCTTATACGTGCCCTCGAGCGGCTTGCAGCTTACCTGATCGCAGTCGACTAACTCGCAATCCATATCAATTGCGGCGGGCTTGAATAGGTTCGATCCGAGTGTGAACCAGGAGAAGCGCAGGGTCAATGTTTTTGCGTCGCCCGGCGGCAAAGATAACGATACGAACAGCGACGCTCCGGGTGAGGGGCTGTCAGTCAATGGGGACCCTGACTTCAACTCCGCGGACTCTACGTCTTTCCACACGAGCTGGGGTGAATCAATGCCGCGCATCCACGCCGCGTTGACGGTCGTAGATGGATCGTCGATCGAAATTGCCAGAGATGCGCCATCCCAGGGTCTTGAATCCGTTGCATAACTACTTAGTACGAATCCATTGCTGACGCGACGAATGCGATCGGACGGCGTTTCCTTGTCAGCGGAACCCTGATGGTGCGCGAGGAAATTCGGCGCATGAAACGAGAAGACGGCGTCGATCGGAACAGAGCGCCGATTGTGGAAACGATATTCGATGGCTGCGACGGGCAGACTTGAGTTGTCAGAATCGCCTGGGGAGAAAGGGCTCCATCCGGTGATTGCGACGTCGA
>Ga0157372_10007339_pt1 | contig 11731 bp, 10 predicted proteins | sample C55metaG_FD_115307 | JGI IMG/M metagenome (GOLD analysis project Ga0157372, IMG submission 115307) | Corn rhizosphere microbial communities from Kellogg Biological Station, Michigan, USA - C5-5 metaG | ecosystem: Host-associated > Plants > Roots > Rhizosphere > Soil | place: USA: Michigan...
CACTTTACGCAGGGGGGCATCATCGCGGCGCACATCATACACCAGATGCGCCAGGCGTTTCAGCGTTGGCTGATCCAGCGGGCCATTCAGGGTGATTTCACTGAATTCCGGCACCGGCAGTAAAGTGCTGAGCGGCACCTGCTGCGGCTGACCAATAAAATCGCACCAGGCTTCAAATACCTGCGTAGTGCCGCGTGCTTTACCTTCAAGGGTGTAGCCCGCGATGTGTGGCGTGGCGATATCAACTTTATCCAGTAACGCCAGTGAGAGATCCGGCTCCGGCTCCCAGACATCCAGTACAACGCTGAGATCCGGCCGCATTTTCAGCACTTCCAGCAGCGCGCTGTTATCCACCACCGGACCGCGACAGGCATTGATCAGAATGGTGTTGGGCTTCAGCGCCATCAGCAGCGCCGCATCCGCCAGATGCCAGCTTTTATAGGGACCGTCTTTAAACAGCGGGGTGTGGAAAGTCAGAATATCAGCCTGTGCGGTGACGGCGTCCAGCGACAGGAAATCGCCCTCGTCACCCCGATCGGCGCGTGGTGGATCGCACAGCAGGGTTTTGATGCCCCAGGCCTCCAGACGCTTTTGCAGACGCCCGCCAACGTTACCGACACCGACGATGCCGACCGTGCGGTCACGCAGCTCAAAGCCGTCACGCTCCGCCAGCAGCAGCAGCGCAGAGAAAACATATTCCACCACGGCAATGGCGTTACAACCCGGAGCGGCAGAGAACGCAATGCCCGCCTGCTGCAGCCAGTTCTCGTCGATATGATCGGTGCCCGCCGTGGCGGTTCCGACAAACTTTACCGGCTTTCCTGCCAGCAGTGACTCATTCACCTGGGTGACTGAGCGCACCATCAGACCATCGGCATCGGCCAGTTCTGCCACCGGCAGCGGACGTCCCGGCACCGCGACAACATCGCCGGTACGACTGAATAACTCACGGGCGTAGGGCATATTTTCATCGACCAGAATTTTCACTACGGCTTTCCTGTCAGTTGCATAGAGGGGAGTGATTCTGGCACAAAGCGACGCGTTAGCCTAACCGTGCGCGATAGCGATCGGGCGTGATTTCCGCCGGCTGCCTGAAAATGACAATCAGCGCCGGGGCGGAACGGTATTCCAGCGCAAGGGCGAGACGCTGCACACGTTCCCCTGCGCCGGCAGCACGATGGCGCGCAGAAAACGCAGCCGCTGTCGTGACCCGCCCGATGTCATATGACGCGGGGAGTGACTGGTCACTATCAGGATCACTCAGTCCCATCAATCACTTATTTTTCCGATATTAATGATCTGAATAAATCCGGACACGCGTACACTGCGCCTCATTAATTATACATATAGAGAGTCAGCATGTTTTTCCTCTATCCGCTCTTTGCGGTAATAATCTGGTCAATCAACTCCATTGTCAGCAAGCTCTCAGCCAGTGCGATCGATCCCGCGGCGATCTCTTTCTATCGCTGGCTGCTGGCGCTACTGGTGCTGACGCCCTTTGTGCTGCCGGGCGTGTGGCGGGCGCGTGTGGCTATCAAGCCGCATCTCTGGCGGCTGGCTATGCTTGGACTGCTCGGGATGGTGCTCTATCAGAGCCTCGCGTATTACGCGGCACACAGTGTCAGCGCACTCTTTATGGGCATTATTGGCGCACTCATTCCGCTGCTCACCGTGCTGCTGAGCGTCGTGATCCTCCGCATTGCGCCGACGCTCGGTATCCTGCTCGGCAGTATCATCTCATTCATCGGTCTGGTATGGCTGGTCAGTGAAGGCAATGTGATGCAACTGCTGAATCATGGCCTGGGCAAAGGCGAACTGCTGATGCTGGCCGCTTCCGCCGCCTATGCACTCTATGGCGTGTTGACACGGCGCTGGGCGCTGCCGCTGCCTATCTGGCAAAGCCTGTATGTGCAGATTTTATTTGGTGTCGTGCTGCTGTTGCCTGGTTTTCTGCTGGCACCTGAGGTGGCGCTTAACCGGCATAATCTGCCGCTGGTGGCATTTGCCGGTCTGTTTGCGTCGATCATCGCGCCGTTTCTGTGGATCCATGGCGTGCAGCGTCTGGGGGCCAGCACCACCAGCATCTTTATGAATCTGATTCCGGTATTTACCGCGGTGATTGCGGTGATATTCCTGCATGAACAGCTGCACAGTTACCACTGGATTGGCGGCGGTCTGACGCTGGGCGGTGTGATCCTGGCCCAGCGACTGCGTACGCCGTTAATCCGGCGTAAAGCGGTCAGCCTGCCACCGAGGTAAACAAGACGGTTACCCGCAGCCCGCCAAGCTGCGGGCTGCGGTCCAGCTGCATTGTGGCACCATGCCAGGCACAGATATCCTGGACCAGCGCAAGACCAATACCCGCACCGGGCTGCATGCCGACATTATCCAGCCGCTGAAAAGGCTGAAGTGCTTTGGCCTGACTGGCATCCTCAATGCCCGGACCACTATCCTCAATTTCCAGTTTTCCAGGTGTCACGCGCGCCGTCACCACGCCATTGTGCGGGGTGTATTTAATAGCGTTATCAAGCAGGTTGGCGCACAGCTCGCCCAGCAGAACACCATCCCCCACCACCTTATGACACTCTTCACCCTCATAACCGAGGTCAAGCTGTCGGGTTCGCGCCGCCGGATAACGGCTAAAACAGGCTTCACGCACAATGGCGGCCAGATCGACACGTGCCATTGGCTTATCTTCACCATGCCGCGCTTTAATGCGGGCCAGCTGTAGCAGCCGGTCGGTAAGTAAAATGGTCTCATCCAGCGTGTGGCGCATCCCAAGCAGGCTCTCCTGCCACTGCTCAGGACGATCGCTGTTGAGTGCCACGCTGACCTGAGTTTTGAGGATGGTCAGCGGGGTGCGAAGCTGGTGAGCCGCGTCGGCGCTGAAGCGATCCTGACGCGCCAGCAGCCCGCGCAGGCGCTCCAGGTAACGGTTAAACGCGATGATCAGCGGCTGAAGCTCTGACCAGGGTAATGACGGCAGTGGCGTTAACTCTCCCCCATCCCGCTGCAGGACAATGCGTGACAGTCGACGTAGCGGTCGCAGCACCCGACGCAGCATCAGACTGGCCAGCAGTAGCGTCATCAGAACCAGCCCGCTCTGACTGATCAGCGCAGTGCGCATCAACCGGCTGGCGAACTCCTGACGAGAATTAATGGTTTCAGCCACCAGGACCAGTGCCATGCCTTCAACACCCGCCTCACTGACCGGTTGCCAGAGTGCCGCAACGCGAATGCGATGCTGGTGATAGCGACCATCATAGAAGTGCACCAGCGCCGGATAAGCGATCGACATTTCACTGGCTGGCGGAATCGGCGGCAGATCGTCGTAACCGGAGAGGGTTTTTCCCTGCGGGGAAATGACCTGATAAAACAGCTGATCATTCATATTACGTTCAAAACTGTCGAGCACCACCCAGGGAACATCGACTTCCAGATGCTGCTGTCGTACCACCAGACGTTCTGCCACGGTTCGGGCCGAAGCCAGCAGCGAGCGGTCATAGGCCTGGTTGGCTGCCGCCAGCCCACTCTGATAATGGGTATAGACTGACAGGGCCCACAGCAACAGCAGTGGCAGGCCCAGCCACGCCAGCAGCTCGCCGCGCAGCGAGTGAATCAGCCGCACGGCAAGGTTTCCAGACTGTAGCCAAGTCCGCGCAGCGTCACGATAGCCACATCACTGCCTGCCAGTTTTTTACGCACCCGATGCACATACAGCTCAATGCTCTCCGGACTGGCCTCATCAGCCAGAGTAAAGGTCTGTTCATAGAGATGCTGACGGGAAACGGGCCGGCCATGACGCTGCATCAGGGTAGTAAGAATACTGGATTCGCGCGGCGTTAATGCCAGCGGCTTTTCAGCCAGCAGAAAATAGCCCTCCCCATCCAGCACCAGTTGCCCCAGTGACTGACTTTGCGCGGACTGGCTTTGACTGCGCCGCAACAGCGCGCGCAATCGCGCTTCCAGTTCATCCAGTTCAAACGGCTTGGTCAGATAATCATCCGCCCCCAGATTCAGGCCGCGCACCCGGTCATCCAGTGCACTGCGCGCCGTTAACAGCAACACCGGCACACCCTGTCCACGCCGCCGTAACCGCGTCAGCACCTCCAGACCATCAATACGCGGCAGGGAAACATCCAGCACGACCAGCGCATAGGCTTCACATTGCAACGCGTGATCGGCGGCAACCCCATCTGCAACCCAGTCAACGGCGAAGCCCTTTTGCGTCAGCGCCTTCTGCAGCCAGCGTGCCAGTTCAACGGTATCTTCTACCAGTAAGAGACGCATCTCACATCCTGTCATTAAATCCGGGCAGTGAAAGGTAAATGAAAGGTAACTGTTTTAACAATTCAGTAACGCCAATATTACGGCTGTAATCACACTCTGGAAGAATGAATGGAGCGCACGATGAAAAAAATAATCCATACCGCCCTTACCTCTGCCCTGCTGGCTCTGCTGGTACCGGCTGCCAATGCCGCTGACGGCCCTGGCCGTACCGAATGTATTGCACCAGCCAAACCGGGCGGCGGGTTTGATCTTACCTGCAAGCTGTTGCAGGTCTCGCTGCAGGAAACCAAACAGATTGAAACCCCGATGCGCGTGACCTATATGCCTGGCGGCGTGGGTGCGGTGGCCTATAACGCCATTATTGCCCAGCGTCCGGCTGAAGCGGGCACGGTGGTCGCCTTTTCTGGCGGATCGCTGCTGAACCTGTCACAGGGCAAATTTGGTCGCTATTCGGTTGACGATGTGAAGTGGCTGGCCGCCGTGGGAACGGACTACGGTATGGTCGCCGTCCGCGAAGACGCGCCATGGAAAACCCTGGGCGAACTGATGGCGGCAATGAAAGAAGACCCGACCAAAGTGGTGGTCGGTGCCGGCGCATCAATCGGCAGTCAGGACTGGATGAAAACGGCGTTGCTGGCGCGCGAAGCGGGCATCGATCCCCGCAAAATGCGCTATGTCGCCTTTGAAGGCGGTGGTGAGCCGGTAACGGCGCTGCTCGGCAATCATATTCAGGTGGTTTCCGGCGACATGAGTGAGATGGTGCCACATCTGCAGGGCGGCAAAATGCGGGTACTGGCGGTGATGTCCGATCAACGTCTTCCTGGCCAGCTGGCTGAGGTCCCTACCGCCAAAGAACAGGGTTTTAATATCGTCTGGCCCGTTATTCGTGGCTACTACCTCGGCCCTAAAGTCAGCGATGCTGATTATCAGTGGTGGGAGCAGGCATTTAAAAAGATGGTGGATACCCCGGAGTTTAAAAAACAACGCGATATGCGTGGTCTGTTTGAATTCAACATGTTCGGGCAGGAACTCGATAGCTACGTGAAAACGCAGGTGGCGGATTATCGTGAGAAGGCAAAATCATTTGGTCTGGCCAAATAAGCGGAGCGAATCATGAGCGATCGTATTTTTGCGGGCCTCTGGCTGGCCCTGTGCCTCGGCGGCATGGTAATAGCCTGGCAAATTCAGAGTGAATACAGCTACGAACCGGTGGGACCACGACCGTTCCCAATGGCGATCCTTGGCCTGATGGCAATCTGTGCCGTGCTGATGCTGTTTCGTAAACCGGACACCATTCACTGGCCAGCCCACAGCACACTGAAACGTCTGGTGGCGCTGGCGGCAATGATGATGCTCTATGGCTGGCTGTTTGAAACGCTGGGCTTTGCCATCAGCACAACGCTGCTGACGTTTGGCATCGGCTTGCTGTTTGGTGCGCGCTGGTGGGCAGCCGCACTGTCCGGCGTGGTAATGGGCTCCACACTTTTTTATGCCTTTGACCGTCTGCTGGAAGTGACCCTTCCGGTCGGCAGCTGGCTGAGTTAAGGAGAGTATCATGGATACCTGGTCCTTTTTAATGCAGGGCTTTGCCGTCGCCATGACGCCAGAGAACCTGCTGATTGCCCTGATTGGCTGTTTTATCGGTACCATCGTCGGCCTGCTGCCGGGTCTGGGGCCGATCAACGGCGTGGCGATCCTGATGCCGCTGGCCTTTGCCCTGCACTTACCGGCGGAATCGGCGCTGATCCTGCTGGCAACGGTCTATATCGGCTGTGAATATGGCGGACGCATCTCCTCCATCCTGCTGAACGTGCCCGGTGATGCCGGCGCGATCATGACCGCGCTGGATGGTTATCCGATGGCGCAACAGGGCAAAGCAGGCGTTGCCCTGTCCATCTCAGCCGTGAGTTCATTCATCGGTTCAACCATCGCGATTATCGGCATTATTCTGTTCGCGCCCCTGCTGGCCAGCTGGTCGCTGGCATTTGGCCCGGCGGAATATTTTGCGCTGATGGTGTTCGCTATCGCCTGCCTTGGCAGCATGATGAGTCACAATCCCCTGAAGTCGTTCCTTGCGGCATTAATAGGGCTCAGCATGGCTACGGTGGGCGTGGATGCCAATACCGGCGTGTACCGCTTTACCTTTGACAGCGTTCACCTTTCCGATGGCATTCAGTTTGTGGTGGTGGTGATTGGTCTGTTCTCAGTCAGCGAAATTCTGCTGATGCTAGAGTCCACCAGTACCGGGCAGAAAGCGGTTCGTGCCAGCGGTCGCATGATGTTCAACATGAAAGAAGCCTCTATGGCAACCGGCGCAACGCTGCGCTCCTCGTTTATCGGTTTCTTTGTGGGTGTGTTACCTGGCGCAGGCGCCACCATCGCCAGTGCTATCGCCTACATGACTGAGAAAAAGATCAGCGGCAGCGATCAGTTCGGTAAAGGCGATATTCGTGGTGTGGCAGCACCGGAAGCGGCAAACAATGCTTCTGCCTGTGGATCCTTTATTCCGATGCTGACACTGGGTATTCCCGGCTCAGGGACAACAGCGGTGATGGTCGGCGCATTAACGCTCTACAACATCACACCAGGACCGGCGATGTTTGTTGAGCAGCCAGATATTGTCTGGGGCTTGATTGCTGCCCTGCTGATTGGCAACGTAATGCTGTTGATCATGAATATCCCGATGATCAACGTCTTCGCCCGCATGCTAACCATTCCATTGTGGTTTCTGGTGCCAGCCATTGCCGCTATTTCTGCCGTCGGCGTCTACGCGGTGCACAGCACCACCTTTGACCTGTTGCTGATGGTGGGATTGGGTATCTTTGGTTATATCCTGCGTAAAATGGATTTTCCGATGTCGCCGTTGATTCTGGGATTTGTGCTGGGTGAGATGCTGGAGCAGAACCTCCGTCGCGCCCTGTCGATCAGCAACGGCAACATGGTCATTCTGTGGGAAAGTCTGATCTGTAAAATCCTGCTGGTTCTGGCAATTGCGGTTCTGCTGGTGCCGCCAATCTGGAAACGCTGGCGTCGTCACCAACTGAAGCGCACCGAAGCGTAATTCTCCTGCCGAAACGCGCATGCCCCCGTGGGATTTCCCGGGGGCTTTTGCTATCATGGCCTATTCTTTTTCCGGCGCACCCCACGCTGTTCTGTTTTTCCAAGGAATCCGCCATGCAACCTCTTAGCGGCCCCGGTGTGCCGGTCGATCGTTCATCTGTCAATCCGCAAACCGGCGTAACGCGTCACGGTTCCGTGGCCGGTGAACAGCCTCTTTCGCCTGCGCAGCGCACGACGTTAGAACGCCTGATCGTGCGTATCTCTTCGCTCAGCAATCTTAAAGCGCCTGAACTCTGGGCGGGGCTCCGTCATGAAGTGGGCGTCAAGAGTGAAGCGGAGTTGCAGTCGCGTCATTTTCCGGCAGCGGAGCAGTATCTTAATAACCGCCTAACACAGACGCAAAATGGACATGCCACCCGCCTGCTGATGACCCAGCTCACCGACTTGCTGCCCAAGGGCAATAACCGCCAGGCTGTCAGCGATTTTATCCGTCAGCAATTTGGCCAGACTGTGCTTAGCGCGCTGAGCCAGGATCAGTTGCGCCAGGTGCTGACGATGCTGCAGAACGGGCAGATGACGATTCCCCAGCCGCAGCAGATTCGCGTCAGCGACCGTACGCTGCTGCCTGCTGAGCACCATACGCTGAATCAGCAGGTGGTGCGCCTTGCCGCTGCCACCGGCGAATCTACCGGTAAGCTGTGGACGGCTGCGCTGAAGCTGGTGAACCTGACCAGCGGCGATCCGATCCCGTCACGTCACTTCCCGCTGCTGACCCAATATCTCCAGGTGCGCCAGACGCTGAGTCAGCACAGCGCCCCTACGCTGCACTTGCTGGAAGCCTCCCTGAAACAGCCGCTTGATCAGCAGGAGCGGCAGCAGCTGGAGGATTACAGCCAGCAGCGTTTTCAGGCCACGCCACAGACGGTGCTCACGGTGACGCAGACTCAGGATTTGCTGAATTTTCTGTTCAGCCGTCGCGCAGACCGGGCAGAAAAACTGCACGAACAGCCGCTGGCTGCCAGCGAGATTAAACCGCAGCCGATCTGGTCACCCTTTGTCGCCTCGCTGCCGCCGCCGATTCAGTCACTGGCAGGGCGTCCGCTGTTGGGTTTCTTTATTGCACTGGTCGTCATCACCCTTTTACTCTGGCTGGTACTCTGAGCTAACAGCCACAGGATGCTTTGGTCGCGGTAACGGGCCATTCACCCGCCGCATCACCCCAGGTCAGCGGATGACCATCACGTTTCCAGAAATCCAGCCCGCCAATTAACTCCTTTACCTGAAAGCCCAGCGATGCCAGCTTCAGGGCCGCTTTCGTCGAGCCGTTACAGCCAATGCCGTCACAATAAGTGACATACACTTTGCGGCGATCAAGCCGGGCCGTCGTGCTGGCATCCATCCCGCGATGCGGAAAGTTGATGGCGCCGCAGATGTGCCCGGCGCGATAAGCCTCCGGCGCACGCGCATCAATCACCACGATAGCCTGACGCTGCTGCTCCAGGTCTTCCGCCAGATCCCACGCGTCGGTGTAATACGCGAGTTTTGACTGCAGATAGTCGAGGCTTTGCTGCGGCGTGGCGGCCGGAATGCGTAAAACTGATGACATAGCGATTCTCCTGTTGTGATGAATTCGCAGTTTACGGCAAAGTGGACTGCTTACTGATACCCATTCTTCATCAGGGATAAGACCGATATGCCTTCACCGCTGTTACAACTTTTCCAGCATCAGACCAGTGGCGGCGTGCGTGAACGTCTCTGCGCGACCCTTCGGCTGGCGATTAACCGGCACCATCTGCGTGCGGGTCAGCAGTTACCCTCCAGCAGACAGCTGGCGCTGGATCTGCACCTTTCACGCGTGACGGTGGAAGCGGCCTACGGACAACTGGAGAGTGAAGGCTATCTGCGACGTGAAACCGGTCGCGGTACTTTTGTCGCCATCATCATCCCCGGCACACCCTCATCTTTGCCGACACGGCATCAGCCCGCCCGTTTTTCGGCGCGCGGCCAGCAGGTGCTGGCAACCGGTGGCTGTCAGGATCCCCCTTTTCCTCACGCGTTCGCATCCGGTTCACCGGAGTTACGTGCGTTTCCTCACGACACCTGGCGACGCCTGAGCAGCAGCGTACAACGTTCTCTGGGCAGCACCGCAATGGGATATGGCGATCCCTGTGGCTATCTGCCGTTACGCAGTGCACTTGCTGATTATCTGACACTCTCCCGGGGCGTCGCGTGCCAGCCGGAGCAGGTCATCATTCTGACCAGTTCCCAACAGGCGCTGCAGTTACTGAGCATGATGCTGGTCGATCCTGGTGATGAGGTGTGGATGGAGGAGCCGGGCTATCCCGGTGCCCGCAATGCCTTCCTGGCTGCAGGCGCACAGGTGCGTGGGATTGTTGTTGATGCCGAAGGCGCCCTGCCCACCAGTGGCAGTGCAACGCTCATGTACCTGACGCCCTCGCATCACTATCCCACCAGCGTCACGCTCAGCCTGCCGCGACGTCTGGCATGGCTGGACTGGGCACAGCGCAACCAGAGCTGGCTGATAGAGGACGATTACGACAGCGAGTTTCACTACAACGAACGTCCGATTCCTGCATTGCAGGGTCTGGACCGGCATCAGCGGGTCATTACGCTGGGCACCTTTTCGAAGTCGCTGTTTCCTTCCCTGCGGCTGGCCTGGATGGTCGTGCCGCCGGCGCTGGTTACGCCCATAGGCCGGGCACGGAGCGTGCTGGATGGGCACAGCGCCCTGCTGCCGCAGGCTGTCACCGCCGCCTTTCTGCAACAGGGACATTTCGCCAGCCATCTGCGCCTGATGCGTCAGCTCTATCACAGCCGTCGCGATCGGTTGCTTGAGCAGATTGAGCAGCGGCTCTCGCCGTGGATCACGCCAATAGCCAGCGGCGGTGGATTACAGCTGACGGTAACAGTACAAAAGGATGAAGCACGCTTAACCGCGCTGGCAACACAACAGGGATTGCTGCTACCGCGACTGAGTCCGCTTTATGCCGGACACGCATCTCAACAAGGCTGGATGCTCGGTTTTGCCGCGCTGACGCCTGACGAGATTGTGGCAGGATGCGATAAGTTGCTGCGGCTACTGCAGCGGGAGGGTTAATACCGAGGGGTAAATGAGGTAACGGAGATGGGCTTTAAAAACAAAAAGGGCCGGCAAGCCGGCCCTTCAGAGTACTGATTACGCCTGATATTTACGCATGGTCAGTGTGGCGTTGGTGCCGCCAAAACCAAAGCTGTTAGACATCACGGTGGTCAGCTCTTTTTCCACTGGCTCAGTCACAATGTTCATGCCGGTTGCTGCCGCGTCCAGCGAGGTGATGTTGATGCTTGGCGCGATAAAACCATGCTCCAGCATCAGCAGCGAGTAGATCGCTTCCTGCACGCCAGCGGCACCCAGTGAGTGGCCGGTCATTGCTTTGGTCGCAGAGATGTATGGCGTGTTATCGCCAAACACTTCACGAATCGCACCCAGCTCTTTCACATCACCTACCGGGGTAGAGGTTCCGTGGCTGTTCAGATAGTCGATGGGTGTATCGACACCGTGCATCGCCATCTTCATGCAGCGTACTGCGCCTTCGCCGGATGGCGCAACCATGTCTGCACCGTCTGACGTCGCACCGTAACCGACGATTTCGGCATAGATGTGCGCACCACGAGCCAGCGCATGCTCCAGCTCTTCAACAACGACCATGCCGCCGCCACCCGCAATAACAAAACCGTCGCGCTCGTTGTCATAGGTACGTGACGCTTTTTCCGGGGTGTCGTTGTAACGGGTAGAGAGCGCGCCCATCGCGTCGAATTCACAGGCCATTTCCCAGCACAGCTCTTCGCCGCCGCCAGCAAAAACAATATCCTGCTTGCCGAGCTGAATCTGCTCAACAGCATTACCGATACAGTGCGCCGAGGTGGCACAGGCGGAGCTGATTGAGTAGTTTACGCCATGAATCTTGAACGGCGTGGCGAGGCAGGCAGAGACGCCAGAAGCCATCGCTTTGGTGACCACGTAAGGGCCAACCGCTTTCAGGCCACGTGGGCTGCGCATCGCATCAGCACCAAATACCTGGAAACGTGGAGAACCGCCGCCTGAGCCTGCAATCAGACCCACACGTGGGTTGCTCTGATACATTTCAGTGGTGAGGCCGGAATCTTTAATCGCTTCTTCCATGGAAAGATAAGCATAGATTGACGCATCACTCATAAAACGCACAACTTTGCGATCGATGAGGCCGGTGGTATCCAGTTTAACGTTACCCCAGACGTGACTACGCATGCCGGAATCTTTCATCTCTTCAGAAAAGGTGATGCCAGAGCGTCCTTCACGCAGAGATGACAGCACCTCCTGCTGGTTATTACCAATACTGGA